>VFSW01000100.1_pt1 | contig 103817 bp, 155 predicted proteins | sample 5358111 | NCBI WGS metagenome assembly VFSW01 (sample SAMN11554181, study PRJNA540505) | mine drainage metagenome | isolation source: sediment from site ElyBrook_90M | place: USA: Ely Copper Mine, Vershire, VT | collected 2017 | reverse complement strand
CCCCCATTCGCCCTGTGCCGCCTGCGGAGGTGCCCCATCGGAGAAGATGGCCGACTCAATCGTCATGTAGAGCGGGTCGATGGTGGTAATGTTCGGGTCGCTGGCCACGCATCCGGTGAGCGGGTTGCCGCTCGCGTCGTAGCAGTTCGACACCTGATTGTTGATCCTCACTTGCACGGTGTTGTTCGTGTAGTTGATGACCATCTCAGCCGAGTATTCGCTGGTTCCGTCTGCCGCCAGATTGATGTTCCCAGTGGCCACGGTGTAGAAGCCGCTCGGGCCGGTGATGCTGTCAACCAGAGTCCAGTGAGTAGGGGCAATCTCAAGGTGCAGCAACTTTGAGAGCGTGAGGTCGTTCTGCGCAATCAATGTCACACCAACCATCGACGGATTGTAGACATTCCCACTCAGGTTCGGCTGCTGGAATCGGAACGTAGCGCCAACCGTCCCAATGCGAGACGGCGTGCCTCCCACGCTGGACGTGTTGGCCAGCGATGCGTAAAACGGTGTCGATGTTGATCCTGTCGCCGTCAAGTGCTGGTCGATGACTTCAGGAGTCGATCCGCCGGTGGCCGACCACTGCGAATTGCCGGATTGCGCTGTCTGGCCGGAGATCGCTGTATTGTCCGCGTACTGGAATGTGTCGTAGACAATAGGATTAACCAGAGAGGACTGCATGAACTGGGGAACCGCACCCCCGGCTCCCCCAGAATTGTTGTTACAGATGTTCGGAATAGGAAGAAAACTTTGCCCCGGAGCGGTGATTGTTTCAGTAACGCAGTATCCCAGAGGAATATAGTACCCATAATTACCTGATGTATCAGCGGTGACCACAGGAGGAGTGATCTGACTGCTGAGAGCGGGATCAGAATAAATGGTCGCAGCCGTGCCGGTCGCGGTCGAGGTGACCGTTACTTTGGCATTAGGAACAATCTGTGCGTTAACCCCCGACTGGGCCCGAGTTAGTGCCGTAGCGTACCGGTGAAACCCGTTGGTGGCCTGAGCATGTCCAAATAATGGACAGATGATTGCCGTGAAGAGAACGAGACTCAAAAGAAATTTCTTCATTTTATTCCTAGAAGGCTGTGGCTATGATGTCGAAGGTTGCTCCGGCGGTTCCGGTATGAGTTATGGTAACGCTGCCGGTTCCTTTGGCGGATACGTAGGTTGCAGCAATCATTCCAGCCGCCGCAGAATTCGTGGCCATTAGGCATACGTGGCTGGACGCTGTTAGCCCCGTTATGGTCACTGTGTCTGTTGTGGCGGATGTTGTGGTCAAAGAACCCACCAACACGCCGTTTGTTGCTGTGGTGGCTGTGGCAGCATTGCCGCCGATGCTCAAGCCAGCAGCAGTTCCGGTCAACCCCGTGCCGGGGCCTGTAAACTGGGTCGTGGCCGTAACCGTAGTTCCGGTGACTGCCGCAGGGGTGGTGCTCCCCAAAGCCGCCGGAACTGCCCAAGTTTTGCTGAGTAACTGGTTGGCGTTCGTAGCCGTAGCCGCGTTGCCGCCGATATTCAAACTACCTGCGGTTCCTGTCAACCCCGTTCCGGGACCAGAGAACTGAGAAGTGGCAGCAACAGTCGTTCCCGTAATAGCCGCAGGAGTTGTGCTACCAATGGCAGCGGGGATAGCCCATGTAGAACCTAAAAGCTGGGCCGCGCTGCCTGTAGTCGTATTGCTAATTGTTCCAACTGCATTTACGTCCGCAGCTACTAAGGTAACGGCTCCTGTACGAGTATTAAAGGAGGAAACTCCGGTAACGGCGGCAGTATTCTGCCAGCCTTGAGCCGTTCCACCGGAATTCATTCCCCATACTTGATTTGCGGTCCCGGATGTGAATATATCCGTGGCTGTGGCAGCATTCCCTCCGATACTTAGGGCAGCGGCGGTTCCCGTGAGACCGGTACCGGCTCCCGTGAAAGAACTACCGGTTATACTAGAGGAAAAGCTTGCGCTCGTTCCTAACAAAAGTCCAGTTAACGTTCCCCCGGTCAGGGGAAGGAACGATCCGTTTCCGTTCAGGACGATATTTGAGATAGTTACGTTTAGACCGTCTGTAGAAGTGATTTGCTCGGTTACGTTATAGGCAGCGGGAATATAATATTCGTAGTATCCGGAAGGGTCCGCTGTGATCAAAGCGCCAGGAATCTGAATAGTCATTCCAGGATCGGAATAGATGGTTGCAGCTAACCCCGTGGAGGTGACAGTGACATAGATCGTCGCCCCGGGGACAACTTGCTGAAGTACCCCATATTGCGAGCGTTGGGTAACGTTAGAGAAGCGATGATTTCCAGTCGTGACTACGCCCATGTCTATCCTCTACCTGACTGAAGCAAAAATTTTGGATATTTAGCGTGCTTTTTCATGTTGTCTGCGCTCCAAAGAGGTTGTAAATTTGCAAAATGGAAAGCCAGCACGAAATGCTGTCTATTAGTCAAATCAAAGGCGGATAGAGGTATTATGTGATCTATATGCCAGCACTCCGGACCTTTTCCGTGATTTTCCCAAGTCATTCCGAGTTGAAATTTTGATTCAAGATAGAGTTTTAATGCTTCGACGGAACACCCTAAGTCTCGAACCGCTGATCCTGTTTTCCACCCATTCTTAAGCACCTTTCTTTGTCTAGCTCGAAGGATGGATTTTAATTTAGTTTGGGGGTCCGTATTTCTTCTTTTCCTTTGTAAATCCGTCTGTCTCTTTACCCCTTGTGTTCCTTGGATTTGTTTCCACCTTCGGGTACGAGCATTCTTAATCTCTCGTTGTTCATCCGTCAGGTTTCTTTGTTTTTCAAGTAAGAAATCCAAGTGCTCTTGTCGATATTGTCGGTTGTATGTAGATTTTTCTGATTTGTGTGCCTTGTTGTATTCTGCATTGTATTCTGATCTACAGGTTTTGCACCAAGGAAACAGCTTTCCGTCTTTTTTGACGTTAAATTCTGTCTGATCCTTTTCGATCCTGCATCTCGCGCAAATTTTAAACAATTTTTAACCCCGGCCAGTTTGGACCGCATTTTGCTGTCTAATGGAATTGAGCCTGTCCTGAAGCCATAGATTACGTTGTGACTCCGAAAGTCCTTCGGACATCTGTGCTAGGGATTGAAAGAAGAGTTGCCCGGAAGTCTGGGACCGAGGGTCTCCTAAATATTCAAAAGTGCGATAGTCCATTCCAGTGTTGAATACATACGACATGTAGTCCGGTATAGGAGCCCACGTTTGCGTAGTGGTGGTAAAGAGGGTCGCAGCATTCTGGTAGATCAAAACTGTGTTGTATACTTGATCCGGAGCAGGAAAGATTCGGAAGGTTATGTTTCCTTCTCCATCATCCATCTGCGCGGCGATGCGCTGAGGAATGGTGGGGTTAGTATCCTCCCCCTTGAGGAGTTCTACTTGCAGTTCGGTCGCCGCGTACCCGCTGTCTGGATCATAAAGGACAGCCTTCTCCAACCACCCAAAAGTCGGTAGATTCATCGTGTAATCCGAGTTTCCGATTGTAGTAGCGAAGGCCGGGGCAGAGGGAGTTCCTTCGATAGTCCGGTTCCATCTCCAACCGAAAGGGGGAGCCAAAATAGTCTGCTTCACCCAATCTGCGTTCGAGAAGGCCGGATCGTTATTGGTATTCGAAGCAAACGTCAAAGGCTCCAAGCGGGCGAACTGCGAGGAGCGGGCGATTGTCCGAGATAATTGGATCGTAGATGTGGCCATTTTTACCGGGCGGGAATTAGATTTTTAGGAAGATTTTTTAGAAACACCATCGTCAACTTCTGGGTCTGTTGTTCCAGTGTTTCCATAAAGATCGGAGTGGTGGATGGAGATAGGAAAGGCAGAACGGCTTCATGAAACGGGTCGAGGAAAATATGGACCAGTTCATGAACAATTGCGAGTATCAGCCGATCCGTGTCCCCTGATTCAAAATCCTGCTTGGCTATCGGGTAGACGGTGATGGTAGACCCTAGATAGGTACCGTTAATTTTGTTCTCTGCGTATACGACCCCGTCCGGTTGGTTGGAGAATTTTACTTGCACCGTCCAACCGGCAAGATCGAAATACCCGCAAATATTGCCTACGAGCCGAGTTACCCATCTTTCAAAGGTGAGAGGTTTTCGCACTAAGCTTGTCCATTATTCGGACTAACTGTCCCGAAGGAAAGAATCGTGTTGGGCCTTGAGGGGGTCCATGAACTGACGAACTCCGGCGGCGGAGATGCGGTTGAAGGAACCCTTTCTACGCCAGTAGCGGTAGTCGTGTCCCTGCTTATCGAGCGGGTCTTCGGGATGGAACTGTCTTCCGCATGTGGTGCAAATTCCGATATCCACCTGAGCGTCCGTGCGGTGCCAGACAATCGAAGTTCTCTGGTGAACGTCCTTGGTCTCTCCGAGCGAACCGGCGATGTGATCGCAAAGTTCCTGCTCAAGATTCTTCGTTTCTTTTTGGCGTTTGGCAAGCTCTCTGGACTGCTCAAGGAACATCTTGGCGTTAGCCTCTTGGGCCAACTGTTCCCTTGTCTTTACAACTTCGCGGGGTTTCGTTGTTTCTATGATCGCGTCCGCGAGGGCCTTGTTAGCCTTGGCGTTTTCTTGTTGCAAAGATACGATGATGGACAGAAGTTGCTCGGTCGTGAGAGGCTTTGCGCTCGTGTCGATGCCTACATTTTCAGCCGTAGGGGCCGTTTCAGCAACTGTTGAAACCGGGGTTTCCGGTGAATCTGACTTGATGGGTTTAATGGCTTTCAGGGACATTTCTCATTCTCCTAAGTTCAATCCGAACTAGCGGGTTGGTTTGTTTTGGTTCTTTTGATTTCTATACTGATGCAGTTTCCTGTACCAGTAGTCTGAATCTGCGAGACCCGACGGGTTTCCAAATTCTCTGATGACCTGCTCTTCGGTCAAAATTCTATTCTTGATAAAACGAAGGAGAACGTCTCTCCACCCGATTCTCGTCGCCCGCTGCATGATATCGCGAGCGTCGAATTCGTACTCCGTAAACTCCGGCATCGGGCCCATCGTAATGTAGCCCATGTACTTTACCGTGGCACCCTTCCAGTCTGCGCGGGGAAGATCACTGGTCGCGAACAAGGATATGTCCACTTGGACTCCGTTGACGGTCACGGCTCCGGGGGTGATATACAAACGCGGGTAAACGTGGTGGAGCTTCTGGAGGAACAAGGAGAAATCCATGATCTCTCCGCTGCGTTCTTTGTGGAAGTCTTCTTGATCCGGATGTCTCTGACGTTTCGTTCCTTCGGAGTTGTAGTTCATTTCCCGGAGACGCGAAGTGTGCTCGGAAATACTTAATGCGGGTTGCTTTTTACACCACGAGCACTGCGGGTCATATCCAGATTTGTAGGCAGAGTTGCGGTCGAAAAATTCCCACCGGAGGAGCCTGTAGCAACTGATGCACTCAGCCCCCTTTATTTCGTCTGAGACTCCAGCTTCATAATCAATGATGTCATATTCACTCTCAATGGTAGGGTTATACATATTCAGGATACTCCTTGATTCTATTCCCAACTGTTTTTTGGGAGCAACCAATAATTTCCCCTATTCTACCTTGAGTGAACCCGATGCTTCTAAGCTGAAGAATCACAGAATCTGAGATATCTGATCTCCACATGGGATTTTGTTTTCCTGTGGCTAATCCCTTGTGTACTTCACTCATTCTCTTGCGAGTTTCCTCGGTCATGGATTTCCCACCGAAGTTGGGATTGTTTTCTCCCTTTCTACCTTCGCTTAGTATTTTTCTGCCTTTCGGAGTAAGGAGGTAAGGTCCTTTTTCCTCCATAGCCAATTTCCAATTTTTACGGTGTTCTTCGGACATCGGCTGTCCTTTATTCCAAGCCGGTTTACCTTTTAAACTTGCGCTCAACTTGGCTCTGGTATTGGGACCTAATCTAGACGATCCCCCGAAACTTACATTGTAACCATATCGACGATCCGTAGTTCCAAGCTTAGATATCCACAATTCTTCGATATCATCTAGAGTATCTTGGTCGTCTGAACTATCAATCTCTTTTATAGAGAAAGAATTTATTCCATGAACCCCCATCGAAGCATAAAGGTAGGGGCACATTTTTATCCGGCTAGGTTGTCTAGCAGAATTTACGTGCTCTTTCCACCGGGCCTCTAAAGTTCGAGTAGTCTGGCCCACATACCTCTTTCCATTTACCAAATTGGTGATGCAGTAGACTATCATGAATTTGGCACCCATAACTTTGGTTCGGGAGTTTCCGGATATTCCACAAATTCAGGCTGTGGAAGAATTTCCTTTAGTTTATCCTCAATCTGTTTGATAAAGGGAAAGACCACATCGTAGTCTTCTTTATTGGAGCAGTTAACTCCAACATAGGTTTCTACTTTTAATTCTGCGGTCTCGGGGTTTCGCACGACGGCAAAAATCAAATGCCCGGCGACATTTTCTGTCACGCTATCAAATTCTGATCCGCCCGGATGCCGTACAATAATACTTATCATGCTAGTTCCTTGGTCCATTATTCGGACAGGTTATTGCGGCGGTTTGTGTTCTCTCCCCGGGTAACGTGAAAGTCCGGGGCTCAACTGGGACAATAGACTCTTGTCACCGCCGCAAACTTAGTTAAACAAGTTCCAGCTTAAGCTGAGTCAACACGAGAGTGTCTCCCGGATCAGAAGCTGATCCGCTGGTTTGAGCGGAAACAACAAACTGGAATCCGGACTGCGAAGACACTGTTTGTATAAAGCTGGAACCGTTTGTGAATCTCTGTGTAGTTGAATCCCAGAAACCATTAAATACCAAGGTAAAATTTCTGGAAGCAGCAGGAAGAGACACAGAGACGGAGGTGACAATGGTAGCGGTACTGAGATTGGTTCCATTCCAAATTCTAATAGTACAGTTATCCGAAGTTTCTGGAGTGGTTTGGGTAGCATACCCGGTTGCGGTAATTTTGAAAATCTTACCGTCAATTGACAAACCAGAGGGGACAGAGAGCACAGCATCCCCTCCAGCCGATAGTTGTACCTTGGCTATGTCTCCATAAGGAACAGATAAGGAGGCGGTCGCCCCGGTTAGGTCCATGATGCTGTTGGGATTCGTTGTCGCCGAAGCGAGCGTATTCAAAGCATCAACAATTTCAGTACAAGTAGGCAAAGTTTTCTCCTTGGTTATTTGATTCCACTACACTTTGTCGGCAACAAACTCGCGAAGCGTAATCGTGCTAGATGCGCCGTTACCCAAAGTCAGGGCAGCGACAAAGGAAAGATTAGCCGCCGTTACGCCCGCTACGCTAGTAAAGGCCGTCGTTGCTACTGTCGAGGAGGCTGATCCAAAGTTAACGACGCCGGTATACCATCCTCCCAGAATCTGCGAGGTTGCATCCCAAATTGCCGTAACTTCTACCATAAAATTAAAAGCTCCTCCCGCAACGGCAGCTACTGATCCAGTAGTACCGATTAGATTGTCGGAGGCGATAGTCGCAGAAGTTCCTTGATAGAGAGCAACGGTCACCGCTTGGGCGGCGTTAGCACCCGCATTTCCGATTCCTGAAATGCGCAATTTAAAAGGGTGACCGTCCCACGAGGAAGAAGAGAATTGATCGTTTGTTTGTCCGGAAGGAAGACCGTATTCCCTTCCGCTACGACCGGTAATAGCAGCGTTGGCGTTTACGTTGAGATTAGCCTGTGCCCCATAAATTGATCCACCAGAGGGAAGAACCAAGAAATAGTTGGCCGATCCCGAATCGGTGTTTATTTTTAATGGGGTTGCAGTCGTCGTCGCAACCGTCTGAGTTGGGAAAGTATTCCGGGTCGTTCCGCTTCCAGAAAAACCGAATACGCTGTTTGCATTGCTCATTTTATTGATTCCTTTGGTTTTGTGTGTTTTTGGAAGCCCACCGGCCTCATTATTACCCCTGCTTTTCTCAATCTCCAACTAACCGTTGCCCGATTAGTGTTAAAAAGAGAAGCTATCGAGGCACAACTCAGACCATCTACATACAGTCTGATTAATTCCGAGTTTGGTATATCAGGACGAAAAACAGGAGGAATTCTCTTGTTTTTCTTTGGAACACGAAGGGCCTGTTTGTGTGCTTCAGAGAGCGGCCTTCCTCTCTGCTTTTCTGAGAATTTCTTTATGGTAAGAGAGGTGTGTTGTGCGCCTTCCCCACCAAAAGTGAGATTATATCCGAATTCTTTCTCATGAGATTTGAGAAGAATTATCCAAAGGTTTTCCAAAGAATTAGCTTCTTCGAGAGTTTCTACATCGGCAACAGTTTGCACTACAAAATTTTCTTCGCCGTCTTTTCGGATAGCATTGTGAAAGTAGTACCCCTTATTCTGTCTAGCTTCTGATCTATGGTCGCTCCATCGGCTGCTAACAGTGTTGCTTGTTTTCCCTACATACCATTTGTCATTAATTAGATTTGTAACCACATAGACAAAATGAGTTCTTTCAGAAGAAGTTGATATCATTTAGGTTATAATTCGTGCTGCTGACCCGGAAACCTTCAGCGGTTTGAAGACCGGCTCGGCTGCAATCTTTCCGTTCCTTATATAGACAGCAATAGCTCCTCCCGGCTCGACCAGAATCATCTTATGATTTCCGGTAGCTATGTTCGAAACTTCATGGACAACGGACGAGTGGGCTACAAGCATTGGGGGCACGCCGCATTCTCCGTAAAGGTCAATTGCCTCTTGCAGGCAGGGGTTGATGCGCCCACGGAAAGCATTGAGAGACTCTCCGCCGGGTATCTGACAATCCGGATCGTCGAGATAAGATTGAAGTTCGGCTTCTGACTCGGGAGTACGCTTTGCTCCCGAGAACTTGCCGACGTTCAGGGCCCGTAGAGCCTGACTCGTGTGAACCGGTCCGCCTTTGGCTTGGGAAATTATTTCAGCCGTTTTGGTGGCGCGTTGCTTGTCGGAGCAAAAGATATGAGATATGGGTACATCAGCAAATAGTTTTGCCAGTTCGTGAGCTTGTTTGATCCCTACTTCATCCAGAGGAGGGTTAGCATTACCACGGAAACAATTTTCGCGATTGAGGGTGGTGCGTCCATGCCGAACTACGTAGCACACGACCTCATTCTGGTTTGGGATCATCAACGGGTTCCTTTGGTTTTCTGGGTTTTCGTGGCTTAATTTCGGGCTGAGCCGGTACGGGGTCTGAATCGGTCGGCGGAACGTCAAGTTGCGTCTCCTCGGATGACAACTCCTGAGTTGACAACTCTTGTTTACGCAATTTCTCCATATCCACGATTTCTGCTTCCTGAAGCGTCTTCGTTGTCACAGAAGCAACCAGAGGGCCAGAACTTGGGGCTGGATTCTCGAACACGATCCCGTCCAGTTCGATCTCTAGCTCGCGGACCAAGTCTTGGATGTCGGGGTGTTTGATCTTCGGAGATTTACGAGTCTGAAGAATTTCGACAGCTAGAAGGCGATAATCCTGCTGTGCCGATCCGTTGCGGGCAATGTCTAGGAGGGTTGAGTCAGGAAAGGCGCGGAGATGAACGTTATTATCACCGAAAGGGTCTTTGGTTAGCTGTGTTGGCATTATTCCTCGCAGTCCATTATTCGGACGGTTTTGTGCTGTTTACGTCTCCAGACGATTGTTCCAAGTATTCGACAGTATCGGCTCGTTGCAAGTCTCCGGCCACAGCCTTAGCTCCGTGGTCTTTCTGGAATAGATTCAGGAACGAAGACATCGCGATGCCCCACGTTTTCCTTTCTGTCGCGGCCCTGGCCGAGCGGGCGCTGATTGTCTCGTCTGGGTGTCCACCAGCGACCGTATTTACAAATTGGTCGAATCCGATAAGCACCCTTTTCACATAGCGTTCCTGTGCAGCTTTATTCATCTGCTTTGTCGTCTGTTGGGGAGTTAACGGTACGATTGGCGAGGACAATAGATTTTTACTCCTAAATTGGGTTTTATACGGAATCATATAAAAAGAGCAGGCCGTCGTCGCTTCAGATAGTTGCCTCAACGTTGCCCGGACCGCCTCTTGAGCCTACAAAACGGCAGGATCGCTGACGTTACCGGTCTCGCAAATATGGTCCTGTTAAAGCAATCTCCTCGAAAGATCAGGGCTAGTGAACTCTCGGATCGACTCGTGGCAGCGACGGCCTGCGTTGTCCAAAGGGACAAACTTACTCCGGTGCGGGACTTATATAGGAGGTATGATAGCCCGCACCGGTGATCGGCGTGAAAGGAGGAAAACGTCGCCGACCGAACTTAATCTACTTTTCCGTGATACCGGTAAGCCGTGTTGTTACGGATATTCTTATGGAAGAAATCTCCGTGGCTTGCTGCTTTCACAAACTTGTTGACTACGTTCTGCGGAACCGGCGAGTAGCCGTGCGGTTTTCCATCATTCAGGGTTAATTTGAGAAACCCATTATGAAGGTCGGGATCATACGTCGCCCAGTGAACCTGTTCGCTGTGGTGAATTGGAAGAGATTCTTCCAACTTACCCCTTCACTTTCTTCAATTTGGGATTCTTTGCCTTAGCCGACTTGCTGGCGTTGCGGGTTGAATGTGCGAGAATGGCTCCAGCAGATTTGGCGCTGTATCCTTCTCCCTGAATTTTCTTCTTTACTGCTGCAAATCCTGGATGCTTTGATGCCATTGTTTACCTCTTCTTCTTTTTCTCCGCCAATTTTGCCGCTTTCTTCAAAAAGGCTGGAGAGTGATATTTGGACTCCTGCTTAGGAGTTTCTTTCGCTTCTTCCTTGGCCCGGCTAGTCTTCTTTACTGCCATTGTCTTTCTCCTAGTTAGGAATCAGGGTCACGGCCTCGGGCTATCGTCCTATCCGGTAGTAGCTCCCTCAGTTCTGCTTTCGCAGGCGTGACCCCTCACCCTCGTTCGTCCATTATATGGACAGATTTGCTGACTTACAAACCCATTATACCACGATTTTTAGATCGTGTGGGGGTTTTGTTCCAATATTTTTCATGAGGACCGGCCCGTCGTAAGAGCCCATCCTGATTTCACCCTTTGGAACTCTGGGGTCGGAGACGAACTTTCCCCAATAGGATTCGAGATAATCCAAGAAAACCACGTCCTTCGAAGGAGTTTGTCCCTCTTCCCAAATTATTTCCCCGGTCGGAGAGGTGCAGAGCGACCGGAGGTGCTCGCCGGTCTTGCGGTTGTAGGTGTCCGTTATTTGGACGTAGGACATGTCGCGGATGTCAGTCATTCGGACTCCACAGTTTCAATAGCTTGTGAATGGTCTGCTTGTCCTCAGGGGTCAACCGGCTAAAGATGGATATGACCAAATTCACGGCTTCTGCTGCGGCCTCGGCTCTTTGCCTGGCGCGATCCTCCTCGTAGGCTTTGTAGCGGGACCATAGATTTCGTAACCACTTAGTCAATCTGGTAGTAGACTCCGGCATCGAATCCTTCCTCCCTCAACACCTTAGCCACCGCTTGGACTTGACGGTAGTTCAAATCGGCTTGTCCTTCTCCGGAATAGACCCTCATGACTCTGCCATGCCAGCCTGCTTTGAAGACACGGTATCCGTGATTTGCTGCCGTTGATTCCCGAATACCGGTGGCTGATATGTAGGCAAAGTCTAGGTTGCAACTTCCGCCGTCTCGTGGGTCTTTAAACTTCTCGTCCTGCGCGGCTGCGCGGGCCTTGGCCATTGCTGCTGGAAGTTTTTCCCAGTCGATCATAGGCTGGCCTCGCGGATTGCCTCTTCCTCCGAAATCCCTAATTCCGGGCTCCATACTGCTAAACTTCCTTGGTCTAAAGCGTTTTCGGATGCTTTGTCGAGAAGGTTTGTCAGGGGAGAACTTCCGTCCTCTTCTTCCCGATTTATCTCCCGAACCACGTCCTTAGCCCATTCTAAATTGTTGATAATCTTCCACTGCTGGACCCCCCAAGCACGCCGGTAGTAATCCAAAAATTCCCGGTAACCAATGCCTTCTTTATAGGCTGCTCTGGCCAAAGACAAAGCCGGATCGTTGATAAGGTCAATACCAGAATAGAAGAAAGCTTGGGTTCTCCAGTCCCTTTCGTGACGGCTCTCTTTGTCGATAAGCTGGCTATATATCTCAGTGCCCCACTTATCGGATTTCGCTGTCTCTTGTCGGGACTCGAACAAATCTTTCTCTAAAGCTGTCTCGTGCCGATACCAAGACTCCCGAACTTCTCTGGGAACCACGAGGCTGAACAACCATAAGCGGAAGCGGGAGACCCGAACGGTTGTACCCTTCCAATAAATCTGTTTCATGCGGTTACCAACTCTCCGACGTTCTCCTGTTGAAAAACGTGCGTCGATTTCTTTCTGTCCCACGCAGCCCTCATACTAGCTGCGATTCTTGCTTTGGTTTCCTCATCGTGAGGAATTCCTTTACGATACTGATTACCAAGCAATCCTTTAGAAATGTTAGCTCGTCCTTCTTCGGTGTGGTGTTTTCCAACATTGGCCGCGGACATTCTCGCTTTGAATTCGGGGTCTTTGAACAATTCGATTCGAGATTCACTGAGGTGCTGCTTGGTTTCTTCCGTGTGCGGTTTCCCCAAATCGTGCCGACCAAACATCGGATTTCTTTCGCCTGCCAATAATCCTTTTCGTGAGGCAGAAGCCCTCTTCTTGTTTTCCGGATTTTGCCACCATTCCCTACTAGCTACGCCTATCTTTACTTTGGTCTCGGGAAGATGTAAGCCTCCTTCGCCTCCGTGAGTTAGATTATACCCTATTTCTCGATTAGTGGAATCGTAAATCAGAATATAAAGACGCTCTAGATAGCTACCCCATGCGTCGTTTTCTCCTTCGGCGATCTTCTCCACAACGAAGGAGTCCTTGCCATATTTAACAATGGCTCTTGAAAAAGGAAGTTGAGAACCTTTAGTTGCATCCAGAATATGTCGAGACCAACGCCTCTCGATTTTCTGAACAGTCTGTCCGATGTAAATTTTACCGTTGAGAGTGTTCGTGATTTTGTAGATATTGACTGTCTTCATTTGACCCACCTTCCCGTGAGTTTGAACTTGGGGACCGTAGGGAAGTACGGCCCCCTCGCTCATTGAATTTCGAAACTCTAAGAACCATTATACCACAGATTCTTGGCTTATGGGAAGAATTCCGAAATTATTTTTACGATGACGACGTTTCTGACTGCAAACGCTAGTTTGTTGCTCAATCCATTATTTGGACCGGGGCTGATCGTTTCCGTCAGCCTCTCTACATCACTGTAGAGGTCGGACTATCGCATCCCCTTCCGGGGTCCTCTTGTTTAGTCTCTTCCGGTGCCCAGCTTTCGCCTGCTTCCGGTCTGTTGTCTCTTGTGAGAGGTTCAGTTTGATTAAAGAGGATTTAGGCTCCGCCGTTGTGTTAACGGAGTGTCATCGTGCTTCCGGGCCGCAACGTATTCGTCAATCTGTTACCTGTCCATTATTTGGACCGGGCTGGCTGTTTCCACCAACCTCTGCATGTCGCCATGCAGTTCGGACTATCTCATCACCCTCGACGAGGGGCAAGGTCTATAGTCTCTACACGTTCCCGCTTACGCGGGCTTCGCTCGGGATTGTCTACTAGAGATGTCCCCCGAATTAGCCTTGTGTTCGATAGCGATTACTCGCTAAAGGTACCGAAATCAATACCGTACGTTGTATGATACCCATCCGCCGATTTGACGGGCTGGATCACTTACACTGCCCTGTTCAGGGGCGGACTGGATGAAGAGCTTGTAGTTCTTGCTCCCGTCCTCGGGGTTCTTGCCACGTATGTGTTATCGTATCAATAAGATACGAGGTAAGTCATTTCTGCTTACCTCATGCAGTTGCTATTCCTGCATGACCAGACTATTGCATCGTCCATTTTTCGGACGCCCTCTCGTTTAGTCGTTCAGCCTGCTTGCGCTTGGCCCTCGTTGGCGTTTCAGCGTTCGAGTCAATTAGAGAAGGTTTTCCTTGCCTAAGCGGCAAGGTCCCCAGAGTTAAGGAAGACGCTGAAGATTGCGTCGTCCCCGAAGATATAAGTGTTGTAATAAGTGTTACCACCTATTGTTACTGTTGGTGCCGTCGAAGTCTGCTTGAACGTGACGCCCGCGAACTTGATAACATCATCATTCTTCGGGAGTTCGTACAGCATCTTTGCCATCTCAGGATCGCGCTTCACAATGTCCGTGAGGCCATTGAAAGACGTGTCGTTGAGAACGTCGCGAACCACGTTCGGGTGGATGACTCCACCGTAAGAGTTGTTCACGAGAGGCCGTGCATTGACGCTTACCAGCGACTGCACTGCCGAGCGAAGGTTGTTCGCCGTCAGATACGAGCCGTTTGCAAGTTGGATGTTAACCAGCGAGTCCACTGCCACAGCCGAGTCCGCAGTGATCTGGACAAGGGAGTTCAGGGTAAGAGCAAGCCGGTAGTTGAGTTCGTTGGCCAGATTCTGCAATAGACCGGGATCATCGATTGCCACGTCCAACGCGAGGTCAGACGAGTTGATGAAGTCGGCATATTGCCCAATCGTTGCCACAATTTTCGTGGACGACTCGGAAATGGGAGAACCGCAAAGTGTTTAGGAAGACAGCATCACTGCTGTTTCGCTCCCTACATCGCTGTAAGGTTCGGGCTCTATCATATCTTCCTTCTCAGGAAGTCTCGGTATATTAGTCTCTGGGGAGATTCCTCGGAAATTTAATTCCGCCATTTTCTCGAAGCAGGTTAGTTTCTGTTCTTTTGTCATCGAATGGTTGTCTCTGATCCACTCAAGCAAAAGAATAGCGCGTTCTCTTTTAACCACTAGATACGGGAGGAGAGCCAGAAGTTTTACTTCTCTTTGCTTTCTTCCTTCCAAACCTCTTGGTTCAGATAGTCTCCATGTTCCTTCATCTCTGTTCTCCTTTTTCCTTTTGGAAGTAGAGAACGTTCCGCCGAAGCGCGACATTATCCAAGGAAACAGACGATTATTGGTATTGGAGATTCGGGCGTTGGAGGTAAACCCTCCGTTGCCTTTCTTTTTGCGCTTGTCGATAGAGAAGGAGCCTTCTGCGTCGAACAGACCGGACAGATATGCCCAATCAAACTTCGTTGGCTCGATGTTTTCAATCGACGACAAAACTGCTTGTTTTGAAACAGGTTCAAATTCTTCGTTTGCATTTTGTAACGATAGCATCAAATCTTCTCTTCCCTGTGTATTCCGCGAGGAACCCATAGATAAGAATTGATCTGATAGAATTGCCTGTTTCTTTTTAAGAACAAGGTAAGGGATAAGATTTGCGACTATTTCTTGATTATACGTGTACCAGCAGTATTTTTGCTTGCGGTTTCCGTCAGTTGGCAATTTGCGCCAAGTGCTGCCGAACACCCCAACCAACCACTTCATAAGAGGCCGGTAAGTATTGTAGACTGATAAGGTGAATTGATACCCAGTTCCTTCTACAAATCGTATAGTAAAGCTGCCATCCCCGTCTATTAGACCAGCTAAATAAGCCCAACGTTTGGGGTGTATCTTAGATTTATCCCTCAAAGAATTTTCCTCTGTCTTGTCTAGTCTCAGCACACCAGATATTAACAGATTTGACCGAGTTTAAGGACCGCAAGTTGTTTATTTCACGGTCCCTTCCGCTGCTTGATTCAAGTTTGCAGCAAGAAGTGCGTAGGTATAGACAATGTGTTTTGGTAATGAACATCTCTGTTCGATTCGCTCTCATGGTTACCCACGAGTTCAGGCTGTGTCTTTCGTCCAAATACTGGACGACCCAACATGTCAGTCGTTACGGAGCCGATTTCTCTCGGTTTCCTCGGCGTTGTCTGTATTATATCACAGATGTTCGCCGATATAGTTGGGTTTTAATTCAGCGTTTACCACTGAATCTGGTTACCTTGCCGCAACGGCAGCGGACGCTGCTTCGTCATGGAGAGGAAGGGGGTTTGCGCCTTCAGGTTAGGAACTGCCTCGCGCTCATAGTGGATAGCCACAAGGTTCGGCAGAGCGCCCGAAGTAACGATTGATGCTGGGGAATAGCTCATTTTGGCTACTCTCCTTTGGTTTGGTTATTTATGAGCGCCGGGCCGCGACTCTCGATCTACGAACCTGACCAAGTAATGTCTTGATCTGTTCATCAGAAAGATCGTCTAAGTCCTCGTCTGTGGGCGCAGTCGGAGTTTGAGGCGGCGGTGTTGCTGAAACATCGCTTGTCCTGATTCCTAATGCCGCTCGCGGGCGCGTCTCCGTTTTCACAATCCGTGGGGTAGGAGTCGCTGGCGCAGGTTGAGGTACCGGTTGGTTTTCCTCTACCGGCGGAGATGGTTTGGGAAGTCTGGGCTTGACCAACATGCCATCAGCGGTCAGGTCTTCGAAGGCTTCCTCAAGATTTTCGACAGTGTAGTTTCCGGTCTGCCAGAGTTCGGTGAATATTTCACCGGCGTTCTGTTCCGTAGCATTCTTGCCGAGTTTAAACTTTGCAAGCCACTTTATGAGTGACTGGAAATTCTGGTTGTTCGAGTCCGGGTAGTATTCCGGGTTCCGTGCAAGGAAGTCCCGACTAACGGCCTCTGTCTCCAAATTCATGTTTGCCTGATCTCCGCGTTGGGCCTTGCTTACCAACTCTTCAAGAGATACATTCGTCCGCTTTTTCACGAGCAGATCGAGGGCCGCAGCGGGATCAGATTCCCACAACGCCTTGATCTCGAATACTTCGTCGGCGGTCAACTGGCGGGTTGATGGGGCTGATTCTGGTTGTCTCTGTACCGGAGAAGCGGCGGCAGTGAGCTTTACCTTCTTATTTAGCTCGCGAATCTTCCGTGTAGCGTTCAGCTTGCCGGTCAAAGCATTGACGAGAAGTTCATCCTTCGTCTTGCCCCAGAATACTTCGGGGCTGGCCCCGGTTCCGGGGTCTAGAACGGCCTTCCACTGACCCTTTTCCTTCGTTCTCAGAATGGTCGCACCCTCACCAATATCGATGACTTCGGGACCTTCTGGTTCAGGTTCTACGACGGGCGCGGGTGGCTCAACAGGCTCTTCGCTCGGGGCCGGAGGCTGGTTGCCTACTAGGTCCGGGCTGAGGACGGCTGGGACTTCGTCGTCCAACAAGTTGGGATCAACTTCATCCTTGGTGGTCATGCCGAAATCAACTGTTCCGGCAAAGGGGTCAACGGTTCCGTCGGCGTTCAACAACCACGGATCGACAACTGGCTTAGTCATTCATGCTCCTCGATTGAAATCCTCAATCACGGGGTGGGTTTAGTATTGCTTGTTTTCGTTGCCTTCGATTAGGTCGAAAGGGTTGATGTGATCTGAGCAAAAGGGTTTGGGGTAGTTCGGCACATATCCATACGGTTCCCAAGAGTCTAAGGCCATTATCGGAAGTCTAGGCTCCCCTTGGCCACCGCATCCACACACATGACAGGCTCGTTCTCCGGCATATCCTACCGGGTCATCCGCATTGTACGCTCCGCAAAAGCAACAGTGCATATGTGACTTCACTGAACGCCGCCTTGCGCCTGCTCTACCGCCCGACGAATTCCGTAGATGTGATTCTTGAGTTCGTCTGGAGGCTGGTTCGCGAAATCCACGGCAGCATTGATGCTCTGTTGGAAATATTCGAACAGATCGTTTGAGGCCGAGGCAGCAGCATGGGCCAGCGGAACTTGTTCGTCGCCGGGCGCGAGAGCCACAAGGGCATCCCGGTACTTGTCCCGGTAGTCCTTCAGGACCTGCACGACAATTTCCCAGTCAGGATCGAGGACGAATTTCCGGAGCTTCCGGCCCTTATCGTACAGGTCTAGTTGGTTCTCTATCTGGATAAGGTCCTGCTCGGGGTCCGCAATTAAAGGCACTCCGTATGGGTTCTCGGTCATTCTTTACCTACTATGCTGTCGAGGTCCGTATATTTCGGGGCTGCGGGTCTTGCCTGTGGTTGGACACGAACTTTGCAGGCATTCAGGAGTTTTCGAAGTTCGTCATCGCTCAAATTATCGTATTCTGTTGAGCTAAAGGCTTGGCCCTTATCGGGCTTGGCGGGGTTGAAGGCTCTCATTTGTAATCCACCTTTGCGAGAGTCCGGTTATGGGCCCAACGCCATATCACTTCATGCTGTCGGGCGTGATCCATAAACTCTCTTTTTATTCTTAGAGGAAGACCTGTTATTTCGTCGTCCTCTTCTTCAGAAAATGGCTCGGTTCGAAAAACATCTTCAACCTCTCCCCCAGCAGAAAGACATCCTTTGCAGATGTAAACAAATTTTGACGGTTCGGACCAACTTCTTACTCTAGCAAATTGAAGAGGAACTTCCGATATTTCCACATCCTCCTCAACAAAAGGAGGGGCCCAAGAAGTTGGATTTTGAATAAATACTTCTACCGTTTGTTTCATTCTTATCTCCTAGTTGAAATCCTCAACCACGGATGATTTTGTCCATTATTCGGACGGTTATGTTTCCATCCAGTCGGCAATCCGGCGATGTTGTTTGGCGGTGCCGTTGTTCTTTATGGCGTTGGCCTTGTGGCTTAGAACGGCCACATTTCCTTTGACATACCCAAGCTCTGGGTGCTTCCGATCTAAACTCGGAGACCCGTCATGTAGTTTTCCGGTTCCGACTACAAGAGGGATTCCCAATATCGGGCATATGTCTGGGATAAATATGTCCTCAACGGTTATATCGAACGGGAGTCCTTTTCCTTCAGCGCGAATCTTAGCTCCTCGCCAAAGAACAAGTTCTGGATTATCTCGATTGCGTTGATTCCTTTTGTTATTTATCTCGTCTCTGTTTGCCTTGTAGTAGGCAGTACGGGAACCTTTTACCCGGTCCGGATGAGTATTCCGGTAGGTCTGGTTCCACTTCGCTTGCTTTTCTGGATTTGACGCGACATACAACCTGTGTTGGTCGCCGAGTTTGTCTTTGTTTTTGTGGGCGTAATCTCGCTGATAAATTTTTCTGCAATCTTTACAATACGGAGATAAACCATCTTTTCTAGTTTTATCTTTGGAGAAAGCAGAGACGGATTTAGTTGCCTCGCAGTTGAGACACAGTTTGACTCGTTCGTTTTCCATTTTTCCTCATCTGGTCATGAGGGAGTCGGGACGACGGACCAGCGTCGTCCTTTCTCCGGTTTTGGGTCTCTATTTTGAAACCCAACCTACATTATACCACACTTTTAAACAGAAGAACCAAATCCTTGCGTAGCCTCAGGTTCTCCGGTGAACTCTTCAGGTTCTACGGATTTCTTGAAACCCTCGCGGAGAACGTCCCTAGCAGCCCTCGCGATATTGTCGCTATCTGCTTGTTGTGCTTGGAGTTGCGCCTTTTGTGCGATCAATTGCTGTTGTTGTAAAAATTTCTGTTCGGTGGCTCCGCCTTGACTCTGCTGCTGTTGTCTCTGCAAATCTTGGGGAGTCATGGGCACGATAACATCGTTAATGTTTTTCCATTCGCTCGCTTCGAACCACATTCTCACTATTTCATTGACATCAACTTTTTTACCTTCAATGGATAACTGTTCGAGGATTACTGGTTGTGAGAGGAACTGAGTGAGTTGCGGAAGTCCTTGAGCCATCGCTCTTCTGGTGGTCATTTTGCTGCCCGCGAGTATCTGGAATTTTACCTTGGCGTTTAGAATGTCGATTAAATCCCCTCCGGTGGAAACATAGTCATGCCGAAGTTCTTCATTCATAATGAAGTCCAACTGGCTCATGGGGAGCATGGACCGGTTCATTTCCTGCATGTCGTAGAGGAACGGGACGATGACCTGACCCGCGATCTTGTCCACGAAGTCCGAGATCGGCGTGTTGGCTCCGGCGAGGATGCCCGAAGCACCGGCAGAACTTCTGGCCATGTTCGAGTGGCCGCTGGTTCCTACATCGCCTCTTGCGGAGACCGGATTTCCAGAGACCATGTCCACGCGGTTCTGAGACATTGCCAGTAACTCACCGGCTTCTGGGACCGGGGCTGACCGCATGAGCGGCTGCATATCGCCTTGGTTATCGACCTCAATGATCTTGCCCGGGCCGATACGAATGTTCTGAGTCGGGATAGACTTGCCTCTGACGCGAACCATCGGCATATTGAGGTTCAGGGAGGCGTTGTCTATAACAAGGTTTGTTATACCGGACTGGAGTCTCTGCTCGGTTCCGATTGTGCGACCAAGACCCATCGACCAGAACGCTCCGGGGATATCCCACCAACCGATGGAGAGGAAGGGTATCTTGCCGTAGATATTGCGGTCGTTGTAGATGACCAGTTTCTTCTGAAGAACGACGATGTAGGTCTTGTTGTCCCAGCGTTCGAGAATTTCGAGAGGTTGCTGAGTCGGGTCCGCCGTTGTTGGTTCCCAACGAGGGTCGCCCTTCGCTTCCCAAAGGGGATTGCGTCCGCCCTCTTCGTTCACGGCTGGCTCAACCGGCTCTTGCGGAGGCAGGAACAGTTCCAAAAGCTTGTCCCGAGAAGGCAAATTATAACCTTCGCGATCACGGAGCTTGTCCAGATCATCCCACGTCATGTACCGGCGGCGGATGACATACTTCGCCTTCCGGATATCAGGAACTTCGAGACCCGGGTCAACCAGAACTTCCCGAAGATTAACGATGTGCTCGAAGGTGGGCCGGTCCACGACCTCTTCTATAACTTCCTCTTCTAACTCATCGTCCGAAATCGTGGACGCAGGTTGTCCGGGAACGGTGCTCTGAACCTTTACGGGAGCATTTTTGCGTTTGATTATCTTGCGCTCGCGGGTGAACTTCTCCCATCCCTCTTGGAACATTGCGGTCCCAAAGAGCAGGCAGTTCATTGAGCCAAGTCTTAGTTCTTCCTTGAAATTGATGTCCTCAAGTTGATACTGAAGCAGGGCGGAGACGGCCCGGGCGGCTTGGGAAGTGGTTCCGGGGCGCTCTTGCAGCATAAAAGGAGGATTTTCATAAAACAAACCGGCTAATGCTTGGGGATTAATACCATTGACAGCGCACGCTACCGTGAAAAAACTAATAGAAGCCGCTTCAGATTGAGTGCCCGGCCAGTATCGGGGGGCGAAAGGGCTTTGGTATAGCTGGGACGCGGAAGTCCAAGCCATAATCCACGCTCTGTTTTGTTCCCCTTTTTCGGCTCTTTCGGCATCTTGCACCACGAGCGCAAGCGAAGCTGGATCGCCCCATGTCCCATCTTGGACAAAATGTTTTGCCTCTTGTGGGGTAATGGATTCGTGGGGATTTCGGACGGGCTCCGGTAATACGCTCATTGATAGGTTTCCTTGTATTTGATAACTCGACGACGTATAGTGGCCCCGGTTCCGGCACCAAGCTGAGAAGCAATTTTTTCGAAACTAAATCCTTGGTTCCGTAGCCTCAGTATCTCTTCCATATTCAAAGGTATGTTTCTTGGATGATTATCTTTGCTTCTGTTTTTGAAAGAGTTAATCTCTCGGTATTCCAATCCGGATTTCTTTATTCTCTCGTAGATAGTCGTTCTAGTTAGAGAAAAATGTTTGGATAGGACTAAGGCCGAAACTCCGTTGTTCCACAAAAATACCAATTCTTCGGAAGTGACCGGATGTTTGCTGAACATCCCTTCTCTTTGAATTTTGCTTATTTTGTCCTTGGTTTCCTGTGTATGTGGGTAACCTTTCAGTCTTCCCTCTGACCACGCCCTTTTGGATAATTCGGATAGCTGCTTTCGGGTCGATTCGGCCATCGGCGAGGTATCGCCTCCGGAACGAACGTTGTATCCTTTTGTACGGTTTCTGGAATCGTACAAGAGTATCCAAACCTTCTCTAAATAATCAGACCATTCCTGAGTCTCACAGGTAGCTAGATTTTTTATCGAGAAGGATTCTGGTCCGTACTTCCTTATGGCTTTGCAGATTGGGTAGTTCCAGCCGCGAGTAGCACCCGAACAATGACCCTTCCATCGAACCTCTAAACTCCGAGTTGTTTGGCCGACATAAACCTTCCCATTGACCAAATTTGTAATTAAATAGATTATCATCAATCTACATTATACCACAAATTTGGTCTTTGTGGGAGAAATTAATAGGTCTGTTCTTCTGCGTTTGGAACCATGCTCCCGCTAACGAGGTCCACTGAACCCTTGATCGAAACAGCCGTTCCAGTGGACTTGGCCTGAGAAACAGTGAACCCTTCTACCTTGCCCCAGACGCTCGGCGTGTTATCGCCGTCGTCCTGTGTATGCATAGGTCCTTCTTGGGTTTCGGTCAGCTTAATAAGCTGGTTGCGGCCCGATTCCTGACCTGCCGGGCCCGATGCGCCTACGTTAGGCCAATCGGTGGATTTTGCTTCGCGAGGAGATTCGAGGTTCCCGCCAAGCGCGATAAGTTTTCCCATGTTGCTATCGGTGTTCATAAGATTTTAGTTCCTTGGAGTGGGTTATTCGCGCTAGGCGCGGGTGTTGCGGTCGGGGTACGTTGCGGACCCCACAAAGAAGGTTTTGGTCTTGGTGGAAGATAACCAAACGGCGGAGGAGTTTGTCCAACATTTGGGCCCGGAACGGGAGCCGTGTATCCGTTCGGTCTTTCTATCTGAACGTGCGGCTGATAGGTGAACCCGAAGAGTTCGTAGGTGCCTGTGTTCTGGTCGTCCGACTGCTGGGGAATTTTACCCTTCACAGTCTTTCCGGCTTGCGCCCTCCACTGTCCCGGCTGGCACGGGTCGCCGGTGTATTCGGCAACGACCTGATCGGTGTCGTCTAAGATTCTGATTTCTAGTTTCATCCAAAAATCCCGATCCCCAAAACATTGTCCATTCCGCCAGGAGTCTCGGCGCGTACGGATGGCTCCGGAACCCAATCATCCATTGGCACATAGGGAGCATCTATGGGGACCAGTTTGCCGTCGTCGCCCATCGAGTATCTCGTTGCCTGCCGCCTCGTATGAGGTTGAAGTGTGCCATCGTCTCCTAGGGTGTATACGGAACCGTAGTCAGGGTTTACGCCGTCTTGGTAGATTTCATTCCACCCCATCTGATCTACTCGGAAGAACATGTCGGTTTTGTTTTCGACAATGGCCCGAACGGCCTGTGGGGCATACATCGGCTGGTATCCAAGGTTGTCCGGGATGTCATCGTGGTGATGGGCTGAAAGGCATCTCTCGAACTCGTCGTAGAGAATGTCCATTGTCGGGTACTTCGGTTGCAGGCAGAAGTTGGCGAACTTCATTCGGCCTTCTTCAACCCACGGGATGAGCGAGCCCATCCGGATTCTCTTCGCGCCCTCCACATTGCTGGGAGTGACCCAGTTGATATGCGTGCAGACATCTATAACGTGCTGATCGCCGGTCTTGTACGCCTCGGCGTGGATTGTCGGTTCGAGATTCTTGGAGCCTCCCGCATCTTCGATTCCGAGAATAAACGGTCTTTCTTCAACAACTAAATCAACGATAGCCTTTGCTGCTGTGAAAGGGTTGAATCGGTCGCGGATAAGCTTGCGAACATATCCGACTGTCTTTCTTCCCCCAGTCTTTTTACCTTCTGAGTTATAGACATCCTCTTCTGCCCACATCACGGAACTTCCGCAGCAAAAATCCGATCCCTTTTTCTGACTGAAACTAAGGTCCCAGAATTGAGATACCGGGCCGGTTCTGGGCAGCATGTTATACGGGATCGTGACCTTGATGAGTGATAGTCGATTGAATCCTTTTTGAGAAGCGATACGAGGGTTCTGATTAAGTTGTCCCTCGAAGACCCTTTCGTTTTGAGTATATTCACCCATCAGCCAGGAATACGGTTGCTGCTTGGGAAGAAGAAGAATACATCCGTCTTCCCCGGCCTCAATATAGCTGATCGGCTTACCTTCGTTCCGTAGCCGTTCTTCGACCTCGGGTTTGATCTGACAGGCTTTGCCGATGAGGATATCGACGTGGTAGGTCTTGTTTCTGGTTAGGACCCACCCGGTTCCGCTGATAGTCTCTATGTTTGAGAGGGGTTCCCCGGTAACCGGATCGGTACCCATCTTTAGGTATTTCTCAAGCAGTACACCGTAATGCTCTTCTTCGGCATAGCGAGTTCCTACATAGTCCCTGTAGAAACCTCCTGGCATCAGGAGCTTTTCGGCTAAGAACAATTTATCCGAAATGGTCGCGCATTGCTCGACTGTTTCCGAGTTGCGATCCGAGACTGCGTCGTCAGCCTTGATGAGTTCGAAACGCCAACCGGCTTTTGTCTTACCAACTGAGGAGGCGAATACTGTAGGCTCTTTGCGGCCTGTTTTCTTTCTCTTGTACTCTGGAGTTGTGAAGACATTCCCCGCGCCCATATCTTTCGACAGGCAGCAGTGCTCGGGGAAGAACAGGTTGAAGAGCGTGGGCTCGTCTTCGCGGAGAGTGAAGAACCCCTTGATTTCGGAAATGAACCCCTTCGAAAGAGCCGCTTCTGCTGTCAGGTAAAGGATTCTGATCGTGGGATAATTGATGATCCACTGAACGGTGTCAATATGATCGTAGCTGGACTTAGCTCCACCGCGAGGCCATAGTAAGATGCGGGTCTTAACCGGGCTCAGTTCTTTGATCTTGACGTTCGGGTCTTTCTTAATGAACAATTCCGCGAAGCAGTCATACTGCGGATCGAGGAAGAAGTTCTCTTCTACGGGTCTGGTACCCTGTTCACTTGCAACTTGCGAATCCCAGAGAAAGTATTGGGCCAGCCATCTGAGGTCCCGCTGGCTTCTCCTGCGAACCTCTAGTCCCAAAAGAGACTTGGGGATTCTATCGACACCCAGCTTCGCCTCATTAATCAGGTCCAACTTGTTGTGGATAAGAAAGTCATAGAGGGTCCGGTTAGGAATCGCCTCTGCGCTTCCATATTCTTTGATGAGTACGTTAAAGTCGGATGTCATTCCTGTCCATTATTCGGAAACTTGGGCACAAGGGCGATGAAGTGCCGTCTGCAATGCTTAGGAACCGCTTGTTCCGCGCCGGGCACGAATTCCCGAGTCTGCCCCTTAGTACCCGTAAGAGGTCGTTCCTTCAACGCCTACTTTTTCTTCTTGACTTTCTTGGGGAGTTTCAAACCCTTAGAGGATTTGTTCCATTCCCCAACATCGACGCCTTGCTTTTCCAGCTTCTTGCGGTTCGCGTTGAAGTAGCCTTCTTGTGCTTTAGACTTGTACGGCATTCTGATCTCCTTCTTGGGCGAGGTCTTTGAGTATGAGGTCTGCGAGGGCTATCTCGTTTTCTTGTTCTAGAGCGAGATTTTGATATCCATTAAATCTAGAATTGGAAGCAGCCAGCACTAACTTTTTTCTGGAGCCACCAACAAAAAGTCTGATTCTCTCTAAAGACTCAAAAGTCATTTAGCATGGTCCCATAAGCGTGCAGAACATAGTTAGGGTCGTCTTTACCGCCAGCGGAGCCCATTCCATGATCTTTTGCTGCTTGGTTTTTGGCTCGTTCATTTTCTTGGTTTGGACACGAATGTCTCCGGTGATTCCCTTGACATTCTCCATCGTGTCCGCTGAGTTTCCGGCCAAGCGTTGGAGATTATCGAGAAAGGCTTGGTGAGAAACCATCATGTTATGAGCAAAGTTAACGGTGGAGTTTACGTTTGCTAACATATCGTTGGTATTCTTGGCCAGGTCTGCTTCCTGCTTATCATAGGTCGTCAGGCTCTTATCGAGATGGCGACCAGCGAACTCTAGCGTTCCGGCAAATCCGCGTATCGTGGTCAGGGTTCTGGCGAAGTCCGCTAGGGTTCCGCATGGCTTATCTTCGTCTACCGTGTAGATGTGTCCCTTGACCGGACGGCAAGGATCGAGGAGTTTAGCAAGGACAGAATTGATCCCAGTAGAAACCCCCTTTATGTCTCCAGCTACCTGTTTGAGAGAGTCGCCCACTTGTCCAACAGTTGTGCTGAAAGTATCTAGAACCCCATCAGCTTTGGTCAGAGTCTGGTTAGTATGATCGAGGACGATGACCGCTTCATTTGTGATCCGGTTTGCGTCTTGGGTCGCATTCCAAAGGAAGTACGACCCAAAACAGCATAGGAGCAACAGAGCGAGTTCCCATGCCCGAATTTTACCTAACCAAGTTTTCATTCCAATCCCAGACTGGGGTTGACTTAGGCTACTGGGGCTACTGCTAGGAAAGCTGATACCAGAGCAGCGAGAGTGTTGATAACCTTTGTGACGGTCGCCACAGAACCTGCGTTGGTAATATGACCGGCCTTCAGCAAGGAACCGAGATTGTCAACAATGGTCTGGACCAAACCGCCGACGCTTGCGTGGGCACCCGCATCATAAACTACAGCAGAGGCGACCTTAATATCAGACAAAATTTCCTGAAGAATCTTGTCGGCTTCTGATCCCGAAGGAACTTGAGCGGCGATAATTCCAAGTATAGCTGAAGCATATTTGAAAGCCGCATCTGCGGACTGCTCAAGCGAGGGTGCGACTTTCTTGATAGCTGCTATTTCTTTTTCAAACCAAGCCACAAAGGTGTGCTCGGCGTTTGCGATTGCGCTGAAAATGCTCATATTGATCTCCATTACTTGGTGGGTTGGGCCGGGGTTACCGGCTGAGAAGGGACGGGAAGGGGTGTTTGTCCTCCCTTAAAACTAACGAAAAGATGCAGAAAGTCGTATAGGATTCCATAAAGCACCCGAAAAAAGTCTCCTATTGACTTGATCTTAACATCCTTGGGGGGCAGGGCTCCGACTAGAGCGTTTAGAACGAGCATTCCGCCTCCTGCTCCGGCGATAGCTCCCCAATTGTTCACGATAAGGTTACTCACTGTCATAGGCGATATTGGTACTTTCTGGGATTAGATTGAACTACATTCCCGGTGGTGCTTGTGGAGCGACGGACATCTGTCCTCCCGCTTGTCCTGCGTCCGGAGAAGCCGCCTGCGGGGCGGGTACGTCCGGGACGTTATCGGAGACGTGCTGAAGTAGACTAGCCTTGTCAGGCATAATGTGCTCTTCGTCCGGAGGTGTCATTCCAGACTCGTCGGGTTCGAACGAATGGACTACCTTGTGCCCACCAGATTTTCCGTGACTGATGGTCAGGCGATGTGGATGTTTCTTGTTGGACTTCGACTTGGATTTTCCCTTGCCGCCGAGTACATGACTGGCTCTTGATGATCCGTGAGATTTTTCTGCCATACCTTTTTCCTTCCGATGCTTCTCGGCGTCTTTTTCATTCAGAACCGCCTCGCCCTTTTTCAGAATGGCCGGGCCGGTTTTCGGAACGTAATCTGTTCCTTTGTGATACTTAGGAGGTTTAGAAGAACCTTTTCCTTGCTCTTTGTCGATTTGTTTCTGTTGTTCTGCGTTCGGGGCGGGCTTCCAGTTCATCACTGAACTTTTAGCTTTCTCTACTGGGGGGATAGGAATTTTATCTACAACCCCCAAAACTCTTTGCGCTGGTTTGTAAACATAATCGTTTACCCAGTCTGCGATTGGTTGTGCGACTCCGTAGTCTTGTGCCATGCTGCTACCTTGCGTCCATTATTCGGACTACTTCTTTTTGGATGTTTTCTTCTGAGACAGCTTTTCAGCTTTCTTCAAAAACTACGAAGAATGATACTTGGCTTCCATAGCCGGTGTCTCTTTCTTCTTTGCGTGCTTCATCGTGCTCTTTTTACCTGCCAGGATATCTCCTTGCTGATTATTTGACGATTTTCTTGATGATGCTTTTGACTGCTTCAAGGGACTTTGCTTTCACTTTTAACTTCAGCTTGGTCTCCGGGGTGGACTTCTTCGTAGACTTTTTAGTGGTCATATTTCTTCCTGTTCCCCCTAGCCCCGTATTCGCCCGCTCCTGTTTTGGAGCTTCGGATATTACTTCCGCAAGGGCGTTTCCACCTGCTACCCCGTCGTACCAATTTCCCGTTTAATACTATCCGGTCAGCCGTGCCTACCTTACTGCGTTTCAATTATGCCGCTGCACCCGATAACGTCGCCAGTCGCACCTATATAGGTTCCGTCATACTTCGCCACGTAGATATAGTTTTGTGCCGCTGGCATCGCTCCTGTCGCAGATATTCCAACCGTGTTATCACGGCACAGTATTTGGGTTGCTGCTGCTGCATTGAATGGCATGGCGACTTGAAGTGAATTGGCGCAAGAAGTGTTAGAAACCACAGTGATTACCAGATTGACAAACGCCGTCTTTCCAACAAGATTTGTGCGCAGCGTCGCTGTAACAGTTCCGGTCCCAGAGTTACAGAGCGCAGAAGGACTTGATGTTACCCATGCACCAGTTGGGAATCCGTAATTTGTGTTTGTCCATGAATTTATGGATTGGGAAAATGGCGTCCTATTCACTAGGGCATTGATGCTTGCTTCTAGGGAACTTGCACTCTCCCCTGCCGCGAGATAATACTGGTGATAAGCCGCATTTGTTACGAATGTGTTGTTTCCAGAACCGTCGACCGTGTTGTAACCCGCTGCCGTTTCAGTAAAGTAAGTCTCCGCGCCATGCGAAAGCCCGCGCACTGCGTAGAGGGCAACTAAGCTCGACCATGCATAGCGACTTGTTGCACCATTGTGCACAAAAGCAGCGAGAACGGGGGAATTAGATGGGGTGCCTGCCGCAGATGTCACCGTCTCGACAATACTCGTTCCCAGCGTGTAGCCAACCCAGGTTATATTGGCAGATTCCAGATTATTGATGACCTGCGCAGCCGTGGGGTCGGTCGTGAGATTAAACTCGCTTCCGGTGGGATAATCGCCACAGCACATGACGTACCGCCCTACCTTTGCGGCGAGTAGCTGCGCCCCTGTCAACGGGCTGATCGAATCGGGCGATGAATTATAGAGGTCGTAGAGGTCGCGCATTAAGCCTTCCGCAATGTAGGTAACGCTTCCATCTGGCTGTGCTGCCAAAATCGAGCGCAGAAGAGGCGTAGAAGGCTGCGGTGTGGTGCTTGATGCGGTAAATATATTGGGCCAATTAGTTGCAACGTAGGTTCCCCAATTATCGGTTGTTGCAATGCATGTTCCAAAGCAGTTTCCAGTCGGGATATTCGGACGCCCGAAGTAAGTAAGAACGGCTTCATGCGCCTGTGCGGCATTCGTTGTCCCATTGTCGTTGACGACCGCAAGAACGTTCGCTTCGCCGTTCTCAAGAAACGTGTTTAGTTCGGCAAACCCCGCTGCCGAATCCCAGTCGTTGCCAAAATTTTCATCAATGATAAGGTTTACTGAGGAAGCTGGGTAACTCAATGAGATATTCGTCAAGGGCGTTGCGATCACATTCGGTAAAGCGGATGTACCTTGCACTGCCGTACCATTGCTAGGATAAACTGCAATCTGCCCCGTAGTTCCCGCGCTGACTGTGCCAGAACCGCCGGCCGCCAACGCCGCATAATGCCCCGTCCCGTCGCACCCGTAGTACGTCCCTGAGTAGTACAGCACGGGGACTGGGGCGGTGCAGGCGTTGCCGGACGGGTTGGTGGCGACGGGAACAATAGCGGGAGCAGTCGGAATTTGAGCCGAGGCTGTCCGAATAATGGACAGGAGGATTATTGCGGCTACAAAGAGTACTTTCTTCATGTACGTATCCTTAAACCGTGGCCCACAGAAATAATCTGGTTCCTGTAGCTGTAACTCCGGTCACGGCAAAGTCCTTCCAAGTCAGGGAAGAGTTTGGTGCCGTAGGATTGTCTACAAACAAAATCGTGTTTGCCGCCTGCGTCGCCCCAACAGCCATTGGCGGATACAAAGTAATTCCGTCTGAACCGATGATTGTCACGGTTCCGGCAGTAGATGCTCCTCCGGGTCCGACAGCAAGCACGAGTTTTTGGACACGGACCCCTTGGACTCCGCCCAGCGCCTGAACTGCCGCAGCCCCGGTATAGGTCGTGATATCGGTGTCAATAATTATTGGTTTGGTAACGAGTGAGTTCAAGCTAATGCTTCCTTTGTAGATAAACGTTTTTGAAACCCGGAAGGTCTCCGTAATACTCCCGCTTCTCTCAATCTCCAACTAATCGTAGACCGACTAGTACCAAAAACAGAAGCTAATGCCGCGCAATTCAAACCCTCGGAATACATCTTGATCAAATCAGAATCGGGTATGTCATTGCGTCGATGTTTTCCTTTTTGTGCTTCGCTGATTTTGCGACAAGTCTCTTCGGAGAAAACCCTATCTTTTCTAGCTATCCTAAGTTTCTCTTTATGTGCTTCTGTAAGAGGAATACCGATTCTAGATTTATTAGCTTTCTTTACGCCTTCTACCCACGCTTCGCTAGAAGTCCGGGCGATTGCTCCCCGTTGTTTCGACTCTTCTGTGTGAGTTTTTCCGTAAAAAGGGTTTCCTTCCCCAGAGAAATGGACCGAAGCTTTGATTCGTCTCTCTTCCGTCCAAGGAGGACTATATTTTCCTGTCGCATTTTTAGATATTTTTGCCCGCGTTGCTTCGGTGACAACGCGACCTTCGCATCCTTCTCCTCCGTCGGTAAGATTTCGGAGGCATCCGGTGCCGAGATCGATCCTGCCATGTAGACTAATTAGCAGCATCTCTGCCTGTCGAGCATCATTATCAGAAAGGTCATCGGCAAGAATTACAACCTTGCTTTTATCTGCGGGTATATGAATATTGTGTCGCTTATCAAAGGCACGAGCGTAGAATCCTCGTCTATGTTTTCCTTTCCCTATATAATAGGGAGACCCATCGTCTCCGTGCTCCGAAGGCTCAGAACGAAGATAGGCATAAACATAGCACCCAGTTTTCTTCATAGCTTAAAATGATCGCGTATCAATGCTTTGAATTCCAGTACCCGGCTTTGCAGGCAGCACCGGCAATCTTTGGGGGAAGAATCTCGCAACACGAGCAAGTCTCCCAAGTGACATTTGAGAGCAATTTCTACGTCTCTTAGGCGGAGGTGTCTATCGACGCCCCATCCGCAGACGATCAGAAATCCAATAAACAGAAACCAATCAAACCATTCCATTTCTTGGGCTCCACGTAAGAATAGGGAGCCCGGAGGCTCCCTAGTTGGTTATGCGCGAGAGATTGACAACTCGGTTACTTGTACGGAGTTGGCTCCAGCAGTACCAAAGGTGAACGACGGAATAAAGTTCAGATCGTTAATGCCGACGCTAGTGATCTGAGTCGTCGCGACAAGGGTTCCTGCCGTTCCGGCGTTCGGAGCGATATTCACACCGTTGATCTGGGCGGCGGTGAGATACCCGTTCAGAATCTTGGAGGTTGAATCCCACAGGAATTCAGCTTCGATCAAGAAGTTCTGAGTGGCCGTTGCGATAGCGGTTGCGGCTAGAGCAGCAACTACGTGATCATTTGCTACCGTTCCTTGGGTGCCCGCCAGAACAATGCTCTGGGGCACTTGATAAATTTTAGGAAGGAAGGTATAGGAACCGGCAGTTGTAGCCTTACCAACAAGACGCACTCCGAAAGGATGTCCATCCAGTTCTCCGCCGACTATGTCCGGGTTGACGCCGACAAAGAGACCAACACCCGCCGCCAACACTGGGGAAGGAAGCGTAGAAAAGCTACCGGTAGCAGGAACTACCAGTGCGGTTTCCGTAGATACAGCGATAGACTGAGCAGGCAGGTTCTGCCAGATCGCAAAAGTATTTTGATTTGCCATTTTGAAAATTCCTTGGAGACTAAAGAGCCTCGATTGTGATTTTAATTTTTCCCATAGGGGTTACGGGGTGTCCGGGGTTAGCAGTAAAATGCAGGGATACGGGATATTCAAATTCTCCCCACTTTCCATCTGCTTTAATTTCCAAAACTTCTTGCGCTTTTCCAGTCCACATAGATGGATGGGTTTTCGAAGGTTTTGGAAAATCGCTAACCACACAGCTTTTCACACGCAATTCGGCTGTGATTATTGACTCTTTTGACATATTGTTCTCTTGGATTCCCGGCACTTGGCTCGGGTCAGGTTAGTCCATTTTCCGGACTAAAATATGGAGCGGACAACCGGACTCAAACCGGTATGACGAACTTGGAAGGATCGCGTCCTATCATTGGACGATGCCCGCGTTGAGATGGTCCCTGAAGAACGATTCGAACGTTCCCTCTCACCATTATCAGTGGTGGGCTTTTCCTACTAAGCTATTCAGGGTTAACGTGGCCATGATAATTAACATGGACATGATATGGTACCGGGTGTAGGATTTGAACCTACGAAAAACTAGTTTGTAGGACTAGCGCCATAGACCGCTCGGCCAACCCGGCATGGTGCAGGCGGGCAGAATCAAACTGCCATCTCTTCCTTCGGAGGGAAGTGTTATGTTCGTTTCACTACGCCTGCAAAATCGTGCGACGGAAAACCTCGGCGCTTACATCTAAGCCAATGCTTGACTGACGGATTTAGAGGCCGCTCTCGTCGCACAACTTGGAACCGCTCTCCGGACTTCAACCGGAATCTTCCTCGTTAGGACCGAGAAGCTCTGTGCTTTGAGCTAGAGCGGCAAAACTGGAACACCCGGCAGGACTCAAACCTGCATACGCTGAGGTAGAAGCTCAGGGCCTATTTCATTCGAGCCACGGGTGCAAAAACTTGGTGGGGCCGGTGAGATTCGAACTCACGTCTTTTCGATTAAAAGTCGATTGCAGTTGCCTCTATGCGACGACCCCGTTGTTTATCCGATTTGTCTTCGCATTTTCGCATTGCAATTTTCCTTTTCAATCTGGTGGGACGCCAGCGACTCGAACGCTGCTCTGAAGATTAAGAGTCTACTGCTTCGCCATCAAAGCTTGCGTCCCGTGGAACCGGAATAGGGGCACGATCCCTAGCACAACGGTCATCTACCGTCCACAGAGTTTATAAGTCTCCGAGCCTCTCCCGAGGATTCCGGCAAAGTCCATTATCTGGACAACTCTTCGAAAACCTTTTTTCCTGTTCCTTGAAGACAGGCTTGTTCTAGCCGGTTGTGTTGCTCAGGAGTCAATTGTTTAGCCAAGATTGACCCAAATGGCCACACCTGAAGAACCCAATCGTTTCCGGATTTAACTAACCAAGCGACCACTTTCGTCCATCTTTTTCGCGGAATGTAACTCATATTCCCTCCTGATTCATTGGGCCCGAAGCGGGGTGTTGATCCCCTCGTCCGTCCTTATGAGAGACAGCGCCGAACCGTCGGCCTCGGGTCAAAACTTGGTACGGTGGCCCTCTCATTTAATCCGACTTAGGACTCGGAACCACTTCGGGCTGAGAGGCTTCTGCGCATTTAAGCAGGTTTAGCCCTTTAACCACCGCAGGGATTTAACCCAGCACCTAAACTGGCAGGGGATAGGAGAATCAAACTCCTCGCGGCTGGTTTTGGAGACCGGCCTAATCTCAGATCATCCCCTAAAATTATGGAGCAGCCGACAGGAATCGAACCTGCTTAGCGGGTTTCCCCTCTGGGTTCGTAGCCCAGTGCCTCATCCGGTAGACTACGGCTGCAAAATGGTCAGGGATCACAGAATCAAACTGTGTCCACCTCTTCCCGAAAGAGGGAGGCCGTCATTACCCCAATCCCTGATGGTCGGCGCACTCAGAATCAAACTGAGACCACATGCTCCCAAAGCACGGATGCAGTCATTACACTATGCACCGATAAAAATGGTCAGGAATCGCAGAGTTGAACTGCGTCCACTACTATCCCGAAGTAGGAGGCCACCCTTACCCCAATTCCTGATGGTCAGCGACCGCCGAATCGAACGGCGTCCACGAGCATCCAAGGCTCGGAGGCAACCATTACCCCAGTCACTGATAAAACTACTATGGTGCCAACTATTCGAATCGAACGAATTTCCACGGCTTTTCAGACCGTTGCTAAATGACCACACTAGCTCAGTTGGCTAAATTGCATTGAGGCTTGGCCGAGCATCTTCTCAAGAACACTCTTCCTCGCTGTGTCAGCAGACGCAACCCGATAGACATCTGACATTGTCCGTCAAATTACGCCCTCAAAAATGGTGGACCTGTTGTTAGCCAGCGGAATAATCCCGGCCCTGTGCTGGTTTACACTTGGTGGATGTGAGAGGAATCGAACCCCCAATTTCTGGTTGCAGGCCAGATGTGTTCCCATTAGCACTACACACCCATTTAAAAAGTCCCGCCGGTCCTCACCGACACCAGAGTCGAACTGGAAAGCGGGTTTGTCGTATCCTACCCTTAGACGATCCCCGAAGAGACCCGGACTCGACCCGGGATTCACGACCACCTCGTTTAGAACCCCAACGGCCATCGACTCTCTTCTGTGCAGAAGTCGGTTCCGCTAGCTTAAAAGATGAATAGCACATTTCACCTACGTTACGGTTCTAAAATCAAGCCGGATGCTCCACCGTTGAGCTACCGCCGCTTACTAGCGCGGCAGGCGGGATTCGAACCCGCAACCTTCCGGCACCTTGGGGTGTACGGCTGGAGTCGAACCAGCTAAAGAACGGAGTCACAGCCCGTCGCCTCACCGTTTGGCTTCGCACACGAAACTTTGATGCGGTCAACTCCTTCTTAGGGGAACGGTTGTGTACCTTTCGTACCCGCATCTAACACACTTGTTGTCCATTATTTGGACGAAAATCATTGCGTAGAACACATGCTGGACGGGACTCGAACCCGCGTCTTGTGGTGCCCACTATCCTGCCGTTAGACGACCAGCATATATGCCTATGGCCATAGGTTTCTACGCAAACTTGGAGCCCCGTCCCAGAGTCTAACTGGGTTCACCGATTTACAGGACCGGCGCATCGACGGCAATGCTTACGAGGCAAAACTTGTTTCGGTGGTAGCTTCCCTCAAACCCAGCTACTGGGTCCCTCATCTGAGTCCTTGTTCCCTTGCAACTCAGCACCGATGAAATTACTTGGAAGTCTTAGGAACGATGGTTGCTTTCTTGAAGGCGTCGTCAAACTTTTTCTGAGCTTCCGCGTTCAACTTCACGATTACATTTAGTCCGTTCAATATTTCCTCCTCTCGACTACAAATACATTATACCACACTTCCAGAAGATATTTGTTGTCAAAAAGTCGGTCTACCTAACTATTTCTAGTCTCTGCGGAGATGCGCCAGTTTCCTAGGACTGAACGCCTACTGTCCGGGTGGGATTCGAGACCCACAGAACGCCGACCGCTAAGTCGGTGGTCAACTTCTTAACAACAAAACCATTATACCATACTTTCAGAAGATATGTGTGGAAAACTTTCAATTTATTTTTATGGAGGCGGATCGGGGATTCTAACTCCGTTATTCGTCCTTACCGAGGACGCTCATCAACAGCAATGATTATCCGCCAAAGTGGAGGCCAATGAGTGAATCCAACACTCGTCTTCTGGATACGAATCAGAAATTCTAGCACTGAACTAATCGGCCAAGTCCATTATTTGGACTAAGATGGAGCGGGATGCGGGAATTCAACCCGCGAATTCTTGAGTGGCGCTCAAGCTCCTTAGCACTCGGATAATCCCGCATGGCACCGGGGCGTGGAATCAAACCACGATCTGAGGCTTCAAAGACCTCGGTCCTATCATTGAACGAACCCGGTATAAATGGCTGGCACAGAAGGACTTAAACCTTCAACCTTCGCGTTCAGAGCGCGTCGCTCCGTCATTGAGCTATGTGCCAGTAATCTTTTTGATCTTGTGATGGACCGCTACGTTCCTCACGCCTAATTGCCGAGCGAAAGCTCGCTGTCCTATTCTTGAGACCACTTCCAAAAATTCGTCATCAGATGGCCAATTCGGGAGTATACGAGTCCATTCGGACTTTGGCTTCTTACGAGACTTTCTAATAACTCCCTGCGTTGACTTTCCCAAACGAATCGGTCTTGGCTTAGCTATTTCTTCTAAAATAGGGACCCAAAATCTTTTTCTTCTTCCCTTCATCCACCCAAGGTCCAAATACTTCTGAACCTCCTCCGGAAGAACAACCATCTCTAAACCGCCAAGGTTGATCCAATGTTTGCCGCGAGTAGGATTATTATCCCCAAGCAGTTCTTGACTTTTTCTTTCTCGGTATTCGATGGAGTGGTGCTGCCCTCTCCAAGTTTCTACCGCTTTGGCCAAGTTTCGCAATCGGATTTCTGGACTAACACGAGCAGAGGCAATAGCAATACTTCTTCTAGCTGCGGCTCTTATTTTTTCCCCATAGGCTGGGTCTTCCGCTAGCAGGCGACTCCTCGTGACGTGGCTTCTCTGACCGCCTAAAGCAGAGAATCCATTCTGATTGATATAGTCAAAACCACCGGCCCCACCTTTGCGTATGTTATACGAAAGCGGGTCCCGACGATGTTGTTCGACTAGTTCTTCTTCTTTCTGAAAAGCCTCTTCGGCGTTATCAAACTCAAAGAGAATCTCCTTTTCGAAACTCTCTTCTCCATACTTTTCAATCGCTCGCTTAATCAACGTACCTGAACCCAAGTATCCATCGGTCAAATCGTCTGTCTTGTGGACGCCGATGTAGAATTTTCCGTTAATTAAGTTCTTTGTTTTGTATACAGTATGGACCATTGTTCCTTTAACCACAAGAAGAATGGATTTAATGCTCCGGCGGCAGGAGTCGAACCTGCTGAATAGTCATATTAACAGTATGATGCCGTTCCGTCTGGCTCCACCGGATTATTGAGACGAAAAGACAACTATGATTATTCAGTTCCACTACTACAACTTGGGGAGGATGAAGGGAATCGAACCCTCGTAACACCTGAGTGAAAGTCAGGGCACAATTACCAGCGATGTGAACATCCTCAAAACTTGTTGTGGGCGTCCTTCCGCGTCCGGACGATTATGGGACCCCTTGAACCCCGGCCACAACTTTGGTAGCCTGTGAGAGAATTCAACTCTCATCGCAACCTTGAGACGGTCGCATCCTGAGCATTAGAAGAACAGGCCATAACTGGCGCGACCGACGGGAGTCAAACCCGCATCATCTTCCGTGACAAGGAAGCACTCTGTCATTAAGCTACAGCCGCGTAAAAAGTTTCCGGTCTCTCCCGGATGCCACTCGTAAGTCGTTGTGGGTCATGTTAGAGTTTAACGCCTTGTGTCCGACGACTTCGGATCAGCCCTCTACTGGTAATACAAGGCCGAGATTCGTATACAAGCTCCCCGACGGTACCATCGGATCATCGCCGACCAGCGAATTAACATCAATATGGTTGCGTGGCTGGAAATTGAATCCAGTGATTTTCAGGTTATGAGCCTGACGAGCCGCCGTTGCTCCATCCTCGCGTCATTAAGGAATACTATACCACAAAATCTTACTTCTTGATTATTTTGCTCAGAGCGTTTTTCACCTGGGCCGGAGAGCCCTTTGCCTTAATTTTTACCTTGATCTCCGGGGCCTTCGTTTTCGTTGGCTTCTTGACTGCCATGTTATCTCCGATCTAAACTGGTGCACGCTGAGGGAATCGAACCCCCTTGCCTCAAAGAAGCGCCGGGTTACAGCCGGGAAGACGCCATCGTCCACAACGTGCAAAATGGAGGAAGCGGTGGGATTTCAACCCACGACACCTTTCGGTGTGCTGGTTTTCAAGACCAGAGGCATAAAGCACTCGCCCACGCTTCCGTAAAGGGAATTATAATGCACCATAACCCTAGTTATGGTAAACTTTATGTCCCCATATATGGGTTCTATACGAGCTTAACGACCCATATATGGGTCAACTGGCGGACCGTAGCTGAGTTTAACAGCCATCCCGAAGGAGCCCTCGTTTTCGAGACGAGTCGCCGAACGTCGGCAGTACGATCCAAAATGGCGGAGAGCAGGTTACTCGAAAACCAATCCTTGCGGATCGCATCGCTTTCCAGACGAGCCCCAAACCCTGTCGGGTCTACTCTCCAAACTTTGGCTGCATGATAACTAACGAAGTGTTATCGTGCATATTTACTGTACATCAAATATGGCGGAGAGCCGAGAGCACGATTCCCAGTCCATTAATTGGACCCAACCACTTAGCAGGCGGTGTTGATCCCCGATCAATTGACTCTCCAAACTTGGTGCTCCCGGTCAGATTCGAACTGACACTGACTACCTTTTGAGAGTAGCGCCTCCTGCCGATTGGGCTACGAGAGCTTGGTACTCCGGGCGAGATTTGAACTCGCACTGGAACGCTTCTAAGGCGTTTGTCTCCTGCCGTTGGACTACCGGAGCATAAACTTGGTGCGGCTACCGGGATTCGAACCCGGAATCTCTACAGTCTGAGTGTAGCGCCTTTGCCGATTTGACCATAACCGCATGGTGTGGCAGACGAGCTTCGAACTCGTAAACAGCAGGCTCTCGACCTACTAGGTATGCCAGTTCCCGTCACTGCCACAAAAATTGGAGTACAGGAGGAGAATCGAACTCCCGCATGACGAGCTTTGCAGGCCCGCGCCTTACCGTCTTGGCTACCTGTACATGGTGCGCGTGACTGGATTCGAGCCAGCATAACCGAGGGTTTAAGCCTCAGATGTCTTCCTGTTGCATCACACGCGCAAAAACTTTGCCGAGCTTTTGACCGACCGAGACGGGTACTGAGGGGCGCTCGGTTGGGTCTTCAACCATTCCCTGTTAGATTCCTATGGTACTCGGCGGGAGAACTTTGTCCAGTATTCGGAATTTGTTTTCTCTGGGTTGACAGTTTCGCCAACCGAAAACGATATGCTAGCTGACCCGCAATATTCACAAATCCGTTCTATCTTTTTTATGAAAAGAGGTAGGGAGCCCAACGCTTATCCTCCTCCAGTCCAATCAAACGTAGGAGATATCGACTTGTATGAATTGTCAAATTTCCGGGAGGATGAAGAAGAGGCATATTGGCTTCTTCCGGGGTTCTGTCTCCCTTTCTTAAATTACATTCCCGGCAGGCCGACGCCAAGTTCGACCATGAAAATTTTCCCCCTCTGCTCTCAGGGAGGATGTGGTCCAAGGTCAGAACGACCTTATGTGGCTTCCCATTGATGATCCGTGTCGATCCCTCTTTGGCTCCGCAGTATTGACATAGGTATCTGTCTCTTGCGTATATATTTGGCCGGGTCAGGATGGAAATCCGGATCGGGATTTTCTTGTAGTTTCTCAGGCGGATGACGCAGGGGAGGGGGAATCCCGGGTAGACTTCTACTCCGTAATCTTCCTCGGCCACTGCCGCACCTTTGACCAAAAGCTTCAAAGCATTCTTCGCCCGGCATATGCTAACCGGCTCAAAAGAAGCGTTTAATACTAATACTGCCTTGTTGATCATTGAACCCATGTTTGCATTATACCACAGTTCTCGGATCATGTGCTCTTAACGGCACATTATTACCGATAAAGTGCTTTTAAGAGCATAATCGGCAATCTTTTACCGATTAGCACCTTTGGATAAAAACATCCGCTGAATTGCGGAAAGAAAGCTGAGGCATTCATCCTGCGTAGCTTCGGAGCCCGGCTGTTGGAATACTTCCGGTGGACGACCGGGGTTCACTAAGACCACAACACCATCCGGAATCGGGATCGATTTCGATGATTGATAGGGGCGAACACCGTCGGCGAGAGTCCAGTGTCCCTTTCCCTTTTTCCCGTACCTGACCCTGATCCAAAGAACACCGCGCTCATTGGGGAGGCCGACTTCGAGAACAACCCCGATCTTCGAAGCGTTTTTGACCGAGGCGACTTTTTGGCCGATAAAGTACATTTTTAATTTTTGTCCGTTATTTGGACTAGCAACTTGTCGTAAATCTCATAGTAAGTCTGCTCAGAGATATCCATCAGCACGTAAGTGTAAGTAGTTCTGATCATTGGGTCAGGTAAGAAACCAAATCCAGATTATCGTGGAACACTTGAAGAAGAAGTGGTGCCGTTACAACAACATAAGCTTCATCGTCGAACTTCTGCGTCGTATCCAAAGCCTGTAGAACAATGGCATGGAGAAGTTCATGGAGAAGAATTTCTTGGGCCTTACTTCTCCGGAGACGTTCTTTTATCCAAATTTGGAGAGACTCTGAATCGCAGTGGCCGAGTGTTTCTCCCATTGCCGACCCCGGTTTCCGGAGCACAGAATAAACGTGCGGACCGACCCGGACGGTTTTTGGCATGGGGACGGCGCTCAATTCGAGTTCCTTCTTATAGAGTTTTCATGCCGTTGTCTCGGCAGTATTGGAACCAAGAAATCAAATTGGTGCCGACGTGTTTGAGGAGAGCCCGCTCGCAAATGTAGGAATCGCTTCCCGCAACCTGATGGCCTTCTTTCAAACGAACTCTGATCTCGATTTGATCCACGTCCGGGTCATCATTTATCGTAGAAACAGTAGTTAGGGTCACCCGGTTTGCATCTGGGCTATTGAAACTTAATTCCTGTGCCGAAGATAAATTAGTCCCGGGAAGTAGTGCGCCAATAGCTACTGCTGCTGATCCGGTTAATACTTCTCGCCTATCCATAAATGTCCTTGGTCCAATTTCGGACTAAACCTGCGTGTTAAACAACTGGACTTCTTTTGCCCTGCGGGCTTCGAGGCCCGGGTCCTTCACCGGGACTCCATTCACATGCTTGTAGCACCACGCCGGAATTTGCACGGGAGCCTGATCGAAACCATGATGAAGCATTGTAGCCAAAGGACCACTACCAAGATTATAGCAGAAATCCACGAGAGCATCGAACTGATTCTGATTGGCCTGCGGAGCCAGATGATTCACAACGGGCTCGAACCGCATAGACAGGTCCTCTATTAAAATGCTCCGGGCCCGATCCTCAGTGATTCCGTTCGGGAATGATTCTCCCGGAAGAAGATCGTGGCCGTATCCAATCGCGGACTTTCCGTTGTCGTCATAAACGTGACCCACAAACCCTTCGTTCTGCTGAAGGAACCGTATTCCGTTAGAACTGGTTTGCACTACTGCTCCTCATGTACGAATCGGACTGTTTGCTCGGAGGGTCGCTTTCCGCAGCCTGGAGAGCCGTTATCAACAGGACAACCGCTGAACGTGTGTCTTTTTCCTCTGACCGGAGACTCTGAATCGCCTTCTTATGCGATACCAAGGCGGATCGTTCAGCAAGAACTTCGCCGGACAGGATAGATACTTGGGTCTGAAGTCCTTTTATGTATTGAACCTGTTGGTATTCAACGTATCCAAGACTGCCGATAACCAACGCAAGGAAAACAACTAGGGAGGATAGAATCTTCAAGGAGTCTCCTTGGGGTTAATTATTTAATTAACAATCCGATGTTTTCTGAAAAAGTGTTTATCCCTGTTTTGGGAGACTTTTTACGGTTCCAAAGGACTTAAATATTTACTATTTTGCAACATCCTTTGTAGGGTCCCTTAAAAAGAAGGGGAACGAGGGTTGCTAGGTCACATGGGGCGTCACGAGGTGGTCGAGGGGGCGAAGCCGGGGGTGCCGACTGACAATCTATAGGGTCCCCTATCAACCGTTGAATCTAAACGACTTAACTATCTAACCGGCGTCTATCTGGGCTCTTGATTCGTTGTTCTCTGCCAATCTATGTCACATTTATGGCACAGACCTTCACTAAGGCATTGATTCTAAAAGGGAATTCATATCGACAGATTACGTTCAGAGCTAAACCGTTGAAAACATTGGAACACGCTGCCCATTTGATTGATAGGCAGACTCAAAAGGGGTTCAATCATGTAACCCAGTCTCAGCCACCCAGTACATTAGACGCGGGTTTCGCTTTCGGAGTCGGTCTAATCTTAGCCAGTTTCAATTCAGCAAGATACCGCGCTGCCTCTGCCTTCTCTTTCTTACTCGCATCGGGGCTATCTATGACCCTAGCGAAGTGTCTTTCGAGTCTTTGGGTAATGCTTATGGGCATGAAGTGGCGTTTGGTAGATATGGCCTGTGCCGGGCTCGGGATTGGTTCACTGACCTTGTTATGGGCCTGTATCGTTGAGTATGGTGGGGTTTAGGCTGGCCTTCCGGTATGTTCAGGCCGGGATTGAAAATTTATTTTCGATTGGGACTTGACAAGATGCCGGACCTGTGAGACATTCAAGATCAAGGAGGATTCAAAGATGTACCGCATCTACACTGAAGACAAAAACAGGGAGCAACTGTTGGCTGTGCTGGATTCCCGCTTTCAGGGCTATACGGTCACTCCGGCAATAGGACGCTGGGAAGGCGTGAGCGAGTATTCGCTGGTAATCGATCTTGTTGGGGTTTCCGCTTCCGATGTACTTGTCACGGCACAGACCATCCGGACGCTAAACGATCAGGTTTCCGTTCTGGTTGTTCACCTTGAAGCATCCGGTACGCGCATCTATAAGGACCGGGAAGAGACAATCGAATAAAGGAATTCCGTCCATTATTCGGACAAAACCCCGGCTTAGGTCGGGGTTTTCTATTGGGAGTAAGGCCCGGTGATTTTCAGTCTACGACTGTGCGGTGCGCTATGAGGCATTGAATAGCTAGAGGATAGCTGCGCGTTACCGGGCCTAACTTGATTGTCGCATCCAAGCTGCGACTCTTTCTAATTCATCTGCGGTCGAATCGCTCTTTAGCCTGTTGGCTCTCCAAGACATAACCGCAATATTTCCTTTTACATACCCTAGTGCGGGTTTGATTCGATCTAAACTGGGGGAATTATCCTTGGGTGATCCGAGATTCGTTTGCATCTTGATTCCCAAAACGGGGCAATACATCGGCAATGGCCCAATGTCTTCGACTGTGATGTCAAACGGAACATTAGCTTTCTTGGCTCGGGCTTTTGCGGCATACAACATTTTGCCACGCTGAGTAAACGGGGAATCAGGACTCAACCCGCCATTGTCGCGGCAAGAATCGCAGATCGTTTCGTCATTCGCGTCTTTTTCCCAATCTTCCGGCAGACTGCGAAGGCAAACGAGGCAATAAACCTCTTTTTCTCCCCATTTATCCATTCAAAATACAAGCCCTCATTACTTCATACCCTTTTTAGGGTCAATGTGGCAAAGAATTCTGAAAAAATATTTTCAAAACCCCTTGACAAGCGTTTGGACCTGCGCTATTGTCGGGAGTGTAAGCGATGAAACGGAGGCGGCATGTTTCCAGCAGGAGTAAGCAATCAAATAACTTACCTTTGCTATTGCACCTTAAAGAGCATGGGTAATCGCAGCGTTCATGTGATACAGCACTTCAACGGGTCATTCATGTATTACACTTACCATCGGACTGATGTGCTGTAGCTCTAATAACCGGGCCTAGCCCGTAACGCGCCTTTGCCGTGTTCCAAGTCACGGATGAGATAAAGCGGAGGACGGAGGAAACATGAGCGACAACACAGCAATTCTCGAAGGCTATACCCGCGAGGTAGTTGCAATTGGCGGCGGAACGGACCTGTACCTGTTAGTCAAGCCGGATACAGACTTCGGGGACACATTCAAGGCGTGGGACACTGACAGCCAAGAGTTTATCCGCGTCAACGGCTGGCTTTTCATTATCACAGAAGGATAGTCCATTATTCGGACAGAAACGAGGAATCAAAATGGCAAAGTTGAGCGCACACGGTCGAGAGCTTTTGAGAGTTGCCCGGGAGCGCGTAATCGAAGACACGGACCGCTCTGTCATATGGGAGCGCGTAACCCGGACGTATCACGCGGACGGCAAGGTATTGCAGAGGTATGACGTTCGATTCAAACCGGATATGTACCATCCCGAAGGCGAATTGCATAGCTATGGATGGAAGCTATTCGGCAAGATTAAAAAAGACCGCACGGCGCAGGAAGCGGTAGACAATATCGCCAAGTCGATTCAGGCTAAAAGCGACACGGCAACGTGGAAGATTATTGCTGGCGGTCCCGCTCCGGTGATTATCAGCCAGGATCGAATCATAAAAGCGATTGAATCTGGAGAGTCTATCGGCTTTTGCCGTGATTGCGGTCACAAGCATTATGGCGTGGAGCCGGACGCACGCAATTACGAGTGTGAATCCTGCGGCGCAATGGCCGTTTACGGTGCGGAAGAGATGCTGTTCTAACTCTGTCCATTATTCGGACTCGACCGCGGCTCCGGGCGCGGTTTTCTTTGCCTGAAAATAATTTTCAAAAAGCTATTGACAATTTTTAGAATGGGTGTATTCTCGAAACATAGGACAAACCAAACCGGAAAGGGGTTTACAAATGGAAACATTCGAGAAAAACGGCTATAAGGTGACGATTGAGCAAGATACAGACGCAGACAGCCCAGCCGAAAATCAAGACGAGCACGCTTTTATCGTGACGACCCGCAACCGTTACTTTGAAGTGGATGGACCAAACGGCGAAACGGCAAACACGATAGGCGAAAATCTGGACGAGTGGGAGAAAACCCACCACGTCTACAAACTAAACGCGCTGATTCATTCCGGGGTTTACTTGTCTATCATTTCGGACCTGAAAGAGTATTACATGGGGTTCGATTCCGGGCAAATTGGATTCCTTCTTATAACGCGGGACGAGTCCGAGATTCCTACCCCCGACAAGTATGCGCAAGGAATGGTCGAAACATGGAACCAATACCTGTCCGGTGATGTTTGGGGATATACCATCGAAGATGGTGACGGCGAGCATGTTGACTCTTGCTGGGGTTTTTACGGGTTCGACTACGCGAAAGAAGAGGCGTCATCGGCTGTCCCAGACGATTCGCCAGCTATGCCGTACGATCCTGATTACGACATTGAGGATTGGCGGTACGAGGTTCAGAACGGAGATACCAGACTCGGATGGAAAGACTGGTTGGAACACTCGAAAGAAAGAGACGCGGAAAACGGCTGATCTGTCCGAAAAATGGACAAGAGCATTAGTCCTCACGGCGCAACACAACCCGGCCCGGATGGGCAGAATGAGGGAACTCAAATGGCAATGACCAAGAAGGACTTCATCGCACTGGCTGATACAATCCGCAACGCAAACCGCTTTGCCGAAAACGCGGGTCAACCTCCCGCTTTTACACAGGCGGCGATTCTGGAACTAACCCATTTTTGCCGGGCTGAAAACCCCAACTTCAACCGGGAGCGCTGGCTGGATTACATCGCTGGCAAGTGCGGTCCGAACGGGGGCTCACGTTAACCGGCCTCTTGGCCGTAATGCAGCCATGCCTCACGGCGTGACGGTCCCAAGCCCGAATCAAATGCAGAGGGAGCAAAGGGAAAACATGGACCAGATACAACAGGCAGTAAACGCGATTATCGGGAACCCGCTCGGGGTCATTTTGAACGGCCTAGGCGGAGTGATTCTCTTCCTTATTGTCGTAAGCTATTTACGCGGTAAGGTTTACCCGTCCGAATAATGGACGAAAATAATTTTCGCACCCCCTTGACAAGATTTTAAAAGCATGAGATGATGAAACTGTTCGATAGGAGGGAATATGAAATACGCATCGCCGCAAGAATTGGAAGCCGTTCTGGTTGAATTGCTTACATGGGAAGAGAATATGGGCGGATGGGAAGCGCCTGTCTGGAAACGGGCTCGTAAACTGATTGCACGTGGTTTGCCTCCCGTCGAATCAGAACCCGTCAACGTCTACTCGCGTCATCCACATCGGAGCGCATAAACCCGGCCCGGCGGATACCGGGAAAACGGGAAAGGGTATCAGGCACAGACAGTGCTAGCGAGATACCGGAAAGGCTAGTCATGTTGACTACAATCCCCTTCGGCGGTTTTTACGGTACTCACCACGATGCCGAGATTGACCGCACGTTAGAGCAAATGCTCTCAGACAGTTCCGGTTGCCATCCGGCTAGTGACCGTATTTCCAATGACATGTGGTCGCACGTTAGAACGCCAATGACGGAATACACAAAGGCGTTTGTAGAATCGTTTAATGCTCTCTTGAATGGCGAGAGCGGATTGAAAATCAAGCTGGAATGGGAGTCTGTAAAATCTCCCCAGTTCTACAATTTTTCCACGGATCGAATTTTCGCGACGGTTTCGTTCTCGGATGTTCAAGCCCTGTTTGCAAAGGTTGACCGCAAGGTATTAGACCGCACGGCGGAGGAACGGTTTACTTCGCGCTCGGGGTTTATCAGCCACTACAGCCCGGACTGGCGGTCGTGGGGCAGCTTGAGGGATTGGGATCACAACCAAGTGGGCACACTCGTGGAAGCTCTCGTGACTCAATTCCTCAGCCCGGAGTGGGAATGGAACATCACCGAAGACTGGAATTGCAACGGGGATATTGACAATTGGGTTTATGACAATCTGGACGAAGAGGGTAAACGTCTTGTCAAGATTGCAGGATACCTCAGAGAGCGGGAGGAAAGACAGTATCGGTTCGAATAATGGACAACCGGGCAAACCTGCTCGGCCCGAATGCGACCGCCGAAAGGCGCGGGTCACAAGTCCCGGTAAACGCAGAGTGGGGAGAAAACCATGTACCGCATTTGCACAGAAGACAAGAATCGGGAGCGTATCGAGTCCATTGTTACCTCGCATGGGGTAGATGGGTTTGCGATGCTGACCGGAGTGGGCTATTGGAAGGGCCAGCGCGAAGGCGCATTGACTCTTGAGTTTATCGGAGCAGACGGAAAAACGATCCGCTCTATCGCTGAGGCCATCAAGGTTTGGAACCAGCAGGAAGCGGTCCTGATTCAGCATATCCCAGTCGAGGCCGAATTCATCTAATGGGGCTGAGTCCTCACGGCGCAACAGGAGGGAGCAATGTTTCACTTCATTCGAGCAAAGAGTATGGCCGAGGCACGAGAGGAATATCCCGGAGCAGCGGTCTATGTGAAGTACCGCAACGGCTACAGGGCCTTCGACTACGCGAAAGATTACTATGCGTATCTGAGGCAGTACGGAAACGCAGCTTAACCTGTCCGAAAAATGGACAAAACGAAGGGGGATTTATGGCGAGGGAAATCAGCAATGCGGAAGACGTAATCGACTCTCGGGATGTAATCGAGAGGATCGAGGAACTGGAAGACGAGCGCGAGTCTCTCGTATCGGATGTCACCGAGGCGAAAGAGGCTTACGACCAAACCGACACCGAGGCCGACGACTACGACGAGATTGAGGAGAAGTTCACCGAAGCCGAAACCGCTCTATCCTGCTGGGACCGCGACAACGGCGACGAACTCAAGGCTCTCAAGGCTCTGGCCAACGAGGCCGACGGCTACGCTTCGGACTGGAAGTACGGTGAGTCCCTGATTCGTGACAGCTACTTCACGGAATACGCACAGCAGCTTGCGGAGGATATCGGAGCGATTGACCGCAACGCAAACTGGCCGAACGATTGCATCGACTGGGACAAAGCAGCCGAAGAGTTGCAGCAGGATTACACGTCCGTGGATTTTGACGGCGTGACCTACTGGATTCGCTAATGCCGGGAGCGACGTCCCGGTAACCATAGAGGGGGAAAACACAGGATGTTCAGCCCTCCCACAACCGGGTCCGGGGTTTTTTCTCGGACCCATTTATTTTGCTGAGGCCCTTGACAAGTAACGGTTTCGGGTATATGATTCTTTTAACACTGAGAGGAGGAAATATGGATAAGTCATTTGAAGAGCGGGTCAATCCGATGAATCTGGGGTTCAGTCCCAAGATGGTGGCGATTGTCGGAGCAGTTCTCAACCACGACTACGGCGTCCGGGATCGCAAGGGAGGCAGGTTGTCGAATCTCTCGATTACCTCGGACGGGTATGTCATGGCATCCAGCACGGCCAGCGACGGCGGCGGAGCTTTCCTCTGCTCGGCTACTGATTTTGAGCGGAACATTGAGCAATTTGTCATGGTCCTGCACAACGAGGTAAGCGACGAGGACGCGGAGGAGTTTGAACGCAGGTATGCAACGAATGTGAAGGACTGGAGGAAGTAATGCGGATTCCGGCCCTTTCCAAACTCCCCCGTAGCATCAGCCTAGCCAACGCCCGGCAGGGTGCTGGCTCTATCGCCTCTGCAATGGCTGGTCGGCAGCAGACTGAACCCAACAGGTACACGAAACGCAACGCAGAACCCTGTGCCAGATGCAAGGATGGCAGACACGGTTGCCTGAGTATTCATTGCCCATGTCCTCAGTGCAATCCCGAAATAAAGTTGAGTTAGGGGATTGACACGGGACCAAAACCGGGTTATACTTTTCTTAGTATTGAAGCTGCCTGATGATGGTGTTGTGGTGGACGCCGAAATCTTGGGTCTGACGGGAGATGGGGACCCAAGATAGCAGTAACCAAAAAGTCCAAATAATGGACGGGAAGGAATAACATGCGCGGAACACCTTACGGAGTTGAATTTTATCGCGGCGAGGTCGAGAGGCTGGAACTGCTCTTGACTCAGGCCGTCAACGCGGAGACGCGGGTGTCTTATCAAAGCCAACTGGCTTCGGCCCGGCAGCGTTTGGTAGAACTGGAAGGCAAGTAATGCAGGACGCCGTCTCGATGCTCAGGTTGCAGGATGATCTTATCAGGGGCGAACTCCGTATTCTGGAGATCGCGGCAGTGGCTTGCGAAACGAACAACCTACCCGAGACGGCGAGAGGCATTCGGCTTTCTATAACCATTCTTAGGTCAACGGCCAACCTCATCAGCCAATGCGCCGTAGAATTAGAGGAGACATGCGAAAGCAAGTAGCAGTGAACGTGAAGGCGGAACCCGGCTCGGCTCAGGTTCAGTATTACACGCCTAGCCAGACCGAGGAGTTCGGGCTCAACAAGCGCACCCGTAGACTGAAGGCGGGACGCAAGGATGTGACGACAGCGGACGGGAAGCTGATCGAGAACTGAGGAGATCATGAACCAACCAACATGGCACGAAATCGAATACCTTCGCCATAAGCGCGAAGACGAGGCGGTGGCCCGAAAGTACGCGCCGTACCGCAACCTTGGACGAGGCCACATGCACCCGGAATTGTGCCGGGTTCCACAGGACTATTAACCGCCGGGGAAACCCGGCGTTCCCTTGGAGGAAACATGGATCGCACAGAAATTAACTGGGGTCTGATTGCAGCGTTATTGTTCTGCATGGCTGTTTGGGCCGGTGTAGGGTGGGCTCTCTATCACGGCCTCAGCACGGTTCACTAGACCTCGTCCAAATAATGGACAACTTGACAGGTGTGGTATACTTGTGTAGTGGAGGAAAGACAAGTGAGCAAACTATCCGAACGTAAGACGCGCCTCGTGGCCGAGTTCTCCGAAACGATAAGAGAGCGCGGCAGGTCCCGGGAGGTGGTAATGCGTTTATCCGAGTACAGCATTGCTGTAAAATTAAAGGGCACACGGACATGGTTCGAGATTAGCCCGGCTTCTGTTTACAACCTCGCAGTCAGTAAGGAAGTGGCAAGGCAGAAGGCGGAGAAGGCTACGGCAAAGAAAGCGAGGGCGAGATGACAACAGGCACACCAACTGAAGGCGCACTCCGGGTATGGTGGATTCCGCAGGTCCCGATGAAAGCGTTCCATGTTCCTGTCGCTTCTATCGCAGAGGCCAAACTCATCATGGTCACACTGGCCGAATATGATATCTTCCAGTTTGAAAACCGCATCAAACCCGATTACTGCAACACTGGCGGTCTGGAAGTCTTCGAGGATGGGGAGTGGACCGAGTGGTATGATGAAGAAAGTGGGGACTGCATTGATGATCTTCTGAGAGCGGAGAGGTAGGGGATGACCGACAAGCGCGAGAGGGAAGAGGCACTGAGACACCTACGCCGGGCTTGGACGGAACTGTTCTTGGACGCGCTCCGAGATACCCCGGACAACAAGCGTAGGCGTGCTGCAATCCTAGAGAAGATTCGAAAGTGGAGGGTTTCAAATTGATCGGACAGACGGTAACGTGTGAAGAATGCGGAGCAACGAGGGGGCAGGCGAATCACTGGTTCGAGCTTCGCCGGACCCCAAGCGGGGTTCCGTATTTCCGCGAGTGGACCTACGAAGCAGAGCAGCCAGGGACCGAACATATCTGTGGCGAGAAGTGCGCCCATGCGGTCCTGAGCAAGTACCTCACGGCGCTGAGGGAACAGGTGCGGGAGAAGGTAGCCGCTTGAAGCATGTCATTGTCATTGAAACGGCGGATGGTGTCGATGGGATGACCCCACACCCGATTCCCGGATACCTACAAGATATGATCGAGCTAGTTGTGGACGATATTGTCTATTCAGCACATAGTATTTGTGTCGTCCGCAGCAAATTCAACCAACCAACCATCGGCCATTGCCGCCGTGCATGATCTGTACGGGGCACCGGCTTGGAACCCAAACAATATTCCGTCCAAATAATGGACCGAAAGGGAAGCAAATGTGCAAAGCATTTTCGTGCATCATCGATCAGAATGAGAAGGTAACGTGGAGACTCGGAGCGGATTCCCAGTTTCGATGAATCAACTTGGAGACTGCATGGCGGCAAAAAGGCCGAGGTGCTGTTCACTATTTCCGCAGAGGACCTGAAGAAATACAAATGACTCTCACCAAACGCGGCACCATCTACCATATCGACACGACCCTCGGAGACCAGAGAGTCCGTTGCTCCCTTGGCGTGTCGGACCCGAAAGCAGCCGAGCGTCTATCGAACCGGGTAGCGTTCGCGCTGGCTGATGGGCCGAAGTCCGGGGTCTGGGAGACGCTGAAGGTTGCCCTCCCATCTTCGAGCTTCAGGAAGCTGACCGGGGGAATGAGTTTGCCCGAGAGAACCCCCGTCGTGGACTTCGAGAAGCGGTTCTTCGCCTCACTGGACAGGCGCACGACCCTCGGGGAACTGGCTCTCGGGTCCTTGAATCTCTACAACAGAATCGCCGAAAGGTTTTTTGCTTATCTCCACGCACAAGGCGTCCGAAAAATGGACGAGATCACCAAGACCGTCATAGAAGATTATCTGGTCGAACGCACGAAGGGATTTTCAAAGTCCAGTTTGATAATGGAGATGCAGGTCCTTCGAATCATCTTCAAACTGGCCGTGGAGGAAGAAATCATCAAGGTCTCGCCGCTCAAGGATTTCCGGAAGATCAAAGAGGACGACCCGGACCCGGACCCATTCTCTGCCGAGGAGATCACGCGGCTGGATGGACTAGAGAAAACCCCGCAGGACGATCTTGTCTACAAGCTGTTCCGACGCACGGGAATGCGCAGAGGCGACGTAGCCGACCTGCGGTGGACGGCCATCGACTGGGAAGGGAAAATTCTGAAGTGGAGAACAAAGAAACGCGGCAAGCAGATCATCGTTCCACTCGTACCTGATCTATATAAGTCCCTGAAGGATGGATATATCCCAGATCAGGATACTGTCTTGGGCATAGGCCCTTCGAAGGTCTACCGGATCATCAAGCGGATCGGGGAAGAAGCGAAAGTCGAAGACTGTCATCCACACAAGTTCCGCACGACATTGGCAACGGAGCTTCTGGCCAAGGGCGCAACATTGTTCGATGTCGCGACTATCCTCGGAGACACGACGGCGACCGTGGAAAGATATTATGCGGCGTATGTCGGGCAGCAGCAGGAACGAATTCGTGGTATACTGGAGGCATCATGAACCTAGGAGAATTGAAAATAGCAAAAGAACTCGCAACCAGAATTGCCTACAAAGCGGAGCAAGACTTTGATGCTCTTCGGAGAGACAAGATACAAGAGGCCACGAAGATCATCGACCAAGAATTGACTCTACTGAGGCAGGAAAAAGAGTCTTTGCGGCATCAAGCCGTCGAGGCGGAAGTCGCGGTCGAGAATAAACTGGTGGAGCTAGCTCAAGAGGGAAATCAATGCAAATATGCCCTCGGAACAAAGCTTCAGAAGTCCCAAAGAAAGCGGTCCGGGTACGGCTACAATTTGACACCGAAGACCGTCTATGGAATTCTTGAAGTTGTCACAAGAGAGTCCCAGTTCCCAAGCAACACTACCTCATGGAGAAGACCTTCTCCGGGGTCTTTGATTGTTCGTCTATGCACCAAGGAAGGCAAACCTGGAAAGAAATTTGTGCCGTGGACTACATATGACTCTTCTCAGTGGAAACCAGTGGAGTCCGAATAATGGACTACCAACACACCCTAGTCTCCGAATTCTGTAACCAGCTTGCGAGTACCGAGAAGGGTATCCGGCAGATGCGAAGCTGGTATGTGTTTTCGGACAAGCGTCCCGGGACGATCCGTGAGCGGTTCGAACTGGACGCAAGATTGTATTTCGAGTATGAGAGGATGTTTAAGATATGACCACACCCAATCCGCGTTCTAAAGGATTATTTGACGCTCACAGTGTTGTCTGCGACCTGTGCATCGATTTTAAAATGCCTTGGTGGGCCTTCCTGATTCCCTACACGAAAACATGGTCGGCTTGGGAGAAACTTAATCGGGTAGCCAAATATCTTTACGCCGAATTTAAGAAAGAACCGTGGTTCGAGATATGAAAATTTCTCGCCAACAGTTTGACAATACATTCTTTCAGCAAGAGGACCCCGCACCGGACAAGAAAACTCGGGAACGCCGGGAGAACCGCTTTTTCTGGTTCGTGATTGTCCCTCTCGGAGCCTGTGTCGGAGCCTTTGTGACAATCGTGAGTCAGAACGGGGCTCTGTTCCTGCCGGTCTGGGGTCTGTCTACTTTAGCGATGTGGGCTCTTGGAGGATCGTCCGAATGAGCCGTGCTGTATACTGGAAAGAATGGATGGGAGAAGATCAGCTTTGGGTGTGCCCATCCTGCGGGGCAGAGTTGAACTCGGACTGCGTCGGAAGCGAATGCCCGGCCTGTAAAACAGAACTTGACGACGAAGGTAATCCGAAGGAAAATTCCGAATGATGGACCGTTTGCTATGGCTAGATTATGAAACAAGGTCGGTACTGGACATCCAGGAATCTGGTCTAGATAACTACGCCCATGACAAATCCACTCAGGTCCTTCTCGCGGCCTATGCCTTTGGAGATCACGCCCCGAAACTGTGGCAACCACATCTTAATCCACAAATTCCTGCCGAACTAGAGGACGCCCTCCACGATCCATTTGTAATGGTGTCGAGTTGGAATAGTGCATTCGAAAAACTAATTACAGAGTGCTGCCTCGGGATCGTTAAGCCTATCGATGAATTCCACGACCCAATGGCCAATGCCCGCTTCCTTGGTATCCCGGGGGACTTGGAAGATGCTGGGAAAATACTTGGCTTGTCTCCTAAAGAAGCCAAGAACCCCGACGGCGACCGCCTTATTAAAATTTTCTGTGAGCCAGAAGACGAAGGCGGTTATGACACGCTATTTGGCATGGCCCAGCCAACATTCCGGGATTGGAGAACCCACCCGAAAGACTGGGAACTATTTGGTGCATATTGCAAACAAGATATTATTGCAGAACGGGCGGCGGATCGAAAGATGAAGGTTTTTACTGCACCTTCACAAGAAGAAAGAGAAACGTGGCTCCTCGATCATAAGATAAATTCTATTGGATGGCCTACCGATTTGACTCTCGTAAGCAACGCCCGAGAGATCGCCCTCCGCAGCCGAGAACCACTCCTCAAGCGCATGAAGGAGATCACGGGGCTGGAGAACGGCGAATCTCGGAACCAAGTCCTAGCTTTGGTGCAGCAGCACGGGTACCTCTTCGACTCACTGGGTAAGGACTTCATTGCACGGGCGCTGGCCGGAGACTGCGAACTGACCCCCCTGGGCAAGGAGGTTCTGGAACTGCGCCTGCAAACTGCGAAATCCAGCGTCTCGAAGTACACAGCCCTCGCGGACATGACGGCGGCGGATGCCCGGCTGAGGTACCAGTACACTTACTACGGGGCCCACACAGGCCGCTGGGCCGCACACGGGGTCAATGTGGGCAACCTCCTGAAGCCAACGAAGGAGGTGGAGAAGAAGCTCGATCTGGCCGTGAACCTTGTCCGAAAATTGGACTACGAGGAGGTTCGGAAGCAGTTCAAGAGTACGCTGGATGTGGCAGCGGGGGTGCAACGGTCCGCCTTCCGTGCGCCTGAAGGCAAGAAATTCGTGTGGGCCGATCTGAATTCGATTGAGAATCGCGTGCTTCAGTATTTGTCCCGGTGCGAGAAGTTAGGGAAGGTCTACAAAGAGTTCTATACCTACCACGGTCCTGACGCAGTTGAATACGGGACCGAGAAGCCCATCAAAGACGGGATGATGTATCCTTTAGACCCATACCTCATGTTCGCCGTGGGTATGTTCAAGATGACCTACCACGACCTATGGGTGGAATGGAAGATCAAGGGAGACTCCAGCAAGCGGACCATCTGCAAGCCGCCAGTGCTGGGTGGAGGGTATGCTCTCGGGCCCGGGGAGGAGCGGATCGACGGCAAGACAGGGCTCTCGTACTTCTCGGGCTTGATGGGATATAGCCGCAACATGGGCGTGGAAATGACCCGAGAGCAGTGCGTCCAATCGATTGAGGTTCTCCGCAAGGAGTGGATGGAAGTAACATGGCTCTGGAAGGACATGGAACGCGGGGCGGCTTTCGCGATCAGGCATCCCGGGCACCTGACCGGGGTCGGTGTACCCGAATTGAAATGGGAGTTTGACTTGTTCGACCGGCTGGGGCGTAAGATTCAAGAACCCCGCATGTGGTTCAAGTGTCATTCAGACAAGGTGCTGGAACTTATCCTGCCTTCGGGACGCCCTCTGTTCTACTGGTCGCCTTGGGTCGAGACCCAGACCAAGACATGGACAGGGATGAAGGATGGCCGAGAGGTAACCCGGACCTACGAGCAGGATGTAATCTTCTACCATGCCAAGGACCCAAAGACGAAGCAATGGGTCGAGACTGATACGTTCGGTGGGCACCTCGTTGAGAACGCCGACCAAGGCGAGGCCCGAGATATTCTCGTCGATGGATTGAAGCGGGCCGACGCAATCGGATTCGAGGTGGTAGGCCACACTTATGATGAGGCCGTGACACTGGTGGACATAGACTCCGGACTCGGATCAGAACAACTCTGCGAGTGCTTGTCCGTTTCTCACCCGAGATACGGCGGGGATTTGCCGCTAGCCGCTGAGGGGACCGAGGACATTATTTATCACAAATAATTTTCTCAAATCCGCTTGACGAATCAGAAATCGTGGTATACTTATTTACGAATGAGGAGAATAATGTGACCGACTTCCTAATGAACCGGCTAGCCAACTGCTCCAACAAGTACCAAGGCAAGTACAAGCGGGTCCTCTGCGTGTGCTCGGCTGGGTTGCTTCGCAGTCCAACCGCTGCTTTGGTACTGTCTCAGGAGCCCTACAACTTCAATACCCGGGCTGCGGGTCTCGAAGAAGAGTTCGCCCTGATCCCCGTAGACCGCGTCCTGCTCGAATGGGCGGACGAGATCGTGGTCATGAACGCGAAACAGGCCGAGGAAATTCGCGGCAAAATGGAAGAGGAGAAACCGATTGTAGTTCTCGGACTTCCTGATAGCTACGCCTATCGCGATCCAGAGCTAATCCGACTGATCCGCGAGGCTTACGACCGGCACCTTAATGAGCGGTCGGAATAATGGATGGAGGAGCAATGATCTGCAAACACTGTAACGAAGAAGTCGTGAAGAACGCGGTCACCCGATCCAAGGAACCGTTTGTCCGGCATCCGTACAAGCACAAGGTCGGAAATCTCGTGGGGTGCTTTGACTCTGAGGGTAACCTGCTGGGGACTACGGCGGAGCCGAAGGAGCCCAAATAATGGACAAGGCCCGAGAACTAGCCAAAGAAATTTTGGAACTGATCAAGCAGCCGCACGTAGACGCGGGAACCCCGCTTGAGGATATCCACCTGTTGGAATCGATTGCAGATATCGTGGACGAGGCTCTGGATGAGGAATACCGGGAGGGTGTCCGAGAAGGAGAAGGGAACTCATGAAATCTTGGCAGTATGCCGTCGGAACTTGGGTCGTAGCTTCTCTGGGAGTGGCTCTAAGCTCGACCGGGCATCCGTATTTGTCCCTGCCGCCTCTTGTGTTGGGATCGTTCGGGATGATCATGCTGATTCGGAAGAGGCGGGAACAATGATATCATCTGATGAAAAACTGGAGGTGAGGTTATGGGGATAATGTATCCGATACCGGAAGACCTGAAGAACCTTTACTATGAAGCGACTACAGTGGATAACTTACTGAATATGCCGCAACGTAGCCATATCGCTATTCTCATCGAGCGCATCGCCAAGCTCGAAGCCGAACTCGCGCAACTGCTGGACGAAGTTGCTACGCAGCGGGCAGAGAATGCGCGGATGAGTGCTCCTGTCAGCGAGGAAGAAGTCGTCTGCGAAAAAGATAAACACTGTCGGCACTATTACAATGGCGGCATTTGTTGTAGCTGCGGAGACGATTGGACCTCCGGAAATTCCGAAGCGAAGGAGCAACAGGGATGAAAGGATTTGTACTCAGGCTGCTAACGGTGTTGCTATTCCCGCTGAGTCTGTGCATTGCCTGGTTCTATGCGATGTTTGGACTCCTGGTTAGCTCTGTAGTGTGGCTGGCAACAGGTGACGGAAGACTTTTCTACTGGTTCTTCATGAATGGACCGGAGCGGTTTCTTATTTGGCCACTCTATCGGGGGAGGAAGGATCGCAATGACTAACGAAGAGTATGTGCGCAGCAAGTGGGAAAAGGTAAAGGATCGGGAAACCTTTGTTGCTGGACACGGACACGTAGTGACCCTTCCTGTTATCTGGAAAGATAGTATGTCAGCCGGATACTTCAGATCAAAGGAAATCGCGTGGGCCGCAGCCGCCGAGTTCACCCGTGAGCGCGAGGAGCAGATTAGGCATGTCGAGGAAGAGATTGCACTACTAGAAGGCTGGAAGCATTTGGTTGAAGTGAAAAATCCCGCTGCGCTTCGCATCTTAGGCCGCGAACAGGCGGCACTCGCCGAACTCAAGAGGGGAATGAAGCAGCAATGACGGATCAGGAAACTATCAAGAAGCTGGAGCGACAAGTCAAGAGGCTCCGAAAACGACTCCTCGAAAAGATTGCCTACGAGCGGGAGATGCTGGTGCAGCTTGGATCAACCCCCGCATACATCGCGAATATTCAACGCAAAGATGAACTTGCGCTGAAGGAGGACTGATGAAAATACTGGACATACTTATCCGGGCCTTTGGAGAGGCCGATGACCGAGAGCAGGCTGCAATTCTGAACCAGTTCGGCTATAGCCTGCTCCAAGCCTGCAAGTATGACGAACAAAAGGTGGAGGGTCAGCTTTGCTATGCCGCCAGTCATCTGGACAAGCACGGGAAATCGTTAGTTCTAAAGCTGGCCGACTTCATAAAGCTGTCCGAAGAAGCCGGACCTTCGCCGTACGAGGAAAACCAATGACACTCCAAATAGAAATCGACCCAAACTGGGCCGTTGGTGATATCATTAAGGTGCAGGGTAAAAACCACAAGATCACGAAGAAGACCACCTCGGCTATTGCGGTCGAGCGGTACTACTTTTGGAATTCTTGGTGGGATAGGTTGGTGAAGAAACAGTGAGCACTCTGACAGAGATACTAAGACCATCGCGACTTGAAGAGATAGTCGGCCAAACCGGAATCAAAAAGGTCGTGTCTTCTTGGATCGAAAAAGACAGCTTCCCACGGTGTCAGCTTTATCTCGGCCCGGTAGGAACAGGCAAGAGCAGCTTGGCTCAAATCGTAGCACACGCCTGCCAAGGAAAAGAAGACTGGGAAGGGGCAGATATTCGCCAGATCAATGCCGGAGCCGTGGGTAAAGTAGATGACGCACGTGAGTTGGCCTCCGAGTCTTCCAGCATTCCATTCGTGGGACGCTACCGAGTGTTCATTTTAGAAGAGGCGCATCGAATGACCGATGCCGCCCAAGACGCCCTTCTTGTGCCGATGGAAGCGAATCTCAGTACCCTTTGGATTTTGACGAGTTCGGAACCCAAAAACATTCTTCCCGGGATCAGAAGCCGATGCGCTCCGGCCACGTTTGAATTTAAACCTCTAAACCAGCAAGAAATGCTGGAATTATGTGAACGGGCTCTCGTGGCTTCTAACCCTCCCGGGGACTGGAACATTGATCCTATAGCCGATTGGCTTTACAAACACGATATCCGCCAACCCCGGGAGGTATTGGGAATTCTGGAGCAAAGATTTACCGGGCTCCCCTTGGAGGATTGTATCCACGGATCAGAGCACGAGCCTATATATTCCGAAGTTTCAACCAGCGTCTTATCCGGAAATTGGACAAAGACTTCGGGGTTGCTGAAACAGATAAAGACGGCAGACTACCGTGCAATGGTTTCCGTGGTCTCAGCCAAACTTAGCTGGGCTCTCCTTGATGAATCCATCGGTCCGAGAGGGGACGCGATAGCTACTTGTCTCGTGGGATTAGGGGCTAATCAATTTGCGGACGGAGTGGCTTACTCTAGTCTGAAAGCGTTACTCTACAAGTGCTGCAAGGCCCTAAGCTATAGGGAGTCGAAATGATATGCCCTTCATGCAAGAAAGACATGGGATTCAATGCTCACGGAGAATGTGAGAAGTGCGGTAATTATTGTGGGTGCTCGTTCGACCCGACAAACCGAAACGACTATTGTTCGACACACCGACCGAAACTAAAGGAGACCAAGTGGGCCTAGTTAAACTGAAATCAACCAAGGGAGCGGATATCTGGGTCAATCCGGATCAGATCGCCCTCCTGTCCCCGACTATGACAGTCAACCAATGCGGGGTAATGCTGCCTTCGGGCCTGAACCTTGAGATCGACGAGAACATCAAGAGTGTGGCCGAAAAATTTGGATGGCGAGAAAACCTCGAACTTTAAGTCCATTTTTCGGAAACCGTGGTATAATAGTTTGGTGTTGAGGAGAGAGAATGAATCTGGAACTAAGTGATAAAGAGAAAGCGGCCCTCCGGGCTGAGTTTTGCAAAGGATTTACTGACGAGCAGGCAGAGGCGTGCTTCACCTTCTGTCGCGTCCGAAACCTGCTTCCGGGAAAACATGTCCTGTTCCAGCTTCGCCGTTCAAAGGAGTGGGACGAACTGGTAGGAGCCAAAGTTGAGGTAACCAAGATCGTGTTCCTCACAACCATCGACGCCTCACGCCTGATCGCTCAGAGAACAGGTCAGTATGGCGGTCAGGCTCCGGAAGAATACATCTATCTAGACGAGAACGGGTCGCCTTCTATTGTATCGAATATCCCGCTCCCGAAGTTGCCTCTTGTTCCGGGGCAGACTCCTCTTCCCCGAGAGCCGTGGGCAGTGAAGACGACTCTGTACAGGAAAGATTTCGATCATCCTGTTGTTAGTATAGCCAGATTCGATGCCTACGCCTCGACCTACAGGACAGCCAATGGCCCGGTTCTGACCGAGATGTGGGTCAAACGCGGGCCAGAGCAGCTTGCAAAATGTTCAGAAATGCTCAGTCTACGTCGCGGTTGGCCAGAGGAGTTGGGAGGTGTTTACTTGGACATCGAGCTAAAGAATGATAACGAGGACGCACCAGCAACTCCAGCTTCCGTAATCGTTCCCGCTTCCGCTCCGGTTCTCCCCTGTGCTCCAGCCGTGAACCAGACTCCGGCTGTTGCAACTGACACACCAAGGCCCGGGGAGCAACCCGCAACCGGACATACAAGCGGACAACCTGTTCAAACAACTGAACAGAAACCTATAGAAACCAAATCGGTTGAGACAGCAAAAGAAGCGGCCATAAAAGCGGTCCCGGACCTGAAGCCAGCCTCCGAACTTCCAGCACCCACCAAAAAGAAGGGCGGACGCCCGGCCAAGGCGAAGGAAACCCCCACGGAGGTTCCCGGCCAGATCACGGACGCGGACATCCCGACCGCCGAGAACCCGCTACCACCAAAAGAAGAGCCAGAAGACCAGAAGGTGGGTCAAGACTTCGTAGCAAGCCTCGACCCCACGCCGACAAAAGAAGAGCAGGCGGGATTCACTGCTCGGGTCCGGGCGTTAGCTGCTGCGGGAGCCTTGAACGCCGACCTGAAGAACTACATTCTGAACGTAGGTAAGAAGGGGGACCCGAAGCAATTGACCGTCGCAAACTGGAAGCTGGCTCTGGAACAACTAGAAGCGGCGCTGGCCGAGAGCAAGGACAAACTGAAGGAAATAACCAAGGCGGCACCGCTGCCGAAATTCTAACCGTCCATTATTTGGACAAGGAGACTTATGCCACGTTTTGTTATCAAGACCCATAATGACCGTCACCTTGTAATCGAGGCTGACAGGTACAACTTCAACGTCACTGAACGCAGCTACGATTTCTTCAAGAAGAACGACCAAGCGGGTACCAACCGGGTGGCTACGATTTTCTACAATCCAGCAAATATTCTAGGTATTGTAGAAGCTGACAGCGACCATGAAGACTTCTATTTCCATGATGAAGCCGGTTTAGACTCAGACTATAGCGGACCAGACGAGGATATTTGCGACGAATGCCAGTTGGCCGATGAGTACGGCGATCTGCTGGAGTCCCAAGTGTTCTGGGACGCCGTGTGCGATATCATTGAAAGATGGCACGAACCCTCGGAAGTTAAGCCGGTTCCGGTTCCAGAAACTCCCACGGCAGTTCCTGACCAAGCGACCGTTGATCCTATCCAGCACTGGAGAGACAAGAACGGGGAAGAGTGGTGGGGATTCGAAACCCCTAAAGGATTCGTGCATTGCGACAGTCTGGATTTTGCCCGCACGTGCTACAAAATCGACCAAGAGGACGGCCCCAACGGTTCTGGTTGGGCGTATCTTGATCTAACCGGCGCAACGAGGCTAAGCTAATGAGCGGATACTGTTCAGTCGTAGTCGTCGGTAACCTCGGCAAAGACCCGGACATCCGCGCAACCAGCACTGGGAAGAAGGTGGCCAATTTTTCATTGGCCGTGGATCAGGGATTCGGCGAGAACAAGAAAACAGAATGGGTTAATGTGGTGGCTTTCGATAAGCTCGCGGAACTCGCGGAGAAGTACCTGAAGAAGGGCAAGACCGTGGCCTTGTCTGGTACTTTGCAAACGTCCTCATGGGAGGATAAGACCTCCGGCCAGAAGAGATATCGAACCGAGGTCGTTGCCCGGGATATCACGTTCATGGATACCCGATCCAACGAGGGCGGGCAGCAACGTCAGAGCACTGCGCAGCCGAGGCAACAAGCGGCCCCGCAAGCGAGGGCGACTTCGCAAGCCGACGATACGTTCAGCGACGGAGAAGACCTTCCGTTCTAGGAGCATCATGAAGATAACAATATCTCAAAAGCACATCGACGAAGGACAAAGGGGTTCTCCTACTCGGGACCCTATTGCCTTTGCAATGATCGACGCTGGTCTGGAGCATCCCCATGCGGGAGTAACCTACCTGTCGTGGATAGAGAATGACTGTAAACATTTTGTCAAGGTTCCGAAGAAGGTCTACGACTTCATGGCGGACTTTGACAACGGGAAACCTGTGCAGCCTTTTACCTTCGATCTGGAGTCCGAATAATGGACAGAATTCTGTGCAAGATTTTTGGGTGTGAGATTGAGGAGAACGGTCCGGCTTGCCGTCGCTGCGGTACGTGGTTGTACGATTGGCCTTTCATCCCTCAGGAGATGGCCTTATTGAACCCGTGGTACCGTCTCCGCTGGTGGCTCCGCTGTAACCGGGACTGGTTCTATCACCGCTGTCCCGTATGCAAGGAGATTATTTTCTTCACCAAGAATGAGTGCTGCTCGGAAGAGTGTTACGAGGATTGGTGCCCGTTCTGAGGAGGAAGTATAATGGACTATGAATTGACGCAGTCTCCCGAACCAGATGGCACTGATATGGAAACATCCAACGCTCTTTGTGAGGGATGCGGAGGAAAAATCCTTGTGTGGGAAGAAAAGGCCGGAGGAATTTGCTCCGATTGCTACTGGAAGGCCGTCGATAATGCCCGCTAAAAAGTCAGCACCCAAACCGATCACGCTAACACCCGAGCAGGAGAAAGTAGTTTCTTCTCGTGAAGGGGTGTATAGGGTTATGGCATCTCCCGGCTCGGGAAAATCTTCTGTCCTAGTTCAAAGGTACATCCGCTTGCTTGAGAGCGGAGAATCTCCGTCCCAGATTTTGAGTTTGACTTTTACGGCTACAGCAGCGAAGAACCTCCGAGACAGGGTCGAGTCTCGGGTAGGAAAACTATCAACCGACCGGTTTGCGGGAGCCTCTACGTTTCATGGATTGAGTCTCGCACTGGTGCAGGAGGAACGAGATGCTTTTGATTTTACGCTTGCCGAATTCCCTTTGGCGACAGAGCCGATTGCCGGAAAATTTTCCGCCGAAGCCGCTCGCCGACACGAGGTTGACGGTCGCAGCTTACGGTCCGCAGTGTCCCTCTGGAAGAGACGTAGAGTTCGTCCTTCTCAGGCGATCCGTGATTCTGAGCAGCGAGGAGACGCTAAAACTCTTAGATTAGCCCTTGCCTACAAAGCGTATGATAAGCGTTGCCGGGAGGAAGGACTACTCGACTTTGACAGTCTTCTTCTGGAGGCAGTAGACCTACTATCCAAGAAACCGGATGTTAGATCACGACACCAGTACAAGTGGGTTCAGGCGGATGAAGCTCAAGATTGTTGCGAAATTGAGTGGGGGCTTCTGAAATTGCTCACGGAACAGCACGGCAATCTGTGTGCGGTGGGAGACGCAAATCAAAATATTTACTCCTTTAGAGGAAGCAATGCCAAATTATTCATCAACATGGAAGAAATGTTCCCAAGTGTCCAAAAACTATATCTAGGACAGAATTTTAGGTCAACTCCTCAGATCGTATCTTTCATCAAAGGAATAGGAACGGTTCAGGAGCTTTGTGAACATTTCATGACTAATAATCCATCAGGCCCAGAACCAGAGATCAAAGGATTCATAAGCTCCCGTGATGAGGCCGCATGGGTAGTTAGTCAGATACAAGGAAGTTTGAATGGCAAAAATTAAGAACGATCTAACAGGAAAAACTTTCGGAAAACTGACGGTGACAGGACTCTCCCGGCGAGACAAATGGGGCGCTCCAATCTGGTCTTGTATATGTGAATGTGGAAAAGAAGTGGAGAGCCGAACCAAGGGATTGCAAAAAATGAGAGCCCCTAGCTGCGGATGCTCTCCTTCTTTTATTAACGATCTAACCGGAAAAGTTTTCGGAGACCTGACTGTACTCAAACTTTCTCATAAAGCTTCAAATGGAACTCTTTTTTGGGAATGCTCTTGTACGTGCGGAGGAAGTAAAAAGGAACGATCTTATAGATTAACGACCGGAAAAACAACAAACTGCGGATGTCACACACGGAGAAGACTAGAACTCGGTGATCAAGTTTTTGGGAATCTTCTAGTCAAAAAGTTCGTGGGTTTTAATAAACGGTGTGGCGCGGTATGGGAGTGCGTTTGTCAATGTGGAAAGGGAGAACAACCGGAAATCATTTATTCTACTTCGGCTGACCTTAGAAAAGGGGTAATTAGGGGTTGCCGCCTTTGCCGGGGAGATAGATGGGTAGAGGCTGCGGGAACGCACGGATTCTCCCAACAAGAAAGATTTCAAATAACCCGATTCAGATTATGGAGAAGTATTCAAAACAGAGCTAAAAGGACTGGAATCCCTTTTACAATTACTCCAGACGACATCGTGGTTCCAGACAAGTGTCCGTTATTGGGGGTTCCGTTCGAGGAGACCAAAGAAAATCCGGGACCAAATAGTCCTTCTTTGGATAAGATAATCCCAAGTCTAGGATATATCCCGGGAAATGTTTGGGTAGTAAGCAAGAGAGCAAATTGGATCAAAAGCGATGCTACCCTTGAAGAATTGAAAATGATTACTGCAAATTTGGAAAAGAAGATCGACGAGATAGAGCAGATCAAGGAGGCATCGTAATGAGTACACTAACTCCAGAAGACTGGCAAGCACTCGGGGCCTTGGTGGGCCTCCTTATTTTCGTGCTCACTGCCGCATGGTTAGCAATAAACCACGACCCGTTCGATGATGGAGATTTTTGATGGACATCGATATCAAGAAGGTGGTCATTGGACAGTACGCCGACTACGCCATTGAGTGGGATGGGATGTTCGAGAGCGGACCTGGGTGTATGGAACGAATGCAGGCGAGGATCGACGCGCTGCCGGATGGTCATCGAAGTAAGGTGCAGTTGATACCGAAGGAGGAAAAGTGAAATCGTATTGGGAAAGTCAAGACACGGCTTACCACCGGTACCGGTACCGGTACCGGCACGACGCCCACTTCCGGACGCTGGTTGATACATTCACGAGCCTGTTGTGGGGCGGGAAGTACACGCCCTCGGAACTCCGGGAGGCGTCGATCTTGGCCGCGACACAGGTTGAGTGTATGCGGATCAGGCCGATGATCTTCGACCCGAACAATTACACCATCGAACAGGGAGTGCTCGCGTCTAGGCCAGGGTTGGAGTCCGAATAATGGACAAGACCGTTGCGATCCTTGGTCGTACCAACGCCGTACTTCGCCCGGCAGAGCAGGCTTTGGCCGATGCTGGGATAAAGTACCGAAATCTCGGCAAAAGCGGGTATTTTTCCCAACCGGAGATTAAGGGGGTCCTGTCCTATCTCGGTTGCGTGCTTTACCCAGCCGACTGGTTGATAGCCGGAGCCCTGCATTCTTCTCTTCCCCCAGCTAAGTTCCTACCAAAGACGAAACTTTTGGCGGCGTTGAAGGAGCAACACAAGAGCGAGGCTGACCCCAAAACACAGGGATATTTTAACTACGTGGTTAGGATTCCGGAGCTTCTGGTAGACAGCAAGAACTTGCCTGCTCTGAGAGATTTCGTGAGTTTTATACATTCTCTTTCCAGATATAAATCGCTGCCCGCCGACGAAGCCCTGAAATCAGTTATACAAGCACTAAAGGCAGTAGAATACTATCGTGAAGAATCCTCAATCGATAACGACCCCGTAGCCAACCTCTCTCAGCTTGTACAACTCGCCCAGAGGCACAATTCTTTGAAAGAATTTCTCGACTATTGTAGGAGGGCATCCGCAGCCAGCAAAAGCAAAGCCGGGGTCATTGTCGGGACGTGCCACGCCGCCAAGGGGCTCGAATTCCATACGGTATACTTGATCGGATGTCAAGAGGGTCTTTTCCCCCACGCCAAGAGCGACGATCTAGAAGGAGAGCGGAACTGCTTTTTTGTCGGCTGTTCCAGAGCGGAACATCGCCTTGTAATCACATATTCCGGAACCCCATCACCCTTCCTGAACCAAAAGGGTGGTATAATTAATCCATCAACAACGGAGTCCAAATAATGGAAACCATCCAAGAAATACACACGAACTGGTTCGTCGGAAAGAAGCTGGAGAAGGTAACCGGCTCAGACCCCTACATCCGTTACCACTTCGAAGGAGGTGGGTACTTCGAACAGTACCAGCACCTCGGGGAGCTTAATTGGATTGCCGTTGAAAACGGGTTACCACATAGCAGCCCGGTCGGCCCAGACACTGACCAAGTTCTGATTCATACCGACCGCGCTTATTACCCCAGTATAGGCACGGCGATAGGCGAGTGGACGGAAGATGGTTTTGTATGGCATCCAGACAACCCGAAGGTTCTTGAGCCGGAGTATTGCAACAACTACAAACCGATACGAGTGACCCATTGGGCCGCAATCAGCCTGCCGATTAACCACGAAGGAGTTCCAAACAATGAAGCCAGTTAGCCCGGTTCTGCTTGGTTATCAAAAACACGAAGTCGTCTTTGCCAAAACACAACCAGAATACCAGCCCCTGCCCGCCCTGATTCTTGCGGGCGAGGATCGGCCAGTTGTTTCCCGCTGGCAATTGGACGATGAGGAGCGCGAGAAGATCGCCACCGGAGCGGACATCCTCCTGACCCAGATGATCTTCACGGACCTATACCATCCCGTGCGACTAGAGGTGGCTGAATGACTTGGTGGAACCGGGGATCACGACCAGATGACGAAGTTCTGCACGAGACCGACCATCCTATCCGGGGAGATGAACCGTTTCTGAGATACGGGGATACGGGACTCATTGTAACCTTCTGCAAACAAGGATACGGAAACCACAACTTCATCGAACGACTGGGTAGCCCGGGGGTTCCAATTTCCAAATTGAAGAAGGGGGACACCCTCCGGTTCCAGATGGTTCGAGTGTCTTCAAAGAATCTTACTCTGTGGCAGAAGATTAAGGAGTTGTTCAGATGAGTTTTCTCTATAAGAACTCTAGTGGAAGAGAAGTCAAAACATCCAGCTACTCGGCGGGTTCAGCTTATCGCCGGTGCCCGCGTTGGTTCAAAATCAACCGCATCGATGGATACAAAGAAAAGAAGCGGTCTGCTGCTTACGAGATGGGTAAGGTAATCGAGTCTGCGATCCAGTTCTACCACGAAAACGGTCTCAAACCCGGGGATTGCGTAGACGAGGCGAAGCGTCTTTGGCTGAAGCTTAAGGACATCGAGTTGGTTTACACAGACCAAGAACAGGATTGGCAGAACGCTTACGGCATCCTTTCGGACCAAGCAAAACTGTATGAGGTGTTCTTGCCGACCCTCCCTATCAAGAACCCGAGGTTCCAGCTTGAATACACGAAGGAACTATGGCCGGGCTCTGATCTGTCGGGACTGGGAGACCGGGCATACGTGGACATGTTGTCTGTTCTGGACGATACGACCCGGATTATCATCGATATCAAAGATCAAAGAAACCCACTGTCACTAACAGAAAACCTGATTTCTTTGGACCCGCAGTTGCGCAGATACGCATGGTTGTCCGGGATCAGGGACGTTGCGTTCCTCTGGTTTGTTAAGGCAAAACCGTTCTTCAAGAAAGGAGATTCGGTAACCTGCTTAGAAGACCTGAATCAATTCAAAGCTGGGTCCGCCGCAGTGGTATACAAAGCCGAGACCTTGGAAGAAAACAGTCAGGTGATGCTGTTCCTCACGACCGAAGATGTTGTCCAAAAAATGGACGAGGAGCTAGACCAGATCAAGGGGAAGGGGTCAACCGAAAAGAAGAAGGAGGTCTTCGACCGGTATCTTGCTTCCGGGGCCTTCTATGTGGCCCCTAAAGAAGCCGTGACCCGATGCCGCCTACAATTTGTGCGCGGAACTATTCCCGAAGAGGTTATGCCTGAGATCGGGGAATTCATCGGACACGAGGTCGTGTCTATTCAGGATTCATATAAAAAGAATTTCTGGCCGCAAATTCCCGAGCTTCGTGGTCTTGGTTCAAAGTGTGGCATGTGCGCCGGGTTAGGAATTTGTCTGGGAGATGATAAACTAGTTGAGGAAAGATTGGTTCAGATTAACCCAGCCAAACCGGAAGAGGACGACTGGTTGAAGGAACTAGAAGGAGAAGCAGAATGAGTACATGTACTATACCCCCTTCGGGATGGAAATGTTCTCGGGAGCCCGGCCACGAGGGATCGTGTGCAGCGTCCCGCATATTCCCGTATGATGAATATGCCGACCGAATTATCAACAGTGGTCGCTTGGCCGGAAACCTGCGCCTATCTTGGTATGGTTCGCCGATGTCGTTTTATGACATATCCGAACGGGAGTTGCGTCGTTTGTTGACGGAAGCGTGGCTGGAGGGGATGGATTATAGTCTTGAACTGATCAAAAGAGAAGCAGAATGAGCACTCAACTTGCAGCTAGGGCCAGCAAACCATACGACGAGTACGTAAATCGAGTCGTGTCTTCTATTGTTGGGCTATCAACTACCGGAAGTCTTACTCCTCGTAATCTCCGAGAATTTCTGGCTGATACGTGGATCGAAGGACTGAAGTACAGTCTCGTTATGGTCGAATCAGAGAAGAGGAAGCGTGACGCCCAAGAAGCGTGAAGCGATCCGCCAAATGTTCGGGGGCAAATGCGCCTATTGCGGATGCGAACTTGATGGAAAGTGGCACGTAGATCACATAGAGCCCGTGGTCAGAGAAGGACGCTGGGTGAACGGGAAGTGGAAGACGACCGGGTTCATGCTCCGGGCGCACAACCACAGGGTAGATAACATGTGGCCAGCCTGCGTGAAATGCAATATCCTCAAGGGACGCAATTCTGTTGAAGGATTCCGGAACGATCTTGTCTACTTCGCCAATAGTATTCCGACCATCAAGACCTACTCTCACGTGCATCATCTTATGCGGTTCGGAAAGCTGACGATTGATTCAACGCCGGTCGTGTTCTGGTTCGAAAAGTACGACCCAGACAAACATAATTACGAATAGTTTGCCATTTTGACAAATGATGGGGTACGTACGGGACTTTAATGATTTTCGACCAAACCCCCTGAAAAAGGGTGTTTTGATACACAAAATAACGATTTTCGACCGAAAGTCCGAATAATGGACGGGAAAATATGCCAGCAAGAGTAGTAGACGATTCAATTTACCTTTCCAGCAAGGTTAAAGCCCTGCTGCCGGAGCATCGGGCAGAATACTCATATCTGATTCCTTTGGCCGAGGCTAACGGAGTATTTGAGGCAGACCCGGCCCGAATTTGGGCTACTGCTTATTCGTTCCATCGGGACGGAATCGACACAGAATGGGTCCGAAATCTTCTGGAGGACTTCAAAAAGGTAGACCTACTTCGGACATGGGTGGAATTGGGAAAAACTTGGGGGTACTGGGTAGGAATTGACAAGCCGGGCAGGCTTCCTTCCAAGGAGCATATGAAGAGATATAAGAACTTACCCCCCTCAGCCCCCCTCCGGATAAGATCAGAGGAACCTATCCCGGATGATCCCGGATAATCCGGGTCCCGGACCGGTCCTGTCCCCCTAGGATTGGTATTGGTAAGGTATGGATTGGTATGGAGTCTGCGACGCTGGTTTTTGAAACTATTCCGAATAATGGACAAGGAGAGATATGAGAATCAAGAAAGAGCTTCAGGCGGTATGCGGCGGTTTCGGAGTCAAGGCCGGTGGGTACCAGAGCACATGGGAAGAGATTCAGGCTTTGGCCATTGCCCACTCCGTGGGGGCGGTTGTGCGAGACTTCACCGCTTACCTCGAAGAGTTCCAAGGTGACGATTTTCCCCAAGGGGCGGTTTCGAAGTATGCCCACGTAGCTTCTGACCGCCTGTCCTCGCACGCAGCGCCCCTAGCTGCTGCCGCAAGAGACCCGGAGGTAGTTTCCCTAGCCCGAGAGCTTACCTACGCCTCTAAGGGCCTCGTAGCGTTTCAGGACAAGCAACGGGCTCGGTTGGGGGAAGTGCTGAAGGAGTTCTCGGCTGCGGAGATTATGACGGCATTCGCCGCATGGTTTGCGGATCAGGATACTTCGGACCCCAAAAACGTGTCTTTCTTGGCCGGAAAATTCGTGCAGATCGCGGACAGCCTCTGCTACACTGCCCGGCGGCAGAAGCAGGAAGCCGATGAAGCCCGGATTCTTCGGGATCAGACCGCCGCCCGGCTCCAAGCGGAAGCAGAGCAGGAAAGGCTAAAATCCGCACAACAGAATAAACTAACGGAAGATTTTGATCCGCTTGCCGATTAAGGCGGAATAAGGCGGTTAATAAGGCAGAATAGTTCCAAAATGGAACGAAATTTCCGTCCGAAAAATGGACTTTCCGTGGTATAATGTACTTATGGCAAACATCTTCGTAATCTCGGACTGGCACCTCGGACACGCTGGGTTGCTGTCGTTCAAGAACGAGGACGGTTCTCCTGTTCGGTCTTTCGATTCTGTCCAAGAAATGGACGAATTTATGATCGACCGAAACAACTCAGTCGTTCGGCCAAGTGACCATTTGTACTGCCTTGGTGATGTCGCCATGAGGCGCGAGCATCTTGCTACAGTCGCGAGGTTTAATGGACACAAGCGTCTAGTCCGGGGTAACCACGATATATTCCGGACCAGGGATTACTTGAAATACTTCGACGAGATTTATGCCAGTCGAATTCTGGACGGGATGATTTTCACCCATATTCCAATTCACCCGGAAAGCATGGGACGCTTCGGGGTTAATGTCCACGGGCACGTACACGGACAGCCGCAGGGGAAGTACGGACCGAAGTATTACAATGTAAGCGTCGAAGTCTTTGATTTCACACCGGTCTCACTTGAAGATTTGAAAGTACAGATCAGAAAATTTCAAGAAGAGTTTCCCGCCGCCTTAGAGGTGGAAGCCCGGCTTCGCTAGCGGATTTGGCTCCTTGCCGATGTCACCGGGCACGGCGGGAAAGTTTAGGAGGGAATATGTGCATGTCCGAATGGGCTCTGAGGAATAACAAGAGCATCAGCAAGGAAACCTTGTACGCCGGGGCTCTCCTTGAAAGATACGGGTTCATCTTCGGACTGGACTTCGACGTGGCTAGTGCCGTGCGCATGGCATCGAATGTTATTGTAGATCATATGGCCGAGGAAGAAGCCCTTCTCATGGAAGGGAAACAGATCGCCGAGAAGATCAAGACAGACGAGACCCCGCCTCGGATTCAGGATCGCAGGACGTTTGTAAGAAACCGCAACCTTGCCAATGGATGGGACATTTAGTGGACGACTTAGATGCTCTTAAAGAAAATCCGGGGGTAATTCGGATTTATGCCCGATACGTAAAGGGTATCCGAAAGACCGGAGACAAGTACGTGGGGCTGTGTCCCTTTCACTCAGAGAAGACTGGGTCCTTTACCATTTTCAAGGACATGCGGGCCTCCTGCTTCGGTTGCCAGAAGAACGTCAATGTCTTCCAGCTAATACAGGAACTGGACAACTGCGACTTCAAAACCGCCGTGGATCAGGTCAAGGCGGAACTCGGAGAGTGGGAGGAGGTAAAGGATAAAGTTGAGTCTACCTTCAAACCGGTCTCGGAACCGAAGGTCTATAAGACCATCGAACTTTCTAAATGGACGAAACTGGAGGACAACCTTACCAACTCGGAAGCGGCTCTGAAGTGGTTATCTTCCGAGCGAGGAATCGGGCCTGGTACCGCACAGAGACTGCATCTGGGGTTTGTTCAGAGCATCGGGAACTTAGCCGGACAGGACGGGGCGGACATCGCTGACAAAGGTTGGATAGCTTTCCCTTCGGTAGACGGAGATAAGGTAGTCAGTGTCAAGTATAGGTCTCTTGCGAGGAAAAAGCCGGGAGGATTTGCTCGACAACCGGGGATGGCTACTTCGTTATTCAACACCGAAGACATCGATCCGTTCGAGCCAGTCTATGTGACGGAAGGTGAGTTCGACTGCGCCGTATTAAATCAAGCCGGATTCAAAGCAGTCAGCCTCGCCAATGCAGCAGCGAAACCCACTCCGGAACAGAAGGACAAACTCATGGGAGCCTCTCAGGTAATCCTCGCCGGAGACACTGACGAGGCTGGCACCGGGGCGATGTCTCGGCTCTGGAAGGAACTGGGGGAGAGGACGTATCTCCTGAAGTGGCCGGAAGGGTTTAAGGACGCGAATGAATTCTTCCTCCGTGGTTGTTCCCGAGACGTGTCCATTTTTCGGACTAAGGTTGAGGAGCTAGTTGCGAAGGCTAAGTCCCAACCTTTACCCTCAGTGTACTCTCTCCACGAGACTCTGTTATCCGGAGAAGATTCGGTTCTCGCTGATCACCCCGATAGGATGCGTTTCCCGTGGTCATCCGCAGACACGATGGTTAACATCATGCCCGGGGATGTCGTGGCGGTCAACGCAACTAATACTGGGATGGGAAAGACATCATTCGTTGTTCAGTGGACCCTGTTTAACGCGAGAAAATATGGACGCACGATTCTGAACTATCAGACCGAAATGAGACCCTCAGAAATTGCTACGATGGTAGCCGCGAATGTTTTGAGGAAGGATAGGAACTTCCTAACCTCCGAAGACAAGAAAGAGGCGGCAAAACAATTAGAGGGGGTTGAATATTATGTTGGATGTGATCCTACCCTAACCGATATTAATCAGGTGTTAGACCTCCTCGAAGCAGCCATAAAAAGACTGTCTCCGTACGCGGTTGTCCTAGACCACTTTCACCACCTGACGGCGGGAATACACAACGAGTCCCAAGTTCAGTCAGCGGCGATGACCAGAATCAAGTCTGTTGCCCAACTGCATAAAGTGGTATTCATTAATGTCGGACAGCCTCGTAAGGCTAATCAACAAACGCGGGGTAAACAAATTCATATTACCGACGCCAAAGGCTCCGGGGCTTTTGCTGACGCAGCTAACTCCATGATAACCATTCACAGAGACCTCAACAAGGCGGACGATCCTACTTCGATAAAAGGAGTGTATGAGGACAAAACTCTGATAAAATTGCTGAAGGGTCGGTCTATGGGTACTGGAGCTTCGGCGGCTTGGCTTACAAGCTTCGGGGAGTTTGCCTCTTTTGAACAGCTTGACTCTATACATGGGGATCAACACCCCGATGATTAAAACATGCTCCAAATGCAAGAAAGTAAAAATTCTTTCTGATTTTGCTACAAATAGAAGAGCAGCAGATAAGAAATGCTCTCGTTGTAAGCAGTGTCAAAAAGAATATAGAGATTCCCATAAAGATCAAATTCGAGAAGGAAGGAAAGACTACAGAAAGAGAAACAAAGAAGCTCTGAAGGAAGAAAAACACTTGTATTACGTTAGCAACAAGGAAACGATACTCCCTAGAGTGCGGAGATACTATGCGGATAATCAGGCACAGATTTTGGAGAAAACCAGAGTACGTGCTGAAAAGAACCCAGAAATAACCTTGATGACAGTGGCGAAGGTAAGATCAAAAAGATTCGGAGTTCCATTCTCTTTGGATATAGAAGATGTATCCATACCAGATACTTGCCCTATCCTCGGTTTGGTTTTAAGTAAAAAAGGAGATGTAAGAACTGAGAACTCCCCTAGTATAGATCGTGTTAATCCTGAATTGGGTTATGTGCGGGGGAATACGGCTATTATTTCTGATCGTGCAAATCGCATTAAGAATAATGGTACGGCGGACGAGCACCGTAAAATAGCCGATTGGATGAGAAAAGGAAACCCGATTGATTTGACAGACCTGTTAGAATTTGAAAAATGGTATCTGGGAACCTTTATTCAACACGCCAAAAGACGTAGCAGAGGTAAAAATATCGAAGTTTCTATTCGAAAAGAAGATATCGCTATTCCCCGTAAATGTCCGGTATTGGGGATTTGTTTAAGCAAAGGGAAAGGGAAGCTACACGATGCTTCCCCTACCCTAGATCGGTTTGATCCGTCGATGGGATACACAAAGGAAAACGTGGCTATAATTTCGTACCGAGCCAATAGGATCAAAAACAACGGAACCGCCGAGGAGCATTTATTGATCGCTGATTGGATGGACAAAATGTTGCTGGGGAAGGTCGCATGAAACTCTTACTCCTCTGGCTGTCCCTTGCGAACTACACCGCAGAGGTGAACGTCATTGTGACTTATCCCTATGCGTGGAGCGATGTCTCGTACATATCAGACAAACCGTCGTGGGTCGTGTACTCAGACTACCGTCCACCGAACGAATACGACTGCATCATTGCCAGATCGTATGTTAGCGAAGGGGACGCTTGGGTTCAGGCGGAGAAGAACATGAAACATAGTTTGTGCAGGAAAGGGGAATACGGAGAATGACTTCGTTTAGGTTTGTACACATAGCTCCTTATGTCACCAGCGGAGGATGGAGAACCCTACAGCGTGATGATTATTACCCTCTCCGTTGGCCTGAAGTAGAGAAGCATCAAGAAGAATTGGCGGTGTTGATGAAAGACGAAACAATGATAGAAGGCGGAATCGGAGATAAGTACAGTGATTGGCACAAGTGGGACGAGTTGCCACCGTGGGCTAAGGAATTATTGGAGAGTATCCCATTATGAAATTCCAATCCTCTGAACTCAAGCAGTCTTTTAAAAAGTTAGCGCCGGTGAAAACGGACTTCTGCCGATTCGACGGCGATACGGTCGTGGCACAGGACGCGGAAGTAACGGTCGTTGTTCCAGCGCCCCGGTTCGAGAAGCCGTTTACGATCAATGCGAAGAAGCTGTCGGCGACCACGAACCGGATGTCCGGGGAGATAGAGGCGACCCAGCAGGAGCGGTCGCTGGTCCTGAAGTCGGCCAAGGCTCGCGTGGAACTTGAGTCTCAAATTGTCAAGCCGGTATCTCTGCCGTTGCAGCACGAGAAGTTCCTGACCTTGAATCTGCCGGAGTTTAAGAAGAACCTCGCGGTCGCAGTTGCTTCGGCCTCAACGGCCAAGTCGGCCTCGTTCGGGGGATCGGTTCAGATTCAGAGCCTACCGCTGGGATTAGAAGACACCACACCTCCGGGATACCGGATTGTCGGAACGGACTCAATAGTTCTTACGGTAGTGGAGATCAGGACTCCGGTACCGTTTGAATTCAAGTGGCTGTTGAATCTCACTGCGGCGGCGGCTGTCCAATTAATGGACGGCGACACGATCAACATCGGGGAGTCGAATACCCACTTGCAGCTATTCGGGAAAGGATGCTCTGTCTATGCTTCGAAGCCGGTGCAGGCATATCCGAACTTTGATGTTCTTCTGGTTAAGCCATCGCATACGAAGGTCAAGATAAATCCGCAGGCATGGCTGAATGCCCTGCGGACAATCGAGCCCCTCATCGACGAGGAAAAAGACAAGGGCGCGATCAGCCTCACCTTCAAGGATAATGTGGTACAATGGTTAAATATTGGAGTAGGGAACACAGCCTCAGACGAGAGCGAGTACGAGCAACTGGAACCCGATCCATTCTTTGAACCCAAGGAGTTTCATCTGAACATCACTGCCAAATATCTATCCGGGTTTTTGAGCAAGGCTGGAGAGGATGCTACCCTTGGGTTAACCGACCGACCGATCCGGTTGGAGTCGGGCAATGTGGTTGTTCTGACCATGCCTGCGGGAGGTCCAAGTGACCGACGCTGAATACTTAGTTCCATTAAATAAAGAAGCAGCCCTCCAGAAGCGAGCGGAGATCGACGAACTTCTCGGACAGATTTCCGCCCACGAGTTAAAGCTGGCGCGTGGGTACGCTAGACTCGGCTCGATGATTAGAGAAGTGAAGGTGAACCAATACTGGATCACGTACGGCTACAATAGATTCACGGAATACCTTGAGGTCATCCGAGAGAAGATTGGGCGCGAGCGCAGTCAGATGTATGGGTACCTAAGTGTAGCCGAATCCTTGTTGCCTGCGCTGACCGAGGGGCAGTTGGAGGAGATCGGATATAGCAAGGCGCAGGAACTGCGGAGACTGGTGAATCAGGGAGGAAGCCTCGACGCTTACGTGAGTACCCCAATTCTATTGGACGTTGCGCAGGGTGAATTTGGGTCGCAGATGGCCGACGTAGAGAACCTCACAACCATCCGAATAAAGGACTATGCCGCCGACCCCAAGGTCACCGCCAAGCAACTTCGGGTTAAGATCAACGAGATTCTACATGTGACCGAATACTCACAGGGGCTGTGGCTGGACCTACCGGGTTTCTATGCCACATCGGATGAGCGCAAAGAAATAACAGATTTTTGGAATCTGGGAAGAAAATCATTGGGGTTGACTACCGAAACCCCGGACCACGAAGTTCACAAACAAGTTTTTCTAGCTGCTGTGAGAGAGTCTATGGGATCGTGGTATGGAGAAGTTAGCAATGAAGCTTAGAGAGGCTTGGCAAGAGAATGGAGTTGGGTATGTGTCTCTGACCCAAGGTAAAGTAGCCAAAGTAGACATAGAGGACCTCCCTCTGGTGGGACAATATAACTGGCATGTTGTTCCGAGAGGATCATGTTTGTATGCAGAAAATAGGACGGGCGTCGGCGATCTGAAGAAATCGTTAAAGATGCACCGACTAATCATGGGGCTGACAAACGAGAAGGCGGACGTTGATCACATTAACCATGATACTTTAGACAACAGACGGTCGAATCTTAGGGTATGCGAACACTCTGAAAATAGCAGAAATTGTATTGTATCCAAAAACAACAAGATTGGTTTGAAGGGGGTCAGTTTCGAAAAATACACAGGAAAGTATAAGGCGCAAATAACCGTAAACTACAAAGGAATGAATTTGGGGCGGTACGACACCCCAGAAGAGGCCCACAAAGTTTATATCGAAGCTGCCAAGAAATTTTATGGAGAATTCGCTCACGACGGGGTACTAGCAAATGCCTAAACTCGTCCGCGTAGAGATAGGCCCCAACGGTCTCCCGTGCAGAATCTTCCGGGATCATTCTTGGAAGACCTGCGAGAACGAAGTCCAAATAATGGACAGGGGTAAAGCGGTGGGTGCGATCCGGGCTCAGGTTTTTGACCGGGCCGAGGTCGAAGGCGGGGACCACGAATGCGAAAAGTGTGGTAGATACATTACTTGGAAGTCATTTGAGATGAATGAGAAAAGACCCAAGGGGGCCGGAGGAGGCAAAACTGGAGGGGAAGTTTCTCTCGAAAATTGTGAGGCATTGTGCCACCAATGCCATCAAGGAAGTCCCGATTCCGCTCACGGGAATCGGCGGTGGCAATCATCAAAAATCAAGTCCGAAGGGTCTAAATGACTGACGTTACTCAATACGAACCAATAATTAAACAAGCTATAAGAAAGAAACGGGTCGAGCCGGACCAGCGCGAGGACATGGCACAGGAGTGCTACGTGGCCCTTCTGGAGCGCAAGGATGAACTGAACCCTGAACTCGTGGGCAAGATATGCCGAACCAGAATCCAGACTATTCAAGCTGCGCAAAAGCAATTGAAGGTCAAGAAGCAAAAACGGATCAGGCTGGTATCGGCAGACGACCCGGCGATTTCCAGAATTCTGTCCAAGATCGAAGAAGACAAGAAGGGGCCTATATCGGAGTCCGAACTCTACAAGGCCATCAACGACCTCGAAGACGACTACTATGCCATCATCATGTTGCTTTTTGTCGAGGGACTCACGCAGGCCAAGGCGGCAAAATTGTTGGGAATTTCCCCCAGAACTCTCCGCTATAAACAAAAGCGTGCTATAATGGTTTTGAAGTCGCGTTTCGAGGTAGAGTAAATGGGCATTGAAAAGGTAGTCACAATTGTTTGCGATTTCCCCGGCTGTCCCAACGGAAAGAAGGGCCCGGCGGTAGTTCAATGGAACGAGACGAGGGTAAACGACGGTATTGAACAGGCCCCCGAAGCCTCCAAATATCTAGTTGTTAGCTCGCATAATGGAGTCCCCAAGACATTCTGCTGCCAATTCTGCGCCGCTTCCTATTTCCTCCCTCCGGGGTGGAGTCTGATTCAGAAAAAGGTTCGGACTCTTCCGGTTTCGGTACTTGGAGAAAAATCGCAGGCCGACGGATATTCGGAGCCGGATGGACTCTGTAAGTGCGGGCATCCACAAGACATGCACAACCATTGGGGATGCACCTTTGTTATGAGTAATGCGCCGGGAGATTTCTGCAAATGCGAAGAACAAGGAGAAGACCCGACCTAATGACGACATCTGATTTCACCGCCTCGGTAGTTGCCTTGGCCTGCTGGACCGCTGCAAAGGAAGAGCCGCATTCAGTGATGTTGGCCGTGTGTCAGACCTTCCTGAACCGTGCCCGGGCCAATGGAACCGACATTTACGCAGAGACAATATCGTATCTTGAGGTCAACCCTCCTGATTTTCCAGATACCCGGAATCCGCAGTTTCAGGCGTTGATCGCAAAAATAAGCTTGGTTATGGAAGGTCAGGTTCCAGACAAGACTGGGGGGTCGCTTTGGTTCGTTCCCAAATCGACTCTGTCTCAGAACCCCAGCCTGCTGGAGCCTTACTCGATAACATCAACATTCGGAAACATGGTGTTTTGTAAATGAGTCCAATCTATAGCTATTCATGCAGTCATTGTGACGCCAAGTTCGACGTTTTCGTACGAAAAATGGACGAAGAACAACGGTGCCCCAATTGTGGCCGGAAGGTCAAACAGGTTTGGGCGACCCCGGCCCCGGCGGTTTGGCATTGTTCTAAAGGAAGCCTGTGAGAAAACCGAAATCACAAGAACAACTCGACCGCGAAGCCAACAAGCGCCTCGAAAAGAAGTTCGGAGTCAACTTGGCGTGGTATGATAGGAAGCTCAAGGAGCAAGGTGGACACTGCGCTCTGTGCTCATCGACGGAGAAGAGCCGCCGGTTGCATGTGGACCATGATCACAAGTGGACGCAGGTAAAGATCGAGACGCAGAAGGATCGTCTTGGGAAGTGGACGGCACTTGCGAACTATCGGGGACGGGAATACCTCTGCTTCTCTGAGAAGAAACACCTCGCGATCCGGGATGTGAAGGGGTATTTAAAGAGGGATTCGGTACGCGGATTGCTTTGCTACCGCTGCAATAAGTTCATTGTGGGGTTCGGAACACCGGAGAAGTTGAGAACAGCCGCTGCCTACCTCGAAGCCCACGCAGGAGTTCAAAATGAAACGGACTATTAGAATCAAACGGCACTTCATCAGGGACCTTCTCGCGTTCGTCGCCGGAGGGACCCTCGTGGATGCCCTATACCGACGCTCTTGGTTAAGTTTGATTCTGGCGGTGGTCAACGGAGTTGCCTTGTTCGTAGAGGAAAAAGCAGATATTGAAGAGGAGGATGGACAATGAGCCGTCCAATTTCACCATATAGTACCCCACGAAAGTGTACGGTGTGCCTAAAGTCCGCAACCGTTTGGATGCTTACTACCAAAGATAAAACCGGTGCGCCAGACAAATCATCTGTGCAACCACGGTGTGCCGATCACGGGGAGAACGACTGATGACAACTTCTGGGTACATCCGACTCCTACTAGAGAGCTACGCGGACCGGGAAAAAGCGACGACAGTAAACCCAAACCCTCCAGAGGCTTATGCTGAGGGAGTCAGAGACGGGATCACAATCTTGGCTCAAGAACTTTTGGAATATTTCAAGGAGACTAGTTAATGCCTAGTACAACCCCCGTATCACAGACAGAAAAAGATGATGTACTCCATCTAAGGTCCATCCACCCAGAGTGGTCGGGACGAAAGATAGCCAAATTAGTTGGTCTGCATCAAAAAACCGTCAACCGGATTTTGAAGCAAGCTGCGACGGTCTGTGAAGAGACACAGAAGGCGGCGGAACTGATATTGACTCCAGTGCTCGACGAACCAGAGGGTACATGGGTCCAGAACGATAAGTATGTCTATAATGGGGATAGTGACACCTACATTACGTTCCTGAAGTGCCGACCAAAGCCGCTGGTCATCAACGGCAACAAGTTTCGGTCGATGAAGAAAGCCTACTCGGATTGGGATGGAAATCCGGCCACGATCAATGAAATCTGCCGCCGGTTCGCTATCCCCCGCGACCAGTTCCAAGAACTCAAGGCCGTCCACGGATGGACACACGAGGCGGAGCCCTTCACCCGCGAAGAGGTCATGTCCCGGGAGACCGAGGACTTAGCAGATGACGCCTTCCAGCAGCGCAGGCAAGCTGTCTGGGAAAGCTACGAGAAGAAGAGGTGGCACCAGATCAAGGTAGACGCGGAGAAGTGGAACTCGCTGGAGCAGAACTTCATCCAGCCGCTTCAAGACCACCTGTCCAGTCTGATTCCTTCCTATGCCCCACCAAGGCTGAACATCAAATCCGCCCGGAATCCGTTTGCTGTTGTGACCAGCGGAGGAGAGCTACACTACGGAGGGTCTGGTTGGGTCCTTGAGACGGGAGAAAATTTCAGCCGTCAAGAAGCAGCCGACCGTTTGGAATATACCCGGTCGCGGATGCTCGAAGAGGTTGCCGATAAGGGCAAACCCCAGATGTTCTTCTATGCTCTGGGCCACGACTTCCTTACGGTAGACACCGATTTGGGGACGACGACTAAAGGAACCCCGCAGGAAATGGACGGAACATCTGCTCAGATTTTCGCGGAGGGATTCGACCTCGCAATGAGGGATATCGATTGTCTGCGTCAGGTAGCCCCTGTGAAGATCATCGGGGTCCCGGGTAACCACGACCGGCTCCTGACTATTGCGATGCTCAAGGGACTGGAAGCCGCCTACCGGGGCAAAGGGGATGTGGGTATCGAGTTCAGCGCGAAGACCCGGGCGTATGCCTCTTTTGGAGACACCATCCTCGGGTTCTGTCACGGAGACGGGGCACTTAAACCTAAAGACTACATGGCGACAATGGCTCTGGAAGCTCCGGGGATATGGGCAAATACGGTGTATCGAGCCTTCTTCACCGGTCATTTGCACTCAGAGGTTGTCCGGGAACTTGTCGGGGGCACCCACTATCAGATGCCGTCACTCAGGGGCCGGGACCGATTCCATGAGCGCAACGCTTACCTCGCAGATGCGGCTCTAGCCAGCTATATCGTGGACAAGGCTCGCGGGGTGACCGGATCGATTTTAACCAGAGTTTAGGGGAGCTATGAATCAGAACATTGGTACCTCAATCTACGGGCAAGCTACCGAGGGGAGTCCATTATTTGGACAACGGCGTCCTAACTTGTTTCATTTGTGGTTAACTTGGCTTCGCGACCTCGGCGGTACCTTCGAACCCGTCCGAGACCTTTCAGAGAAAAAACCTCCGACAGGCCGTCGCGATCCGGACCGCAAACCCCGGCAGTATGAGGCTGGGACTCACAACCAGTCCCGACAGTACGGAATCAAACCTAACGGACAGGTGATTAGGCTATGAGCGTTCCTATCTGCATATACCATTCTAACTGCCAAGACGGATTTACCGCCGCTTGGGCGGTTTGGAAATCGCACCCAGATTGGGAATTTTACCCCGCCAAACACGGTGACCCTCCGCCGGACGTGACCGGTCGCGTGGTCTACATGGTAGACTTCAGCTACAAACGTCCGGTGATTTTGGAGATGGCCAAACAGACGCAGAACATTACCATACTCGACCACCACAAGACCTCCGAAGCCGATCTCGTAGACTTACCTTCCAATGTCTTTGTGGATTTCAACATGAACAAATCGGGAGCCCGCTTGGCTTGGGAACATTTTCACGCAGGCGAACCTGTCCCACAATTGGTACTCCGGGTCGAAGACCGCGATTTATGGAGATTCCATTATTCGGACACCATGGCGGTAACCGCATATCTGTTCAGCCGAGAATATGATTTCGATGATTGGTCCTTCATCTTTAAATTGGCGGAAGATAAATACGACCGAGAGGAACTGGAGGGATACGGAAACGTAATCCTTCAGAAACAGGCCAAGGACACCAAAGAACTCCTTCAGAACAAATTTCGGATGACCATTGGCGGGTACGATGTGCCCGTCTGCAATCTCCCTTATACGTTCTCTTCGGACGCCGGACATATTCTCGCGCAAGGAGAGCCGTTCGGGGCGACATTCTATCTCGACGGTAAAAGTGCTATTTTCAGCTTGAGATCAACCGAAGAAGGAGTAGATGTATCTGAGATTGCCAAAGAGAAGGGTGGAGGAGGACATAAACACGCGGCGGGGTTCAAGGTTCCCTTCGTGGATGGGAGAATAATTCTATGACCGAATATGTAGCTGGATTCTTGTTTGATGGAGACAGAGTAGCCCTCGTTGTCAAGAATCGTCCTGCGTGGCAGAAGGGGCGCATGAACGGCGTTGGAGGGCATATCGAGCCGGGTGAGATTCCGGATCATGCGATGATCCGGGAATTCAAAGAGGAGACCGGTTACCAGTGGCCGCTAGATTGGAAAAAGTTTGTAGAACTATCCGGATCGGATTGGAAGGTTCATTTCTTCTATTCCTTCGGAGACCACAGCGTCCTCAAATCTCCCACGGATGAAAGGATCGTCTCTGTGGCCATTAAGGATGTGACAGTTGATAATTCGATCCCGAATTTGACTTGGTTGATTCCCGTCGCTTTGTCTATGGATTATGATCGAGCTAATTTGTTCCAAATAAAAGAAGTCGCATGACCGAATACCAAAAGACAATTGCGGTAGACTTCGACGGTACCTTATGTGACCACGAGTATCCGTTCATCGGTGCCCCCAAACCGGGAGCATCCGAGGCCCTGCAATTGTTTAGAAGTTTGGGCTATTGGATCATCATCTGGACGTGCCGAACGTGTAGCTGGAATGAAGACGTATTTGGGGGAGGGAACCCTAAATACCGAGAACGAGTTCTAGAAATGAAGGAGTGGCTAGAAAAGAACGATATGATTTATGACGAGATCGACTACGGAGAAAGAGGGAAGCCTCTGGCGGATTTTTACATCGACGACAAAGCAATTCGTTTTTCAGACAACTGGTTACAAATCATGGAGAGCATAAAGAATGCCTAAGCTACCAACTGACGCAAAAGAGAGGAAGGGGTTGCCCATCGTAACTGGAGTGTGGGATTATTTCCCGGATTGTTGGGGAGAGATCGCGAAGGCCAGCCTGTCCGGAAATTCTCAACACGTACCGGGTACGCCTCTTCACTGGGATAGAACCAAGTCCAAAGATGATGTAGATGCCGCAGGCAGGCACCTTCTGGAACGTGGAACCTTGGATACAGATGGCATTAGACATACCGCGAAAGCAGCATGGAGAATACTCGCGGTGCTGCAAAAGGAAATCGAAGAGGAGAGGAAAAGATCGGACGAACCCAAGACCGTCAAATGGGTGAATGTGTTTTTGGCTCAACCCAGCATCTCTGATCCAACCTGTGTTAGATATGGCTACGGAACTTTGTATGATGACAAGGAAACAGCCTTTGCGAATGTTCTCCCGCAGCCAGGATATATGGGAACTTTTCCGATTGAGATTAAGAGGTAAGGATAGATATGTATAAAACTACTAAGATCGCTTGGGATATGTCTTATCATATCCCACAATTTCCGCATTGTGACCAAAGAATCCTTCATGCTCCTGGGGAATGTTCTTACTGCGATAAACATGCTGATTGGCAAGCGCTTCGTGTCGCATGGGGAATAGCTTTTACGGGCTGGGAGCCAGATGATAAGGAACTCCCTTGCCCGGCGGATCACGCTCGCGGGGATAAGCACAAACTGTGGCATGGAAACGTAGCCTATCCCAGCAAGAGTATTCCTACAAACTAACTCGTCCGAATAATGGACAAGTAAAAAGCCTCCCGGTTGGGAGGCTTTGGTGTTTACGGGTTCCTTGTGATATAATCCTTACGAGGATAAAAACATGGTTAGATGGAGTCCCTATACCTTATCATCTGAAAGATCGAAAAGAGCAAAACACCACGGCCAACGAACGATAGCGGATAAACTGTGGAAGAAGCAGAATGGTAAATGCTTTCTATGTCGCTGCTCTTGCGAAAGAATATCCCCAGGACATACGGGTACTCCAAGCAAAAATGCTTTCACAGTAGAGCATCTAATCCCTAGAGATCGGGGAGGGTCTGATGACGATCCGGGGAACGTCGTGGGAACTTGCTACAAATGCAATATCACGCGAGCTTACATTGAAAGAGATATTCGAGACGGAAAGCCAATTTCTAATAAGAGGATTTCTGCTCCTTGGCTCTTTCCGATCTTTGAAGAGTGTTTTGTTCCTTACCTAATGCGGGCTTTGGAGGTTGAGTAGTCTGTCCATTATTTGGACTAGGCATAGAAGTTTCCCACAGAAATATTTTGAAAATCAAGAAACTTTTTCGACGTTAGCGTGTCTAATATAGTGAACCCCAAAAACAGGAGGCCCGATTTTTGTACGAAATTTATCTTATAACCAATCAAATCAACGAGAAGGTGTATGTGGGGCAGACCAAGCAGGGTCTTACTGAAAGATGGAGGCAACACGTTTCTCATTCTAGTTCCGACGGCCACACCCTTCTAGACAGAGCGATAAACAAATACGGAAATAAGTTCTTCACTATTTGCACAATCGTTTCCGAAATTAAGTCGTGGAAAGAGGCCAATCGATTAGAGATGCTATGGATTAAACGGCTCCGTTCCGCAAACAAAAACGTAGGATACAATATGACTGTTGGAGGGGAAGGCGTCCGCGACCCAACAGGGGAAGTAAGAAGAAGAATTTCTGCCACGAATAAAAGACGCCTAGCAGACCCCAAAAATCATCCTAAATATCGCCACGATATTACCGTTGATAAGCTGCTTCCTTTATACGCGAACGGTTTCAGCGACAGAGAGATTGCCCGTCAGGTTGGGGTATCATACGGCCTTGTTTATAACCGTTTGAAAGAGGCAGGGGCTAGGAAATCTAAAGAACCTATGCCTTCTCCAGAAGACGTACGTCATTTGTACCAAGACGAAAATCATTCCTTAGCGGGAATAGCTTCCGTGCTTAATATAAGCCAATCCACTGCGTGGAGATATCTACAAGACCTAGGAATTTCTACTTCTCTGGGGGGTACCGATAAGGACGAGGACATCGTCCGTCTATACAACGACGAGATGTATACCACAAAAGAGGTCGCATCCATTTTGGAGATAAGCCCGTCTATGGTAAAGAAACATTTACGAAAACTGGGCGTAGCTACCCGGCCTAGCGGCAGCACACCCCGGGCGCACCTCGCAACAGAAAGGGTATGTCCACAATGCAACCTTAGCCTTCTATTGAATTCTGATAATTTTCGTAGGAACAGAAGTAACCCAAACGGCTGGTCCTATTGGTGCAAACCGTGTACAAAACAACACGGCAGGAGGTATAGGCTTACAGCCAAGTTGAAGAAAGAAGCAACTACTGGTTTACTGCTTTCTGTATAGGAGTTAGATTTAATAGCCGCATAAACACAGGATCGTGTTGTCTCTCTTCCGGAGTCTCGTCCTTCTTCGCCTTATTCAGATACCGCTTCTGTACCTTTAGCGTTAACGAAACTAGTGCCGCCTTCTCCGAGTTGTTCATCACATCCAGAAGGTCCAAATAATCCTTGGCGGGCAAACGCGAGGCTCGGCTGTACAACGAGGCCATACCGGGGTCCATACCCTTTGTCTCCTTGACGTTCGTCTCGATCTTCTTGAGTTCGTCCGGATGTAACTGGTCCGTGGCGTACGTGAGCTTATATAGGTCCGGCCAGCTAATCTCTCCCGCTCGGGCCTGATCCTCTATTTGGAGAATACGACGGTGACGGGCCATCTGGGCCGGATCAATAGGCCCGGATTCGCTGTGAGACGAGGCTAGGTCCGCTGCCATCTTCTGCGCGGGGGTGCGGTAAACTGTCGCGGTCCCTCCGACAGCCTTCACGGTCTGGCCAATGTTTCCAATTTCCGGACCGGTGCCTGAGAGAGCCTGTCCGACGGCCTGTAAGGGGATCGGAGCCATGTTCCGGAAGGCGTCCACCCAAAGGTCAGAAGGCTGGAGTTTGCGCCCGAATTGGTCGCGGCCTGTTACAAGTTCTGTGCCTGCCCGTACGGTTGGGGATAGACGGCCCGTGATGAATCCCACAGGGTCGCTTGCCGCGTGCAAAATGTCGGTAGGCAGAGTACGAATAGAGAACACCGTCTCTTTGCCTTCCTTGTTTTTCACGGCTAAACCAAATGGGGCTTCTAGGTGAGCGTTGCCGGTCGTGACGAGGTTCAGGACTCGGGCAATTCCCCAAAGTCCCAAAGTCATCTTCGCTACCTGTGCCCGTCCAAGACCACCTTCGTCCTTATTGAACAGACGAGCGCCCGAGCGCATTTCGGATTCGAGCCAGTCTGGGGCCAAGAGCATCAAGCGGCCCCAATCCTGCGTAGTTGCCGAGCGACCCATTGCCCGCCAGTTGATTCCACCGAAGGTATCATTAGCGTGCAGAGCCGCAGCCTTCGCGATCCGGTCTACGGACCAATCCGGGTGCATCCTCTGGTATTCGTGGTACATGAGTTCGACGCTGCGAGCCTTCAGGGCGGGGATGTAGCGTTTGAACAAGAAGTCCTGATACCAGTTAAGAGAATTTCCGATTACTTTACCAACCCCCGGAATCTTGTCCAAGATGCCGCCGCCGGAGGATAAGCCCTCAGAGTTTTCTTGGAGGGCCCTGTAATCCGTGCCGGTCGTAAAGCCGTGCTCTACAGCCTTGCGGATGATTGTCGGGGAGTTCGGATCAGTCGGGTCGATGCGTTCGCCGGTGAGAATATCCGGGCCGGTGATATGGAACGGATTGACGCCAACCATGATTCCTCTCAGCGCCTCTTGGACCATGTGGAATGGGCTCAGAGACAGGAGGGTCTGCTTTAGTCTGGTTCCGGCCCCGAGGAGAGCCTTTCCGACGGCACTCTTCGAGATGTCGGATTCCTTCAGGCCGAGACGGTTCTGGAGATATTCCGCAAATTCAGGGTGAACCTTAATGTCTGAACGGACATAGACAGGTGTTCCATCGGGAGAATTGGTAATGAAGTTCCAGCCCTTCATCGCGTTATTGGATAAGCTGATATAATCCTGCGGGTCCCAAGCATATCTCTTTTCGAGAGAGTCGTTGAACTGTTTCAGGCCAGAGAAGTCCCCGTTCGTCTGCATGGACTTGAGCAGCATGATCTTCGTCCGCAGCGGATTCTGGCCGTACTCATCTGGAATGGGCGTAGAACGTCCCGCCTGCTCTTCGAGCCGGTCAATGGCCGCGCCAATATTGTTCGGGCGGACGTAGGGGGTAATGTCTCGGATGGTTCCGTTTTCGAGATACCGGTCAAGGTCTCCTGACGCCGACAACTGCTGAATAACCTTCGAGTCAATGTTGATCTTTCGCACCCGGTTCGGGTCGATGAACATGCTGGGATCTTCGCCGTTCTGTCCGGAGACAACCTGACCGGAGCCGGAAAGAACCACTGCCGGGCGACCATCCGAGGCGCGGGTAAACTTGTCTCTCAAATTATCGATCAGCGCCCGGTTCGCCGCTGCTTTGATCAGAGACGCACGCCCCCGAGCCGTGATGTTCACGGGGTCGAGGAGCATCTGCTTCGGCGATTTGAGAAGGGCGGTGAGGTTCGAGTCGTAGACGCGCTGCTTGGCCATTGTCACATTCGTGGCAAATCGACCACCTTTAGCATCCGACAAGATTAACCTTCCTTCCGGATTCGTGTCTTTGTAGACTCTCGTCATGTAGTCTTCGATGTAGTGGTGCAGCAAGTCGTTCGAGGAACCGATTTCATAGTTCCGGTCCTGCTCGTCCCTTAGCTTCTTCGAGGCCGCGATTTCCCGGTCGGACAATTCGCCAACGGCATTCCGACGCAGGGATTCGAGAACCAAATCCTGATAGTCCTTGGGCTGGTTCTTGAAGACGTTCGTGTCTATCTGATGCTGGAGTTGTCCATTATTTGGACTTTCTCTGGAGAACAGCGGCTGTCCCTGCTTCATCACGGACTCACGCATGGAATCGGTGATGGGGAAGTAAGGAACCTTTTTATCAGAAAGAGGTTTCTCAATATGTAATTTTCCACCGAAGTCGTAGGCTAAAGCGGGGCTTCCCGCTTCTTGTACAGCCTCAGCAAAACTCTTTCCCCGCCCCATGAGTTCATATACATCAGATGCCTGTCTCTCTAATTGAGCGGTGTGAGATCCATCCAAAATATATTCACGAATCTCGGATATTTTGGGTTCCGGGCCTTCATAACGATATGTTTCGTGTCCGAGTTTCGGGGGAACCCCAATCTTCGTCTCCCCAACCTTAGCCCCAAACTGTTTTCCAAGTTTGTTAGCCAAGTCCGGGACTATCTTGTCGTAGAAGCCCCTCATGCCCTCGCCGCCGACTTTGAGGTCAACTCCCGAGAGCTTGCGGTAATTCGGAGTATTTTTGAGTGGGTCTCCTTCTCCTGATACGATTTTCTTGGTTACATCTTTCCCAATGAAATCTTCCAGTTGCTGCGGAGTTCCCGCCTTCGATGCAACAATATGGCCGTCCTTAATGGCGTCAACGTGATAAGTTCCGTCTCCTACAGGAACATAGTGTACGGCGTCTATCTGCTTCGACAAATCATACCTAGCCGCCTGTTCCTCTCCCGGTGTCCAAGAAACCCCGTCGTACCCGTTTTCAGCGGCGTACCGGATCATTCTCTTCATCAGGAGTTCTGGCCATGTCTTCTTGAAGGGGGCGTCGGGGACACCCTTGTCGGAACGGAAAAGAGCATCTTCTAGCTCTCTGGCTCTTTGCACATCTTCGGGTTTGGGAGCAAATCCATCGTCACGAGCTTTGGCGTTTTTGCGAACCAATGCTTTATACTGAGATTCCATCTCAGCAGCAGCCTCAGGAGGTAGTTTGTATCCCTGCGTCCTCCCCTTCTGGTGCCAGTCGCTTTGTAGTTCTTCGAGGTGGAGCAGACGTTCCCCGTTAGGTCCGATACGGTCGTTGAACCGGACATGGCCTACTCGACGGCGATCTGCAAGGTCATCCCCATATTGGTGTCCTTGGGGAACATTCCAATCCTGCATAGAAGTTCCCATTCCCTCTCGGGGAATAGTCAACATCAACTCATGGTAATTGGTTCCACCGGGGAGTTGCCACATTCCGAACCTTGTTTCTCCTTCTCCTTTTGTAACATCGGTAACCCCGATTGCTCCTGTAGCCAACTCTTTACGCAGTTCTTCCGGGGTAACCTTTTCCTTCCCCTTATCGCGCAAAAATTCAGAGATGCCACTCCATTTTAGTTCGTCCGGTTTTACCCCGTTGTTCTCAAGCATCTTCAACACGGTGTCGGCGGGCATGGGCCCACTCATCCGGCTGTCGATTAGCTGGTTAGACTTGAGGTACCACTGCGGAGCGGTGTTCTCGCGGTCGCGGGAGAACATGCCGTTCCGGAAATAGGCAATGCTCCCGGGGGTGGTGGGACGTTCGCGGCCTTCCTCTAAATCCTTGAGACGGTATAGGAGGGTATCTTTGTCATAGGCATCAATGTTGAACCCAGTTGCCCTGCTGCCTGCTAAGGGACGGAAGTCAACGTAGTATTTATTCGCATCCGGCATCGAAGCGATGGACCGGTAGACGCGGTCCCATGTGTCTGCGTTTGGCTCCATGAAGTCGATATGCACAGCCCCACCGGCAGTACGGATTCGTACTCCTCCGTCCCGGAACATGGGTTTGTATACCTCGTCTCCCTCTCCCTTATATCCGGCTTGGCGTGCGAGTTCGTCGTGGTACCTGCCAATCAGCACATCGTTGTCGCCGGTCACAAGGGCGGCACTCCCCGGGGACCCCATGCTGCCACGGAGTTTGAGACCGGAAAGTTTGTTAAACTCGTCGTCGCGAGAAGTTAGACCTTCGGGTTCTCCTGCACGGCTTTCAGTAGGCCCAGCTTGCCTCCTCTCTTCCATGCGTTGAAGTGATTCTCTATTTGCTCTTTGGTTGGCCACCCGATCTTCTGCTGCGGATTCTGCTTTTGCTCGTTGGGCATCTATGTCTCCTACATGTTTTGCTGCGATATCGTTGATTTTGTGAAGTGACGCTGAGGCATCTGCGCCGTGCGTTGCTTCTACTTCCTTGTAATAGGCGTCGAGGAACCGGGCAATATCCGTGTCGGGGATAAAACCTTTCGCCTTACCGCTCATGAATTGCATGGCCGTTTCGGCTACTCGCGTGACAGGGTCTTCAGCATATCCTAGACGGTCTAGGTCCTGATTCCATTTTTCCGGAATAAGCGGGCGAAGCTTGGACCACTGCGCAGGCTTGAGATGATTATCGATGTCACCGATATCGGACAATTCTCTTTGCCAAGTATGGCCTAATTCTTCCGCGACTACTTGAATCCCCGCACCTTTCTCGATGGGGGTGACTAACTTCTGTTTGGATGCTCCTTGAGCCTCTTGGAAAAGGTCCAAAACTTGCTGTACTGGCTTCGAATCCCCCGACCGTACCAGCAGCTTAGCTGCATCCACGGCTTCAGAAGGAGAATAGCTTACTCCCGAGAATTTTACGGACGGGTGGACAATTTTCGAATAAACTTCAAACGCTTCGGGGTTGAGCCATACGACGGGGCGACCATCTTCTCCAACACGCACTTCTCCTGCGTCGTTCGAATGAACAACTTTAGTGCCTTCGCGGGAAGGCGGCTCAATCGGTTGGCCAATTTTAGGAGTACTCTCAGGAGTAATACCATATTTTCGGTTTAACTCTTCGATCACAGTTCGTGCTTTATCAGCAATAGGACTCGGAGTTCCCTGATCTACGAGATTACTTGTGGTGCGGTTTATAACCGGAGATAGCTTTTCATTGGGTAAAGCCTCTTGCACCAGCTTGGTGATTTCCTCATGATAATTCTCATGCCCCTGTTCATTGGCATAATTTATGATCCTGAGTCTTTGCGGATCAGACGCCTCCGGGTACGCACTTATTCCTGCTGATTCCAGATTTCGCCCTACTGCCCGAACTTCTTCTGGAGTTAACGGACGACCGAGATTAAATTCGGTTTCGTTTCCTATAGTCGGCTCCGCCGGTCCGTGAGGAACAGTATACCCTATACTAGTTTGATCCCCCAGAACCCGGTGGACAAGCTTTGCGGCGGCTTCGATTGTATCTTGTCCCCCAGCAACACGGAGACCGCTGACCGGATTCGAGACATCATTCCAATATCCATGTCCGGTATCGCGGCTTAAAACGCGGAACCCCGCCTCACGAAGAGCGTCCTCTACAACCTTCATTTTCTCTTCATGATAAGATTCTTTCTCAGGGCGGGAAAGTTTCTCGTATCCGGGAAGCTCTTCTTTAAATTCTGATCCCGGAGCAGATTCAACATTGATTTGTCCTCCGGAGCTTCCTCCCTCCGGTCCATTAGCTAGATTGACTTTTCCGGATACGGGCAGGCGCTCTTCGCGTCCGAGAGCCTCTGACAGGGCGTTGTACCATTCTGCGGCCTTGACGCGGTCTCCTCCGGTAACAATCTGATGGAAGACTGTCGCGAGTTCCAAATCCTTCTGGGCCTTGGCTTCCTTCGAGCCGCCAAAGACCTGTTCCAAGAATCCCGGGTCGGTGTGACCCAGAATCTCCCTGGCGGACCGGTCGAGAGTAATAGCTTCCTGTTCGGCTACTGCGTGCTGGGCTTCCCTCTCCTTGTTGGCGCGATCAATTGCTAACCATTCATCATTCGGACGGAAGGAGTCGTTCTCGATGAGAGGCTTAAAGAGTTCTCCAGCAGAATGCAGAGCATGAGAAGCACCGAGAACCCCCAAAGTACCGGAAGCAAACATCTCGGTTCCATACTCCCACGCCTTATCGTGATCCCCTTCCTTGATGGCATCAAAGAACCGGGGAGACATGGCCGAGGCGGATTCCAGTTGCTGGAGAGTGAACCCGGCGTTCAAGAGCGAGTTGGCGGTTTTGGCCGCACGGACCGTCGTGGCCACAGGCAAGTCCGGAACAACCTTGTGCAGGACTTGGAAAGCTCCCCGTTCGACCATATTGCCCGCCAGCAGGTCGTGCTCAGTCATCCCGTTATCATACAGGAAGGACTGTGCGCGGTTCCATAGGGCCGGGTCTACTCCAGACGCCTTCACTGCGTCAGCAATGGCCGTAGCACCTTCTGGAACGGCTTTATAGGTATCTACAGCCGTCTGTGCGGCCTTGACGATCTGAGGAAGTTCCTCGGCGGTAAACTGGCCTGATTCCTTCAGGGCGGTCATGCCCGCACTCTCTACCAACCCTCCGGTACCGAAGGTAGAGGCGGTCAGACCGAGAGACAAAGGACTCGTGAGTCCGGAGGCGATATGCTCGATTCCACGCTCAAACCCCCCGGCTCCCGGACGAGTTTCGGGTAGACCAAACAAAGATTCTGTAAGGGGGGTATTTAACCAATCCCCTGCACGTTTATACCAAGGTTGACTCTCGTCCTGATAGAGGTGTTTGGTCGGCGGAGCAACCCCAGTTTGTCCATTATTTGGACTAACAATAGAAAACCCGTTCTCGTCTATTCCCGATGTTTGGGGAAGAGACGGAACGGGCGCGGGGGTGCTTGTCGTTGGAGTAGAACCAACGAGTTGAAAACCATTTGCATCGACTCCAGAAGAAGATACAGACGGAGTTGATCCTACTATTTGAAAACCATTTGCATCGGTTTGTGGACTCATGCCGCCTTCACTTTAGATTAGTTAGGGAACAATACTTGTAGCAGTGGAAATAGCAGGAGCTATATAGTTCTGAACGCCCCCACTTACTGCTTTTCCTAGGGGGTTCAGAGCCACTCCCGGTTTAGCAGGAGATGCTTCTCCGGCTTTTTTGTATCCAAGTTTGACAGCTTTATCGATTTGTTCTTGAGTAGTCGCTATGACCTGTTGTCCTTGAGGATTAATAAAGGTGACTGGTTGAACTTGTTTTTCGCTTCCACCTAAGTTCGCCAAACGATTTAACGATTGATAATTTGCCCACAATTGCGGAAGCTGGTCCTGCTGAGACGGGTCTGCGGCGGCGGTCTTAATCGCATTCAGAGAGTCCTGAATCAACGGCTGCGCGTTCCGGGCGATTGTGATCCGATCCTGTGCCGTCATCGGGGCTTTGTTAGGATCGTTACCCGCTGCTGCAAGATGATCCCAAGCGGTGTTTAAGGAATTCTTCTCTTTCTCCTGATCCTGCTTTTCTCTGGCGGACAAGCTTTCGTTATAAGCCGAAGCCAATCTCTGTTTGATCTCAGCCTTGGCCGCGTCTATTTGTGTTTGTTTCAGAGTAGTTTCCAGTTGCTGATTTTGTTTTGCGAGATTATCAGCGATAACTTTGTTTGCGTCTCCCTTAACCTGAACATAGGTACTTGCCGGGAGAGTCTTGTTGTTCGAGAGAGCGGCTTCATATTCTGGATATCTATCGAATACTCCGGCTTTCTTCCACTCGGCGATAGTAGAGGCGGGGACTGTTACTTTCCCTTTTGGATCGTACGCGGAATACACGGATTCGTAAGTCGGAACTTCATTTCCGGCGGCATCTTTTGTCATCGTCGTTTTGACGCTTACCGGCTCCCAGTCGTAGGCAGTGGCCTCGGGGTGATCCTGAATATACTGTTGCATCTGGGATTCCGGGATGTTAGAAGCCGCTGGGGAAATACCGGCGTCCACAAAAGGCTGAACAGAGGCCCGGCCAAGATTAGCGACCTCTACGTGCCTCTGAAAGTCGGTTCCTTGAATCTCCTTGTTGATCCGCAGAGTCTGAGCATTATTCAGAGCAATTTCAGCTTTTCTGCGGGTTTCTTCTTGCTGGTCCTGATCGGCCTGACGCTGATTCTGAAATTGCTGCTGGGCCTGTTGCTGCCTCTGCTGTTGCTGGAATTGAGCGTTCTTAGCCACAGCCGAAGCTCCTGCTCCCGCCGCACCCCACCCGGACCCTGCATTGTGTTCGGCGTTGGCCGTTCCCGCTCCTGCTCCGAGAATAGCCCCGGCGAGGATGCTGCGAAAAAGTTGACCGGGTTTGTTTTGGGTTTGGACAGGTACTGGTCCATTGGGGGTCTGCTGGTATTCTGTCTGGCTTCCCAATAGAGCATGGACCGCCCTTTGCCAAGGGCTAGGACCTTTGACTTGCGGCTGCGGCGTTTGCGGCGGCGGGGGAGCCTGCCCCTGTGGTAGATTTACCGGGGCCTGAATTGCAGCGGGTACCGGAGCGTTTGGGGCTGAAACAGCGGTTTGCTGGGCCAGATTCGGTTGTCCAACTAATGGATTTGGTGTGGTAGACATTTTGAAGAATTTTCCTCGAATTTCATACCAAACATTAAAAAGTGTGGTATAATACTGTTATTGTATTGGAGAACAAATGGCGTATACACAAGACTTCCGGCAGAAGATCGTTGATCTATATCTCTCAGGACATTCTACCACAAAAATAAGAAAAGAGTTTGGGGTCCCTGCCGCTACGATCACAGGATGGGTTAAAAAATCTGGAGGACAAATCCGAACGGGGCTGGATGCCTATTCTACAGCCGAATTTCGACAGAGTATAATTGACCTGTACATGTCCGGGATAACGTCTCCAAAGATACATAAAGACTTTGGTGTATCGGAAGGAACAGTAACCAGATGGGTTAAGCTATCCGAAAATAGAGTTCGAAACCATCCGTATACTAGGCGATCTGATGAATTTAAGAGAAAAGTGGTTGATTTGTATTTATCCGGAGTCCCCAGTCCTCAATTAGCAAAGCAATTTGGAATAGCAGACAAGAGCGTGCGGAACTGGGTCTATGCTTTCGGAGAATCGGTACGAACTATTCACCCGACGGTTCTATCTCCTGATGGAACGAGCAAAACCTGTAGCCTATGCGGGTTGATGAAACTTCTAGAAAAGTTTGCTATTAATCCTGCCGGTGTAGGAGGAAGACACGCGGCATGTAAAAGTTGTCACAAAAAGAGGATGAGAAAAACCAAATATGGCTTATCCTCCGAGGACTTCGACAATATTCTAAATATTCAGGGCGGCGTGTGCGCGATTTGCGGGAAAAAAGCAAAAGAAAGTAAGCATACCGGGTGGTATGTAGACCACGATCATAGCTGTTGTTCTGGAGAATACACTTGCGGTAAATGTGTTCGAGGAATTCTTTGCCCCACTTGTAACCACGGATTGGGCCACTTTAGGGACAATGAAGAGTTGTTATCAAAAGCAATCCTTTACCTAAGAAAACATCGGGAGACTACGGCTATTGTAGAAACCATTTCAAAGGCGTCTTAATGGATATGTCTTCTGTTTTGAGGGCTCTTTTTAGGTACTTAACCACGGATTTTTGGCCTCCCAGTTCTAAAATCCCGAATACTCTGAGCAGATTTTCCAGAAGGTCTGTGTCCTTAATCCCTGCCCGAGACTTCCCCCGGACCTTCAGATCAAGATCAAACAAACCGGCGCGGACACCGGCGAGTTGGGTCGAGAACACCCGGTATCCGTCCTCGGTAATTTCATTCTTGCCGGGCTTGGAGAAGCTTTTGACTAGCAGTGGGTTCCTAAGCTGGTAAGATTGCGAATCTGGGTTGTTCCACCCCTTAGTGCTGGCGATTGCGTCATGTAGCGCTTCTATTCTAGATACGCTCATTATGCTCCTCCAAGTGCTGATCCAGCGGATTTCCCAAGGGACCCACCCAGACCCCCCGTGAAAGCATCGAGCCCCGCCCCAGCGGCTCCTCCAAGAATTCCTCCGACAAGGTTCCAAGGAGAGGCTTCGTTATTCAACTGGGCAACCTGATTAGCTGTGCTTGCTGCGGCACTACCCGCACCCGTCGCCTGACCGGCATATCCTTCGGGGTTGTACATACCGGCTACACCGCCCAATTGACCGACCGCACTCTGATATTGGTTATAACCTTGTTGATAACCCGCTTGTTGAACTCCCATAAGTTGATTGGAAGCTTGATTTGCAGCACCCGCAGCCAATCCCGCTTGTTGTTGAGCTTGGGCTCCCGTTGGGAGATAAGAGTTTCCTCCTCCCTGTGCGGCTTGTTGCTCTCCTAGAGACTTTGCGGCGTTACTATACTGCTGTCCAGTTCCTTGCAGAGCTTGAGAGTTCAGATTGTTAGTCTCTGCCTTGCTGAATCCAAACTGATTTGGTCCGGCTTGGATAATAGGACTCAAAGATTTATTGAGTGCCCCGAGAATCGCATTCTGGTTCTGGAATTGCTGCGCGTAGTTCGAGGACAGCGTATTATAGAAGTTTTGCTGACTGTCGGCGAGTTGGGTCTGCTGCGCCGATGCCCCTTTACACAAGGCTGTTTGTCCGAAAAATGGACGACGCACATCTCGTAGCAAAATGTGTCGTTCTTGCCGGTTACTCCAGATATACTCTCGTTTGATGCTTATGAGCATAGTAAATCCTTCAGTTTTACTCTAAAAACCTTACAGGGCACTTCTTGGAAAATTTTATCAGACGCAAATTTGTCCGTCTCTGGATCAGAGGACAGGAAATATATCTCTCCGGCGTCCATGATATATGCTTGGGTTACAGCGTTCTGGGTTAACTCTTTCATTGCTAACGCAAGCTGCTCCTTGGTTGCTCCGGGGCGGGGGGCCAAGGATTCAAGCATAAGCGGTCTCTGTATGGTTTGAAAACAGATCGGCCCGCTCTTATCATAGGCGCACCATGTTATGCTGGATTTGAATCTAGCAACCTCTGGATCGAAATTTCCTTTTGCGTTCTCGGTTCCCCAATCGAAAACAAGCTGACCTTCGTGGGACTGGGCCGGGCGGACATAAATTCTAGTCATGGTCTCCGGTTTCGTGAGCAAGAATCATCTTCAATGTCTGGTCCATGCTCAACATGGTTTCATTGGTTTTCTCTAGTTCTGTTTGTATGTGGGGTAAATGGTTAGTGGCCACTCTGTTCAAGGTAAGTTCTGCGGCTTCGAATCGAGATACTACAGAACTTACCTTGATAACCATAGCCGCGAAAAATTGTCCTATTCTGTAAACTAGGTAGACGGAGGTGCAAAGACCGCCGATAAAAGGCCAATTCTGGCCGAGCCATTGGAAGAAATATTGCATTAGTTAGGGATTCCTAGGAAATTGGTTTAAGAGGAGGACAGCGATATGTAGGAGTATGACCACCTGAATAATATTGCCTCAAGGAGTCCGGAGGGGTTACAACAAGGTTAGGTAGCGGAGACCTTACCCCCGAACTCCGTGTGGGAATAAGCGGGGGTAAAGAAGGGAAAAAGGGAGATATAGGGCGACGGGGTTCCGCACCCGATGACGGAAGACTGGACCGGAGTCTGGAAGCAATCGAAGGCATTAAAGCTCCTGCTCGTAGGCACCGAATAGGCTCAGGCTAAGTAGTTCATTCTTAACAGTATCGACATTCCCAAATGATATGAGTACCTGAAGATGGCGGCATACTGCTGGTTCTTGGGTTTGTGACAGATAGAACCGTTGAGCATTCACGCTGTTCGAAGGAGATAGCTCAGTCGGATCGGGAACATATTGGGTAAGGTCCTCGAAATATCCAGCGGACAAGGGGGCGATTTCGTCCAACTGAACTTTGAGGGTCAAGGGAGTTCCAACCATCTGGCTGTCAGTCGTGATCAGCTTTACATACGCACGCTGACCCGGTTGGGCTAGGACCAAGCTTCCAAGGGTTGCGTAAGCGTTATAAGCCGACCCATTGTCCGAATAGACCGAGGCGCTGCGCATCAAGATAGGGCCGCTGGTTTGCGGTCCAAGCAGAAGATTATGAACCGCAGGAGAGGTTTCTACAGATTGCACAGTCGAGAACCCGCCTACAATTGTAGCCATTGGACACCAAGTTGTGCCGGGCTCGGGAGAAGGGGTAGGTAAGAACCTCCACCAGTTCTGAGAGAAGTCCGAAACGTAGAGGGCTTTCTCCTGCGATCCGGAGAAGTTCCAAGTTACCCGGACCGTAGACGGATTGAAGGTTCCAGTTCCATTGTTCGGACCAAACTGATCCCCGATTGCCACCCCAGCTTCGTTCAAACCGGAGCTAGGATCGAGTGTCAGAACCTGATTGTCCGTGGTATAGAAAAAGGGTATAGCACCTTTAACCGTAAACCCATCATAATTACCGAGACCGGTTCCGAGAAGAAAAGGAGCCGAGAAGAAAGTAATGGTCGTCGTTCCCTGAATAACGTAGATGTCAGACAGAGTGAAAACGAACAGCCCGTTAGTCGTCGGATAGGTTCTGATAACCGAACTCGGGAACTCAAAGAAATTAGCTGGATTCCATGCCGTGTTCCCGTTCCCTGTTCCGCCGGGCCCATTTGATGGGTAAACAAAATTTCCTACCGCGCCCCAGATGCGCCCGAGGTGGTAAGATAGCGCCGTCATTCCGACTGGAGGGGGATCATTAGTTTTTCCTACTGGGGCCGAAGTTTCGATAATCAAACTGGTATCAGGAATTCCAAGCTCATCGTAGGTAAACGATCCCGGATCAGAAGGTATTTGATCTTCAAGAAATAGGGTAGAAGTCGATCCACCCTGCACACTTCTCCATATCCACAATTGATCGATCTGGCTGTCAGAAGAGTCAAATGTTCCGGTCAGAGTAAGAAGGGTGGTATCTGTGAAAGAAGTTACTGCGGGTCCAACAATTGGACCGTGTACCGTCACGATAGGAGAAGAGGTACTCACCGATCCATCGATGCCGTGGGTACTGAAACCCCAGTTCCAGTTGTTCGTAGTGATAATAGAACCGGGCCCCAAACAGGTCCAAGTCAATCCTCCGTCGGTAGTCGTATCTCCTACAGTAGTAGCCCAAGGGAAGGGTTCTGTTGCTCCCGAAGTGCTACCACCACCGGCAGACACATATTGCCAGTTTCCATTCGAATCTGTAATCACTCCGACGGGAGAAGCCGGGTCCCAAGGGCCGTTGAACGAAGTGCTTTGCTGCCACGATCCGGGGACCCCGTAGTTATTCCATGTAACGGTGTTGTCGATGGTCTGGACGGAGTTACCGGTGGCACTAGAACCGGTACTTGATCCGGAACTGGCCCCGTTCAAAAGAGACTCGGTCCAAGACCGAAGGACAGCAGGTCCGCCGCCCCCGTTGGTCGTGGTTAAGGCATAGTAAAAATTAGGCGGAACGCAAAAGGTCACAGTGGCGGGATAGAAATTCGGAGAACTCGATCCGGCATTCACCCGTCCGAATTCTGCTACTTCGGTGGTAGGCGTTGAATTTCCGTCACAGAATACATATCCATGAAAACCACCCCCGCCCGAATCAGCGGACACGGTTACTATCATTGCAACGCCGGAAGTATTTTGATAAGCATTTCCCGCCGGAGGAGGAATTGAGGCGTCTGCCTCCGCATATATTGACCGAGAAGATACCAAGTTAGTGTTTTGGGTAACCGATACAACGGCAAAAGAAGTCCCCGTGGTCTGAGTAACCCAAGAAGGATAGGACAACCCTGTGGTCCCGTTTGCTTTCGCAATTTCTACATTCTGGTTGCTATCTAAAATAGCATAGGGAGCGGTTATGGCCTCATTGGGCAACCAGAATCTGCCTTGGCCCGGAGTAATCGTAATCTCACCTGTTACTGGCTGAAGTCCCCAGTTTTCCAAAGTAGGGCCGTAGGACTTCCATTGCTGCCCGGCATCCGGGGTATCTGAAAATTGTGTAATCGAAAAAGATGGCAGACTTACGCCCGTAATTCCATTACCCGTTGTGGCTGTTCCCGTATCAGCCGTCGGAGAGTAAGCAGCGGCGGCAAAGGTTACTTGCAAGATTCCGAGAGTTTCGGAAACGACTGAGATGGGTTCGGTGGTTCCGTTTAGAGCAGCAGCGGCAGTTAACCCCGAGAAGTTAATTTTAACCCCGTTCATGTCAGCAAAATTTTCTGGAACTGTATTGGGGTCGCACCACAAGGTGAAAGTCGAGCCGTCCGAGGCGCTCGCGAGAATGGACAAATTGACTCCGCCCAGAGCCATGAACACATACGTCGTTCCGGCGACAGTTTCTCCGATTAGAGAACCCGGAGAGAAAGCTGTAGAAGCCTGCCATTCATATTGCGGAGTCAGCAGCTTCTTCTGATCGGGTCCGTCTGTAAAATACAAACTGTTTCCGACAGATTGAAAATACGCCGAACCAGCACCGGCACTTTTGGTAAACAAAACGTTTTTTGTGTTCGGGCCGGTAGCGTCATAGATAACCGAGGCGGTGTCGGCAACTATTTGAATGTTCTCGGTGGGAAGGGTCTGAGACGATTCGTAAATCGAAGTTCTGTTCTCATAAAACCGATTGATCGCAGGAAACGTCTGGGAGTTATAGACAACATTTCCGGGCCGACGAATCAAGGTCAGCTTCGTGGAGATTTCGGTGTTGAGGCCGTCGATGAATGTGGGCTGGTCTCCATAGAACTCAGCCTCGATATGCCCAAGGTTCGAGCGCAACGGATTGCGCTGTGTGACGATGCCCTGATAGAAATTATTGTGCCAGAGAACCCCGTAGCGTACGGGTTTTGCGGGTTGGGCTCCCTTTTTCTGAAGTTCGTTGGGCAAGATATTTCCTCGAAAAGTCCACTATTTGGACGGCGGTTGTGGTATAATGAGAGTGATGATTAAAGTCTACGGCAAAATATATCTACTGACCAATCTCACCAACGGGAAGAAATATGTTGGTCAAACTGTTCAACCCGTCGGTGTTCGGTTTCGCCAGCACATCAACGGTGCTAACTCATCAAAGAAGACCGGAAAGAAAGATTTTTATCTACACAGGGCTCTTAGAAAATACGGAGAATCCAATTTCCAAATTTCTTTGTTGTGCTCTTGCGAAAACAAAGAAGAGTTGGATTTAATGGAGGACCTCTACATCGCTGTTCACGATTCTATAAACAACAAAATAGGATACAACAGAAAACGCGGGGGAGCTAACGGAAAACCCTCAGAAGCTACGCGGGCGCTACACAGTCGGGTCCGGAAAGGGAAGATTCTCGTGCCAGCGGGGTGGCACCACACCGAAGCGTCTAAGCAGAAAATGAGTGCCTCCCGAAAAGGACATAAATCATATAAATACCGCAGAGACGTTCCCACCGAGGAGTTGGCCCGTTTATATAAAACGCATACCACCCCAGAGATAGGGAAAATGTTTGGTATCGATCCCTCTACGGTCGCGGATCGTCTGAAGAAGTCCGGAGTTCCTATAAAAACAAGAAGTTCGTACAGAGGTCTACAAAGACGACAATTACGCCAAGACATAGATACGCAGGAATTGGTTCAATTGTACAAGGAGGGAATGAATACGAAGGAACTATCCAAAATGTTTTCCATGACCCCGGCGTCCATAGGAAACAGAATTAAGGGTACCGGGGAGAAAATGAGGCCGAGATTCTTCAAGAAAAATCCTAGTACCTAGCTAGAAACCACCACCATAGGGACCCGGGGCCCACGGCCAAGCGGCCCCGATGCCTTGTGGGCTCATTAGCCAAGGATTTCCCGGACCCATTATGTTGTTGTTCGGAATCAAGGAATTATCGTCCTGTTGCCTGTCACCGGCCCGGAGCGCCTTAAATAATTGCTCCTCCCACTCCTGATACATCTGAGTTCCCTGAGCACTCCCTTGGAACTGATAGAGCATGGCTCGGCAACCTTGTCTGAAAAGATAGGCCATGTAGTTGGGAACACCAATCTGATCCTGCATTCTTCCGAGCACGGGCGGAACAATTTGATACTGACAGTTGATCCACCAACACAATCCATTTAAGGCGGGTAGAGGAAACAATCTTATCGCATAACCTTCCGGATCGGCGACCGTCCAAATAACGGAGCCGTCTTGAACCAAAGTTCCCGGTGTAGCATTGGGAACCGCCGCTGGTTGCGTGCTTCCTGAAATTCCGTATGGATAAACAGAGCCCGGAGGAAAAATAGTCGTTCCTGTAAACCCCGGAGATGCGATTGTGAGCCCAAGTTGTGTTGAGTCGATGTACAGGATGTTACCATTCACATCTATGAATTGCTGGATCGGACTACGGGGCGTCATAGGAGCGCCGTACCCACAACTATACGCGGTATTCGCCTGCCATTGACCCATGAATGCCTGCGAGTTCGGAACGTAGCTGATGTTAAACGGAACGCTCTGCGCCGATGCCTGCGGTGTGTATCTAACAGTTTCTAGGCTAAATATGGGTTTCGGGGCTCCATTGTTGTTAGAGGTGGAGTTGTTAATGTCAACTCTCCACCCGTCTTCCAACCACCCGATGTCCGTAAGCTGCGTGCAATAATCCTGCTGCAAACTTACAGTCAAAAACGGAGGGACAAGAGCCCGGTTCCAAATCCAAGGCATGTTCTCAGCGAGGATTCTTGACAGGACTTCGTTCGCGATGGTCAGGATGGGTTCCGTGGACCAACCTGCGGCCCCGCCTAGGATGTTGTAGAAGGCGGGGTCAGCTTTTAACTGTTTGGCTACGTCTTGGACCGTCGGCGAATTGGATTGGTTGCCCGGTAAAACTGGCATTTTTGTCTCTGCCTTTCGTGTTACTTATAACGTTTGCGATACCAGTCCGGTGCCGGACTCGAAGCTGCCATCAGGATCACTACCGCGATTAGTCGTTTCATCGTTCTGCACCTCAATATCCACTGCAAAGATAGGAGATAACGTCTCCGCTCGCGGTCGTCCCGCTGGCAAATAGTTGCGTGGTTGTTGCCGAAGTCGTGGTTATGATATCGGCGGAAGTTGTCTCGTCGGTAAATCGGCACACAGCCCGATGACCGTATAGCGCAATCCCTCCCGTACCATCATTCCAAGTGAAATTGAATGCCAGCGTTCCGGTGGTGGTGCTGTTAATTACGCCGGAGACGTTTGTACTTCCAGTGGCGAGTGTTGCCGTTCCTGTCGTGACTGCCAAAGTAGGAGACGGGCCGACGCTGGCAAGACTTCCGGTCTGCAAGCGCTGGAAGAACGAGTTACCTGAGCCGGTGTTTCCTACCGAGTATTCATTGATCGAGAAACCGTCTGTGGCAAAGGTCGTGCTGTTGGCAATGTCGTTGATGCCGGATGTGGAGAAATATCCGTAGCCAAATCTCTTGACACTCAATCCCTGGGTCGAATGATTCTCGATCAGATATTGAGAGCAGGAAGACCCGCAGTTGTTCACTGCATGGCCACCGCTGAATTGCGTGTTCGCTGCATTTGCCCCGACATAGATCATGGCCGTTGCGGTATCGGTCCCATATTTCTCGAAGTAGTCACTGTTGAATTTGGTGCTGAAGGTATTTGCCGTGGGAGCGTAGTAGACGTTGTAATGACCTACGCCGGGACCGTTGAAACTCGAATTGGAGATGATGAGATCATCGCCGCCGTTTCCAGCGCCGTTGATCGTCAGGACGTTGCCGCCGTTCTGCGCCGATCCAGGCTGACCCGAATCTCCAAACGATGAATCAATCTGAGTGGCGCAACAGACATTCTGCACATGCCATGCATCCCCAGTCCAGTTCAGCGCTCCAATCCGCGAGAATAAAGACTGGTCCGAGACCGACTGAATGTGAATCAGACCATTGGCAAAGGTTCCAGCGTTGAAGTTTTCCGCCACAAATCCCTCAGCCCGGACGTTTGACAGGTTGTTGCCAAGTTCCGTGGGGCTCGGCTGCGTGCAGTAAAGGCTGTCCATGTTCGTGGCGCTGCTGGCTGCTCCAAGGTAGACGCCTGCCCAGCCACCTCCTGGCGCGACTCCAAGAATCGTCGTGTTCGTGTACTGCATGATGCCGCAACTTGTTCCATCGGTGATGGTCCAGTTCCAGACGGCCTGCTCAGGAAGCAGCAACAGAAGATTGCCATTGGCTGTTACGAGATTGCCGCTGCCGCCGCCAACATTGATCTGCGTGGACATGGTTTGCGTGCCATATAAATTCCGCGCATCGCATGTGCCGCCGCCAGCCGCAATGACTGCCGTGATACAAGCATTGATCTTTACCGAGGCATCTGCGCCAGCGTATTGGTCGGCATAGAAGTAGTTACCGATGTTCGCGCCCGCTCCAGCCGAACCACTCACAAGTGAGTACGTCATCGATCCACTGCCGAGTACCGTAGCTCCGACAGTTGGCGACGGATTGACCGTGTACTGCCCAAACAAGTTTCCGGTCAGCGTCAGAGGGTAAGTCGCGCTGAACGCATCGTAGGCATCGAAATGGACATGACCGCCAACCGAATCCCAACTGCCGCGTATTTGCGTAATGAGGCCCGGACTCGTAGACCAGATTTGCCCGACCGTGCAGCCGGAAGTGTTGCAATCCGCCGTGAAAACACTGTCCTGCGTACCCAGCAACGGCGTGTATATCTGGACGGTGAAGTTGCCCTTCAGGCAGAAGCCGCCGCAGTTTCCTGCCTCGGTGAATAGGTTGTACCAACCTACCCCTCCGGTAAGCGTCTGGCTGTAGTTCGCCAGCGCGCCAGAAGGAACAAAATTGGTTTGAATCGAGTACGGGGTTGCGCCAACCGGGAATGTAGTCTCAGGAGTGAATATCCCCGTTCCCGTCACAACCATCTGGATCGCGTTCGCCGTGTTGGTTGAAGTTGTGCATACATCCAGCCCGATATTCGCGCCACCTCCGTCCGTGCTCAGCACTACATCGTTGATGATGAGCGGAGAGCCAAACCCCGATATTTGCGTGAGGCTGGGAATCGCTCCTGCCCCGGCACCCGAAGATGCTCTGAAACTGAATGCCTGAGTGTAGTATCCGGGCACAGAGGCTGTGATTGTGAAGTCCTTCGAGTAGAGCAGGTAGACGTTGCTGATTCCCGCTGTCGCAATCCGGTAGCACCCAGGCCCTCCTCCTCCTGCCGTGTTGGGAATCACAAACATCGGTCCACTGCCGTCTGGATACTGCCATTTACGATCCGCAGCCGTTCCCTGAAGCGTATTCACATCGCGCCCGGTAGCCGCGCCCCCAGCCGCCGCGTACTTCTCAGCCTGGCTGGGTCCGCCCATCCACACCGAGCCCCATTCGCCCTGTGCCGCCTGCGGAGTTGCCCCAGCGGAGAAGATGGCCGACTCAATCGGAATGTAGAGCGGGTCGATGGTGGTAATGTTCGGGTAGCTGGCCCCTCATCCGGTGAGCGGGTTGCAGCTCGCGT
>VFSW01000099.1_pt1 | contig 104381 bp, 87 predicted proteins | sample 5358111 | NCBI WGS metagenome assembly VFSW01 (sample SAMN11554181, study PRJNA540505) | mine drainage metagenome | isolation source: sediment from site ElyBrook_90M | place: USA: Ely Copper Mine, Vershire, VT | collected 2017 | reverse complement strand
CGCCCCTTGAACCGACAAGGTCGAATTACCACATATCTTATATCACCACATTTGCGAACAGGCGGCCGCGGCGAAATCGCGGGCGCACCGGCGCGGGGGTTTTCTACAGCCTCTGCTTCAGGTGGTCGCCCACGCGCATGGCATTCGCGATGATGGTGAGAGTTGGATTCACCGCCGCGCTCGACACGAAGAAGCTGGAATCGACGACATAGAGATTGTCCAGGTCGTGCGCCTTGCACATCGGATCGAGGACCGAGGATTTCGGGTCCTTGCCGAAGCGCACCGTGCCGTTCTGATGCGCGGTTCCGTACAGCGGCAGCAGGGAATCGAACTGGAAATGGTGCTGCGACAGCGGATGGGTATGGCTGGTGAACCCTTCGAGCGCGTTGCAGAGCGTTTTCACCAATCGTTCATGGCCTTCGAGATTGTTGTGGGCGTAATCGAGATGAATCCGCCCGTTCCTGTCCAGCGACACGCGATTGTCGGCCATGGGCAGATCCTCGGAGATGACGAGGAAACTGAGCAGCCGTTCCGCAATCGTATTGAACACGCCGTCGGGCAGGAGCCACGGCGGCATCATGTCGCCAAGCTCGCCCTCCAGGGTCTGGCCCGACATGTATTCGAGGAGTTGGATATGCCCCATCGGGAAATCGAAACCGCCGCGTGGATCGCGGTTGTAGAAATCGTTGACCGCCAGCGTTTTCGGAAATGTCGCGTCGAGCGGCGCGGCGGTCAGCGACAGCATCGCGGTCAGGGTGTGGAACATGTAATTGCGCCCGACCTGGCCCGAACTGTTGGCAAGGCCGTCGGGATGGGCGCCGTTGGCGGACGCCAGCAACAGCGTGGCGGTGTTCACCGCGCCGGCCGCCAGCACCACGATGTCGCCGGAGTAGCGCTCTTCTCCGTTCTCGGCGGTGCAGACGACGGCACGGACTTCCCGGCCGGACGGATCGGTTTCGAGCCTGACCGCCTTGTGCCCGGTGAGCAGGGTGACATTGGGCCGGCTCAGAAGCGGCACGACGGCGATGCTGCGTGCGTCCGACTTCGCCATGAGGAGGCAGGGATAACCGCCGCAGGTCTTGCACCGGATGCAGGGCGAACGCACCGGATCGTCGTCTTCGCGATTGATGGCCAGAGGCAGGGGAAAGGGATGCCACGCCTGGGTCTGGAAATGGCTCTTCAACCGGTCGATGCCGGGGTCGTTGCGCAGTGCCGGGAACGCGTAAGGCGGATCGCCGGCCTCCTCCGACGGGTCGATGCCGCGCTGACCATGCACCCGCCACAGCGCCTCGGCCTCGGTGTAGTAAGACGCCAGGTCGCCGTAGCCGATCGGCCAGGCGGGCGAGATGCCGCCGGCGTGGGCGCGCTCCTCGAAATCGATGGCCCGCAGCCGCAGCAGGGCGGCACCGTAGAATGTCGTATTGCCGCCGACCCAGTAATAGGTGTTGGGGGTGAACGGCGCGCCGCGATGGTCGAGCCATTGTTCGCGGGCGCGGTATTTGCGGTCCACGAAGACGCTCTTGGCGCTCCAGTTGTCCGCTTCGCGCGGCAGATGCTCTCCGCGTTCGAGGATCAGGATCGACTTGCCGGTGGGCGCGAGGCGTTGTGCAAGTGTGGCGCCGCCGGCGCCGCTGCCTACGATGACGATGTCGTAATGTGAGGGCAAGGTGTCAATCCCCTACGCGGTATCTGGCGGCCCCCGCGCGTATGATGGGGGTAACGATGCTGTCGGGCAAGTATTTCATCAGCGCCACCGCGAGCTTGTTATGCCATCCCGGAATCACGACGGTCTTTCCCCGCGCGTTGCCGGCGATGGCCGCTTCCACCACGGCCTCGGCGCTCGTCCAGAAGCGCCGCGGCGCCTGTTCCATCAGCGCCGCCGTGCCGTTGGCTTCGTGGAATTCGGTTCGCGTGAAGCCGGGACAGACGGCGGTGACGCGGATGCCATGCTCGCGCAGTTCGGCGTCGAGCGATTGGCTGAACTTGAGCAGGAAGCTTTTGGCCGCCGGATAGAGCGTATGCCCGGCCGCACCGGGAGACATCGCCGTGATGGAGGAGACGTTGATGATCGCGCCCTGCCGCCGCGCCACCATCTCCGGGAGGACCTCATGTGTCAGCGCGCACGGGCCGGCGACGGATACCATCAGGAACTCGCGATGGCGCTCCCATGGCACACGGCCGAACGTCTGCGGCACGCCGAAGCCGGCGTTGTTGACCAGGATATCGACCGTGCGGCCACGCGCCTTGATTTCGCGGAATATGGTTTGGGGCGCGTCGGCAGCCGACAGGTCTGCTGGAAGAACGATCGCCTTTACGCCGTTGGTTCGCGCGAGTTCGTCCGCCAGACGATTCAGGCGGTCGACACGGCGCGCCACCAGTGCGACATCGACGCCACGCCGCGCATAGGCGTGGGCAAAGGCGGCGCCGATGCCGGAGGACGCACCGGTGATGAGCGCCAGCGGCCGCGTCGGGCTTTCGTCGTATTCCGGGTTGGCCGCTGTCGTTTGCACGATTGCCTCAAATTTCAGCAGAAGGAGACGCTGTGAAAGCCGTCCGCAAGATAGCGGTGCCTTGACGATGCGCACAACTGTCGGTTTGGATTTGTCCGCTACAACCACGCAAGCGAACGCGTCGCCAAAAGCGCAAACGCTCGCCGTCAATTCAGATTACCGCGGGACAAGCCGTGTTACGCGATTTTTCATGATACCGCGAGCAACGCCGCGATGCTTCCCTTGGGGGAGCAACTTTTTAATAAAGATCAATTAATATGTCGGCGAATGTGCTGATTCCTGCAGCGAAGACGCATCTGCGATCACCTCAAGCATAGAGACTTCACAGGCCCCGATCATGGTCACACTTCCTCAGCCGAAACTGCCGAAAGAGATAGCCGATCTGTACGCGCTGGCGCTCGATTTGCGCTGGACCTGGAGCCACGAGGGCGACGCCTTGTGGAGTTCGGTCGATGAGGAGCTGTGGGAGCGCACGCACAACCCCTGGATCGTGCTGCAGAGCGCGCCCGCGGAACGTCTCAAGTCCCTGGCGAGCGATCAGAAGTTTCAGGACAAACTGGCGGCGTTCGTCACCGAACGGCAAAAATACCTGCAGACGCCCGGTTCGTTCCGCAGCATGGAAGGCGCCGCGCAGCTTGGCGGCGTGGCCTATTTCAGCATGGAGTTCGGGCTCGGGGCCGCCTTGCCGCTGTATGCCGGCGGCCTGGGCGTGCTGGCCGGCGATTTCCTGAAGGCCGCCAGCGACCTCGACGTCCCTGTGGTCGGGATCGGGCTTCTCTACCAGGAAGGCTATTTCCGTCAACTTGTCGACGGGAACGGGATGCAGCAGGAGTTTTATCCGTACAACGAACCGGCGGCGATGCCGGTTGAGCCCGTCATCCTTCCGGAAGACGGTTGGCTGCGGATCGGCCTCGAATTGCCCGGCCGCGTCGTGCAGCTCCGCGTCTGGCAGGCGACGGTCGGCCGCGTGAAGCTGTATCTGCTGGACAGCAACGACATGCTCAACAGTCCGCTGGATCGCGGCATCACGGCGAAGCTTTACGGCGGCGGGTCGGAAATCCGCCTGATGCAGGAGATCGTGCTCGGCGTCGGCGGCTGGCGCGTGGTCGAGGCGCTCCATCCCGAAATCGAAATCTGCCATGTCAACGAAGGGCACGCCGCCTTTGCGGTCATCGAGCGCGCCCGCCATCTGGCGCTGAAGAGCAATCTCGATTTCTGGGAGGCGCTGTGGGCCACCCGGGCCGGAAACGTCTTCACCACGCACACGCCGGTGGCCGCCGGCTTCGACCGGTTTCCGGCCGATCTGCTGCGCAAATACCTGCCTTACGTGGAAGGCGCGGTCGCGGCGCGCGGCGTCAAGCTGGACGACGTCCTGGCGCTCGGCCGCTCCAATCCGCGTGACCATGACGAGCCGTTCAACATGGCATTCCTGGCGCAGCGCGGCTCGGCGACGACCATCGCCGTCAGCCGCCTGCACGGTGAGGTCAGCCGGCGGATATTCCAGCCGCTCTTTCCGCGCTGGCCGTCCTGCGAAGTCCCCATCGCGCACGTCACCAACGGCGTGCATATTCCGACCTGGGACTCGGCCGGCGCCGACCGGATCTGGACGAAGTCTTGCGGTAAGGAAAGGTGGCGGTCGCCGTCCTCCGGCGGCAGCGAACGCATCGCCGGCGTCTCGGACGAAGAGGTATGGGCCATGCGCGGCGAGGGCCGCCATCGGGTCGTGCACATTGCCCGCGCGCGTCTCGCCAGACAGCTTCGGGAACGCGGCGAGAACGCCGAGGCCGTCCAGGCCGCCGATACCGTGCTTGACCCCAATGTCCTGACACTTGGTTTTGCGCGCCGTTTCACGGAATACAAGCGGCCGAACCTTCTTTTGAGCGACCTGTCCCGTCTCGACGATCTGCTCCACAACGATATGCGTCCGGTGCAGATCCTCGTCGCCGGCAAGGCGCATCCGGCCGACACCGTCGGCAAGCAGATGATCCAGGAATGGATCAGCTTGGCGCGGCAGCCGCGCTATCGCCGGCATGTCATTTTCCTGGAGGACTACGACATTTCGCTGGCGCAGGATCTCGTGCAGGGCGTGGACGTCTGGATCAACACGCCGCGCCGGCCCTGGGAGGCCTGCGGCACCAGCGGCATGAAGGTTCTGGTCAATGGCGGGCTCAACTGCTCGACGCTCGATGGCTGGTGGGACGAGGCCTATGACCCCGAGGTCGGCTGGTCGATCGGCGATGGTGCCGGCGGCGCTTCCGAGGATGTCGACCGGCGCGACGCGGCGAGCCTCTACGATGTGCTTGAGAACAAGGTCATTGCGGAATTCTACGACCGCGACGCCGACGGGCTGCCGCGCGCCTGGCTGAAGCGGATCCGGCAAAGCATGGAGCGGCTGACGCCCGTCTTCGGCGGCGCCCGGATGCTGCACGATTATATCACGCAGGCCTACCTGCCGCTCGCCAAGGCGATACGCGTCCGCCAGAAGGACCACTGCGCCGACGCCAAGGCCATGAACCAATGGTCCAGGACGTTGCACAGCCGCTGGCCGAGCCTTCACATCGGCCAGCCGATGATTACCCGCACCGAAACGTCCTGCCGTCTCGTGGTGCCGGTGTATATGGGCGAGGTGTCGCCGAATTCGGTGCGCGTGGAACTGTTTGCGGATGCGACGGCGGAGTATGAGCCGGAAGCGGTTCTGCTCCATCAGGAGCACGCCATTCCGGGATCGACCAACGGCTACATCTTTGCCGGCGCGGTCACCGGGTCACGTCCGCTTGAGGACTATACGGTGCGCGTCGTGCCGTATCATCCCAATGCCTTCCTGCCCGCGGAGTTGCCGCTTATTGCCTGGCAACATTAGGCAGGGCCGCCTCGGCCGCCGAGCTGAGCTTGATCGAAACGGTTCGGCTCGGGCGCGACGAAATCGGAAGCAGCGGCAAGACAAAAGTTGTCGACGCGCCATCGAGGGAGGCGGCACGCCATTTGGCTTCGAACTCCGCTTCAAGTTCCGCCTTTGCTCGCAGCCAATGTTCCGCCGACTTGCCTTCCGGGCAGCCTTCGCGTTCCCAGATCAGATAGCTGCGGACGCGGATTTCCTCGTCAGAGGGTGTCGTAGGTGTGTCGTGGGCCATGGCATTCTCCTGCCCGCCGCCGAACCAATTGTGACCGTTCGTTCGCTCCCGGAAACAGGGTCATCGAGAGATGCAACGGGCACAAAGATCATAACGCTTCAGCGCGCGATTTGTCTCGCTGTTTCTGGAATTTCATCTTTGCCTTGCACCGTCCTGTCGGCCGGCGTGTACGGTATGCCGCTCACTTCGCTGTACAAGTCGATGTATTTGGCGGCGCTTGCGTCCCAGCTGAAATCTTGCGCCATGGCATGCAGCTGCAGTCGCCGCCAGGTCAGGGGTTCCCGGTACAGCGCCAAGGCACGGCCGAGTGCCGAAATGAGACCCTGGACACTTGTATCGTCGAAAACGAACCCGGTGGCCGTGCGGTCGGCGATTGCCTGTGCGTCGGCGTCGATGACCGTGTCCGCCAGCCCGCCGGTGCGCCGGACGACCGGGAGCGTGCCATAGCGCAGGGCATAGAGCTGCGTCAGCCCGCAAGGCTCAAACCGTGCCGGAGCCAGCAGAATGTCGCTTCCCGCCTGCAGTCGATGGGCCAGCGGTTCGTCATAGCCAATGGTGACGGATACCCGATCGGCGTATTGCGCCTGGATCTCGGACATGGCCGCCTCGATGGCGGGCTCGCCTTCGCCGACGACGACCAGCTGTGCGTCCTGTTCGGCGATCCACCGGACGGCGGACAAGATCGTGTCCGCCATCTTTTGATGGGTCAGCCGGCTGACGAAGCCGATCACCGGCGTGTCCGCGTTCAGCGGCAATCCGAGTTCGTGCTGCAACGCGATTTTGCAGGTTCTTTTGCCGGAGATGTCGCTGGCCCGATAGGTCTGTGGCAGATGGATATCCGTCTCGGGGTCCCACAAGGTATCGTCTATCCCATTGAGGATTCCCGAGAATTCCTTGTCTCGATGGCGCAGGACGCCATCCAGGCCGCAACCGAAATCGGGTGTGAGAATCTCCCTGGCGTAAGTCGGACTTACCGTTGTCACCCGATCGCCATAACTGAGGCCGGCCTTGAGGAACGATACCTGCCCATAGAATTCGGTACCGTCGGTGGTATGGCAGTGATCGGGAATTCCAATGGACGGCAGGACCTCGGAGGTGAAATTTCCCTGGAAAGCCATGTTGTGGGTGGTGAAGACCGTGCTTGGTCTGGGTCCTTTTTCGAGCGACAGCAGCAGCGGCAGCAGACCGGCGTGCCAGTCGTTGGCATGCACCACGTCCGGCTTCCAATTGATCCTGGTCTGTTGCATGGCCAGCTTGGCGGCGACGTGCGACAGGAAAGCGAAACGCAAGGCATTGTCGGGCCAGTCTCGCCCGGCCTCATCCTGATAGAGGCCGCCTTCGCGCCGGAAGAGCGTTGGTGAGTCAATAAGCCACACCGGCAAATCGGTGTCCGGGAACGTCCCGGCGACAAGCGTGGCGTCCGCGATGCCGAGAATGGGATCGAGTTTGGCGACAATGCGAGGCTTTTCGATGCGGGTGTAGGCGCGCGGATAACCGGGCATGAGGAGACGGACATCGACGCCGCGACGAACGAGTGCTATCGGCAAGGCGCGGGAGACGTCGGCAAGACCCCCAGTCTTGGCAAGGGGATAGGCTTCCGCCGTTACAAAAAGCACCCGCATGAAAACGCCTCGCGCAGCATAGATGCGGTGTCCAACGTAGGCATCGCGTCGGGCCGGAAAACTGATTTCCGTCATGTTTCTTGACGAATATAACATCCTAGTTTGGTAAAACTATTGTTACTGGAATCATTCTCATCGATTTAATGATTTCTATTGAGCAGTGCTTCTTGAGATTCAATCTCGATAGGAGAGACCGTGCCTTCCACTGTAACAGGCTCTGGAGCACCGATGGAACGCTCGGATCAAGCGATGCTCAAAGCAAAAGCTCAGACGCATCGGATATCTGCGATTCTTGCGGGCGACGATCACGATCCTTTCTCGTTTCTTGGAATGCACAAGGATGTCGATACCGGCGAACTCCTGGTTCGTGTCTTCCGACCGGACGCGACGCGCATCGATGTCTTGGATGGCGAGACGGGGGAAGATGTTGCGCAGCTGGTGCGCGCGCATGACGCAGGGCTGTATGCCGGTCCGATTGCAGGGCGCCGCGATCGCTTCCGCTATCGGTTGCGGGTGACGACCGGCGCGGTCGCCACCGTGGCCGATGATCCGTATGCGTTCGGTCCAATTCTCGGGGAGCTCGACCTTTATCTCCATGCCGAAGGCAACTACCTGCGCAGTTACGAGAAGCTGGGCGCGCACCCCGCCATCATGGATGGCGTCTCGGGTACCAGATTTGCCGTCTGGGCCCCGAATGCCCGGCGGGTCAGCGTTGTCGGTGACTTCAATGCCTGGGATGGCCGCCGCCATCCGATGCGGCTCCACCCCGGCGCCGGCCTCTGGGAGATCTTCCTGCCCGGCGTAAGTGCCGGCGCTCGTTACAAATATGAGATCAAGGCCCGCAACGGCGCGATCTTGCTCAAGGCCGATCCCTATGCTTTCGAGGCCGAACTGCCGCCGCAGACGGCGTCGGTGGTTTGTGCGACCGCACCGTCCGCGGAGCATCGCCCCCAGCTGGGCCGTGGTCCCGGCACGGACCACCACAGTCCGGTCTCGATCTACGAAGTTCATTTGGGATCGTGGCAGCGTGTTCCCGAAGATGGCTACCGCCCGCTGCGCTACGACGAGCTGGCCGACCGGCTGGTTCCCTATGCCAAGGATCTGGGCTTCACCCATATCGAACTGATGCCGATCAGCGAACACCCTTTCGCAGGTTCCTGGGGCTATCAGCCGACGGCGCTATTCGCGCCGACCAGCCGATACGGCACGCCGCAAGAGTTCCAGGCGTTCGTCGCGCGGTGTCACGCCGAAGGCCTGGGCGTGATCCTGGATTGGGCGGCAGGCCATTTTCCCAGCGACGTTCACGGCTTGGCGAATTTCGACGGCTCGCATCTCTACGAGCATGAGGATCCGCGTGAGGGCTATCACCCCGACTGGAACACACTCATCTACAATTTCGGCCGCAACGAGGTGCGTGGCTTCCTGCTTTCCAACGCGCTGTTCTGGCTGCAGAATTACGGCATCGACGGCATCCGCGTCGACGCCGTCGCGTCGATGCTTTACCGCAACTACAGCCGCAAGGAAGGCGAGTGGGTGCCGAACGTCTATGGCGGTGTCGAGAATCTGGAGGCGGTGGATTTCCTGCGGCGGCTGAACGAACTCGTCTATTCGAATTGTCCCGCGGCGGTGACCATTGCTGAAGAATCGACAGCCTGGCCGATGGTTTCGCGCCCGACCTATCTCGGCGGTCTGGGCTTCGGCTACAAATGGAACATGGGCTGGATGCACGACACGCTGAGCTACATATCCAAGGAGCCGATCCATCGTAAATTCCATCATGACCGGCTGACCTTCGGCCTGCTCTATGCCTTCAGCGAGAATTTCATCCTGCCGCTGTCCCATGACGAGGTCGTTCACGGCAAGGGTTCGCTGCTGAGCAAGATGCCCGGCGACCGTTGGCAGAAATTCGCCAATCTGCGCGCCTATTACGCCTTCATGTATACGCAGCCCGGCAAGAAGCTGTTGTTCATGGGCGGCGAGTTCGCGCAGGAGCGCGAATGGAATCATGACGAGAGCCTCGACTGGCATCTCTTCAACGATCCGATGCATGCCGGCGTCCGGCAATTGGTGCATGATCTGAACTGGCTCTATCGCGGCAAGCCCGCGTTGCATGAACGCGATTGCGAACCGGACGGCTTCTCGTGGATTGACTGCAACGATGCCGACGCCAGCGTCATCGCCTATACGCGCCGCGGCGGCGACCCTCACCAATTCGTCGTCGTGGTCTGCAACTTCACACCGGTCGTACGCCGCGGCTACAAGATCGGCGTGCCGCGCGCCGGACGGTACCGGGAAATTCTGAACACGGATTCGAATCATTATGGCGGCACGGATGTGGGAAATGCCGGCGGCATGTGGACACAGGATCAGCCGTCTCACGGCATGACGGCATCGCTGCTGCTGGATCTGCCGCCGCTGGGCGTGCTGGTGCTGGAACCGGAAGGGATGTGACGGTGCCGGTCGGTCCCAGACTCAAACAAGGTCGGCCTTATCCGCTCGGCGCGACCTTCGACGGGCGGGGCGTCAATTTCGCCTTGTTCTCGGCGAATGCCGAAAAGGTCGAGCTTTGCCTGTTCGATGCCGCTGGCGTCCGCGAAACCGAACGGTTGCCATTGCCCGAGTGCACCGAAGAAGTCTGGCATGGCTATTGGCCCGGGGCCGAGCCGGGACTGCTTTATGGCTACCGCGTCCATGGCCCTTACGATCCGGTCAATGGCCATCGCTTCAACGCCAACAAGCTTCTGATCGATCCTTACGCGAAGCAGCTCAGCGGCTCACTCGAATGGAACGAACTGCACTATGGCTATATCGCCGGCGATGTGCGGGAAGACCTGTCGTTCGACACGCGCGACGATGCCGCCGTGGTGCCGAAGGGGCGGGTGATCGCGCCGTTTCCGGCGCAGGCCGACGACAAGGTTCTGCGAACGCCCCGCTCGCACACCGTGATCTACGAGCTGCACGTGCGCGGCTACACCATGCGTCATCCGTCTGTCGGCAAGGAATTGCGCGGCACGATGGCGGCGCTGCGGCATCCGGACGTCATCCGGCACATTCGCGATCTCGGGATCACGGCGGTCGAGCTCCTGCCGGTCCATCCGTTCGCGACCACGCAGGCGTTGGCCAAAAACGGGCTGCGGGAATTCTGGGGTTACAACTCGATCAACTTCTTCGCGCCGGAACCGCGCTATCTCGCGCAGGGCGATGTCGGAGAATTTCGCCGGACGGTCCAGGCCTTCCACGATGCCGGCATCGAAGTCATTCTCGACGTGGTCTTCAACCACACCGGCGAGATCGACGAATTGGGCCCGACGCTCTGCTTCCGGGGCATCGATAACGCATCATATTACAGGCTCGCCGAGGACAAGCGCCGCTATCTCGATTTCACGGGCTGCGGCAACACGTTGAATATCGGTCATCCGCGCGTGTTGCAGATGGTGATGGATTCCCTGCGTTATTGGGCGAATGACATGCATGTCGACGGCTTCCGCTTCGATCTGGCGATCAGCCTGGCGCGCCAGAGCCACGACTTCTCGCCCGAAGCGGCGTTCTTCACCTGCGTGCTGCAGGACCCGTTGCTCGCCAAGACCAAACTGATTGCCGAACCGTGGGATTTGGGGCCGGAAGGGTATCGGCTCAGCGGCTTTCCGCCGCGCTGGAGCGAGTGGAACGACAAATTCCGTGACGACGTGCGAAAATTCTGGCGCGGCGACGAGAGCATGCTCGGCGATCTCGCCTTCCGGCTTTCCGGATCGAGCGATGTCTTCAATCACGGCAAACGTCGGCCCACCGCGGGCGTCAATTTCGTCACCGCGCATGACGGCTTCACGCTTCACGATCTCGTCAGCTACAACGTCAAGCACAACGAAGCGAACAGGGAAGACGACGTCGACGGCGCCAACGGCAATTTGAGCTGGAACTGCGGCGCGGAAGGACCAAGCGAGGATCCCGCCGTTATCCGGCTGCGCGAGCGGCAGAAGCGCAACCTGATGGCCACGCTGCTGCTCTCGCTGGGCATTCCCATGATCCTGGCGGGCGACGAGTTCGGTCGCACGCAGCGCGGCAACAACAACGCCTATTGCCAGGACAACGACATCGGCTGGATCGACTGGTCGGAATTGGACCGCAACCGCGGCCTGCTGGCCTTCGTTCAGCGTCTGGTAAGGCTTCGGGCGGATCATCCGGTGTTCCGACGGTCGGCCTTTTTCCTGGGCGACCGCACGGACGAGAGCGACGTCAAGGACATCGTCTGGCTGTCGCCCGAAGGACACGAGATGACACAGGCGGATTGGGCCTCGTTGCGGAACCGCTGTCTGGGCGTGCGCTATGCCGCGATGTCCGAGATGGATTCCGAGACCTATACGCGGCGCCTCGACCCGCATGCCTTCCTTCTGCTGATGAACGCTGGCGCTCAACCTGCGAAGTTCGTCCTTCCGGATACCGGCGCCGACCGGAAATGGAGTTGTGTCGTCGACACGGCGGCCGCCGACGCCGCGGCGGCGGTGCAATTCAATGCGCAAAGCGCCTTTCCTCTCGAAGCGCATGCGCTGGCGCTGTTCGTCAGCGAGGTTTGAGGGTCGATGGACGCGCGGGAGGCCTTGAACCGGTTGGCGGATGCGGCGGGCATTGAGGCGCGCTATTGGGATATCCACGGCCAATTGCACGAAACGACGCTGGAGACGACGCGGACCTTGCTGCGGGCGATGGGCATCGCCGCCGACAGCGAGGAAGATGTCTTCGCGAGCCTTGCCAAGGTCGAGGATGAGCCGTGGCAGACGCCGCTGCCGCCCGTCGTCGTGGCGCGGGAGAACGCCGAGATCGACATCGCGATCCGCCTGCCAGGCGGCACGAAGACGCTTTGCTGGTCGGTGCACCTCGAATTGGGCGGGCTGCGCACCGGCCAATGTGATCTGGATACGCTGCCGGTCGAAGAGACGCGGCAATTCGGCGAGAGCCAGATCCTGTTGCGCCGTCTGAAGCTGCCGCCGTTGCCGCTCGGCTATCACGACCTTCGGCTGGCAACGGCGAACGACGCGAGTTGTCGCCTGATCGTGGCGCCGGAACGCTGCTATCTGCCGGCCATATTCTCCGGCCGGCGCTGCTGGGGCGTGGCGGCACAGCTTTACGCGCTCCGATCTCCCGACGACTGGGGCATCGGCGATTTTGGCGATTTGCAGGTGCTGATCGATCAAGCCGCCGCACGCGACGCGGACGCGATCGGCCTCAATCCCTTGCATGCACTGTTCCTGGATACGCCGGACTATGCCAGTCCCTATTCGCCCTGTAGCCGGCTGTTCCGCAATCCGCTTTATCTGGACGTCACGGCGGTTCCCGACTTCGCGGAATGCGATGAGGCGCGCGCCCTGGTCGCGTCTCCAGAAATCGCGCCTCTCCTGCGGGCCGCGCGCGAAGCGGCATATGTCGGGTACAATTCTGTTGCACACATCAAACTTGCCGCTCTCGAACATCTGAAGCGGAGCTTTGATGCGAACCACGGCACGGACGCGCGTGGCGCGGCATTTCGAAATTTTGAGAGCAGGTCTGGCGGTGATCTGCAGCGCTTCGCAACCTTCCAGATGCTCAGCGAACATTTTCAGACGCATGACTGGACACGCTGGCCGGCCGCTTGCCGCGATCCGGAATCGGCGCTTGTCGCAGAGCTGTGCGATCGCCACGCGGATCGACTTTCGTTTTACAAATATCTGCAGTGGCTATGCGACGAGCAGATCGGTGCGACGGCCGAGGTGGCGCAGCAACGCGGCATGGCCATCGGCCTCTACAACGATCTCGCAATCAGCGTGGAGAGCGCGAGTGCCGACCACTGGGCGCATCAGGATCTGTTCGCCGGTGGGGCGCGGATTGGTGCGCCGCCGGACCCGTTCAATGAGACCGGGCAAGAATGGGGCGTAGTGCCGTTGAATCCATTCCGCCTGCGCGCCACGGGTTATGCGCATTTCATCGCCTTGTTGCAGGCGAATATGCGTCATTCTGGCGCACTGCGGATCGACCATGTCATGGGCTGGCAGCGCCTGTTCCTGATTCCCGCCGGCGAGAAGCCGGCGTCCGGCGCCTATGTGCGCTATCCGGTCGACGATCTGCTCGCCATTGCGGCTCTGGAGAGCCGGCGCAACCGCTGCATGCTCATTGGAGAAGACCTCGGCACTGTTCCCGCCGGATTTCGCGAGCGCATGGCGGCGGCCAATGTGCTCTCCTGCCGCATTCTCGCCTTTGAGCGCGATCACGACCGCTATCGGCGCCCTGACGAGTATCCGCGGCTCGCCTCGGTGTCGGCTGCGACACATGATCTCGCGACGCTGCGCGGCTTCTGGACCGGCGACGACATTGCGGCAAAAGCGCGCCTCGGTTTGTTCAAATCCGCCGACGACGAAGGGCGGGCCTGGTCGGATCGTGCGAACGACAAGCGACAATTGCTGCAGGCGCTTGCGGATGAAGACCTCTTTCCGCGAACGGACACAGACAATGTCGATTGGACGCCGGAGCTTGCAAAGGCGGCGCATGTCTATCTCGCACGCACGAAAAGCCTTTTGTTTATGGTTCAATTGGACGATCTCGCCGGCGAGACGAGCCAGGCGAACCTTCCCGGCAGCACCAGCGAGCATCCAAATTGGCGCCGCCGTCATGCACGTTCCGTCACAGATTTGCTGTCTGATACGGCGATGCGGGGCGAGCTGACCGCGATTGCTGTTACGCGCGCAAAATGACGCGCCCCTGCTGACTTTATCGCTTGTTGTTCTATCTTTGACATCGCTCAAAGACGCATACGTAAGAACGCGGCATTGCCTGCATATGGAATTCTCCGTAGACTATCGACAGTGAGATAGCGCGACGGTCAACGACCCTTTTGGGGAACCTCACCGAAAAGAGACGGCTGCTGGAATGAACGCAGATCGCGCAAGAAACGCCCAGATGATCACATTGGAAATGAACGGGCTTCAGGCCCTTCTCGATGCGCTCGCCAAGCGCGGTTATCGCGTCGTCGGACCGAAATTGCGCGATCAGGCGATCGTGTATGACGACATCTCCTCGGTTCGCGATTTGCCCGCCGGATGGACCGACGAACAGGAAGGCGGCCGTTATCGCGTGACGCGCCGCTCCGACGATGCGCTGTTCGGCTATGCGGTCGGCCCGCACTCCTGGAAGAGGTTCCTGTATCCGCCGATCCAGCAGTTGTGGCGCGCCAGGCACAAGGATGGCGCCGTCGCCGTGACGCCGGAGCCTCTGCCGGTCGAGCGCTTCGCTTTCTTCGGTGTTCGGGCCTGTGAACTGCACGCCATTGAGATTCAGGATCGCGTCTTCATGAACGGCGAACTTGTGGATCCGCACTACAAGGCGCGCCGCGAGAACGCCTTCATCGTCGCTGTCAATTGCGGGACCGCCGGCGGCACCTGTTTCTGCGTGTCGATGAACACCGGGCCCGGCGTGAAGCAAGGCTTCGATATCGCGCTGACGGAACTCGTCGAAGGCGGTCACCGCTTTGTGGTCGAGGCGGGATCGGACAAGGGCCGTGAGGTCCTGGCCGCGCTGCCGCAGCGCGCCACCAGGCCCGAAGAGACAAAGGCGGCGGAAGCCGTGGTCGCCAAGACCGCGTCGTCGATGGGCCGCACCATGAAGGCCGACGATGTGCGCGAAGTGCTGATGCGCAATCTCGACAATCCGCGCTGGGACGATGTCGCCGAGCGCTGCATGACCTGCGGCAACTGCACGATGGTGTGCCCGACCTGCTTCTGCATGACGGTCGAGGATGCGAGCGATCTCGAAGGCCTGGAAACCTCGCGGTCCCGGCGCTGGGATTCCTGTTTCACCATGGATCATTCCTATGTCCATGGCGGAAGCGTGCGCGCCAGCAGCAAGGCGCGCTATCGCCAATGGCTGACCCACAAGCTCGCGACGTGGGTCGATCAGTTCGGCACGTCGGGCTGTGTTGGCTGCGGGCGCTGCATCACCTGGTGCCCGGTCGGCATCGATATCACAGAAGAAGTGGCCGCTATCCGAAACAGCGAGCCACGCTAGGAGATTGACATGGAAGGTCTAGAGCGAATCGTGCGGGAGCACCCGTTCTTTGCCGGCCTCAAAGAAGAGTTCTGCGAGCTCATTTCCGGCTGCGCCAAGAATGTGCGGTTTGAAGCCGGCCAGTACCTGTTTCATGAGGGCGAGGCCGCCGATCAGTTCTACATTCTGCGCAGCGGCCGGGTGGCGCTGGAGATCAGTGCGCCGACACGCTCGTTGACCATCCAGACGCTCGGTGAAGACGAGATTGTCGGCGCTTCGTGGCTCGTCGCGCCCTACCGCTGGGGGTTCGACGCCAAGGCCCTCGAACTCACGCGCGCCATCTCGATGGACGCCGCCTGCCTGCGCGGAAAATGCGAGGACGATCACGATCTCGGTTACGAGATGATGAAGCGTTTCACTCCGGTTCTCATTCAACGCCTACAAGCAACAAGGCTGCAGATCCTCGATGTCTATGGCACTCGTAGCTGAAAACGGCACGACCGTTCCGGCCCATGATCCGATGCTGCCGCGGGTTGCGCGGGTGCGCAAACGCCAGCGCGATCTTGCCGATGTGTGGACCCTGAACCTCGAGATGGAGGACGGCGAGCCGCTCAAATTCGCGCCCGGCCAGTTCAACATGCTCACCGTGTTCGGGGTCGGTGAAATTCCCATCAGCATCAGCGGCGACCCGGCGCAGGACGGCGGCGGCCTCGTCCATACGATCCGCGACGTGGGCACCGTGTCGGGGGCTCTGGCGCGGCTCGGGCCCGGTGCGGCGGTCGGTGTGCGCGGCCCGTTCGGCACCAACTGGCCGGTGGAAGAAGCCAAGGGCAATGACGTTGTCATCCTGGCTGGCGGACTTGGTCTCGCGCCGCTGCGTCCGATGATCTATTCCGTGCTGGCCAACCGCAAACATTACGGCAGGGTCGCGCTGCTTTATGGCGCGCGTGGTCCGGGCGAAATTCTCTTTCGTTCGGAACTCGAACAATGGCGCCGCCGCCTCGATATCGAACTTCAGGTGACGGTCGACCACGCGGAAACCGACTGGTACGGCTCCGTCGGCGTCGTAACCACGCTGATTCCGCGCGCCACCTTTGATCCGCAGAACACGGTCGCCGTGGTCTGCGGCCCCGAAATCATGATGCGCTTCGGCGCGGCGGCCCTGCGCAAAGCCGGTGTGGGCGATCAATCGATGTATCTGTCGATGGAACGCAGCATGAAATGCGCCGTCGGCCTGTGCGGCCATTGCCAGCTGGGCTCGGCCTTCGTGTGCCGCGACGGCCCGGTCTTCCGCAACGACCAGTTGGGCGCGCTCATGACCGTAAAGGAGCTCTGAAGTCGCCATGGCGGACAAGAAGAAACCAAGACTGGCGGTCTGGAAATTCGCCTCCTGCGACGGCTGCCAGCTGAGCCTGCTCGACTGCGAGGACGAATTGCTGGCGGTCGCCGGCGCCATCGACATCGCCTATTTCCCGGAAGCGACGCGCGGCGAGATCAGCGGCCGGTACGACGTTTCCCTGGTCGAAGGGTCGGTCACCAACGCGCATGACGCCGAACGCATCAAGGATGTGCGGAACCGTTCCAACGTCCTGATCACCATCGGCGCCTGCGCGACGGCGGGCGGCATCCAGGCGCTGAAGAACTTCGCAGACGTGAAGGAATACATCCCGGTCGTCTATGCGCATCCGGAATACATCCACACGCTGGCGACCTCGACGCCGATCTCCGATCACGTCAAGGTCGATTTCGAGTTGCGCGGCTGTCCGATCAGCAAGAAGCAGCTTGTCGAGCTGGTGTCGGCCTTCGTCGCCGGGCGCAAGCCCGTCACGCCGCCGCATAGCGTCTGCATCGACTGCAAGCTCCGGGGCAATGTCTGCGTGATGGTGGCGCATGGTGCGCCCTGCATCGGGCCGGTCACCCATACCGGCTGCGACGCGCTTTGCCCGTCCTTCAATCGCGGTTGCTTCGGTTGCTTCGGCCCCAAGGAAACGCCCAACACGAAAGCGCTCAGCGGACAGCTCGCCGAGTTGGGCATGGACTCCAGGGCTATCAAGCGGATCTACAGCACGTTCAACGTGAATGCCGAAGCATTCCGTGAAGAGAGCAAGCGTCATGGCTAGTAAGACCATCAAGGTAGATTATCTCGCTCGCGTCGAGGGCGAAGGCGCGTTCAAGGTGGTGGTGCGCGACGGTGCCGTACGCAAGGCGGAGCTCAGGATTTTCGAACCACCGCGTTTCTTCGAGGCCTTCCTGCGCGGCCGCTCCTACATGGAAGCGTCCGACATCACGGCCCGCATCTGCGGCATCTGCCCGGTGGCCTATCAGATGTGCGCCGTGCACGCGATGGAGAAGATTCTCGGCATCAAGGTCGACGGCGCGCTGCGCGAACTGCGCCGGCTGCTCTATTGCGGCGAATGGATCGAAAGCCACGTGCTCCACGTCTACATGCTGCATGCCCCGGATTTCCTCGGTTATGACAGCGCCATCCACATGGCGAAGGATCACGGCGATCTGGTTCGCACCGCGCTGCGCCTGAAGAAGATCGGCAACGACATCATGAACATGGTGGGCGGCCGCGAGATTCACCCGATCAACGTCAAGGTCGGCGGCTTCTACAAGACGCCGTCGAAGCGCGATCTGCAGTCGATGGTCGAGAACCTGAAATGGGCGCGCGACGCCGCGCTGGACATGGTGCGCTTCGTCGCCAAGCTCGATTTCCCGGACAACGAGCGGGATTACGAGTTCGTCTCGCTGCGTCACGACAAGGAATATCCCCTGAACGAGGGACGTGTGGTCTCCAGCAAGGGGATCGACATCCCGGTCGAGGAATACGACCAACACTTCAAGGAAACGCATGTCGAGCATTCGACGGCGCTGCAATCGCATATCGTTGGACGCGGGCCCTATTTCGTCGGACCGCTCGCCCGGTACAGTCTGAACTTCGATCGGCTCACGCCGACGGCGCAGCAGGTGGCGCGCGAAGCCGGGCTCGGCAAGAGCTGCACCAATCCGTTCCGTAGCATCATCGTCCGGGCGGTCGAGGTTGTTTATGCGGTTGAAGAAGCGTTGCGCATCATCGCCTCCTATGAACAGCCGGACAAGCCGTTCGTCGCAGCCGAGCCGCGGGCTGGCGTCGGCTGTGCGGCGACCGAAGCGCCGCGCGGCCTCATCTATCACCGCTATGAGATCGACGCGGACGGCGGCATCGTGCACGCGCGGATCGTTCCGCCGACGGCGCAGAACCAGCCGACGATCGAAAAGGATCTGACCAGCTTCGTGGCCGGCTGGCTCGATCTGCCGGATGTCGAATTGCAGCACCGTTGCGAGCAGGCGATCCGCAACTACGATCCGTGCATCTCATGCTCGTGCCACTTCCTGAAGCTCGACATCGACCGGGCCTGATGAGAGCGTGCCCATGTCGCCCCGTGTGATCGTCCTTGGCGTCGGCAACACCGAGCGCGGCGATGATGGGGTGGGGCGCACGGTCGCCGGGTTGCTGCGCGATCTGGCATCCGACCGGGTGAGCGTTGCCGGGCAGGACGGCGAAGCGACGTCGCTTTTGATGGCTCTCGAAGGGACTGCTGTGGCCTACATCGTCGACGCCTGCGTGTCGGGCGCGCCGGCGGGGACCGTGCAGCGCATCGATGCCCATGAAGCGCCGTTGCCGCAGGTGTCCTCGGACCTCTCGACGCACGGCTTCGGGCTTGCCGCGGCGATCGAGCTCGGGCGCGCCCTCGGCCAGCTGCCGCCGCGCACCATTGTCTATGCGGTCGAAGGAACGTCTTTCGACACCGGTACGCCCTTGTCGCCGCCCGTCGCCGCCGCGGCTGCGGCCGTCGCTGAGAGAATTCGTTCCGAAATCGAAGCCGATCTGGCATAATTATCCCAAGGAGGACGGCATGCACGAAGCATCGCTGATGAAGAACCTGATGCGCCGTCTCGACGAGATTGCGTCGGCGGAGAACGCCAAGCGCATCACCGGGGTGTCGGTCTGGCTGGGCGCCCTGTCGCACATGTCGGCTTCGCATTTTTCCGAGCATTTCGAGGAATCCTCGGCCGGCACCATCGCGGAAGGCGCCAAGCTCGAGGTCACCGTGTCCGATGATCCGAAAGACCCGAACGCCCAGGAAATTCTCGTCCGGAGCGTCACGGTGGATACGTGACGGGCGGGGACCCAAACGCTTCGGGTCCTGAACCGAAAGACGGGACCCGCCGGCGTGTGCAGGCGGATATTCGCGGCGCCGTGCAGGGCGTCGGCTTCCGTCCCTTCGTCTATCAATTGGCGCATAAGCTCGGCCTTGCGGGTTGGGTCGAGAACACGACCTTCGGCGTCAGGCTGGAAATCGAAGGTGATGACGCAGCCATTGCCGCGTTTCTCCGGCAGGTGGACGAGGCGCCGCCGCCGAACGCAGCCGTCATCTCTGTTGCAATTCGTGATATGGCGTGTCTTGCAGACGACACGTTTGTTATCCGGCAAAGTGCGTCGCAGGGCGCGCGCATCGCGCAGATCCTGCCGGACCTTGCCACCTGCGCGGATTGCCTGCGTGAATTGTTCGACCCAGGGGACCGTCGCTATCAATACCCCTTCATCAACTGCACGCATTGCGGTCCGCGTTTCAGCATTGTCGAGGATGTTCCCTACGACCGCGCCAGGACCTCGATGCGGCAATTCCCGATGTGTCCGGCGTGCCGCGCCGAATATGAGGATCCGCTGAACCGGCGTTTTCATGCGGAACCCAATGCCTGTCCGGTCTGCGGTCCGCGCATCGCCTCGTGGGATGTCGGCGGCAAGGAATTGGCGAAAGGCCGCGAGGCGCTTTTGGCGGCTGCGCAGGCGCTCCGCGACGGCAAGATCGTCGCTGCGAAAGGCATCGGCGGCTTCCATCTCATGGCGGACGCGCGCAACGAGGAGGCCGTGCGGCAATTGCGGACCCGCAAGCGGCGTCCGGAAAAACCTTTCGCGGTGATGTTTCCCGCGCGGCCCGACATCGAGCGCGAATGCGAAGTCTCGCCGGAAGAGCGGGCGCTGCTCTCAGAACCGGCGTGTCCCGTCGTGTTGTTGCGGCGCAAGCCTGGCTTGGTCGCATCTGCGGTCGCGCCGGACAATCCGTGGCTGGGCGCGATGCTGCCTTACGCGCCGCTGCATCATCTTCTGATGCGCGAGTTGGGCTTTCCGGTCGTCGCCACCAGCGGCAATCTTTCCGACGAGCCGATCGCCATCGACGAGACGGAAGCGCTCACCCGGCTGGCCGGCATCGCGGATGTCTTCCTGGTCCACAACCGGCCGATTGTCAGGCCGATCGACGATTCCGTCGCGCGCGTCGTCTGCGGACGGGATCAGCTGTTGCGCCGGGCGCGGGGCTATGCGCCGGCGCCAATCCTGATGGAAGGGTTGCCGGCCGGTGTCCTGGCCCTTGGCGGCCATATGAAAACCACAGTCGCCGTTACGCTGGAGGATGGCGTCCTGCTCAGCCAGCATCTCGGTGATCTGGAAACGATGCCGGCGCGCCTGGCGCACGACCGCGCTGTCGACGACATGCTGAAATTGCGCGGGCTGGCGCCGCGCGTGGTCGTGCGCGATCTCCATCCCGACTACGCCACCAGCCGCATGGCGGCGCGGATAGGGCCGCCGGTCGTCGGCGTGCAGCATCATCTGGCGCACGTCGTCGCCTGCATGGCCGAGCACGGCATTGCGCCGCCGGTGCTCGGTGTCGCTTGGGATGGAACAGGCTATGGCACGGACGGCACGATCTGGGGCGGGGAATTTTTACTGGTCGCAAAAGGAAGTTGGTGCCGGGTGGCCCATTTGCGGCCGTTTCGTCTGCCGGGCGGGGAAGTCGCCGTCCACGAACCGCGCCGCTCCGCTATCGGGCTGCTCTATGAGGTGTTCGGCGCTGATGCGTTCGAGCTGGATCTTCCGCCGGTTGCCGCGTTCACGCCCGCGGAGCGCAAAGTCATGAAGACGGCACTGGAGCAAGAGGTCAACGCCCCGCGCATCTCCAGCATGGGCCGCTTGTTCGACGGTTTTGCGGCGCTGTGCGGTCTGCGGCAGTCGGCCAGCTATGAAGGCCAGGCCGCCGCGGAATTCGAATGGGCCGCCGACGACGTTGTGCCGGCACGCTCGTATGACTTTCCTTTGGTGACCAACACCGCCGAGGATGCGCCCTGGATCGTCGATTGGAAACCCGCGCTCGACGCACTGCTGTGCGACAGAGCGGCTGGCGTACCGGTCGGCGCCATCTCTGCCGCATTTCATGCCGGTCTCGCGAAAGTTCTTGCTGCTGTGGCACGACAGATCGGGACGCCTCGCGTCATTCTCACTGGTGGCTGCTTTCAGAATGCACGCCTCACCGAAGAGGCTGTCACTGCTCTGCGTACCGCAGGACATGAACCGGTCTGGCACCGGCGCGTGCCGCCGAATGACGGCGCCATCGCGCTCGGCCAGGCGGTCTGGGCGGCTTGGAGCGAAAAGAAGGGTGCAGCCTGACGGCGCCTATTTTTTCTTCTTGGGCTTATGGCCGCGTGCAGGCGCCGCTTCGCTCTTCCCTTTGGACGGTGTCTTCTTCGGCTTCAATATTTCGGCTTCCGCCTGCGCCCAATGCTCTTCGGCGCGGCCATGCGGCCGGCCGGCCTGTTCCCAGAGCGCATAGGCGCGCCGCTCAATCTCTCCGTGGACGGACTCCGTCGTGTTCGCTTTTCCGGCGTTCATCGTGCCGCTCCCAAATGTCTTCGTGTCCGGACGCATCACAACGCAACGCAGGGAACGGGCGGCGGCGCGTTCCGGCCAGACATGGCCGGCACGACACCGCCTCTCCGAACCTTAGATTTCCTCCGGTACCATCTCGATGGCTCCGCAGGGACATTCCTGGGCGCACACTCCGCACCCTTTGCAGTAATCGTAGTTGAACTTAAATCGCTCGCCGGGCCCGAGCTTGATCACCGCGTTGTCGGGGCACACGCCGTAGCAATTGTCGCATTCGAAGCAGTTGCCACAGGACAGGCAGCGTCTGGCCTCGTACAGCGCATTGGTTTCGTCCAGGCCCGATACCACCTCGTCGAACGTACTCTGGCGGCGGACCGTGTCGAGCACGGGGCGGAGCGTTCCTGGTGCATCGCTGTAGTACCAGGCGTTGAGCTTGTCGAAGGTAGCGACCTCATGCTTTTCGGCCGGTGTATAGGTCTTGCCGTTGAGCCATGCATCGACGTGATGCGCGGCCTTCTTGCCATGGCCCACCGCGACCGTGACGGTGCGTTCCGAGGGAACCATGTCGCCGCCGGCGAAGATGCCCTCGGCGCCGGTCATCATGTTCGGGCCGACTTCCACCACGCCGTCCTTGATCGTGAGTCCGGGTACGCCTTCGAGCAGGCCGAGATCGACGTCCTGGCCGAGCGCCAGGACGACCGAGTCCGCTTCCAGCGTTTCGAACACGCCCGTCGGCTGCGGGAACCCGGTTTTGTCCAGTTCCATCTTCTCGACTGTGATCGTGCCTTCGTCCATGCGCTTGATGGTGGACAGCCACTTCATCATCACGCCTTCTTCCAGCGCTTCCTCGACCTCGAAATCGTGGGCCGGCATTTTGGCGCGGGTGCGGCGATAGACGATGATCGATTCGCTGGCGCCCAGCCTCTTGGCGGTGCGGGCGACGTCGAGCGCCGTGTTGCCGCCGCCATAGATGACCACCTTGCGGCCGAGTAGCGGCTTTTCCTCGCCTTCCATGGAGCGCAGGACCGAGACGGCATCGACGATCTTCGCCGCCGCGCCCGCGGGGATATAGGCGCGCTTGGCGATGTGGGCGCCGACGGCGAGGAAGGCGGCGTCGAACTTGCCGGCTTTCATCGTCTCACGGATGTTATCGACCTTGGCGTTGAGCTTCAACTCGACGCCCATGTCGACGATGCGTTGAACCTCGGCGTCGAGCACTTCGCGCGGCAGGCGGTATTTCGGGATGCCGAATCGCATCATGCCGCCGGCCTTGGGTCCGGCGTCCTGAAGAACGACCTGATGTCCCATCCGGCGCAGATGATAGGCCGCCGAAAGCCCGGACGGTCCGGCGCCGACGACCAGCACCCGCTTGCCGCTTTCCTGCTTGGGCGGGGCGAATTTCCAGCCGCGACGGATCGCCTCGTCGCCGAGGAAGCGTTCGACGGAATTGATTCCGACGGCGCTGTCGACTTCCGCGCGGTTGCATTTGCTTTCGCACGGATGGTAGCAGACGCGCCCCATGCAGGCCGGCAAGGGGTTGTCCTGGGTCAGGACGCGCCAGGCGTTTTCGTAATCGCCGGATTCCGCATGGAACAGCCAGCCCTGGATATTCTCGCCGGCCGGACAGGCCTTGTTGCAGGGCGGCAGGCGGTCGACATAGACCGGGCGCTTGTCGCGCCATGATCCGGTCTGGTTGGCAAGGCTCGAACCGACGTCGAGCGTGATGGCATAAGGATGTTCGGGCATCAGACATTACCCTCATGTGCGAGCAGATCGTATTCTGCGATGTTGCGGTCGGCGATTTCCTGCAGCCGCGCGACGCGCGGGTCTTCGCCGCCCTTGAACAGATGGGCGAAGCGTTTTTGCGGTTTCAGATATTCGGCGACCGGGATGCGGTGGCGGATCTTGCGGCTGCCGGTGACCACGCCGTGCTCGGCCTCGAACACCGGGAAGAATCCGCTCTCCACGGCAAGGCGCGCCAGGCGAATCGTGTCGTGCGACGCCGCGCCCCAGCCCAGCGGGCACGGCACATGAACATGAATGTAACGCGCGCCATGAATGCTCATCGCTTTCGTCACTTTGCGCTCGAGGTCGTGGAGGTCCGCCACGGTCGCGGTCGCGACATAGGGGATGCCGTGCGCCATGGCGATCTTCGGCAGGCTCTTGCCGGTGCCGAACACGTTGCCCGGTTCCGCGCCGACCACATCTGTCGTGGCCGTGCGCGCCGCCGGCGGGGTGGCGGACGAGCGCTGCACGCCGGTGTTCATGTAGCCTTCATTGTCGTAACAGACGTAAAGCACGTCGTCGTTGCGTTCGAACATGCCCGACAGGCAGCCGAAGCCGATGTCGGTGGTGCCGCCGTCGCCGCCCTGGGCGAAGACGCGAACTTCCTTGCGGCCCTTGACGCGCATCGCCGCAGCGACGCCGGTGGCGACGGCCGCCGCATTGCCGAACAGCGAATGCACCCAGGCGACCTGCCAGGCGGTTTCGGGATAAGGCGTGGTGAAGACTTCCAGGCAGCCCGTCGCGTTGACCACGATGAGATTGCCATTGGTGGCGCGCATCGCCGCATCGACCGCATAGCGCGCGCCGAGCGCTTCGCCGCAACCCTGGCAGGCCCTGTGGCCGCAGGTGATCGCGTTGGAGCGGTCGAGTGAAGCCTGCACCGTGCGATCCGAGTCGGAAACGAGCCGGTTGCCGACCGTGAAGGTGCCCTTCTGGTAGAACTTCAGCTTTTGCGTCGGTTCCAGTTCTTTTACTGCATCGTTCATTCTCGTGCGTCCTTATTCGGCGGCTGGCGTTGCGGACAGCCGACGCAACAGGTTTTCGGCGATCGGTCCTGAGCGGCGCATCGAACCCATATGCTCGATCTCCGTCGCCACGACCTTCTGATTGAGATCGAGGAAGAGCATGCCTTCCCAGGGCTCCTTTCTTGCTTTGCGGAAGAGCTCGCGCAGAGAGGCGCGCGTGATCGGCCGTCCGCCGAGACCGGCGATGCAGGAAAGCGCATGCGGTGCGCCGTCCACGTTGCGCAGGGCATGATCGACGTCGGCGGCGAGCTGTCCGCCCATGCCGATCGCGAAGCTCTTGTCGACCACGACGACGTGTTTGCGGCCCTTCAGCGCGTTGCGCAATTCCTCTGTCGGGAACGGCCGGTAGGAGACCAGTGTCACCAGACCGATGGAGAATCCGTCCGCGCGCATTTCATCGATCGTGTCCTTGATCGTGCCGTTGACCGAACCCATGGCCACGACGACCATCTCGGCATCTTCGGTGCGGTAGGTGCGCAGCAGGCCGCCGGAGTCGCGGCCGAAGCGTTTCTTGAAGTCGCTGGCCAGATCCGGAATCAGCTTGAGCGCCAGATTCTGCTTGTAGTTCTGCAGATACTTCACTTCCGTGAAGGCATCCGGCCCGACCATGGCGCCGATCGAGATCGGCTCCCTGGGATCGACGACCTGCACGGGGTCATAAGGTGGCAGGAATGCGTCGACCTCGGCTTGTGCCGGAACGTCGACCCGCTCGACCGCGTGGGTAAGGATGAAGCCGTCGACGCAAACCATGACCGGCATCGACACCGCTTCGGCGAGGCGGAAGGCCTGGATGTGCAGATCGACCGATTCCTGGTTGGTTTCGGCGAACAGCTGCATCCAGCCGGCGTCCCGCATCGACATCGCATCCGAATGGTCGTTCCAGATGTTGATGGGAGCGCCGATCGCCCGCGTGCCGAGCGTCATCACGATCGGCAGACCCATGCCGGAGGCGTTGTAGACCGCCTCGGCCATGAACAGCAGACCCTGGCTCGACGTGGCCGTGTAGGTTCGCGCGCCGGCCGCCGAGGAACCGATGCATGCGGACAAGGCGCCGAATTCGGATTCGACGTTGATGAATTCGCAGTTCTTCAGCTCGCCGCTGCGCACCATCCTGCCGAGGCCTTCGACGATATGGGTTTGCGGCGTGATGGGGTAGGCGCAGATGACTTCAGGACGGCACAGCCCGATGGCCTCGGCCGTGGAAATCGAGCCTTCGACTTGTTTCAACATGCCTATTTCTCCTTCAGGCCGCGGCCGCCGCGCTGGCGGCGGCTTCGAAGGCTTCGGTTGCGGCGGCGACGTTTGCTTCGGCAACTTTTCCGGAAAAAGCCTCGCGAATCGCGGCAGCGACCGATTGCAGGCGAACGGTGCCCGACAGGGCGGCGAAAGCGCCGAGCAGAACCGCGTTCGGCAATGGCCGTCCGATATGTTTCACGGCGATTTCCGATGCCGCCACGACACGGGCATGGCCCGTGGGCAGCTTGGCGGCGGCATGGGCGAGCCCAAGTTCGGCAAAGCTCTTGTTGGAATTCACCAGAAGATAGCCATCCCGCTTCAGTCCCTGGAACACATCGATCACTTTGAACAGCGTGGGGTCCTGGACGATCAGGACATCCGGCTCCATGATCGGTTCGCGCAAACGGATTTCCTTGTCGTCGATGCGACAGAAGGAGACGACCGGCGCACCGGTGCGTTCGGAGCCAAAGCTCGGGAATGCCTGGGCATGTTTGCCTTCAAGAAACGCGGCTACGGACAGCATTTCTGCTGCCGTTACCACGCCTTGACCGCCGCGGCCGTGAATTCGAATCTGGAGCATGCTCCCTCCTGTTTGCGCACGAACGTGATGCGTCCGTCGAACCGTTTCCGATGCACTAACCGGCATCCCTGGATGCCGCATTGATCGATGTCATCTTTCCGTCTGTTTAAGTCCTTATGGTCCGGTAATTCCAAGCCAAATCATGCTCTAAGCCGGGAACTGAGATGGGGCGCGTTGCCGCGCGGCGGAAACGTGCGCAGTCTCGTTGCCGGTCGCCGATCGAATTTCCTGAAACCGTCGAACGGGACGCATCGCGCGGTCTCGCTGAGGCCCATGTGTCGACCGTCGTGCAATGCCGAGAAGACATGCGTAATCCCAACAATCCGAGAAACAGATCGGCAGGGCGTTCAACAGGGCCGCGGAGACGAATTCGTCGTCGTGGCTGCGGCCAACGGCAGTCCGCCGGGAAGGAAGAAACCGATCGGATCGCGATCCGTATTATAGGCGATTGGGAAACTGAAATTCTGTAGCACATGGTGTCGCGCCTCACGGTCGCGTCCGGCCCTATGAGAGGCGAAGAGTGACGGGCACGCTATGCGCAGTGTTACGTATGCCCGTGACGGAGCCACGGCAGCCGAGGAGCGTGCGCGTCCTGCGGGATACGGCTAAGCATTTGAAAAATATGCGCTATATCGGACACGCAATTTCTCGCGGCGTTGACGGTTTGGCACGCCGGACCACGTCGGTGTTTGCGAAAAATTGACTCTGTACGATGGGCGTGTCCCTGGCGGAAACGCGGGCGATGAAATTCTCGTGGCGAGGACGCCAACCAAAGTTCTCGCGCTCGGCTATGTGAAGATGGCGGTGCATCGTTGACGGCCAGTCGGTGGCCCAAAAGGTGCTCTGTCGGAGAGACATTACGGCCGTCGTCATCCTGCGGACAGGAAGCGCACAACCTCAATCCCCTCCTGTCTTTTTTGATCACGAGTCTTTATGGATGATGCATGGCAATGACGCGGGCCGGGCTGGGCTCTGCCGACCGCGAAGAGAGATGGGAGTTTTCATGAAGCACGTCGCCGTTGGCCGCTCTTTGCTGGCCAAGATTTTTCTGATGGCCATCGCCTTGTTGCTTGCCGGCATGGCGGGCACCGCGTCGGCGACCGCCGGCGGCGACAAAAATGTTCTTCGCGCGACGCTTTCGAATGGCCTGCGCGTCGTCATTGTCCGCAATGCACTGGCGCCCGTCGTCTCGACCTCCGTTAATTATCTTGTCGGCTCGGACGAAGCGCCCAAGGGCTTTCCGGGCATGGCGCACGCCCAGGAGCATATGATGTTCCGCGGCAGCCCCGGCCTCACCGCTGACCAGCTTGCCAACATCGGCAGCGTGATGGGCGGCGATTTCAACGCCAACACGCGCGAGAGCATCACCCAATACCTCTACACCGTTCCGTCCGAGGACCTCGACGTCGCCCTTCATATCGAGGCCTTGAGGATGCAGGGCGTGGACGACTCCGAGAAGGCTTGGGACAAGGAACGCGGTGCGATCGAACAGGAAGTCGCACAGGATGTCTCCATCCCCGGCTACAAGATGTACGAGAAGCTGCGCGCGGTGATGTTCGCCGGCACGCCTTACGAACACGATGCGCTCGGCACACGGCCGTCTTTCGACAAGACAACCGCCAAGATGCTGAAGGATTTTCACGACACGTGGTACGCGCCGAACAACGCGATTCTGGTCGTCGTCGGCGACCTGAATCCGCAGAAAGCGCTGACGGAGATCAAGCAGCTGTTTGGGCCGATCAAGGCCAAAACACTGCCGGCGCGGCCAAAAATGGATTTCAAGCCGGTTCCGGCCAAGTCGTTCACCATCGACACTGACAGTCCGAACGAGACACAGATCGTCGCGCTGCGCTTTCCCGGCCTCCACAGCCCGGATTTCCCCGCGCTGGAAGTTCTGGCTGACGTGCTGGCGAATCATCGCTTCGATCTCTACGGGCTCGTCGCGGACGGCAAGGCGCTGGGCGCGGATTTCTCGATCGAGCCATTGCCGAAATCGGGCATCGGCTACGCCGCGGTATCCTTTTCGCCGGGTGGCGATGCCAAGGCGATCGAACAGGAGATGCGTTCGATCCTGACCAAGGTCGCGACGGCCGGCGTGCCGCCGGAACTGGTGGAAGCAGCCAAGCTCCAGGAACGTCGCGATGCGGCGCAGGAGAAAGACTCCATCGCCGGGCTGGCCTCGGTTTGGTCTGATGCCGTTGCGCTCTACGGATTGCGTTCCCCTGACGAGGATCTGGCGCGGATCGAGAAGGTGACTGTCGCCGACGTCAATCGCGTCGCGCGCAAATACCTCAAACTCGATCACGCGATCTCCGCGCTCATGCTGCCGCAAGGGTCTGGCAAGCCGACGGCGTCGGGGGGCGGCTTCGGCGGTCAGGAGACGATCTCTCTCGGTGAAGCGAAGCCGACGAATCTGCCGGATTGGGCGGAGGCCGCGCTCAATCGGCTGGTCGTGCCCCATTCGACCTTGCATCCCGTCGTCACCACCCTCGCCAACGGTCTCACGCTGATCGTTCAGCCCGAGGACGTGAGCGATACGGTCAGCGTCTACGGGCACATCCGCAATCGTCCCGAAACGGAAGAGGCGGTGGGCAAGGAAGGCGTCTCATTGATCCTGGGACCGCTGCTGACGTTCGGCACGGAGCATCTTGATCGCATCGCTTACCAGAAGGCCTTGGACGAGATCGGCGCGCGCGAGCACGCCGGGACCGACTTTTCGATCGAGATGTTGTCGCAGGATTTCGACCGCGGCGTGGAGCTTCTCGCCGACAACGAGTTGCACCCGGCATTGCCGGCGGGGGCGATGGAACTGATCAAGCCGCAGATCGCCCAGGCGGTCGCGGCCCGAAACGAAAGTCCCGGCTGGCTGGCGCAGCGCGCGTTGACCGCGGCGCTCTTTCCGGCGGGCGATCCGAGCCTGCGCCAGGCGACCGCGGGAAGCGTGAATGCGCTGACGCCCGACGACGTCCGCGCCTATTACAAGGAGGTTTTTCGCCCCGATCTCACGACCATCGTCGTCATCGGAAACATCACGCCTGAAAAGGCGCGCGCCGCCATCGAGAAGAATTTCGGCGCCTGGACGGCGGTCGGACCGAAGCCCGACACCGATCTTCCGGCGGCGCCGCCCAATCATGCGGCGGATTTGACCGTGCCGGACGCAAGCCGGGTCCAGGACAACGTCGTACTCGCCTACAATCTCGCTCTGACGCGCTCGGATCCGGACTATTACGCGCTGGCGCTGGGCAATGCGGTGCTCGGCGGCGGGTTCTACTCGACGCGGCTCAGCATCGACCTGCGGAAAAATACCGGGCTCGTCTATTCGGTGGGCGCCGGGTTGCAGGCCGGCAGGACGCGCGGCGTCTATTACGTGGACTACGCCTGCGATCCCGACAATGTCACCAAGGCGGCCAAAATCGTGGCGCAGGAGCTGAAGAACATGCAGACAGCGCCGGTCACCACCGACGAACTCACACGCGTCAAGGCGCTTATGCTTCGCCAAATTCCCTTGGGCGAGGCGAGCATCAGCGACATCGCGGGCGGGTTCCTGGAAGATCGGGAATTGAATCTGCCGCTCGACGAGCCGACCGTCGCCGCACAGCGCTACATCGCGCTTGGGCCTGCCGAAATCGAGACCGCGTTCCAGAAATGGATGCGTCCGGACGACATGGTCCGCGTCACCCAAGGTCCGCCTCCTCGATAAAGGAGGTTACGCGTCCCCGGCGACTTTGATCTTGCGGTCCGACTCCGCGGCCGCAAGCAGCGCATCGACCAGCCTGTGGACCTCGAGGGCCTCGCGTGCGGAGATGCGGGGCTCGCGGGGCGCGTCAATGGCGTCCAGGAAGTCGCGCCATACGCCGAGATGGTAATCGTGCGGGAAGGCCATCGGGTCGGCGCCGGTGCCGCCGGCCGACGCGTCCGGTGCCAGGTCTTCGCGCGTGCCGTCGTGGCGCAGGACCGTCAGCGCGGTGCCGGCCAGCGAAGCCGTGCCTTTCGTGCCGATGAATTCGATGCGTTCCGCGCCGCCCGGATAGGCCGCGGTGGTCGCCTCGATGGTGCCGATGGCGCCGCTTCGGTAGCGCACGGCCGCGCAGGCGAGGTCCTCGGTCTCCATGCGATGCACGGCGCTGGTCATGGCATAGCCGCAGACATCCTCGACCGGACCGGCGAGGCTAAGCATCAGATCGAGTGTGTGGATGCCTTGCGTGATGAGCACGCCGCCGCCGTCGCGCGCCTTGGCGCCGCGGCCCGGTTCGTCGTAGTAGGTCTGCGGACGCCACAACGGAATTTTCGTCGAGCAGGAGACGATCGTGCCCAGTTCCTGCGCTGCCAGGATGGCCGCTAGCCGCTCGGCCGCCGGTTTGAAGCGGTGCTGGAGGCACACGGCGATCTTGACGCCCGCCTCGTGAGCGGCGGCGACGAGCGCTTCGGCGCGAGCCGTGGTGATGTCGAGCGGCTTTTCGAGCAGGACATGCTTGCCGCTTTTCACCACGCGGCTGACGAGTTCGAGATGGGTATTGGGCGGCGTCAGCACGCCGACGGCGGAAATGCTGCGGTCGGCGATGATCCCCTCGATATCGGCCGTCACTGGAAAGGGAAACCGCGCGGCGAAATCGGCCCGGCGCTTTTCGCTTCTGCTCATGGCCCAGACGACCTCCGCCCTGTCTTGCAGGTCGACGAGACTCTTGGCGTGCGGCGTGACGGCCATGCCAAGGCCGACGAGGGCGATGCGGCGGCGGATCATTGATACCTCGGCGTGGCGATCAGAATTTCAGAATCCTGAGCAGAAAGTCGCGCAGCCGCGGACTGGCGCCAACGGTGAACCCGCCGACCATCGCTAAAAGCAGCGCCAGGACCGGCTTGCCGGCGATAAAGGACTGCGCGTCTTCGCCCAGCAGCCTGCCCAGCTCGGCGCTGAAGGCAAAGGCCGAGGCGCCGCGTTGGGCCCGCGCGCGTCGCGCACGGCCGGCAACCAGGTTGGACAGAACGCCGCCCAGGTAGATCACGAGCAGGGACAACAGGAACACCAAAGCCGCCGCGGCCAGGGCGGCCAGCGGCGCGGACAGCACGGTCAGGAGAAGGGAATAAAGCGCCAGGCAGAGAAACACGACGGTCGCGCCGACACCGACCGCCGCAACAAGCAGTGCCGCAGCCATGATCGCGATACGAATTGGCAGTTCTCTCATCCGCCGGATCTTTCCCCGGTGGACTAACGCCGTCCGCCGAACAGCAGGATTCCGAGCAAGAGCCCAATGCCGAAGGCCGCCACGGTGGCGGTCACGGGCTCGTCGTGGATTTTTTTCTTCACGCCGTCGATGGTCTGCTTGGCGTCGCTCCAGGTTTCCTGTGCCGAGCCTTGGAACTTGGCGGCCGCTTCTTGGCCGCGCTGGCGCACAAGATCAGCCAAGGTCTCGGCCAGCCGTGTGAAATCCGCCCGCAATCCGGACATTTCTTCGGTCAGTTTGGAGACGTCTTCGTTTGCCATGGCACCGATCCTGTCTGACAAAGGTTAATTTTCTATAGGTTCCCCCGGCCCGCACAATAGTCAAGTCGGCTTCTCGGATTGCCGCCGGCAGGCAACAGATTGCCGCAGGGGGTATGATACCATTATGGGGCTTTTGTGTCGGCTTTCGCCGACCATGGGAGCACCCCATCGAGGCGATCCTCCACCGCTTCCGGAACCGCCGCATTGTGCAGGGCAATTTCCCTTCTGATGCCGCCAACCGGGAAACCGGGAAAGTCCGCGGCGCCCGGCCGGAAGTGCGCAAATTCGCCCGCTAGGCAGAAATACGCATCGGGAAGTTGCTTAGATCGCATTTGGTGCCAATGGGCTATTTTGACATTGCGCAATGCGTCTGACGTGAACCATTTTCAGAATGACTGTCAAAACAGGAACGCGAGCCATGCAGCACGCTCTGATTATCGCTCATCCCAATCCAAGAAGTTTTGTTTCATCTCTCGCCCTTGCCTATGGCGAGGCGGCGGAGGGGCTGGGTCACAAGACAATCATGCGTGATCTGTATGGAATGGCGTTCGATCCTTGCCTCAAGGCGGACGAGATTCCGACCTCCGCAGGATTTGCGCCGCGCGCCGATGTCGTCGGCGAACGCGTGATCCTGCGGGATATCGACGTGTTTGCGTTGTTTTATCCTTTCTGGCTGAATGCGCCGCCGGCGATGATGAAGGGCTATCTCGACCGCGTGTTCGGAATGGGGTTCGCCTACGGCAAAGGCAAATCCGGCAGCGAGCCGTTGCTGCGCGGCCGCAGGCTGATCAGTTTCACCACGTCCGGCGCGCCCACCGAGTGGGTTATGAAAACCGGCGCGTGGGAGGCCGTTCGTACGTTGTTCGACGAACATGTGGCTGCCGTTTGCGGTATGCAGGTCGTCGATCACGTCCATTTCGGCGGCATCGTGCCGGGAATTCGCGGCGACGTTGTCGCCCGTCACCAGCAGGCGGTGCGTGATGCGGTAGCGAGACAATTCGGCTCACATTGATGTATGGCAATGCGGGAGCCGGCGGTTTAGTACGGGCTGCTTTTCAGGACGATGTGACTCATGTCCGTTCGCAATCTCGAAGCATTCTTCCGTCCAAACAGTATCGCGCTGATCGGGGCTCGTAAGGTTCCCCATTCGGTCGGCGCGGTTATGGCGGCCAATCTGCTTTCCGGCGGCTTCAATGGCCCCATCATGCCGGTCAATCCCAGGCACCGCTCCGTCAATGGCGTGCTTACCTATCCGGACGTGAAGAGCCTGCCGGTATCGCCGGATCTTGCGGTGATCTGTACGCCGCCGGAGACGGTCCCGGGCTTGATCGCCGAGCTTGCGCAGCGCGGCACGAAAGCGGCGATCGTCGTGACGGCTGGGTTTAGCGAATCCACCAATGAAGCGGGTCATAAGCTCGAACGCGAAATGCTCGCCGCGGCGCGTCCGTCGCTGATGCGCATCGTCGGCCCCAACTGCCTCGGCATCCTGTCGACGCCGGCCGGTGTGAACGCGTCGTTTGCGCAAGGCGGACCGCGAAAGGGCAAAGTTGCCTTCGTGGCGCAATCCGGCGCCATGGTGACGACCGTGCTGGATTGGGCTGCGGCGCGCGGCCTTGGCTTCTCGCATCTGGTTTCATTGGGGGACATGGCCGACGTCGATTTCGGCGACATGCTTGACTATCTGGCCAACGACCCGGACACGGATGCGATCCTGCTTTATATCGAGGCGATCACGCACTCCCGCAAATTCATGTCAGCGGCACGTTCCGCAGCGCGCGTCAAGCCGGTGATCGCGATCAAGGCCGGCCGCAGCGAGACGGCCGCGCGCGCGGCTGCGTCGCACACCGGCGCGCTCGCCGGCGTCGATGCGGTCTATGATGCGGCGTTCCAGCGCGCCGGTATTCTGCGCGCTTACGATCTGGACGAGATTTTCGACGCGGTGGAAACATTGTCGACGCGGCCGCGGGTGACCGGCGACCGTCTGGCCATCGTCACCAACGGCGGCGGCGTGGGCGTTCTCGCGGTCGATGCGCTGTCGGATTACAAGGGTACGCTTGCCGAGCTGACGCCGAAAACCATCGCCGATCTGAATGCGGTCCTTCCGCCGACTTGGTCGCACGGCAATCCGATCGACATCATCGGCGATGCGGGCGGCGAGCGTTACGCCGCCGCTCTCAACGCGATCGCCGACGCGCCGGACATGGACGGCGTGCTCGTGCTGCATTGTCCGGTGGCGGTCGCCTCCGGCCTCGAAGCGGCGAAGGCCACGGTCGATGCGGTGAAGGCGAGCGAACGCGCCGTGCTGACGAGTTGGCTTGGCTCCGGCGAGGTGGAGGAATGCCGCCGCCTGTTCCAGGCTGCGCATATTCCGACCTACGAGACGCCGGAAAAGGCCGTCCGTGGTTTCATGCATCTGGCCCGCTACGCCCGCGGGCAGAACGTGTTGATGGAAGTGCCGGCTTCGGAGGCGGAAGATTTCGTGCCGAACGAGGCGCGTGCGCGCGCCGTCGTGAACGAGGCGTTGGCGGAAGGGCAGGTCTGGCTCGACGCGATCCGCGTGGCGCAGCTTTTCGAATGCTATGCCATTCCCAGCGTTCGGCTGACGAAGGCGGCGACGCCTGCCGACGTCGCGAAGACGGCGCAGGACTTCGGCGTTCCCGTTGTGATCAAGATCCTGTCGCCCGACATCACGCACAAGTCGGATGTCGGCGGCGTCGATCTGGACATTGACGGTGCGGATGCCGCCAGGGCCTCGGCCGAGGCGATGCTGGTGCGTGTCGCCAAGGCTGCGCCCAAGGCCAGGATCGACGGCTTCCTCGTCCAGGAGATGATCCGCAGGCCGCGCGCCTACGAGTTGATCGTCGGTATGGCGGTTGACAAGATCTTCGGGCCGTTCCTGCTGTTCGGTCATGGCGGCGTGGCGGTGGAAGTGATCGCCGACAAGGCGCTGGCGCTGGCGCCGCTGAACATGGCGCTTGCCCGCGATATGGTATCGCGCACGCGCATTTACCGGCAGCTCAAGGGCTATCGCGACCGCGCGCCCGCCGCGCTCGAAGACGTCTACGCGGTTCTGGTGCGGGTGTCGCAGCTGATTTGCGATTTTCCGGAAATCATCGATCTCGACATCAATCCGCTTTTGGCCGATGCCAACGGCGTGATTGCCGTCGATGCGCGCATTAAGCTTGTCAAGGTCGATCCGGGAGCGCGCGACGCACGGCTCGCCATCAAGCCCTATCCCAAGGAACTCGAACATCGCGAGACGGTTCCGGGACTTGGTGAGTTTTTCCTGCGCCCGGTTCGCCCCCAGGACGCGGCGGCCTTCACGCGTTTCTTTGCGCGGCTGTCGCCGGACGACGTCCGCCTGCGCTTCTTCTCGCCCTTGCGCAGCCTGCCGGCCAATCTGCTCGCCCGGCTCACCCAGATCGACTACGACCGCGACATGGCCTTTGTCCTGTTCGATGCGGAAGACGAAGTCATGGGTGTCGCGCATTTTGCCGCCGATCCCGACAAGCAGCGCGCGGAATACGCGGTACTGGTGCGCAGCGACCTCAAGGGCAATGGCATTGGTACGGCGCTGATGCAGCGCATCATTGCCTATGGCAGACGTTTCGGGGTCGGAGAGATATTCGGCGACGTGCTCGAAGAAAATGCGATGATGATCTCGCTGTGCCGCGAACTGGGTTGCGCGCTCGCGCCGCTTCCCGGCGCCGCCGGAATCGTGCGTTCCAGCCTGAAGTTGTGATGCGGCGCTGAGACAACGGGCATCGGACTTTTATACCCTAGGGGTAAGTTCGTACTTTGCAGAACACCCCGCTTCGAGGTTATCTTCCGGGCCGGGCCGTCATCGGGTCTTAAACTCCGCTCGAAATGACGGTTCGGCCGTAGCCCGGTTTTGCGAAGAAAGTAAGGGCTGCATGCAACGCACCGCTGCCGAACCCGGCAGAGACCTTGGCGCCCTGTCATCGTCCGGCGAGTCTGCCTCCGCTCGGCCAGCCGCCTGTGAACACGGCTGTCGCTTCTTCATGGATGAGGCTTGCGCCCACAAATCCGACATGGACAAAGTCGGAGTAACGGTGAAATTCGCCCGCAACGAGACGATTTATTCGAAGGGCGACGAAGCGCACTATTCCTACAAGATGATCGAAGGCGCCGTACGGTTGTCGCGAATCTTCGCCGACGGAAGGCGGCAGATCGTCAACTTCTATCTGCCCGATGAGACGTTTGGTATCGAACTTTCCGGGGAATATACGTCCACGGCCGAGGCGGTTGGCGACGTCGTGACCTTGCGCTGCCCGCGCCTCTGCATTGCGCAATTGACCGCGGGAAATCCCGACATAAGCCAGAAGCGGCTGGCAATGCTGAGTAAAAACCTGGCTGCGGCCGAGCGGCATGTCGCCATGCTCGGCCACCAAAGCGCCAAGGAGCGCGTCGCCTCGTTCTTTCTGGCGCTGGAAATGCAGCGTCGCACCGAAAGCGAGGGCATGCTCGACCTGCCGCTGAGCCGCCAGGACATCGCCGATTATCTCGGTCTGACCATCGAAACCACGTGTCGCGCATTGAGCGAGCTCAAGCGTCAAAAGATCATCGACGCGCCGAGCCGGCGGCGAATCGTGATCCGCGACCTTGCCGGCCTGCAGGCGATTGCCGAGGGCGACGTCTGACGGGGTTCCGGGCGCGCGGCATTGTCGCTTCTTTGACAAGTCTCAATGCACTCGTCGGCGCGGTCGCACATCCTGTTGCGGACAAAAACCGGACACGCAACCGGAGGAACCATGTCGTTCGTGAAGATTCTTGTGCCCGTCGCCGGGGTCGGTCGCGACCGCTTTGCACTGCAGACCGCTTTCGCTGCCGCCCGGCCATTCAACGCCCATGTGGTCGCGTTATTCGTCCATGCCGATCCGCGCGAGTCGGTTCCGTACGGGGAACTTCCTTTCTCGCCCGACATTGTTCAGGATTTGATCGACACCGCCGCCGATCTGGAAAAGGCGGCCTCGAAGGCCGCGCGCAGCACGCTCGCGACCCTCGCCGCGGAAGCGGATATCCGCATCGTCGGAACGCCGCAAAGAAGCGACGCGGTGACGGTCTCCTACCAAGAAGTGACCGGCCATCTGGCCAGGGCGCTCGACCGCGAGGCGCGGCTCTGCGATCTGGTGGTATTTCCGCCGATCCGCGAAACGGACGATCCGGAAATCCAGGATGGATTCATACGTACTCTGACCAAGCTGGAACGTCCGGTGTTGTTGTCGTCGGAAAAGCCGCCGGAGCAGATCGGCAAGAGAGTGGCTGTGGGCTGGGACGGCAGCATCGCCTGCGCCCACGCGCTGATGTCGGCGCTGCCTTATCTGGCGAAAGCGGACGCTATCGAAATTCTCTCGGTCCAGGATTCCGCCAACCAGCACGGTTGCAGCGTGGACGATGTCACGGCCTATCTGGCGCTGCACGGTCTGACCTGCACGCGGCGCATTTTCACGCGCAACGGAGACAACGTGGCCGAAGTCTTGCTGGAAAACGCGGCCAGCGGCGGTTTCGACATGCTGGTGGCCGGCGGTTACGGCCATAGCCGGCTGATGGAATCGATCTTCGGCGGCGTCACCGAGCACATCGTCTCGCACCCGAAAATCCCCGTCTTCATGATGCACTGACAGGGTGTGTGGACGGCGTCAGCCGTCGCCCGCGGCCTAACCCCCTCCCCCCAGGGGAGGGCAGGGAAATTCAAAAACAATTCGGCAGTGTAGAATGCACCCCGGACGCCCGGTTGCGCTTTTCGAGCGGTGGGCTCTCGCATTTTTCTTGCGTGGCTGGAGGTTGCGGGTGGGATTTCCGTCAGGTAAAGCGGACTGGATATGGCTACGACCGCAGCAGCGAACGACACCCAGCAAGGCCGGGCAAGCCGGGCCACCATCCGGCTTCTGGGGCGCCTGCTCGGCACGGTCATCAGGGAACAATACGGACAGGACGAGCAAAGCCTGAAACGCGGCCAGGCCGATCTCGATCTGGTCGAGGAGATACGCCGGCAGTCGGTCGGCGAGCATCGTGACGGCGCCACCGACGTGCCTCTCAAGCTGAGGCTGAGCGAGCTCGAACCGCCCCAGGTGGCGCTTCTCATCCGCGCGTTCACGATCTTCTCGCAACTCGCCAACATCGCCGACGACCATCTTGTCCATTGCGAGAAGGGCCCCGGTCCGCTGCAGCAGCTCGAGGCGCATCCGCGCGTGAACGCCAGGAACGTGAGCGCCTACCTGGCCGGCGCGCTGCTGTCGCCGGTGATCACCGCGCATCCCACGGAGGTGCGGCGCAAGAGCATTCTCGATCGCGAAGCGGATATCGGCGCGCTGCTTATGAACCGCGAACGGGCGAATCTGCAGACGGGTGAGAATGCGGAGATCGACGCCCAGCTCAAGCGCGAGATCCGGACGCTGTGGCAGACGCGAATGCTGCGTCCGATCCGCATCCATGTGACGGACGAAATCGAGAACGCACTCGCCGTTTTCTCGCGCACGTTTCTCACCGAGATTCCGGCGGTCAAGCGCCGTCTGGCGTACCTCTTCGGCCTCAACGGCACGGTCTTGCCCTATCTGAAGCCGGGCTCTTGGGTGGGCGGCGATCGCGACGGCAACCCCTTTGTCTCCGCGCAGACGCTCGAATACGCCGTCCGCCGCCAGGCCGAAGTGGTCCTCGATCATTACCTCGAGCAGGTGAACATGCTCGGCACCGAATTGACGCTTTGCGACGAATTTTCCTCGACCACGGACGCACTCAAGGCGCTTGCGGCAAGCCCGGAACACACCTCTCGCCAGCAACTGGACGAACCTTATCGCCGCGCGCTGATCACCTGCTATGCGCGGCTGGCGGCAACGCGCAAGGCGCTGATCGGGCGGGGGCCGGCACGGCCGGCGCGCTGGGAGGCCGAGCCCTATGCGACACCCGAAGACTTCGCCGCCGATCTGACCGTCATCGTCGAATCCCTGCGCGGCGGCGGAGATGCCGATCTGGCGGACGGAAGGCTGCTCAATCTGCGTGAGGCTGTCGGGGCGTTCGGATTCCATCTTGCGGTCGTGGACCTGCGTCAGAACGCCGACGTCCATGAAGTAGCGCTCGACGAGCTGTTCCGCGTCGCCAACGTCGTTCCGTCCTATGCGGGGCTCGGCGAAGAAGATCGCGTTTCGCTGCTACTCGGGGAAATGGCGAACCCGCGGCTCCTGCGTTCGCCCTATCGGCGCTACTCGGAAGAGACGCAGCGCGAACTCGATATTGCCGACAAGGCCGCTGTTCTCAAACGCCGGTTCGGCGACGCCGCCATCGCAAACTATGTCATCTCGAAGACGACGAGCGTATCCGATCTTCTGGAAACCGCTTTGCTGATGAAAGAAGCGGGGCTCTTCACGCCGGGCGACTCGCCCAGCGCCGCGCTGCGGATCATTCCCCTTTTCGAGACCATCGAGGATCTTCGCGCCGGCGCTGACATCATGAGCGCCTATTTCGACATTCCGCTGGTGGCCGCCATGCTCAGCGCTCAGGGCGGCACCCAGGAGGTGATGATCGGTTATTCCGACAGCAACAAGGACGGCGGCTATCTCACGTCCAACTGGGAAATTCGCTCCTGCATCGCACGCTTGACGGCGTTGGGGCAGTCGCGCGGCATCAAGATGCGGTTTTTCCACGGCCGCGGCGGCGCCGTGGGGCGTGGTGGCGGGTCGAGCTTCGATGCCATCCGTGCCCTTCCGGCGGGCGCCTCGGCGAGCGGCATCCGCATCACCGAACAGGGCGAAGTCGTGGCGAGCAAATACGGCGATCCGGAGATCGGCCGCTCCAGTCTGGAGACGATAATCGTCGCCGCGCTCCTGTCTCAGCTCAATCACGAACACGACGCCGCGGATGGCGACGCGGCGGATATTTTGGCGAAGTTAAGCGCCTCGGCGTATCGCGCTTATCGCGGCCTGGCTTACGACATCAAAGGGTTCGACCGCTATTTTCGTGAATCGACACCGTTGCCGGAAATTTCGAATTTGAAGATCGGCAGCCGTCCGGCATCACGCAGCACGTCTGGGCGGATCGAGGATTTGCGCGCTATTCCCTGGGTCTTCTCTTGGTCCCAGGCGCGCGTGATGCTGCCCGGCTGGTTCGGGTTCGGATCGGCGGCACGGGAGGTGGGGGCGGAGGCCTTGCGTCCGCTCTACAGAATCTCGCCATTCTTCCGCACGACCGTGTCCAACATGGAAATGGTGCTTGCCAAATCGAGCCTGGCGATTGCGCGACGTTATTCCGAACTTGTCGAGGACAGGGTGCTGGCGGAGGCGGTGTTCGCGCGCATCGAAGACGAATGGCACGCCACGGTCGCGGCAGTGTTGGCGATCACGGGACAGTCCGAGCTGCTAGACCGTAGTCCCAAGCTCCAGAATTCGATCCGCCTCAGACTTCCTTATATCGATGCGCTCAACCACTTGCAGGTCGATCTCTTGCGCCGCCGCCGCGCCGGCGACGACAGCGAGCAGACGCATCGCGCCATTCACATGTCGATCAACGGCGTCTCGGCGGGCCTGCGCAACAGCGGTTAGGCTTCTTGTTCTGTCAGCGTACCGTTGATCGTGGCATGGCACGTTTGGCTGACCGTCGGCACCGCGTTCAGTGCATCACGCAGCGTCTGCTCGACAATGCCAAGCAGGGAAACAGCCGTCTGATGGCGATGACGCTCGTTTGCGCTGGCCGGCAGCGCGGCCAGAAGCTCTCCGGCGTTGATGGCATCGATGATCGAAAGAGCATCACGAATATGTTTCGCTGATGCGCACGACTCGGGGATCATCCAGCCGTTTTTGAAATCTCGTTTGTTGAAGGAGTTCATGGTCGCCCTCCTCGGGCATGGTTCAGGTCCGCGATCAGTGCGGCGAAAGGCTTCCAATCTTCACACATGCCGGCAGCCAGGGTTGGATTGCTCCTCTTTGCGCCAGCCGCAATACCTCTGGCGTCGGGCAACGGGTCATCAGCGTCGAAAGCACGTTTACCTAAGATTGAAGACCTTCTGGCTGTGTCCCCATTTTGCCGGTAACAAGACGACAGTATCGGCAGGGTAGAAGGACCTCCGCACACCGTATGTAGAAATTGCAGGTACGGGGCGTTCCTTCGGACGAACACGTGGAAAAACTTATTGATCCGCGTCTGCACAACTGGGAAGGCGCGCGCGCGTTCCTCGAGGTGGTGCGACGCGGCAGCTTCCGCTCCGCTGCGCAATCCCTGCATCGTTCGGTTAACACGCTCCGCCGCGAAATCGAAGAGCTCGAACGCGAGGTCGGTCTCACCTTGTTCACGCGGCATGTGGACGGCGTGCGGCTGACCGCCGACGGCGAGTTGCTGCTCGGTGCGGTCAAGCGCATGGAAAGCGCTTCGTTTGATATTGCACGCGCGCGAAATCGCGGCGCGACGATGCGCGGCGAGGTGCGGCTCAGCGTCACCGAAGGATTGGGGACTTTCTGGCTTGCTCCCCGCCTGGTCGAATTCCAGCGCAACTACCCTGAACTTCTGATCGACATACGCTGTGCGATGCACCCGGCAGACGTGCTGCGGCTCGAAAGCGACATTGCCGTCCAGATCACCCGCCCGACGGCCAAGGATATGCGTCTCGTCAAGATCGGTCGGCTGCATTCCATGCCCTTCGCCTCGCGTACCTATCTTGAGACGCATGGCACCCCGAAAAGTTTCTTGGAACTGTCCAGGCATCACCTGGTGCTGCAGGTCGCCGATCAGCTCATCGCCATGGAAGAATACGCGCGAATGTTCCCCGAAACGCCGCAACTCGGCACGGTTTCTTTCCGGGTCAATGTGAGCAGCGCCTATTATTGGCTGATCGCGCGCGGCGGCGGGATCGGGATACTTCCCACCTACGCGCAAGCGATCGGTGGGATGGTCGTGCCGATCGATGTGGAAGGCGTGCGGTTCGTCAACGATATTTGGCTCACTTACCATCCGGATGCCGCCAGGATCGAACGCGTACGCCGCCTGATCGACTGGCTGATCGAAGCATTCTCACCTAGAAAATACCCCTGGTTCGGCGAGGAGTTCATCCATCCGCGGGATTTGCCGCGCGCGACGGGCGCATCATCCCTGGCATCCATGTTCGAAGGGTTCAAAGAGTTTGAAAGGCACGGCATCGTCCCCGCGGCCGAGTAATACACCCGCTTTCGAGCGCAGCTCGGCCATTACCTTCTCTGCTGGCTCGATAACCTTTCCGGCGTCACGCTCATATAAGCGCCCGCCCGGGCATACCATCCGCAACCCGCCGAGAGCGCCGCGCCTCAACGCGCGGGTTCGCTCTCGATCTCATACAACTGCGACGCTTTTCCTTCGGCGAGTTGCTTGGCGAGGTTAAGAATGGCGCGCCTGTGCTTGGGCGACTGTATCGCCGAGTAAGCTTCCAGAAGTTCCGCAGCACCGGGCTCATTCAAGCGTGCGACGTGACGTGAGAACAGGGACGATGCCTTCGACTGGTCGAGATCGCCCACGATGTCCATCACACCGCAATGCAGCGCTTGCGCGATTTCCACAAGCCGCGAGAAGCTCACGCGGTTTGTTCCATGCTCATACTTCTGCACTTGCTGGAACGTGATGCCCACCTGACGGGCGAGCTGTTCCTGTGACAGGCCCAACTCACGCCGCCGCAACCGGATTCGCGACCCGAGCGCGACATCCAGCGGATGCGGTGCACTGTCCTCCGTATAAGTTGTCATACCTTGTCCTTCTTGCCCCCCTGAATCAGAGCATTCCTGCGCATTCTTGTCCATCGGCCACTACCAGGAACGCGGCCTGTCTCGTCTACAGGTTGCAGCAGATGCACAGGCAAAAGGCAATTTCTAGATGCTTTTTCCGTGGCAGGTTAATTCGAGATTAAGTTGCAGCCATGATGATCAACACCTTAGCGGTATCAGAAGCGCCTCGGAAGGAACGGCGACGCCATGCCAAGACGGTTGGGAAACTTCGTGCGCAGGTTTGGCAAGTTCGTCCCACCGGTCCTCGCGCGCCCGTTTGGGCGGCCTGTAACGCTGTTTTTTCATGGGGTTGAGCCGCATACGGACGATCCGCGCGTCCAGACGAATCACCACGAGGTCGACGATTTTGTTCGAATCATCAAGACGATCAAAACGAATTTCCAGGTTCTCCCGCTCGCGGCGATCAGCGACGCTTTGGCGCACCCCGACCGTCACCACCGCACAGTGTTTCTGACCTCCGACGATGGCTACGCCAACACATTAACCATCGCTGCTGACTTGCTGGAGGAAATGGGCCTGCCGTGGACGTTGTTCGTCAGCACGCACCACGTCGACACTGGTGAACGCAATCCGATGTTCCTCGTCAGGCTCTTCTTTTATTACGCGCCAGGCGGGCACTACGACATTCCATGTCTCGGTCCGATCGCCCTCGGCGACCAGCAGATGCGCGATCGTCAGGTCGGCCCCGCCGTCGAGCGGCTGAGGCTTATGGCTTTCGCCGATGCCTCACGCGTTCTGGCGGCGATGTTGGCCGCGTTTCCGGATAATACGCTGCGCCAGCTGTTAGCACGGTTTTCATCGGAAGTCTTTTTGTCCTGGGAGCAGATTGCAGACTTGAAGAGGCGCGGTGTCGAGATCGGCGCCCACGCCCATCATCACTGGGCGATGCATGCGGATCAGGCCCCTGCGTTCGTCCACGACGAGGCCCGCCGCGCGCGCGCGCGCATCGAGAAGGAAATCGGCGTCTGCCGTTATTTCGCCTATCCGCACGGCAATACCGACGACGTTTCGCGGTCGGCTTGGGAAGCCGTGCGTGATGCCGGATACGATTACGCGTTTACGACGTTGTCAGGCACGCTGGATGCGAGCCTTAACCCGTTTCTTTTGCCGCGCTTCTGCCTGGGTGCTGACGAACGCGGCTTGCCGAGCTTGGTACCGCTGTTGCGGGCGGCCAATCCACGCCTTGCCGAGTGGCAAAGGAAGATGGCGGGTTAACCACGCACTGTATCGAACCGGGACGGCCGACGTCGCTGGCAGCCCTTGAAGACGCTCCCAACCCGATATTGCGTTGCGATCTGACACGTTTCCTCGGAGTTCGGCTGGCGCATGTGATGCAGCACTGACGTCGGAAGCTTTGCCTCGAGACCTCGCGTGAGTATTCATGAACAATTCGCGGAGACGCTGGCGGATCCTCAGGCCGTTCGGCGCACGCTGGACGCCCTGCCGGCGCCTTTCGATCTTCTGTCGGCAAGAAGCGAGGCACGGTTCGTTACCGCCAACGCCAACGCCAACACAAGCTGGGCGCTGACGTCGTCCAAGCGCCTGCTCGATCTCTGCATCGCGATTCCGGCGTTTATCCTGGTTGCACCATTGTTGGCGCTTCTAGCGCTGTTGATCCGCCTGGACTCCGCCGGGCCGGTGCTGTTCCGGCAGAAGCGCCTCGGCTACCGCGGTCGCCCCTTCGACATTCTTAAATTACGCACGATGAAAGTGCTGGAAGACGGTGAGGCGATCGCCCAGGCCCGCCGCGACGACGCGCGTACGACGCGGATCGGGCGATGGCTCAGAATCCTCAGCCTCGACGAGTTGCCGCAACTCCTCAATGTCATCAAGGGTGAAATGTCGCTGGTCGGTCCGCGTCCGCATGCGCGAGCGCATGATGCGCTCTACGGGCGTCTGATTGCGAATTATGAACGCCGGCAGGACGTCAAGCCCGGCATCACGGGCTGGGCGCAGATTCACGGGCTGCGTGGCGCTACGCCGACGATCGACATCATGTCCAGGCGCGTTGATTTCGACGCTTGGTACGCCAATCACGCCAGCTTGGGCCTTGACCTGACGATTCTCCTCCGCACGCCGCTGGAAGTTTTCCGGCGCAGGAACGCCTACTGATGCGTACACAAGCTCGCCAGACTAATGATGCAGCCGTGCCGCGCTCCGTCGAGCGCCGCTCCGGTCCCCGGGTTTACGATCGCGTCATTGTAGGCGGGTTGCGGACGGCGTGCGTTTCGCGGCATCAGCTCGGTGGCTTGATGGTCGGCGATTGTCTGGCGGCGCGCGGCGGGCAGCGTGCTCCCCGGCTCGTTTTTGCCTCGAATGGCCACGCCATCGCGCTGGCGGCGTTGAATGCCGAGTTCCGCCAACAGCTGGCGCAGGCCGATCTGATCCATGCGGACGGTACACCGGTGGTTTTCGCTTCGCGCCTGCTGACCAGGACGCCGGTTCCTGAGCGTAGCGCCACGACGGACTTTATCTTTGATGCCGCCCACGCTGCTGCGCAGCATGGTCTGAAGTTCTTTCTTCTCGGGTCGACGGAAGAGGTTAATTCGCGGTGTGCCGCGAACCTGAACGAGGCTTATCCCGGCGTCGAAATCGCGGGCAGGCGCAATGGCTATTTTTCGGCGGAGGAAGAGGCCAGCGTCTGCGAAGAGATCAATCGCTCGGGTGCCGATGTGCTTTGGGTCGGCCTTGGCGTTCCGCTGGAATACGAATTCTGTCTGCGCAACAAGGCAAGGCTGAAAGTGGGTTGGATCGTGACGTGTGGTGGCTGCTTCAATTTTGCGGCCGGCGACTATGTCCGCGCGCCGCAATGGATGCAGAAGATCGGCCTCGAATGGCTGCACCGCCTATGGCGCGAGCCCAAGCGGTTGTTCTGGCGCTACCTCGTCACCAATCCGATCGCGATCGCCATGCTGCTGCTGAGCACCGGCAGCGCACAGTCCATATATACCCAGCCCTAGAGGTGGTCATGCTCGCCGGTGCACAACAGGCACTTCCCTTCCTCCAAGAAGGCGATTGGCTGCGAGTAAAGGCGCTTCTGCGCACTGGTTACCGCTACAGCCTGTCCGTTGTCGGCCCGGTTACGGTCTCGGCCGCGCACTTCATCGCGTCGCTGATTTTTCTACGCCTGTTGCAGGCCGATGAGTTCGGCCAGTTCTCGTTTCTCCTGATCATCGTGCCGTTCTGTCTGGGCGCGGCCGGCGCACTGCTCGGCGCGCCGGCGTCTCTGACGCGCGGCAAGGACGAAGACACGGCGGCGGAGGAAATCGCCACGCTGCACAAGGCAAGCCTGATCATCTCGGGCGTCGCCGGCCTCGTAGTGGCCGCGCTCATGTTCTCGACACATGCCGGAGCGGGGGAGGCGGCCCTGTTTGGCCTCTACGGCGTGGGGGCGACGTTGCGCGGCTTCGCCCGCAGCCTTTCCAACGTTCACGCCAAGCTCAAGCGGGTTGCGGCTTCGGACATCACCTATGCGGTACTGCTGGTGAGCGGCTTGGTGATTCTCATCGCCTTCGGCCGCCTGACCATGTTCCACGCCGCGGCCGTCTTCGTCCTGTCGGTGATTGTGAGCTTCCTGCCGTTCGGGCCGGCCTATGCGCGCGAACTGGCGTTGGCCGTGAAAGCGCGGAACCTCAAACGCTATCTGCCCATGTGGCGGGACGTGACGCGCTGGTCCCTGCTGGGCGTGGTTTTGACCGAACTGACCGTCAATGCGCATGCCTATTTCGTGACCTTCATTTCCGGGCCCAAGGCATTCGGCCTGCTGGCGCTTGGCGCCCTCTTCATGCGGCCGGCATCGCTCGTCTTGTCGGCGCTGCCCGACATCGATCAGCCGGTGATGACCCGCCATCTCGCCCATGGCGACGTCAAGGGCGCGGTGCGGGTGGTTAACGAATTTCGAACGGCGTCCGGTGCAGTCTTGATCGGCACTATTGCTCTGTCGGTCGTCCTCGTGACTTGGTTCCCGCATCTCTTCCTGAAAAAGGGCTATGACGAAACCGATGTCTTGGCCGTCCTGGCCCTGTGGATCGCGATCACTATCGCCCGTGTCATCCGCACGCCGGAAGCGGTATTCCTTCAGGCAACGGGCAGCTATTCGGCGCTGGCGCGTGTCAGCGCTTGGTCGAGCGTGACGTCCCTTGTCGTGACCTTCGTTCTGTTGTGCACGCTTGGTCCGATTGCCTCTTTGGGCGGCGTTTTCGCGGGGGAGATTGCGATCATGGTGGGGATATTCCCGCTGGCGCGCGCGTGGAGAAGGCAGCATGCCTGAGATCGTCGTGGCCATCCCGACGTTTCGCCGTCCGCGCAGCCTGTCGCGGCTGCTGGGTGCCCTGGAGAAGATCGAGGCCGACGCGCGTCTCGCTGTCGTCGTCGCCGACAACGATGCCGAACACCATGAGGGCTACGATCTGTGCCAGACGCTTTGTGCGCAGGGCTATCGCTGGTCGCTTGATCCCGTGATCGCGCCAGAGCGTGGAATCGCGCAGGTGCGCAACGTCCTAGTGGAACGCGCGTTGGCCTATCGCAACGCGAGCTTCGTGGCGATGCTCGACGACGACGAGTGGCCGTCGCCGCAATGGCTGAACCAGTTCCTTCGCGTGCAGGCGCTGACGGGCGCCGATGCCCTGCAGGGTTCGATCTTGTTCGAGTTCGAGACGGCGCCGCGCGCCTGGGCAGCCGGTTTCGACGGCGTGACCTCGATCCGTCGTCCCACCGGGCCGGTGCGCCTGCTGGAGGGCGCGGGAAACATCTTCCTGACGCGCGGCTGCCTGGAGGGCCTGGAACGGCCATGGTTCGATCCGGCATTCGCGCTGACCGGCGGCGAGGATCGCGATTTCTTCGAACGGCTGGCGCACGCCGGCAAGCGCTTTGCCTGGGCGGATGAAGCCACGGCCCACACCGTCGTGCCGGCTTCGCGAACCAGCCTGAAATGGACGCTCGAGCGCGCCTACAGCATCGGCAACACCGACATGCGCATTTTTCTCAAACATCGTCCGACGCTTGCCGCCCGTACGCGGGAGTTTGGCAAGATCCTGCTGGCGCTCTTGTTGTCGCCGATCTTGTTGGTCATCCTTGCGGCTGTTCCGAATCGCGCCGTCGATGCGCTGCGTAGGATTTCCCGGAATGTCGGGAAGATCACGGCGCTCCTTGGCCGGCATTACAACGAGTATGCCGTAACGCATGGCGAATGATGGTCTGGCCGACAGTGTGATACGCGCCCATCAGGCGACGTGGATCGACGAGGCTGTATTCCTTGCCTTCCTGCTGTTGGCGTTCGTGGGGCTGACGCCTTTCGCCGTGCCACCGCCGACGCTCAATCCGATGGCCAGCGGGCTCAATACGACGGGCGCGGGCGATCTGGCACGCCAGATTTGCTATCTGGTGGTCTTCGCCGCCATCGTCCTCGGAGCCTTCCGCAATCGGGGATTGCGGGCGCTTTCGACGGTCCCCATCCTGCTGGTGCTGCTCCTGGCATGGTGTGTGTTGAGCGCCACCTGGGCGGGCGAGCCGGGAGTTGCGGTCCGCCGCGCCGGGCTGGCGGTCATCCTCGTCGCGTCGGTCATGCTGAGCGTGGAAACGATCGGCGCCGAGCGCAGCCTCGCTCTCTGGCGCTGGGTGCTCGTGGGCGTTCTGATCGTGAATTTTGTCTCCATCCCCCTGATCCCGCAGGCCCGACACCTGCCGGGTGAAGCCGATCCCAGCCTGGTGGGCGACTGGCGTGGACTTTACGATCACAAGAACATTGCTGGCTCCGTCACCGCGATGACCACAATCATCTTCTTGTTTACGCCGCATCTGTCGTCCGGATTGTTCCGAAAATTGCGGGATTGGACGATTGTCGCCGCGGCGATCGCCTTCACCGTGATGACGCGTTCGAAATCGTCGCTCGGTTTGATGGTGATCGCGCTCGCCATGGGCGCGGTCTATCGCTGGGCCTGGAAAAGGGAATTGGATCGTACCATCGTCGTCGTCGCGGGTCTGGTCCTGGTGGTTGTGGTCACGGCTTTCCTTGTCGCGGATCAGGGCGCGATCACACGTTTTTTTGAAGATCCCGACGACCTGACCGGCCGCACCGCAATCTGGCAGGCGGAAATAGCCTATATCCACGATCATCCGCTTTTCGGCGCGGGATTCGGGACCTTCGCCGACACCGGCGGTCTGTCGCCGCTGCACAATTACGTCGGCAATGGCTGGGTCAGCGAAGTGAGCCACGGCCACAATGGCTATCTGCAGTTGCTCGTGACCATCGGAGCGATCGGGTTCGTGCTCGCGATTGCGAGTCTCATCGTGACGCCCACGATTGTGTTCTGGGAGCGCGACGGCGACCTCGATATGAAGGCGCTGCTCTTTGCGCTGTTCGTGTTCCTGGTACTGCACAATTTCATGGAATCCGATTTCTTCGAAGGCGACGGTGTGACCTGGGTTGGCTTCCTGCTGATGCTTGCCATGCTTTACAGCCCGGGGCGCCGCGGAGAAATGCAATGACGCCGTTTTTCTCGGTCGTTGTGCCCGTATATAACCGCGCGGCGATCCTCGGCAAAGCCTTGCGATCCGTGCTGGCGCAGACGGAGCAGGATTTTGAAATCGTCGTGGTCGACGACGGATCCGCGGATCGGCCCGTGCGTACCGTGGCGGAGATCGGCGATCCGCGTATCGTCTTCATCCGCCAGGAAAATCGCGGCGGCGGCGCGGCGCGCAACACCGGCATCGACGCGGCGCGCGGACATTTCGTCGCTTTTCTGGATTCCGACGACGAGTTTCTGCCCCATCATCTCGCGACCATGCGCAGGCTCATCGAACGCGTGTCGCGCACCGCCGGTTATGCGCGGATCATTGTGGACCGAGGCGAAGGACGTACCTTCGTCAAGCCGCCGCGCGCCATCCGCGAAGGCGAGGACATGGCGACCTATCTTCTCTGTGATCGCGGGTTTGTGCCCACGAGCACCATCGTTGTGGAGCGCGCGATGGCCACTGCTGTCCGCTTTCACGAGAATCTCGCCGCCGCGGAAGATACGGATTTCGCCATCCGTCTGACGCTGGCGGGCGTCCGTTTCGTCATGGCGGAAGAACCGGGTGTGCACTGGCAGGATATTGGTGATCCCAACCGCCTGTCGTCCGGCCGCAAGAGCGCGACCATGCTGCAATGGATCGAAGAGCTAAAGCCGCAAATTCCGACCAAGGCCTATTACGGCTGTCTCGGTTGGGCCTACGCCAAATACGTGGCCACGCAAGACCGCTTTGCCGCGTTGAAACTCTATCTATCCGCCGTCCTGCACGGCTGCTATCGGCCGTCCTTGGCGGGGATCATCTTCCTGCAGATATTCTTGTCGGACGGTGCCTATCGCAGGCTGGCCGACACCGCCGTCGCACGGTTTGGCGCCGGCCTTCGCCTGCATCCGAACGACTAAGCGGCGCGGGCCATCGCGTTGGTGCTGAGCTTGCGTGCCAGATGCGCCGAGAGCCGCGGCGCCGCGAACTCCGTTCCAACCATGAAGCGCATCAGGGGGCCGAAGCTGTGCACGGCGGCTGGACCGACAACATAGAGCCCCGCCAGCGAGGTCTCGAAGTTATCGGACAGGACAGGTACGCCTTTGACAGAGGAGATATGTGCGCGCATTTCCGCGTTCAGGAATGGAAGCTTGGCAAGATCGGGGCGATAGCCGGTGGCCGCGATCACATGGTCGACCGCGAGGGTCTGCGTCGTTCCGTCGTCGCCGGCGATCCCGAGCGTGACGCGGCCGCCATTCCTGACCGCATTTTGCAGCGTCTGCCCCATGATCGCGGGAATCTGCCCCTCGATGCGCTGGCGCATGAACCAGCCTGGTGCCGGCCCCAGATGGCGTTTGACGATCCGCAAGCGAAGATGTTCCGGCAGGCGGTGAAACAGCAGCGGCGCGTTCGCGTAGATGAAAGAGTGCCAGCCCTGGCCGATGCCGCTGGGCGGACGCTGGATGTAGGACAGCAGCGATTCCTTGGTGGCGTCCGGAGCGTCGTGGAACACGATCGACAGCGCACGCGCGATGATGCGCACGTTGGCGCCTTTCTCGTGCAGCGCAGCGGCAATATCGATGGCGGATGCGCCGGCACCAAGCACAATCACGTCGCGTCCCACAAACCCGGAAACGTCGTGATGATCATAGCTGTGTGAGCAGATGTCCGGCGCAAGCGCTGAAAGCAGCTCCGGTATGTGTTTGAACCAGGTGATGCCGACGGCCAGCACGACCAGCTTTGGCCGGCAGATATGCCCGTCTTCCAGCGTCAGGCGGTAATCCGCGCCGTCCTTGTCGAGCGATACGATGCTCTGATTCTCGAGCATGGGCACGTAATGCGCCTGGAACGAGTCCGCATAAGCGACAAAATCTTCAAGGCGAACCGGCTGGTGGCGATTGGCATAGGCCACACCATGCCGCACGCAATGCGCTTTCAAGGTCGAGTCTTTTGCGGGTGCTGACAGGTTCGACGCGAACCCGTCGGATTTCAGCATCATGCCCTTTGGCATGTGGTCTCGCCACGTGCTCAGCTTCTTCCCGAAGATGCGAAAATTGACGCCGGTGGCGACGAGATGGGCCGCAAGCGACAGCCCGTAAGGGCCGGCACCGATAATGGCAACGCCACAGGTTTTTTTGCATGTTCCTATCCAGCCGCCGTCCCGATTTGGCACAAATTTCAAAACGGAGTGGGGCAGCCGGCCCTTACTGCGCTTCTGATGTGCGTTCTCGATATTGCATGCTAGGCGTTTATCGATGGTTGACCGTCGCGCCTTATGTTTCGGCGGATGACGCAGCGAATCCTTCTGACGACAACCGTCAAATGGCCTTCTGCTGCCTATCTGGCAGGCGCTTTCGCATCGCTGGGCTGTCCGGTTGAGGCGCTGTTCCCGCATGGCCACGTCTTGGCGGTCAGCCGGCATTTAAGCCGTTCCCATGTCTACCATCCATTGTGCCAGGCGGCGTCGTTTGCCGCGGCGATCGCGGCGGCGAAGCCGGATCTGATCATTCCGTGCGACGACCGCGCGGTCTCGCTTCTCTTGTCGCTTCACGCATCGGCGCCCGAACTATCGGCACTGCTGGAACGCTCTCTCGGCAGATCGGCCTCCTATCCGGTGATGATGGCGCGGAGCAGTGCCATTGCGGCGGCGCGTGCTGCCGGCGTCCTGGCGCCTCTCACCATGCCTGCGGCGGATGAATCCAAACTCGTGCGCGCCTTAGAGACGGTTGGTCTGCCGGCAGTGCTGAAGACGGATGGCAGCTGGGGCGGCGGCGATGTCGTCGTTGTGCGCACGCCAGGCGAGGCTGTTTTGGCCTTCCGCAAGCTGGCCGCTCCGCCGTCGCGGCTGCGCAGCGTAGCACGGGCAATACTCCGCAAAGACGCTCATTTTCTGCATGCAGCGTATCGACCTCGTGCGGCGGCAGTTCATCTGCAGCAGTTCATCAAAGGTCACCCTGCTACCAGCGCCGTTGCCTGCCGTGATGGAGAAGTTCTTGCAGCGATCCATGTCGACGTTGTGGCTTGGCAAGGTGCAACCGGTCCAGCCTCGTTGCTCAAGCGCACGGACTGCAGCCGGATGGATGACGCGGCGCGCCGCATCGCGCGGCATTTCGGGCTCAACGGTTTGCAAGGGCTGGATTTCGTACGAGACGAAGAGGGCGCCCCGCATCTTATCGAGATCAATCCGCGGGCGACCCAGATTTGCCATCTGGCGCTCGGCGAGGGGCGCGATCTGCCGGCGGCGCTGCTCGGCTTGGCGCCGCGTCCTGCCGCGACCGACAAGCAGTTGATCGCGCTTTTCCCCCAGGAATGGGTTCGCGACCCGTCAGCATCGTCGTCCTCGGCGGCCTATCACGACGTACCTTGTGACGATCCGGCGGTCGCCGCCGCCTGCTGCGGCCGGTCGCCATCTGCGGCGCCAGCGGAAGCCAACCCGCTTGACGCCGCGCCGCCTCGGCCCCCGCGTTCCGAATCTTAACAATCCGATGCCCCGTCAATTGCCGGATTCTCGGTGCCTCACGGCCCAGAAATGTTTAAGGATGGCCGCGGCGTTAACCATTCGTCAGCGGAAACAGGGGTAAACCGGCCAAAAGGCGCTGAAGGAAGGCTCGAAGCCGACCGGAAGCAGAGGTGATCATCCCGGTCCATGGCCATCGACAGAACCGTGCCAAGCTTGACGTCTTCCGCCGCGACCGGTTCCGGGGAAGTGTCGTTCGGGCTTGCCGATTTGATGCGCGTGCTCCGCGAACGCCGCGTCCTCATCCGCAATGTTGCGATCGCGGTCAGCGCCTTGACGTTGCTGGTCGTGATGTTGCTGCCGACGCTCTATTCGACGTCAGCCGTCGTCATGCTCGAACAGCGCAAAAACAACGTCGCTGATCTGTCTTCCGTATTGTCCGCGCTGCCGACCGACCCGTCGTCGGTGCAAAACCAGATACAGATTCTGTCCTCGCGCGACCTCGCGGAGCGCGTCATTGGCAAGCTGAAACTTTACAACGACCCAGAATTCAATCCGGCCTTGAACAAGGGTGGTCTTCCAGGGATCGACGATCTCCTCCGTCTGCTTCACCCGTCGAAGATGGTGCCCGGTCGTGACCGCGTCGACTATGAGCGCGACGCGATCGTCAGCAATTTCCTCAATCATCTGGATGTCAGCGCGCTTGGGTTGTCGACGTCGATCACGGTGAAGTTCACCTCGCGCAATCCCGCGAAGGCTGCGTTGATCGTCAACACGCTCGCGGACGCCTATACCGAAGACCAGGTCGACATCAAGATCGCCGCGGCTCGCAAGGCCACGCAATGGCTGACGGATCGCATGCACCAGTTGGCACAGCAGGTCCAAAGCGAGCAGAACGCGGTCGAACAATACAAGGCGGCGCACGACCTCGTGGATTCGGGACAGGGTAATTCGCTGGTCGACCAGCAACTCGTCGCCATTAACGCACAGCTCGTCGCCGCCCAATCGGATCTGGCCGAGAAAAAGGCAACCTATGACCGCGTCGAAGCGCTGGTGCGGACCGGCAATACCGGAGACGTCTCGCAGATCGTCGCGTCGCCGCTGATCATAAAACTACGCACGCAGGAAGCCGACCTCGTTCGCCAGGAGGCCGATCTCGCAACGCGTTACGGGCCGAATTTTCCCAAGATGATCGCGATCCGCATGCAGAAGCGCGATCTTGAAGACAAGGTCGCCCAGGAAGTGGCGCGCATCGCTGGATCGATCGCCAACGACATGGCGGTCGCCCGTGCCCATGTCGACTCGATCGAAGCGAGCTTGGCGCGCGTCGAGAAACAGGCGTCGAGCGACAACCTGGCGCGAGTCAAATTGAACGCGCTGGAAGACAACATGGCTTCGACGCGCACCATGTACGAATCCTTCGTGTCGCGTCTGCGCGCCACGCAGTACCAGGACAACCTCGACAATCCCGAAGCGCGCGTTATTTCCCGCGCGCCGATTCCGAGCACCCCCAGCTCTCCGCATCGCCTTCTGTTCTTCCTGGCGTCGATTCCGGCCGGGCTCATGCTGGGCGTTCTCTCGGCGCTGCTGGCCGAACGGCTCGAGGTCCCTGTGCCCGGCGGCGATTTGCGCGAAGTCCGGATTGCGCCCGTCACGGCGCGACCGGCTCCTGCCTTCGCGCTGCCACCCGTTCTGGCGGAGTTCCCTGCGACCTCCGATATGCGTGCGGCCGATTTCGTCGTCGACAGGCCGGACGCCCCCTACAGCCGCTCCTACCAGTCTCTGTTGGCCCAGGTAGCGCCGGCGTGGCCCGGCAAGGGCAAGATTATTGCCCTGACCTCCCCCGGCCCGGACGTCGGAAAATCGGTGATCGCGCTTGGACTGGCGCGTGCGGCAGCGCGGCAGGGCCTGCGAACGGTCCTCTTGGACGGAAACTTCGATCATCCGGTCATCGCACCGGCGATGGGCTTCCGCACGATCTCGGCGGGGATCGGTGACCTTCTGGCGGGCTCGCAGCCCTTGTCGCGCGTACTGGTCAGGGACCCAAGGTCGGCGGCCTACCTGCTGTCGGCGGCGCGGCCCATGGGGCCGGCCCAAATGCTCTGGACGGCACCCAAGATGGCGGAACTGCTTGGCTATTTCAGGCGGACCTGTGACCTAGTCGTGATTGACGCTACTCCCGTTTTGACCGCCGGGGATATGACTTTTCTCGCGCGATTGTGCGATCAGGTCGTCCTGGTCACGCACGGTCGGGCGCCTCAATCCGTTCTGGAAGGCGCCACGCGTGCGCTGGCGGCAAGCGCCGCTCCCGCGACCGGTCTGGTTATCACTCGCTAGCTCGACTTGACTTTCGACCAAGGCGGCGGTTGATACGCGGCTTGTTCGAGTAAACCATCTTACGAAATATTTACATTGAACCGTCCGCGGGAAATACGCTACGCGGAGCACCCTAGGGCCTCATTCTCTGGCGCCGCCAAACTCCACTTCGGTAACAAAGTGAACCCCACATGAGCGAAACGTCCTCTTCCGCGCTGACGCGCATGGGCAGTGCCCTCGGCGGCATGTCGCCCGTGGTGCGGCGCCTGATACTAGTCCTCGTCGTCCTCCTGCTGGGCGGTGTCGCCGGTTGGATCGGTCGCGGTGTCTTGGCCGGTCCCGACGACGTTCCGACCGTGAGCGTCTACCAGGATTGGCACCTGCTTTGCCCGGCGCTCAAGACCAAGAACGGATCCTGCGAGATCAGCCAGGACGTCTTCGAGCAGGGCGGCGGACAGCGCCTCGCACGGATCATCATGGCGAAGAACAAGGACAAGAGCATGGTGATGTACGTCACTGTGCCGCTTCAGGTCCTTCTCGAACCGGGGTTGGGGCTCAAGCTCGGCACCGATCAGGTCCGCGTTTTCCAATACAAGACCTGTACGGAAGAAGGCTGCCTCGCGGTTATTCCCGTCGACGATCAGATAATCGCGTCGCTCGGCAAGGCGCAGGACGGCGGGATCGACGTCGCCCAGCCTGACGGCAAGGCCGCAGAGCTGCCCTTCTCGATGAAGGGCTATACCGATGCCTACAAGGCATTCCAGAACAACGAAGCTAAGCGCAAATCCTGGTGGCGGAGATTGTGGTCATGAAGTCGGTCCGTTTGCGGTTCGCAGGTCTCATCGTCGGCCTTGCGGCGTTCTCTCTTCTCGCGACGCCGGGTACGGCTGCGCCTGCCGCCAAGCCTGCGGCAAGCAGTGCGCCGGCTCAGGCCGCCGCCAACAAGCCGGTCCAACCTGACGTGACGCAGGAGTTCGGCGATTGGACCGTGCGCTGCTATCCGATTTCTTCGCCGGCACCCTGCGAAATGATCGAGATGCTGGTGAACAAGAAGACCGGCCGGCGCGTTCTGGGCGTGGTGCTCGTCTATAATACGTCGAACAATCAGCACGTGATGCAGATCGCGCTGCCCTTGGGCGTGATGTTGCAGAACGGCGCGGTGCTCAGCTCCGACACATATACCTCCGGTGTCCTGCATTTCCGTCTTTGTGACATCCAGGGCTGCTATGTGGTGGCACCGCTCGACAGCGGCGCCGTTGACCAACTGTCGAGGGCGACCAAGGCGGAAATGCAGATCGTCTCCGTCGAGGGCAAGCGGTTCAACATCGCTTTCTCGCTGAAGGGCTTCACCTCCGCGCACAACGCGCTTCTACAGTTGGCGCGCCAAAAGGCGGCCGGCGGCTCCACGTCGTCCAGCGCGCCGACGGACAGCAAGAAACCCTAGACGTCGCCTGAATAGGCTATCGGTTTGGCGAGCCGCCCGATGTCATGTCGAGCGGCTCGCGCATTTTCGTTCTGGTTTTGTACCGTTCTGCGGGGCTCTCGCGACGGTGTCACGGGACATCCGCCAGCCTAGTTCGCGACAATTCGGACATATTTCTCAAAAGCTGTTTTGCTATCCAACTATAGCTATCATCCCGGATTGCGGCCTTTGCCGCGCTTGCGGGGCCGGGCGCAGCCGTTCTGCGAGGTCGCGAGCCAACATCGGAATTTCGTATGAACAGCCAGAGCGACGATGCCAGCAGGTTCCAATCTGCATCCGAACAGGCCCGGCGCAATTTTGAAGAATCGCGGCGGCGCTTCGCGAGCACCGGCGACCGGTTTGAATCCTATCTGGAAAAGGCGGGAGGCTATGTCGGCGGCGCCAGGCGCTGGTCGTCAAAACATCTGCCCGGGGGGGAAAAAACGCTCTGGGTCGCCGTCGGGATCATCCTGCTCCTGATTTTCGTGCTGGCGATCCTGCCGGGACAAAATGCCGGTAATCAGCAAGCGCTCGGCATGGGCGGGCCCCAGCCCGTGGGCGTCGCCGTGGCGCAGAAAGGCGATATCGATATCACGATCGATGCGCTCGGCACGGTCACGCCTCTGGCAACCGTCACCGTCAGGCCGCAAGTGAGCGGCCAGCTGCTGCGCATCGACTATCGGGAAGGCCAGATCGTCAAAGCCGGCGCCCTGCTGGCGGAAATCGATCCGCGTCCCTATATCGCCGCACTCGATCAGGCAAAGGGCCAGCTCGCGCGGGACACGGCATTGCTCGCCAATGCACAGCTCGATCTGAAACGCTATCAGGCGCTCTATGCGACCAAGGCGACATCGCAGCAAACGCTTGATACCCAGGGAGCTCTCGTCAAGCAGGACGAGGGCGTAGTCCTTGCCGACCGGGCCAATGTCGAGACCGCATCGATCAATCTCGGCTATACGCGCATCACCTCGCCAGTGGCGGGGCGGGCCGGTTTGCGCCAGGTCGATGTCGGCAATTTCGTCAGCGCCGGGCAAGCCACCGGCATCGTTGTCGTTACCCAGCTTGAGCCGATGTCGGTGATTTTCGCGGTGCCTGAGGACAACGTCGATGCCATCGTGTCGCGCATGAATTCAGGCGCTGACCTCGCGGTGACCGCCTATGACCGCAACCAGACGGCGAAGATCGCCACCGGCAGGCTTTCCGCGGTAGACAGCCAGATCGATACGACGACGGGCACCGTGAACATGCGCGCCCTTTTCGACAACAAGGACGGGGCGCTGTTTCCCAACCAGTTCGTCAACATTCGCCTTCTGGTCAGGACCCTGCACGGACAAACCATCGTGCCGGCTGCCGCAATCCAGCGCGGGTCGGATGGCGCCTATGTTTTCGTGGTCAAGCCTGATCATACGATTGAGATGCGCACCGTCACGCTCGGCCCCCAGCAGGGAGACAACGTGGCCATCGCCAAAGGCATCAACGTCGGCGAAACGGTGGTGACCGATGGCGGCGATCGGTTGCGCGACGGCGCGGAAGTGACGATCCCGAGTGGGCAGAAGGTTGCCAAGGTCGCGCCGGCGCAAAATGCCGTCGCGATCGCGCCCAATCCGCAGGAAGAGCGCCGGGTGCTGTTCCGCAAGCTGACGCCTGCGGAGCGCGAACAGCTCCACAGCATGGCCCCCGAAGCGCGCAGGGCGTGGCTGCAGTCCCACCGCGATGAACTTATGAAGCGCAAGGACCAACCGGGCGGCGGATTCGGTGGTCGCATGGGCGGCGGACGACCGCACTGATGTTTGCGGACCGGCTGCCTTAAAGGCGAATCGTGATGAATCCTTCTGCGCCTTTCATTCAGCGTCCGGTCGCGACGTCATTGTTGATGATCGCGATCATGCTGTTGGGTATAGCGGGATACAAATATCTGCCACTCTCGGCTCTGCCGGAAGTCGATTATCCGACCATCCAGGTGCAGACCTTCCTGCCGGGCGCCAGCCCAGACGTGATGACCACCTCGGTCACCGCTCCGCTGGAGCGCCAGTTCGGCCAGATGCCCGGCCTCAAGCAGATGTCGTCCATCAGTTCCGGCGGTGCCTCCGTCATCACGCTGCAGTTCGATCTCAGCCTCAGCCTCGACGTCGCCGAGCAGGAAGTGCAGGCGGCGATCAACGCCGGCGGCAATCTCCTGCCCCAGAGCCTTCCGGCGCCGCCTATCTACGCCAAGGTCAATCCCGCGGATGCGCCGATCCTGACGCTAGCGATCACCTCTAAAACGCTGCCGATCACGCAGGTGGAGGACATCGCCAACACGCGCATCGCGCAGAAGATATCGCAGCTTGCCGGCGTCGGTCTGGTCAGCATCAACGGCGGCCAGCGTCCGGCCGTGCGCGTGCGCGCCAACGTCCAGGCGCTCGCGGCCTACGGCCTCAATGTCGACGATCTCAGGACGACGATCGCCAACGCCAATTCCAATGCGCCGAAGGGCAGCTTCGACGGCGCTTCGCGGTCCTACACAATCGACGCCAACGATCAGATCAAGACCGCCGAGGGCTACAAGAACATCGTCGTCGCCTACAAGAACGGCGCGCCGGTCTACCTTTCCGATGTCGCCAGCGTGGTGCAGAGCGCGGAGAACGTGCAGCTCGGAAGCTGGATGAATACGACACCGGCCATTCTGCTCAATGTGCAGCGCCAGCCGGGCGCCAACGTCATCAGCGTCGTCGACTCCGTCAAGGAAATTCTTCCGGACCTCAAGGCCTCACTGCCGGCCTCCGTCTCCATCGACGTGCTGACGGACCGCACCAACACGATCCGCGCCTCGGTGGCCGACGTGCAGTTCGAACTGGCGCTGGCGGTGGTGCTCGTCATCCTTGTGATTTTCCTCTTCCTGCGCAACTTGTCTGCGACCTTCATTCCCAGCATGTCGGTTCCGCTGTCGATCGTCGGAACTTTCGCGGCGATGTACTTGCTCGGCTATTCGCTCAACAACCTCTCGCTCATGGCGCTGACCATCTCGGCGGGCTTCGTGGTCGACGACGCTATCGTCATGATCGAAAACATCAGCCGCTATCTCGAGGCGGGATATTCTCCGTTCGAAGCGGCGATGAAGGGGGCCGGCGAGATCGGCTTCACCATCGTGTCGTTGACCGTGTCGCTGATTGCGGTCCTGATCCCGCTCCTGTTCATGCAGGAAGTTGTCGGGCGCCTGTTCCGCGAATTCGCGGTGACGCTGGCGGTCACCATCCTGATTTCAGCGGTCGTTTCGCTGACGCTGGTGCCTATGCTGTGCGCGAAACTGCTGCGCCACCGCGCCGAAGCGAAACAGCAGGGCGTCGTCGCACGCAAGGCCGAAGAATATTACCAGCGGATGGTCCACGAATACGACCGCCTGCTCAGATGGGTCCTGGACCACCAGCCGCTGACGCTTGCAGTCGCCGTCGGCACGCTGGTCTTCACTGTTCTGCTCTACATCGTAATTCCGAAGGGCTTCTTCCCCCTGCAGGACACCGGCCTGATCCAGGCCTTCACCGAGGCGGGACCGACTGTATCCTTCGCCGAGATGGCCAAGCGCCAGGAGGCGCTCGCCGCGGCAATCCTGAAGGATCCCGACGTCCAGAGCCTTTCCTCCTTCATCGGCATCGACGGCAGCAATACGACGCTGAACAGCGGCCGCTTCCTGATCAATCTGAAGCCCAAGGACGAACGCGGCGACATCCGCGACACCATGCGCCGGATCAAGAACGCATCGAACCAGGTTCCGGGGATTGCGCTGTATCTGCAGCCCGTTCAGGACCTGACGATCGATGCGACGGTCAGCCGTGCCCAATATCAATTCGTGGTCGAGGATGCCAGTTCCGCCGTTCTTACCCAGTGGGTTCCGGTGCTCATGCGGCGCCTGGCCAAGGCGCCGGAGCTCGCCAACGTCTCCACCAATTTCATGGATCGCGGTCTGGCGGCCTATGTGACGGTCGACCGCGACACCGCGGCGCGCTTCGGTATCACCGCCGCGACGATCGACAATGCACTCTATGACGCGTTCGGCCAGCGCATCATCTCGACGATCTACACCCAATCGAACCAGTATCGGGTGATCCTGGAAGCGAACCCGAATATTCAGGACTCCATCGCCTCGCTGTCGAACATCTACCTGCCATCGGCCGGCGGCGGGCAGGTGCCGTTGTCTGCCGTCGCCCGCATCGAAGTCAAACCGGTGCCGCTTGAAAACGACCATCTCAGCCAGTTCCCTGCGGCGATGATTTCGTTCGACGTGGCCTCAGGTTATTCGCTCGGCGCTGCGGTGGACGCGGTACGCAGGGCGGAGCTCGGCGCACAGTTGCCGGCGAGTATCACTACGACGTTCCAGGGAGCGGCGCTGGCGTTCCAGTCGACACTCGGCAACGAACTCCTGTTGATCCTGGCGGCGGTCGCGACGGTCTACATTGTCCTGGGCGTGCTCTACGAGAGCTTCATCCACCCGGTGACCATCTTGTCGACGCTGCCCTCCGCCGGCGTCGGTGCGCTGCTGGCCCTGATCATTACCGGACACGATCTCAACATCGTGTCGATCATCGGCATCATCCTGCTGATCGGCATCGTCAAGAAGAACGCGATCATGATGATCGATTTTGCGCTCGAGGCCGAACGCCACGAAGGCAAGAGCCCGCGCGACGCGATCTATCAGGCGGCGATGCTCCGCTTCCGCCCGATCATGATGACGACGGTAGCGGCCATGTTCGGCGCGCTGCCGTTGATGCTGGGCAGCGGCACGGGGTCCGAGCTTCGCCACCCGCTGGGCATCGCCATCGTCGGCGGCCTGATCGTCAGCCAGATGCTGACGCTGTTCACGACACCCGTCATCTACATCTATTTCGACAAGCTGGTGCGCGGCTCCCGCGCTCGCCGCGATATGTCGCCAGAGGGCGGCGCCAGCCCCGTCGCGCCATGAACTTTTCGCAACCCTTCATCGAACGGCCCGTCGCCACAACGCTTCTGACGATGGGGCTGGCCTTCGCGGGCCTTACCGCATACTTCCTTCTGCCCGTGGCGCCGCTGCCCAATGTCGATCTGCCGGTGATCTTCGTGATGGCGCAGATGCCAGGCGCCAGTCCCGAGACCATGTCCACCAGCGTGACGACGCCGCTGGAGCGTCATCTGGGCAGCATCGCCGACGTCGACGAAATGACCTCGACGAGTTCCCAGGGCTCCTCGTCCATCGTGCTGCAGTTCAGCCTCGACCGCGACATCGACGGCGCCGCGCGCGACGTGCAGGCGGCGATCAATGCGGCGCGAGTGGACCTGCCCACCGCGATGCGTTCCAACCCAACCTACCGCAAGATCAATCCGGCAGACCAACCGGTCCTCATCCTGGCGTTGATGTCGGACCAGCTTTCGCCAGGGCAGATGTACGATTCCGCCTCCACGATCCTGCAGCAGAAATTGAGCCAGGTGGACGGTATCGGACAGGTACAGATCGGCGGCAGTTCGCTGCCGGCCGTCCGTGTCGATCTCAATCCGCGCGCGCTGTTCAAATACGGCATCGGGCTGGAAGATGTGCGCGCGGCGCTTTCGGCGGCCAACGCCAACGCTCCGAAGGGCGCACTGGAGCAGGGCGCGCGCCGGTTCCAGATCTATGTGAACGATCAGGCCAGCAAGGCGGCCGACTATAAGAATCTGATCGTGGCCTATCGCAACAACGCGCCGGTGAGGCTTTCCGACATCGCGCATGTCTATGACGGCGTCGAGGATGTGCACAATCTCGGCATGGCCAACGGCAAGCCCGCCATCCTCGTCATATTGTTCCGCCAGCCCGGCGCCAACATCATCCAGACCGTTGAGAATGTGAAGGCCGCACTGCCGCAGCTACAAGCCGCCCTGCCGCCTTCGATCCACCTGATCGTCGCCAACGACCGGACCAATTCGATCCGCGCCTCGCTGCACGACGTCGAGGTGACTATGTTGATCTCCGTCGCTCTGGTCATGTTCGTCGTCTATCTGTTCCTACGAAACGCGCGTGCCTCCGTCATTCCCAGTATCGCGGTTCCGCTCTCGATTATCGGCACTTTTGCCGTGATGTACCTGTGCAACTACACGCTCGACAACCTGTCGCTCATGGCCTTGACGGTCTCCACCGGCTTTGTGGTCGACGACGCCATCGTCGTGCTGGAGAACGTCACGCGGCACATCGAGCAGGGCATGCCGCGCTTCCAGGCCGCGCTGCAGGGAACGCGGGAAGTGGGCTTTACCGTACTGGCAATGAGCGTTTCGCTGATCGCGGTCTTCCTTCCCATCCTGCTGACGGGTGGCATCGTCGGCATGTTCTTCAAGGAATTCGGCGTGACCCTTGCGGCGGCGATCGCCATTTCGCTCATCGTATCGCTGACGACCACCGCGATGCTCTGCGGCCACCTGGACCTGCATACGAGGACCCGCGAGCAAGGCTGGCTCCTGCGCCAGTCGGAAAGGGCGTACGAATGGGGCAAGCGGGCCTATGCCAAATCCTTAAACTGGGCGCTTTTCAATCCGAAAACCATCCTTTTCATCCTCGCCGTCACGATCGTCCTGAACGTCGTTCTCTTCATTTACGTTCCGAAGGGATTTCTTCCGAGCCAGGACACCGGCGAAATCATGGGCGGCATTCGCGGCGACCAGAGCATTTCCTTCCAGTTGATGCAGCAGAAGTTCGAGAGCTTCGTCAAGATCATCGCCAAGGATCCGGCGGTCGAAAGCGTCGTCGGCTTCACCGGCGGCGGGGGCGGCGGGCCGCGCGGCGGCAGCACGAACTCCGCGAACGTCTTCATCCATCTCAAATCGCTGGGCCAGAGAGACGGGATGAGTACGAACGAGGTCATCCAGCGGCTCCGCGGCAAGCTCGACGACATTGCCGGCGCGCGGATTTTTCTGCGTGATCCTGGCGACATCAGATCGAGTGCGCGCCAAGGCGTGCTGGCCACCTATCAATACTCGATTCTGGGTGACACGCTCGCGGATGTTGACGAATGGGTTCCGAAGATTACGGCCGCGCTTGAGAACGTGCCCGAACTGCAGGACGTCAATTCCGACCGCCAGGAAGCCGGCCTGGAGGTGAAGCTGTCAATCGACAGGGCGACGGCCGCAAGGCTGGGCATCAATGCGACGCAGATCGACAATACGCTCTACGACGCGTTCGGACAGCGGCAGGTTTCCACCATCTACAACGACCTCAACCAGTATCACGTTGTGATGGGTGTGGCGCCGCAGTTCTGGCAGAGCCCCGAAACGCTGAAGGACATTTATGTCAGCACCTCGGGCGGCGCGGTGTCCGGCACGCAGGCCACGGGCGTGGCGGCCGGCACGACGGTGATTTCGAAATCCACGGCGCCGACCGCCGCCGACATTGCCAGCAACGCCGTGCGCAACCAGCGGCTCAACGCGCTCGTCACCAGCGCGGGGGGTGCCTCGACCGGCGCCTCGGTCAGCACGCGGGTGGAGACGATGGTGCCACTGGCGGCGTTCAGCAGCTTCGGCCCCGGCACGATGCCGCTCTCCATCGCCCACCAGGGCCCGTTCGTGGCGACGACCTTCTCCTTCAATCTGTCGCCGGGTGTTTCGCTGGGCCAGGCCACGGCCGCCATCCAGAGCACCATGGCCAAGATTCACGTTCCAATCTCGATTCATGGCGAGTTCGCCGGAAATGCGAAGGTTTTCCAGGAATCATTGGCCAACGAGCCGCTGATCCTGCTGGCCTCGATCGCTACCATCTATATCGTGCTCGGCATTCTCTATGAGAGTCTGGTCCATCCCGTAACGATCCTGTCGACGCTGCCGTCCGCGGGCGTGGGGGCGTTCCTTGCACTGCTGATCACCAAGGTGGAATTCAGCCTCATGGCCTTCATCGGCATTCTGCTCTTGATCGGCATCGTGAAAAAGAACGCGATCATGATGATCGACTTCGCGCTGGTCGCGGAACGTGAACGTGGACTGAAGCCCCGCGACGCGATTTTCGAAGCCTGTCAGATGCGCTTCCGCCCCATCATGATGACGACGTTTGCCGCCATCCTGGGAGCGATGCCTCTGGCGATCGGGTTCGGAACCGGATGGGAGTTGCGGCAGCCACTGGGTATTTCGATCGTCGGCGGACTTTTCGTCAGCCAGCTGCTGACGCTCTACACGACGCCGGTAATCTATCTCTATCTTGACCGTTACCGGCTACGTACCAAGCGCCGCTGGAACCGCTGGTATTCGCGCATGATCGGCGACGTTGCGCCGGACGCGGCGGAATAGAGCCAAGGACGATTAGAGGCCTGGCGTGTCCTGGATGTCCGGCTGACCGTGATGAATCTCGGCGTCGCGATATTGCCGGTAGAGGCTGCGCGTCGTCGCGTAGAAATCGATCGACGTCCGCTCGATCTGGTCCACCGTCTCCACGTTCTGCGCGCGCAGATCCAGCACGCCGACGCCCGAGCGTACCGCGTACCAAGTGTCCGAGCCGTGGAACTTGATGTAGGTCAGCGGGTCCATGAAGATGTCGACGACATTGCCGGCCAGGTCACGCGGCGGGTCGGGTCCCATGAATGGCATGACCAGATAAGGCCCTTCGCCGATGCCCCAGGTCCCCAGCGTCAGGCCGAAATCGGCGGAATGGTCCGGGATGCCGATCTTGCTCGCCACATCGATCAGGCCGCCGACGCCCAGCGTGCTGTTCACGGTGAAGCGTTCGAGGGTCTCGCCGGCGCGATCGGGATCGCCCTGGAGAACGTCGTTTCCGAACGTCACGGGCTTGTCGAGGTTGACCAGGAAATTATGGACGCCGTCGCGGGCGAACTCGGGAACGGCGTGGTTGTAGAATTTGGCGACCGGCTTGGCCACCGCGTCGTCGATTTCCGTGTTCATCTTGAAGATGGCGCGGTTCGTCGGCTCGTACGGATCGTTCTGGGCCAAGGCCTCGGGGTCGCTCGTCGTCGTGCAACCCGCGGCCAGAACGCCCAGCAAAACAACCACAAGAATAGAAGAACGATGCTGCATACTCAGCTCCGCTCGATGGCGGCCTCAATCCTAGGAATCAGAGGTTAACATTTCGACGCAAATACAGATATCGTGCCTGGGGGCTGTCCCGACAAGGGGTAGGGACATTTTTCTTTCGTCGGGAACCGGTCAGATTCCGCCCCACCAGTTGTAGCCCTGGTCTTCCCAGTAGCCGCCGCGGCCGCCGTTGATAGTCTTGAATTCGTCAACGACTTCTATGCGCTTAATGTACTTCGGCATTTTGTAACCTAGCTGTCGTTCGGCACGCAGCCGGACCGGGGCACCGTATTCGATCGGCAACGTCTGTCCGTTCAGTTCGTAGGCCAAAAGAGTCTGGGGGTGGGTGGCTTCCAGCAGGTCCAGGCTCTCGTAATAGAACTGCGGCGGATCGCCGTCCTGGGCCATGTTGTCGGCGCAAAAGAACATGACGTAGCGCGCGGCGGCGGTCGGTCTGGCGGCAGCCAGCACCAGGCTGAGCGGCGTCCCCGTCCATTGCCCGATGCAGCTCCAGCCCTCCACGCAATCATGGCGGGTGATCTGGGTGCGCGAGGGCATGGCGCGCAGCGCCGCCATGGAGATCGACAGCGGGTGTTCCACCAGTCCGCCAACCTTAATCCGCCAGTCGCGGAATCCGTTCGCGGCATGCGCGTTGTAGTCGGGGGTGTCGGGATTGAGCGTGCCGTTGGCGCGGAAGACCGATGCGATGTCCTTCTTGGGGAACTCCGGCGCCAGCGCGTGCTCGCCTGCGAACAGGCGCTGGGCGTGACGGGTCAGGATCTCCACTTCGGACAGCAGGTTCACGACCCAAGGCTGTTCGGACAGGCTGGTGCAGCCCCCCAGAAAAAGGGTCGCCGCACTCGCGCCGGCGCGCGCCAGGAAACGGCGTCGGTTGTCAGCCATCTTTGTTGCCCTCGATCACATAGCGGCCGGTGATCATCGAACGCAGATTGTTCCAGGTGCCCGACAGCACGACCATCGCGATGTGGATGATGAAGAACCCGAGAAACGAAAAAGCGCAGATGAAATGGATCGTGCGCGCGCTCTGTCGTCCGCCGAAAATCCACAACAGCTCCGGAAAGGCGCTATCCATGGTCGGCGACATGGTGAGGCCCGTCAGGACGATGAGTGGCCCCAGCACGAAGATGACGGAGAAATAGGCGAGCTTCTGCAGGGCATTGTAGCGCTTGGCGTCTTCGCCTCTTGGGAATTTGAGCTTGATGTGGTCGATGACCTCTCGCGGCAGATGGGCGATGTCCGTTCCGGTCGGCAGCAGATCGTGCCGCGCATGCCCCCGCGTGATGGAATAGGCCCAGAACAGCAGGCCGTTGATGACGAACAGCCAGGCGAAAGCGAAGTGCCAGAGCCGGCCCATGGCCAGCCATTGCGGTCCCGGCAGCGTCGCCCAGTCAGGGAAGCCGCGCACCATGGGACTGCCGTCCTCGTTGGAGACGCCCAGGACGCCCGTCGTGTTGAAATGCCAGGGTCCGGCCTGTGTGACGCCCACCAGCTCGCTGCCGTTGTCCAGTGCTGTCATAGACAGCAGGGGGTGGTCGAAATCCGAGCTTTGGCCCCAATAGAGCGCCGGATGCGCGTTGAAAATCTGCAAGCCGCTCATCAACAGGAAGGCTAGGCAGCCTGCGTTGATCCAATGGCTGATACGAACGAACAAGCGGTGGCGAGGAAAGAGGTAATGGGGCCCCCGGGGCGCAAGCCCCAAGGCGCGGCGTATGACCTTGGCAGGCTCGATTCCCATCACACCGGGCTCCGCGATCGATCGACGCGGACGATAGCAAGTCTCATTGCTATCCGCCACGCGCCGGGTCCAAAACGAGCTTTCCACAAGCCTCTTAGATGGACATTCGTACGGGGGCTTGGTTACGTTACATCATCTTTTTCGAGGATTTGGTCATGACTTCGGCACTTCGCCTCCACCCGGACCGCTTTTTCCCGGCCGACGAGGCCACCCGCGGCATTGCGCGCGGACTTTTCGCCCATGTCGAGAAGCTACCCATCATAAGCCCCCATGGCCACACCGACCCCGCCTGGTTCGCGACGAACGCACCCTTCGACGATGCCACCAGCCTGTTCCTCTGGCCGGATCATTATGTGCTGCGCATGCTGTACAGCCAGGGCATTGGCTTTGACCGTCTTGGGATCGCTCCCACTGGCGGGAAACCGGTGGCAACCGACAGGCGCGCCATATGGAAGCTGTTTGCCGCGAATTACCACCTGTTCCGCGGCACGCCCTCGCGGACCTGGCTCGATCATGCCTTCGCCACGGTCTTCGGTCTGGAGGTGTGCTTGGAAGCGGCGACGGCCGATCACTATTACGACACGATCGGCGCGGCGCTGGCCAAGCCGGAGTTCCGTCCGCGCGCGCTGTTCAAGCGTTTCAACATCGAGGCCCTGGCGACCACCGAAGGCGCCACCGATCCGCTCACGCATCACGCCAAGATTAAGTCGGATTGGGGTGGGCGGGTGGTCACCACATTCCGTCCCGACGGCGTGGCCGATCCCGACAATGAGGAGTTCGCCAGGAACGTCGCGCATTTGGCCGAACTGACGAAGGAGAACACCGCCACCTGGAAGGGCTACCTGAAGGCGTTGGCCAACCGGCGCGCCTTCTTCCGCGAGCACGGTGCGACCGCCACCGATCACGGCCACCCCACGGCGCGAACGGTCGACCTGAGCGCGACCGAATGCCAGGCGTTGCTCGACCGTGCGCTCCGCGGCCGTCTCGAGACCGGCGAGGCCGAACTCTTCCGCGCGCAGATGCTGACCGAGATGGCGCTGATGTCGTGCGACGACGGCATGACAATGCAGATTCACCCGGGCTCGTTCCGCAATCACAACCCGGCGCTGTTCGCGACTTACGGACGCGACCGCGGCGCCGACATCCCGATGCGCACCAGCTATGTGGACACGCTGAAGCCGCTGCTCGACCGCGTCGGCAACCGCGCGGACCTCACGATTATCCTGTTCACGCTGGACGAGAGCAATTACGCGCGCGAACTGGCGCCGCTGGCTGGCCACTATCCGTGCCTCAAGTTGGGTCCCGCCTGGTGGTTCCACGATTCACCGGAAGGCATGATGCGGTTCCGCCGCCAGACGACGGAGACGGCCGGCTTCTGCAACACGGTCGGCTTCAATGACGACACGCGCGCCTATTTCTCGATCCCGGCGCGGCACGATCTGGCGCGGCGCATCGATTGCGCCTATCTCGCCGAACTGGTCGCGACGCATCGGCTCGATGAAAGCGAAGCGGCGGAGATCGCCGTCGATCTGGCCTACAATCTGCCGAAGAAGGCGTACAAGCTCTAAAGCCGCTCGACGATGGTGACGTTGGCCATGCCGCCGCCTTCGCACATGGTCTGCAGGCCGTAGCGCTTGGCCGTGTCGCGCAGCGCATGCACCAGCGTGGTCATCAGCTTGGTGCCGGTGGCGCCCAGCGGATGGCCGAGCGCGATGGCGCCGCCGCGGGCGTTCAGCCGCGCCGGGTCGGCGCCCGTTTCCTTCAGCCAGGCCACGGGTACGGAGGCGAAGGCTTCGTTGACCTCGAACAGGTCGACATCGCCGATCTTCAGGCCCGCTTTCGCCAGGGCGCGCTGCGTCGCCGGTATGGGCGCTTCCAGCATGATGACGGGATCACCGCCCAGCACCGTCATGTGATGGATGCGCGCCATCGGCTTGGCGTCCAGCGCCCTGAGCCCAGCTTCGTTGGCGATCAGCACGCCCGAAGCGCCGTCGCAGATCTGGCTTGAGGTGGCCGCAGTGATGACCCCACCTTCGCGGATCAGCTTGACGGCCCCGATCGCCTCCACGCTGGCATCAAAACGGATGCCTTCGTCGGTCGCGTGCTCCACCTTGCTGCCATCGTCCAGCGTCACCGTCAGCGGCACGATCTCGTCCTTGAACGCGCCCGCCTGCGTCGCGGCGATGGCCTTGGCGTGGCTCTCATAGGCGAACCGGTCGAGCTGATCCTTCGACAGTTTGTATTTCTCCGCCATCATCTCGGCGCCGAGGAACTGGCTGAATTGCGTGTCGGAATAACGCTTGACGATATTGGGGCTCATATAGGTGCCGAAATTATTCTGTGCTGGCAGCATCACCGAAAGCCCCATCGGCACGCGCGTCATGCATTCGACGCCGCCGGCGATGACCACATCCATCGCGCCGGATTTCACCGCTTGCGCCGCAAAATGCAGCGCCTGCTGTGACGAGCCGCATTGCCTGTCCACGCTGGTCGCTGGAACGGTCTCCGGCAGCTTGGAGGCCAGCACGGCGTTGCGCGCGATGTTGATCGCTTGCTCACCGACTTGCATGACGCAGCCGAAGATCACGTCCTCGATCAGCGCCGGGTCGGCCTTGGTGCGCTCCATCAGCGCATCGATCAGCGCACCGCCGAGGTCGGCCGGATGCCAGCCCTTGAGCCGTCCGCCCTTGCGTCCGCCCGCCGTTCGGGCCGCCGCCACGATATAAGCCTCTGCCATGCGCTCATCCTTTTGCTGCCCTGCGTCGTCCATACCATCGTGGCGTGGGGTAAGCGCAAGAATGGGCGTGACTTGTCGCCGGCCTGCCCTAAGGTAATCGCGGGAGGACGATTTGATGAGCAGCGACAAGCCGCAGAAGCCCGAAACCATCGCCGCGCAGGGGCTGGGCTGGATCGATCCGGAAACGCATGCGGTCGCGCCCGTGGTGCATGCGTCGTCGACCTATCTGCGAGATGCGGACAATCGGTATCGCTCCGGCCGCATGTATGCGCGCGCCGACAATCCCGCCTACGACCAGCCGGAGGCCGTGCTCGCGGCGCTGGAGAAAGGCGAGGACGCAATGCTCTTCGCCTCCGGCATGGCGGCGGCGACCGCGGTATTCCTGGCGCTGGCGTCCGGCGATCACGTGGTGGCGCCGAAAGTCATGTACTGGGCGTTTCGTCACTGGCTGGCGGATTTCGCCAAGGTCTGGGGCCTTGCCGTTGATTTCGTCGACATGACCGATCTTGCCGCGCTCAAGCTGGCGATGCGGCCCGACAGGACGCGTCTGGTGTGGATCGAAACGCCGGCCAATCCCCTGTGGGAAATTGCCGACATCGCGGCTGCCGCCGAGATCGCACACGCCGCCGGCGCCAGGCTCGCCGTCGACTCCACCGTCGCCACGCCGGTGTTCACAAGGCCGGTCGAGTTGGGTGCCGATCTCGTGATGCATTCGGCGACGAAGTACCTCAACGGCCATTCCGATCTGGTGGCCGGCGCGCTGGTGACCCGCGTCAAAGACGAGCACTGGGAACGCATCGCAGCCATTCGCACCCGCATTGGCGGTGTTCTCGGCTCGTTCGAGGCTTGGCTGCTGCTGCGCGGCATGCGCACGCTGTTTCCGCGTGTCCGCACGGCGGCGGCGAACGCCGACACGCTGGCCCATAAACTCGCCGCCAACCCACACGTGTCGCGCGTGCTCTATCCGGGTCTTCCCGAATTTCCCGGCCATGCCGTCGCCACGCGCCAGATGACGGGTGGTTTCGGCGGCATGATTTCTATCCGTGTCAATGGCGGCGAGCAGTCGGCCGTCGCCACGGCCGCCCAGGTCGAAATCTGGAAGCGTGCGACCTCGCTGGGTGGTGTGGAAAGCCTGATCGAGCATCGCGCGTCCGTTGAAGGCGCCGATACGCCATGTCCCCCGGACCTGCTGCGCCTGTCGGTGGGTATCGAGGATGCCGGCGACCTCCTCGCCGACCTCGAACGAGCCCTCGCGATCGCGCACGGCTGAGCAGTGTGCTTCGGCACTTCGAGCGCCGGTGTGACGGAAAATTGGCGGGAGAACTTCCTGGTCGCCACGCTTGGCACATGGCACGGGGGCTGTCTAATCTCTCAGAACAATTCCATCGCGAAAGGACGCGCGTCATGGTCGCAGCACCGACATCTCGTCAAGGAATCTCGCGGGCAACACTTGTGGGCTTGTTCCTCGCGCTCATCGTTCCCCTCCTGCCTCCCGTTGTCGACTCGATCTTTTACGGAATGGAACAAACAAGCGCTCGCATCGAGTGGGGCATCGTCGTGCATTGGGTCAACTTGACGGCTTTGATGGCCGTGGTGATCCTCGCCGAGCGGCAGCCGCTGGCGTCCATTGGTCTGCGGGCGCTACGCTGGTGGACAATTCCGCTGGGCCTGCTTGCGGGTCTCGCGATCATGGCGCTTTCCGGCGTTCTCGTGCGTATGCTGGGGGCAAGCAGCGACGTGCATTTCGTGGCTCTTCTGCAGGCCTTGCCGTTCTCCACGCGTCTGCTCCTCGTCGTGACCGCGGGCGTATTCGAGGAGACACTGTACCGAGGCTACGGCCTTGAGCGCCTGGCGTCCGCGTTCGGCAGCAAATGGGTGGCCGGCGCGGTGACTGTCACGCTCTTCACGCTAGGACACATTTCGGCCGTTGGGCTTGCGCACCTGCTTCCGGTCTTCATTGTCAGCTTATTTGTCACGCTGCTGTATCTGTGGCGGCGGGACCTTGTGGTCAATGTCATCGCCCATGCGACGATCGACGGTGTCGGACTGCTACTCATACCGATACTGGCTCATCATGGGGCCCTGTGACCGCGCACGGGCTGCATGCGTCGCCGCCGGCCTTGCGTAGCGTCCCGGCGCGTCTTAATCAGACACCCTGTATATTCTGCGTTTGGAGAGGGCCGCCATGCAGCACATTCAAACCGCTTTCCTGTTCGACCTCGACGGCACGCTGGTCGACAGCGTCTATCAGCACGTTCTAGCCTGGATGGAGGCGCTCGACGAAGAAGGCATCGAATTGTCCGTCTGGCGCATCCATCGCAAGATCGGCATGAGCGGCGGGTTATTCACCGATCAGCTGCTGCGCGAAACCGACCAGCCGATCGCCCCGGATCGCGTCGACCGCATCCGTCGCCTGCACGCCGAGGCCTACAAGCGCAATGCCAGGAAGATCAGGCCGCTACCCGGCGCGCGCGAACTCCTTGCCACGCTGACCCAAACGGGCATCCCCTGGGCGATCGCCACCAGCGGCCGTCTGGAAACCGCGGCGCCCAACATCGCGGCGTTGGGCGTCGATCCCGCCAAGATTCCGGTGGTGACGCGCGACCAGGTAAAATACGCCAAGCCGGACCCCGATCTGTTTCTCGCCGCCGCCGAGCGTCTCGGCGTTCCGATCGAGAATTCGGTGGTGATCGGCGACAGCATCTGGGACATGCTGGCGTCGCGCCGTTGCCGCGCGCTGGGCGTCGGCCTTTTGTCCGGCGGCTACGGACAGGACGAACTGGAGCGCAGCGGCGCCATCCGCGTTTATGAGGATCCCAGCGACCTGTTGAAGCATCTCGATGAGGTCGGCGGGCGCCGCTGAGCGCTGGCTATATCTTGTCCGTCGAGAAGCGGAACGTCATCACCCCGCGGAACGGTTTCCCCGGCACCAGCTCGGTCGAGGGAAAATTCCGGTGGTGTGGCGAATTGGGGAGGTGCTGCGCCTCGGGCACCGCCACGCCCTGTACCGCCGAAGGGTCGGCTTCGCGTCCCCCCATCTGGCGCGACGCCATGACAAGCGCATGGCTGATCGCGAGCCAGGTACCGGATCGCCTTCATCATTCCCCACAGGCCGGTCGTGCATCGCTGCCCCGGACGATTCGGCTTCACCCTAAACGGCGCGACCAGTACTCACTCCGAATCCGTCATGTCGCTTGCGTAGCGAAGCCCATCTCGCCGATATTTCTCACGGGCGATCTCAATCCAAGCTATTGGAAACTCCATCGATTCATCACAGCTCGACGGAACCCTAAGCCACCGAGATCACCCAATGTTCGGTCAGGCTCTAAGAAATGGAGGACAATGTGACGAAGATTTTGGCGCTGCACGGAATTAATCTCAACATGTTCGGCAAGAGGGACCCCGCCCAATATGGCCGCGTCACGTCTCAGGATATCTACACAAGCATAGAGAAACTTGGAAAAGAGCTTGGTGTTGAGGTCGAAAACTATCAAACCAACGACGAAGGCGCGATTTGTATGAAGATCCATCAAGCCTTTCTCGACGGCGTCGACGCCATCATGATCAATGCCGGCGCATGGACTCATTACAGCTATGGCTTGCGCGATGCCCTTGCCATTTTCACCGGACCGATCGTCGAGGTCCACATGTCCAATGTCCACGCGCGGGAGGAATTCCGGCATCATTCGGTGATTTCTGCGGTCGTAAAAGGTCAAATCGTCGGCTTCGGGCTCGACTCTTATCTCCTCGCCCTACGTGCCTGCGTAGCGATGATTGGACAAAATAAGTAGCGCAACCATTACCCGGCAGATGTGCGCTCATAGAGGTATCACACGTAGGACGGTCTCTCTCTCGGTCAGGTGGAGGCAGAGCACCAACGTCGCGCGGACGCGCAGGAGAACGGGTTATCCGAGGATCGCGCGGATTCTGTAGGTCTTTCCGTCATCGACCAGGAGGATGCGCATTGGCACATCGGACAACGGCTGGCCGTCGATCTCCGCGGAGGCGATTCCGTGACTGACGCCGTGCGGATTTTCGACCACGATCTCATAACGTGTAGAGCCGTGGCGAAAGACGATCTCGAGACCAGGCCAGTGTTTTGGGATGCAGGGATCGAGGAGGAGAAATGCGCCTTTCCGGCGAAGGCCGAGAATGGATTCGATCCCGGCTCTATACATCCATGCGGCGGAGCCTGTGTACCATGTCCATCCGCCGCGGCCGACATGTGGTGCCTCGGAATAGACGTCCGCGGCGACGACATACGGCTCGACCTTATAGCGATGCACGCCTGCGCGTGTGCTGGAATGGCTGACCGGATTGATGAGCGAGAAGAGGTTCGCGGCCCTGTCGCCGTCGCCGAGCATTGCAAAAGCGATCACAGACCAAGCGGCTGCATGGGTATATTGGCCGCCGTTCTCGCGGATGCCGGGTGGGTAACCCTTGATGTACCCCGGGTCGAGCGGCGTGTGGTCGAAGGGCGGCGTGAAGATCAGTGCCAGCCCGGTGTCGCGCTGAATGAGTTGAGCGTCAACGGCGGCCATCGCTTGTACGGCGCGTTCCGGCCCTGCGGCGCCGGAGATTGCACTCCAGGATTGGACGATGGAGTCGATCCGGCATTCGCCGTTCGTAGACGAGCCAAGAGGCGTTCCATCATCATAATAGGCGCGTCGGTACCAGTTTCCGTCCCAACCGTCTCGTTCAATAGCCGTTTTGAGCGCCTGGACATGTGCTTGCCAATTGTTTGCGCGCTCGTTTTCTTCACGCGTTTTGGCCAACGGTGCGAAGGCGGACAGTGTCGCGTGCAGGAACCAGCCCAGCCAGATGCTCTCACCCTTGCCCAGTTCACCGACGCGGGTCATGCCATCGTTCCAGTCGCCTGTGCCGATCAAGGGCAATCCGTGCGAGCCGATAAGAAGGCTTTGATCAAGCCCCCGCGCGCAGTGTTCGAACAGCGAGGCGGTTCGGTCGGATACAGTCGGTTGGAAATAGGCGTCGTTTTCGCCGGGGCGGAGTGCTTGTCCTTCGATGAAGGGAACTTGCTCATCCAGTACCGACAGGTCGCCCGATGTCTCGACGTAATGCGCGACGGCGTAAGACAGCCAGATACGATCATCCGAAATTCGCGTGCGGACCCCTTGGCCAAATGGCGGAAGCCACCAATGCTGGACGTCACCTTCGATGAACTGGCGGGCGGCGGCGCGTAAAAGGTGTTCGCGCGTCATGGCCGGCCTGGACAGTGCGAGCGCCATTCCGTCTTGGAGCTGATCGCGGAATCCATAGGCACCGCTCGCCTGATAGAATGCCGATCGCGCCCACAGACGGCAGGCCACCGTTTGATAGAGCAGCCAGCGGTTGAGCATGATGTCCATCGAACGGTCTGGCGTCTTCACCTGAACGGCACCGAGAAATTCGTCCCAATGCTGCAAGACATCGCGAAAAATCGCGTCGAGATCGACCGCGCGATAATGCGCGATCAGAAATTGCGCATCGGCTGCGCTGGGCGCCTCGCCGAGGAAGAACACAATCTCGACGGTTTCACCGGGGGCAAGCGTCAATGGCGCTTGAAGAACGCCGCAGGGATCGAGGCCTGCGCCTACGCGCCCCGAAAGCTTGGGTGCGCTTGCGGCGAGCGCGGCGGGATTGTCGAGCGATCCGTTTCGGCCCAGGAACTCACGCCGGTCGCCGGTCCAGCTCGTCTGCCGGCCTGCCAAGTCCGCGAACGCCACCCGTGAACCGAATGTCGTGTTCCAGGGATTGCGGGCAAGGAAAGCCCCGGTTGTGGGATCGATTTCCGTGACGATGAACGGCGCGGATGCATTGCGCGACGGACCAAGCACCCATTCGACATAGGCCGTGATCGACAGCCGTCGCGTTCGCACGGAAGTGTTGCGGATCCTGAGGCGCGAAATCTTGATCGGATCATGAAGTGGAACGTACTGGAGAAGATCAAGCTTGATCCCGTGCGCCTCGTGCTCGAACCGGCTGTATCCCTGACCGTGGCGCACGACATAGGGCGCGGTGTCGTCTCGGATCGGTAGGGCGGTCGGTCCCCACAGTTCGCCGCTGTCCTCGTCGCGCACAAAAAGGACTTCGCCTGGCCGGTCGGCCACGGGGTCGTTCGACCAGGGCGTCAGCTGGTTTTCTTTGCTGTTGACGGACCATGTGTAACCGCCGCCTTCAGCCGCAACCTGGAAACCGAATGAGGCATTGGCAATTACATTGACCCACGGTGCCGGCGTCACCTGTCCGGCGTTCAGGATCGTCAGATATTCCCGGCCATCGGCCGCGAACCCGCCAAGGCCGTTGAAGAATTCGAGATCAGGCATTGCGGGCGCGGACGGCGGCACGTCTATGGGCTTTGGGCGCCGCGGCGGGGGCAGCGCAGCGATGCTTGCTTTGCGCAGGCGGTCGAGCTGGTCCAACAGACTTCCTTGGTGTGCTGCTAGCACGACTCGAGCAACGGAGGGCAGCAGGGCGCGCATCTCCTGCGAGATGAGATCGGCCCGCAGGACGAATACGCCGCCGCGCGTGCCGTCCGCTGCAGTCAACGAATGGGATTGACTTGTCCGCACCATCGTTTCAATGGCGATGTGAAGGTCCTGAATGTAGGAGGATGATCGTTCGTTCAGGATTACGAGATCGACGGTCAACCGTTTCATCCGCCAGTACTCGTGGGCACGCAGCAATTGGCCGACAATGGCAATGTCCTCGATGTCGTCAATCCGCACCAGAACGATCGGGATATCGCCGGAAATGCCCTGAGCCCACAGTCCCGCCGGGCTGCCGCTGCCTCGGCGAATGACATCGGAAGACGGACGCATGGACGGGCTGGTGTAGAGAACGTGGCCGGCAAGGCGTTGGAAGAGGCCGGCCTCTTCAGCGTCGACGTCGAGATGGCGCAACTGCACCTGAGCCTGGGTCCATGCCAGGGTGGCCGCGCGGTCGAAGGCGTTGGCGTCCTGATGCTTGTCAACCAAATCCAGCACATCGGCGCGGGACGACGCAACGATGGTCCAGAATGCTATACGCGCCGTCTCGCCCGGCTGAACCCGCACGCAGCGGCGCATGGCGAATATGGGATCGAGGACGGTTCCAACACTGCCGGAAAGGGATCGGGCATCCGTCACCCCCATCGGTGACCTTGCATCGCGCCCGCGGCCGAGAAACCTAGCACGATCGGTTTCTATCTCGGTCTCGCCGACCGTCTCACCTTCGACGATGGCGAGGTGTGCCGCCCAGACCCCAGGCTCGGTTGGCGATCGACGGCGCCGCGTCGCAAGAATAACACCCGCCCTGGCGTCGTATTCGGTTTGCACGAACATTTTGGAAAAGGTCGGATGTGCCGCGTCGGCTGCCGGAGGAGCCAGCACGAGCTCGGCGTAGGATGTGATCTCGATCTCGTGGGGCCTGATGCCCGCATTCGATATGGACAGGCGGCGAACCTCGGCATCATCTTCGGGCGAAACCACGACTTCGAGAATCGTCGTGATCGTTCCGTCGCGCCGGGCGTACTCCACCTTGTCTTCGCTGAACCTGACGTCATAGCTGTCTGGTTCGACGCCGCACGGCTGATAGCCCGCGGACCATACTTCGCCGCTTCTGACATCCCGCAGGAAGATGTACGAACCCCAGTCGTCGCAGGTCGTGTCTTCGCGCCAGCGCGTAATTCCCACATCGCGCCATCGGCTGTAGCCGGAGCCGGCCGCCGTGAGCATCACGGCATAACGGCCATTCGAGAGCAGGTGTGCCGCCGGTGTCGGGCCGTGTGGCGAGCGGATGCGCCGCACCGTCGGGCGGTCAAGCGCGCGGCCTGCGACAGTCGTCTTGGCGTCCTCCGTCCATGGGCGAACGGCCGCAACATCGCGTGGCGTCCGCTCTTGCAGAAGGAGTTCCGTTGCCTGGATGGCTGGCTCGGTATGAAATCGGGCCCGCATTTTTCCGTCCAGAAGCGCGTTGGCGATGGCAACGATCGTCATGCCTTGATGGTGCGCCATGAAAGCGCGAATGACCGCGCGATCCTCAGCCTCTGGCAGGCGCGAAGGGGTGTAATCTAATGCTTCGTAGAAACCGTAGCGGCCGCGCGCGCCGGCTGCTGCCAGTCGCATAAAATTGCGCGTCGAGGCCGCGGGTTCGACCATGGTCGCGAGCGCCGTCGCATAAGGCGCTATGACGGCGTTCTCGCCTAGGCCGCGTTTCAGGCCCAGCCCTGGCACTCCAAAATTCGAGTATTGATAGGTGAATTCGAGGTCGCGCGCATTGTAGGCGGATTCCGAAATGCCCCATGGCAGGCTTCGCTCGGCGCCATAGCTGATCTGCCTATGGACGATGAGGCGGCTCGTCTCTTCCAACAGGCTGCCGGCCGGCGCACGCATCACCAGCGACGGCATCAGATACTCGAACATCGACCCCGACCAGGAGATCAGTGCTGCCCCATGTTCGACCGGGGTAACGGCGCGCCCGAGTCGGAACCAGTGCCGGGACGGGATGTCGCCTTTGGCGACCGCCACAAAACTCGCCAGACGCGCTTCGGAGGCCAGCAAATCGTAGCAGCTTTCGTCGAGACGGCCTTCCGCGACGAGATATCCGATCGAGAGGAGCTTGCGAAGCGGATCGAGAAGGAAGCCGAATTCCATCGCCTCTGCTATGGACCGTGCCGTCGTCTCGAGCGCGAGAAGGCGCATATTCAACAACTGGGCATATTCGGCCGTCCGGGTTACGTCGCGCAGGTGACTATCGATCGATCTCTGTGTTGCCCGTGCCCAGAAGAGCATTTCGATACTGGCCTCATCCCCGCTCGCCAGCGTTTGCGTGATATCGACGATGTTTGCGGCCAGCTTCGCGAGTTTCTTGAGTTGCGCCGGCAGTTCGGTCGCCGCTGAAGGATCGACTGCCACGGCGGCACCAAGAGCATCAAGTGCGCTGTCAAGTTCTTGCCGTGTGATGAACTCCGTTCGCCGACCGCCCGGAAGCTCGCGAATGGCCTCGCGCGCCAAGCGCAAAGCATCATCGATGCCGGCGAACAGGCAGGCGGGTGCGACGGGGCGATCGATCCATTCTCGGCAGGCGTTTGCGACGGCGATCAAATGCCCGGCCAGATTGCCGCTATCCACGGTCGAGACGTATCGCGGATGCAGCGGACGCAGATCGCTCGTGTCGTACCAATTGTAGAAATGGCCGCGAAAGCGTTGGAGCGAGCCCATCGTGGCAAGTGTCGCTTCCAGGCGCTCGACGGTCTCGGTCCTCCCCACCCATCCGAAATCGCAGGCGCTGACTGCCGAAAGAAGATAGAGGCCGAGATTGGTGGGAGACGTCCGGTGCGCGAGGACTGGCTTTGGGTCTTCCTGGAAATTGTCGGGTGGCAGCATATGGTCCGCTGCCGTGACGAAGGTCTCGAAGTAGCGCCAGGTACGGCGTGCAACCAAGCGCAAAGCGCGCGCGTCGGCTTCGGACACGGAAAGACGGCCGGCCACGAGAGGAGAAAGGCTCGTCCATCGTGCGATCGCTGGCGCGGCGATCCATAGAAGCGCCAATGGAACTGCGACCGACCACGCCTCGCCGTCGACCCACCAAACAACGAACATGGACGTTATGCCGATAACGACGCTTCCCGCCATCCGGCGATAGACGCCGGCAATGTGAAGCCGTGGACTGAGATTCGCGTGTGCAGCCGTGACCCATTCGAGCAGATGCAGGTGGCTGACGAACAGGCGGAACAGTGTTCTGCCGATGGCGTCTGTCATCGACCACGCTTGATGGGCCAGGAATGTCACTGTCAATGCAGTCTGCGTCAAGGCAAGACCAAGATCGTCGCTGAGCGCATCCAGATGGCTTCGGGTCGTTGTCCTGGCGCGCCGCGGCACGATGGCCGCGAGAACCGGGAGCAGGGTTGGCAGTGCAATTGTCGACAGGATAAAGCAGGTCCATAGCGCAGCATCACGCTCGGACAAGATCCACCCGAGCAGCAATGCCACGACGCTTGCCGGTGCAGATAGTGTTCGCCGCAGATTGTCGAGCATCTTCCAGCGGCCGATGAGCGGAAGCGCGCTCCTGCTGCGCTGGTCGTGGGATGCGTCGCCGCGCCCGAAAATCCAAGGCAGCAACTGCCAGTCGCCGCGGGCCCAGCGGTGCTGGCGCGCCACGGCGACGTCATAGCGGGAGGGAAACTCCTCGACGACTTCGACGTCGGACGCCAGGCCGGCGCGGGCGAAAGTTCCCTCGAAAAGATCGTGGCTGAGAAGCGTGCTTTCCGGAACGCGGCCGTTCAAGGCGGTCTCGAATGCGTCTACATCGTAGATACCCTTGCCGGCATAGGAACCTTCTCCGAACAGGTCCTGATACACGTCGGATACCGCCGAGGCGTAGGGGTCGATGCCGCTCATGCTGGAGAAGATTCGCTGGAACAGCGATCCTTCGCGGCCGACCGGCAGGGACGGCGTGACGCGCGGCTGCAGCACCGCATATCCGTCGACGACGCGCCCGGTGGCGGCGTCGAACAGCGGTCGGTTGAGAGGGTGCGCCATCTTGCCGACCAGCTTGCGGACGGTTTCTCGAGGTAGCCGCGTGTCGGCGTCGAGCGTGATGACATACCGGACATCCGGCGGCATGACGGGTGGGCGGCCTGTAATAGTCACGAACGTCGTATCGGCTGCACCGCGCAGCAGCCGGTTCAACTCGTGGAGCTTGCCGCGTTTGCGTTCCCAGCCGATCCATTGTCGCTGGCCTTCGCTCCAGACCCGCCGGCGATGGAGGAGCAGAAAGCGTTCGCCTCCGGGCGCCGGACCGTATTGGACATTCAGACGGTCGATGCCCTTGGCAGCCTCATTGAGGAGTGCGTCGTCTCCCGCGGCGTGTTCCGTCGAGGCGTCCGTCCAATCCGAAAGCAAAGCGAAATGAAGATCGCCCTCGGGACTCGCGAGATAATGGATTTCCAGACGTTCGATCTGTTCTTCGATCCCAGACTGTGTCGTGAGCATGGTCGGAACAGCGACGATGGTGCGCAGGTTCGGCGGTACGCCGTCGCGGAGCGCCAAGCCCGGCAGGGTTGCCGCGCCAAACATGGCCATCACTGTCCGGTTCACCAGCGCGACCGCCAAGTCCATCGCCGGAAAAATTCCGAGGACCGCCAAAAGCCCGAGTGGCCAGCCGCCAATCCGAAGTGCGATCAGCGGCACGAGCAAAGCCGTCACCGCGACTAGGACGACGCCGCCGATATAGCCGCTAATTCCGATCTTCGCGTTGCAACGTGCAAGACAACCGTGAAGTCGCGCGTGATATCCGATTGTTCTCTCAAATGGGCGCCGTCCGCCGGAAAACAGGTGATAGCCGGGATCGCGCGCGCGACTCTCTTTGTCGTTTGCGGCAGTCGCCGCCAGGAGTGCAGCTCGCGCGATGTCCAATTCAGTCAGATGCGAGCCGCGCGCCAGCTCCTCGATCGCGCTGCGGTAAAGATTGCGCGTCGGGAAATCCATGCCCGCGAAATTGCTGCCTGACTGCAGCGCGTCGTCAACAAGACTGACGCTCTCGAACAATTCTGTCCAATCCACGCCGGACGCCATGCGCATGCTGGTGATGATGTTGCGCACCGTCACGCTGGCAGCGCCCTGGCGTTGGTGCTCGGCGTGGACGAGTTCGTCCGCCGTTGTGCGTTGAGCCGTCAAGTGGTCTTCCAGCCATACGAGAGCCGGCGTGACTCGCGGATCTTGGTCCCGCAGCCGCTGGACGAGCTGGACGGCAAAGGACTCTGGTAAAGGCGTTTGTTCGTATTCCTTAAGGACCAGGCCGACAGGCTCGGCAATTCGTCCGTTCACGCCCAGAAGGCGATCGGCCACGGCATCCGCCTCCTGGCGGTCGGTTCGGCTGCTCAAAATGCGCTTGGCCGCGCGTCGTAGGTTTTCGACAAGCACGATGCGCAGCGTGATGGCGACCGCCCATAACTCGCCGATGGTGAGCGGCTGAACATGCTGATAGGCGCGCACGAACCGGCAAAGCATGTCTGGATCGAAACGGCTGTCGGTGTGGGCGACGAAGGCCCAGGTGAGTCCGAATACGCGCGGATATCCGGCGAAGGGACCGCTCGCCAACTTTGGCAGTTGGCGATAGTAGCGCGGGGGCAAATCGTCACGAGCTTCGCGGATCTGCTCTTCGACGAGATGATAGTTGTCGAGCAGCCACTCGGCGGCGGGCGTCGTGGCTTGCCCATCGCGGGTCGTGTTTCCAATTTCGTGATACGCCTCAAGGAGGACCGCTTCGTTGTCCTTCAGCCGTGCGGCCAGCGATCGGCGCGATATCGGCGTCGCCGTGATTTGTTGGGCGGCGGCGAGACTCTCCGCGTGCTGCTCCAGACGTTCGACGCTGAAGAGCTCCTCGCGTATGGAGTCTTCCGTATCCCATGGTGATGCCATAAGGTTTCGTCCGAAGACGGGAAGGAACGACAATATCAACTTGGCCTTTCTGCCGCGGACGCGCGGAATATGATCCGCCAAGCTGGCGCACGCGGCGCCGGAACACGGACCCACGTCTCGCTTAAGCTTCGCGGAATGGACTCGATGCTGTCGGGCGCAGGATTGGCCCTGGATCACAGCAAGAGTCAGCCAAAGTATTATAGCACCTTTTTAGCGATATCTCGTCGCCTCAATCTTCGAATTGCTGCGGTAATCGGCCGATTCTGAAGATAATGATGGGCTCATCGTCATATTCGCCCAGTTCCTGGTCTCCCGAGCTGGAAAACGCAACGACGCCAATCTTCGTCAGTGCCAGCCGTTCCGCCGTCCGGCGCGCTGCTTCTGCCGATTTGCACGGGACCGGTGTGTCGGCCTTCAGGCGATTGCCTTTGCCGGCGTCGTATGCCTGAACGATGTAGACGGTTTCTCTTGCCATTGCTTTCCTGCAGGCATCGACGTTTCGCGTCGTCGTGCAGCTTCTCCTTGTAATAGGCGCTGCTAACACCTATATCCAGATGGCGACGGCGTTCCGTCAGATGAAGCGCACTGTTGTACTCCCGACTCGCACCGTGCGCGCCTGGCCGAAACAGAAAAACTCCAGACTGATTGTTTCGTTTGCGCCACCCAAGCGATAGCTTGGGCGCAACCCGATGCATTAGGAAAAAATCATGACAATCGGAACAGTGAAATTCTTCAATTCAAGCAAAGGCTTTGGCTTCATCGCGCCGGAAGGTGGCGGCAAGGACGTGTTCGTCCATGCGACGGCCGTTGAAATGGCTGGCATGCGCAGCTTGGCCGAAGGTCAGCGGGTATCCTTCGATGTTCAGCCGGATGCCAAAGGCTCGAAGGCCGTCAATCTGCAGGCGGCGTAAGGTTCGGACGGGAGCGGCGGAGCCGAAAATGCTCCGCCGCAGCCTGCTCCGTCATCATCCCGGAGGTTTGTGTCATGATCGACGCCGGATTCCGTCTAAGCCGCATCTTTGCCGAAGGCTGGAACGCGGCACATGCGTTGCCCGTGAACGAAAGCGACGGCCTGGACCTGTGGCGCGTGGCGGCGCTGAACCCCTATGCCTCGGAGCCTGAAAGGTCTCGATGGAGCGAAGGCTTTGCAAAGGCGCTCAGGAATGAGACCGCCGACAGACAGGTGATGTGATGCCATCCTTCGTTCGCTTTGGAAGACGCATTCCACTTCCCTCTACGGTTCAGATTTTGCACGAACTGAAAGCATTATCCGCCGAGGAAGATGCGCGGGAGGAGTGCGCTGCAGCGGAAGGGCTGTCCATTACCGCAACGTGGGACGAGGTTTACGCCCGCCGCGCACTGCTGACGGCAACGGCCTGATCGCAGAGCGCGGGTCACGCCGACAAGGAGGTGTCGTCTTCGTGTCGACGGGCGCCCGGGGGTAGGCGGTGCATAGATGGCACCCGGGTCAATCTGGTCATGTTCCCGCGAAGAACGCCGTGGCCGTAAAGGGCCGCGGCAAAGGCGCCTAAACCGCCGCCGATCGCCGCGCATTCGATGGTGCCGATAACCAGCGTACCGATGATCCCGAATGTCAGAACGTCCGCCGTGAACGGGATGGCGACGAATAATGCGCCGACGGCAAAGCCGAAGGTTCCTCCCAACAGAATCCCGCGCGCGCCCCAAGATTTGATGCAATCACCGACATCGTGAACCACGATGGCGTTTTTTTCGGAAAAATGGTTCGAGATGCAGATCGCGTTCATATTATGCTCCTTCGAGCATTTTCCGGAGGGTTGGGTGCTCCGCAGACATGAAATTGTATCGATGTTCATAGCCCACTGCGTGCGCAGGTCGGTAGGCTCGGAATGTACTCAGGGTGTTTTCGAGAGGCTGCATGGCTTTGGTGCCAAGGCCGCTCATTTGCGCTGTGCCTTGGTCGCGGACTGCTGCGCGCCCCTCCGCAGTGAAGCCAGATCCTCATGCCAGCGCGACATGAGTAGATTCCGGTCCTGTTCCGCCCAACTATCGTCGGCTAGCCTTGCAATGTTGGTCGTTAGCCACTTTTTGGTGCTCCCTCACCAAATTGGCGGTCGAAGCCTTGTACAACGTCTTGTGACGCGTACGGCGGGATCAGACCACAAAAGCCGCCGCCCGGCGCCAGCCCCTAAGGGCGGCGGCTTTTTCATTTTTCAACGCTGTCAAAAGCCCTACCGGCCAAAAACTACAGCCGAAGAGGCGTTAAAGCTCCGGCCCCGCGAGGTGCGTTCGGACCTGTTCCAGCTGATCGTGCAGCCCCTTGTCTTCTGCGATCAATTCTTCCAATTTTTTCACTTCTTCAACGGTTTCCTGACGCATTTCATGCACCTCCTTGATTGTCCGATTTTCAAGGCCGATGAATTTATTGTTCGCGGGTTCGAGTGCTCGAATAAGTTCGTCGAGTTTGGCCTGGACCGCGGCGCTGTTGCGGTTCTGCGTATTCTGAATCAGGAATACCATCAGGAACGTGAAGATCGTGGTGATGGTATTGATTAACGGCTGCCATGTGTTGACGCGATGAGAAATGGTCGATGCAACAGCCCAGACAATGATAGCGGCGCTGGAGGTCATGAAAGTGAGTGGATGGCCCGTCACGCGGGCGACACTGCTGGCGATCAGTGCAAATCGGCGTGAGAGAAAATTAGGGGTGCGTTGCGCTTCGTCACTCATGCCGCTCGTCGATTGATGACGATAAGCCCAATGCCCGCAACCAGGATCGCAATGCCGGCGATCGTGGGTATCGAGACGCGATGATCTTCCCGGGCCGTGATATGAATTGGGCCGGCGTCCAGCACGGGCTTCGTTTCGGAGTAATCGAAATGGCCGACCAGCAAGACGGCGACGCCCAAGATGACGAGAGCAACGCCCAAAATCTTTAGATTACGCATGGTGGCCCCTGCCGCGGCTGCAATTGTGGCTACGCCTCGATGATTACTTTGAGCGCCTGCGAGTTTGCGGCGTTGATAAAAGTCTCATCTGCATCGAGGATCCGGTCGAACTTGAACCGGTGAGTAACCCCAACCAAGCGGGTGCGATAGCATCGGAAACTACTCAGACGCCGATGGTGTTCTGCCGTTGGGTCAGGTTTTGACCGAGCGCTCCGCCACTTGCACATGATCGTTGCCCGCGGGGGGCAGCGAATTCCTTGAGGAGGTCGTGCTGGAAGCCGACGTGTGTGTGAAGCCGGCCGGCGCGGATGAGGGACGGGTTGCCGAGTACCATTCGGCTCCGAGTACCAGAGCCGCCAAAATAACCATCGCGTATATGATCGCTTGTGACCTGCTCATCGCGCGGATTCCGAGCAGCGCTTGGTGCAACGGGATGCTGGGGGGAGACCGCCGCGGCAAGAGTGCGATCAGCCGGGCAGCGACCATCCGGTGCTCCGTGGGTGCCGACAGTCCGTCAGGCGTTGCTGCAATCAGCGAGACCAATCTCTGAGTCGCGGCCGCTTCTGGCAGCCGGGCTAAACTGGCCGCCTCCTGCCAAGGGTCGAGGTCCAATCGCGCCAGCGCCGACAGAACGCTGAGCAACATTCCATTTTTGTCGGTACTAATTGGTGCGAACAGAAAGTTGTCATACTCGGACCGGAGACGGGAAACAGAAGCGGCGCGTGTCATTTCAACCATCGATTTTTGCCGGTGTTATCGAACTCTTGGAGCCGCTCGTGCGAGGATAAAATGGTAGACCCGGAGTTTGTCCGGGGTTCTCAAGTCTTCACGCCAGAAGCAGCTCAATAGAAGATGCCATGACGGCCAAGTTCAAGGCCGCGGCAAGCGCGGCGGAAACAACGGATATTGGCTTCACGGTATAACCCCTGCTGACAGAAGAGACGCTCTGGCAGCGCCGCGTCATTCTCCAAAATGACAGATCCTGTTCCTTGCTCGTGCAACCGCGATGAGCATGGCGGCCCGCGTCCGGTGTGGACGGGGCCGTCAGAGTTCATCGTTGCTTGTTCAGTTCTTGATGCGCGAAATCTTCGTTCCCTCGATGCTCACGCCGGCCATCAGTCCTTGCTGATTGAAGATGACGGCATACGCGTCATCCTTCAGCGTCGACGTCGAAAGGTTCTTGGCGGCGCCTTCGTCGACAACGACAACCGTCGGCCCAACGCCGATTTCCCAACCGTGCGTATTGTGGATGTAGCGTACGGCCTTGTTCGTCATCAGGAACACAGCATATCCGTATGACTGGGCACCGGCCTGGAGACCCCAGGATCCTGTAAACGAACTGTAGTAGCCGTCGATCTTCGAGCCCGATTTCAACTCGCCCTCCCCATAGGCGCCGCCGAACACGAGGCCGGCTTTGACGATGTTGGGGAAAATGAGAATGGCTTTGGCCCGATGCGAAAGTTGCTCCGCGAAGGGGTGGGTCCGGTAAAGCGTTTGTAGCGCTTCGTCGGAGTCCCTGTTGAGATCCGCGGTTGTTGCCGCATTGGCGTAGGTGAACACGCCGGCCGATACCACGGCTCCGATGGCGAGCGCAGTCGCCAGGATGAGAGTTCGAATATTCAACATTTTTTGAGTTCCTGTTGTGAGAGATATGCAAGTCCCCGTCACGAAGGTCGCTTGCTTCCAAACTGGGGAAAGACTCCTTTGCAGAATGCCAAGAGCCTCGAAGCGCCACGCCTCCGGCAATTCGGGCGGCCGGAGGAGCGGCGTATGCGTTATCGGCCGTTTTCGCCGTTGATAATGACGTCCGCGATCAGGCCGCTGCCAATCGCGACAAGAACGTACTGATTGTTCACATGCACCCAGTGGTGGCCGCGCGGTGGTCTCTGGAGATGATTGCCTCTCCAATCGGAGACGACATATCGGCTGCTCCTGTACTCAGCTGACAACCGCTCGCCACGTGACCATTGACGGTCGTTGCGATACTGGTTCTGGTTGAAGACATCCAAGATAATCCCGGTCGTGATCGCTGCGAGCATGAATTGGTTGTTGTCGTATTGGACCCAGTGATAGCCGCGAGGCGGTGTCCTGAGATTGCGTTGCCGCCAATCGTTGACGACATATGGGTTCTGCCGATTCCGGTACTGGTCCGGCAACCGGTCGCCGCGCGAGTAATGGGGTCGGTCGAAATTGGGGCCGTTGAAGCCCTGAGGGCCGCCATTGTTCTGGAACGGCGCTGGATTTTGGCCCTGATGATTTGGATTGTCGCGTTGGGCGAGCGCGGCTGGACTGCCGAGCAGAGCCAGCGCGAGCGCTGTGCTCATAAGATATTTCATGGCGATCTCCTTGGTGCGCGCTGTTGGCGCGCGACGACGACGGAGGCGTACATCGTTGGAATTGGGTCGTTGATTTCGATACGCAGCTATTGGGAACGGATAGGACGCGGTTCCGTTGTGCGATTGTCTCGACCTTAACCGACAATCGCACGGCTGCGCAGGCTCGGAATCTACTCATAAAGCAAGCGGCTTGGTTCAATTCGGAGCAATGTGGGATGCGATGAGGCAAGTATCCGGCCGAAGCTGCGCAAGGTTTCTGCGAATAGGTCGCGGCATTTGCGTCGCCAAAGGTCATTGCTTGATCAATGGCTCTCGTCGGGAGAAACGGAGTAACGCTCTACGCTATACCGAGGCGCGCGAATACTGGAACCTTTACTGTGTCCAAAACGAACGCGAAGGCGGCTGCCGCGGCAAGCACGCCCGCTGCGGCGGAGGCGGGCAGGGGCGTCATGGCGATCCCGCCGATGGCCAATGTCGCGGCGATCAGAATGTCGGCCACAGACGATGCGGCAAGCCAGAAGCTTGGGCGAGAGTCCCACAAGCGCCGGCGTTCGCGAATGGCATAGATCGTCGCTTGGCTGCCGAACACCAAGGCCACGAAGGCCAGTGTTCTCAATGCTCCGGTTGCGAGGTTCAGTCCGAATTCGCCGACGGCCAAGATGCCGCTGCAGAAGGCCAGCAGGCCGACAGCCATGATGACGCCCGCCATCGTCAAGCGGCCAATACGCCAGGCGTTCGGCGTCGGGGACGGCCGCACGGCGTCCGTGGTCAACGACATCGAGAGAAAATCGCCGGCGATCATCAAAATGACCATTAGCAGCGGGGTCAGGATCGCGTGCCCGGTCATGACCAGACCAAAAGCAAGAAAGAGCACCGTCACGATCTTCTTGATGATGGAGTTCAGCGTGTAGGTCTGGATGCGCTGGAAGGTCACCCGGCCTTCCTTCACCGCAGCGACGATGCCGGGGAGCCCCGGCGCGGTCAGCACCATGCCGGCGGCTGATTTGGCGACGTCGGTTGCCGTCGAAACGGCGATTCCGATCTGTGCCTGGCGCAGTGCCGGTGCGTCGTTGGCGCCGTCGCCGCACATGCCGACGGTGTGGCCCTCCTTCTGAAACGCTTTGACGAGTTTGTATTTGTCCTCCGGCAGCACGCCGGCGAAGACCGCGAACGCCTCGGGGCTGACGCCCTCCGGGATTGGGCCGGGCGGACAAACGGCGCCGTCCAGTCCTACGGCATGCGCCACGATGCCCGCCGTCGTCGGCGCGTCGCCCGTGACCATCACGGTGCGCACGCCCAGCCCATGCAATTCCGTGACGAGTGCCGCCGAGTCCGGGCGAGGCGGGTCGCTGAGCGCAACGAGCCCTGCCAATTTCATTGCCGCCGGCGGTCCAGCCGCGACCGCCAATACTCTGAAACCCTGCGCCTCAAGTTCGTCCGCCGCTGTTGTCGCTGCCGGCGACGGCTGTGCGAGGCCGCTGACCACCGCGAAGGCGCCCTTCACGATATGTTGTGTGCCTCCGTTCGAATCCGTTGCGGTTGCCTCGGACAGCTTCTTTGCCGGATCGAAGGGTATGAACGTGATGAGCTTCAGCGCATCGGCAGCGCCGCCGCTTCCGGCCGCGGAACGAACGGCTGCGTCGACGGGATCCTGTCCGCCATCCGCGCTCGCCAGCGCCGCGAGCGCCAGGAGGTGCGGCGCGTCGAAGCCGGGCATGGGATGAAGGTTGGCGACCGTCAGCGCGTTGCGCGTCAGGGTGCCCGTCTTGTCGGCGCACAACACGTCCATGGTCGCCGCCTCATCCACCGCGGAGAGACGCGTCGGCAACACGCCGCATTTTGCCAAGGCTCGAGCGCCGAGCGCGGCGGCCAGCGTGAAGGTTGCCGGCAATGCAACCGGGATCGATGCCAGAACAGCCGTCAGGACGAGGGGAATTATCTCGGCAAGCGGCATCTTGAGAAAAATGGCATAGATCACGAGTGTTGCGATGACGACGCCGTTGAACGCCGCGAGGTTGCGCACCACGCGCAGCACCGCCTTCTGCTGGGAACTCACGACATGGGCGGTACGGACGAGTTCGGCCGTGCGGCCGAACTTGGTGTGCGCGCCGGTCGCCGTGACCTCCGCCACCGCCTCGCCGCGCCGGACAAGTGCACCGGCGAAGGTTTGCACGCCCGCTCCGGCTTCGATCGGCACCGATTCGCCAGTGAGCATCGACTGGTCGAGCAGCACTTCTCCCGCGGTGAGGCGCATGTCGGCGGCAACCACACCGCCCAGCGACAGCTTCACCACGTCGCCAGGCACCAGTTCGGCAGCTTGTATGATTGCCCAGGCACCGTCGCGCCGGACCGACGCGGTCAACGCCAGCCGCGACTTCAGCGCGGCAAGCGTTGCCTGGGCGCGGCTCTCCTGGAAAAGCCCGAGGGCGGCGTTGAAAACCAGAAGCCCTGCGATGACCGCGGCTTCGGTGTAGTCTCCAAGCGCGACCTGGAGCACGATGGCGGTTTCGAGCATCCATGGAACCGGTGCCCAGAATTTCCCCAGCGCTCTTCGCAGCGGCCTTGCGGTCGTGTCGGGCATGGCGTTCGGGCCGAACTTTGCCAGCCGCCGGTGAGCTTCATCGCTGGTGAGACCGTCGGGCGAGGTCCCTTTTGAAGTGTTGGGCGCATCGCCAGGCGACGCGCTCGTTGCGGTGGATGACGGGGGCATGGCCTTCCTTACATCTCTCGGTCGCGCTTGCACCCGCGACAAGGCACGCTTCCAGCTCCACCGAGGGCGACGATATCCTATAAATGAGCCTTCGGCGAGCGACGACGCCTGTCGGCGACGGCCGGGCTATGCTCATTTGGGGGCGATGTGAGATTCGACGAACCAGAGCTGCTGATCGATGCCGCGCGAGATCTCGGTGAACAGGTCGGCAGTCGAGACATCGCCGAAGTCCGCCGCCAGATCGCTGGCGTCGCGCACCGCTTGGCCGAAAGCGGCCAGCGTTCCGGAAACGGCGAAGGCGTGTTGCTGTTCGTCGGCGACGCCGAGAGAGTAGGGAACGAGGAAGGAGTTCTTCGCCGCGGTTTGCACGGTACCGTTTGCTGTGCCGCCGAGGCCGCGGGCGCGCTCGGCAATAAGGTCGGAATAGTCCTCGACTTCCGCCGAAACCTTGTCGAACAGCTCGTGGATCGCGATGAAATTGGGCCCGTGCACGTTCCAATGTGCCTGCTTCACTTGGGCGTGCAGGTCGATTGCTGCGGCCAAGTGTTTATTCAGAAGCTCGACGGACTGCGCCCGGATGTTCTCGGACAAGGTGTTGTGTGTCGGATGCATGATCGAATCTCCAATAGAGGCAAAGGCATGCGACAATGGGCGCGACGGTGGCCGCTCGAACAAGCTGCGCCTGCGGATTGACTCCGCCGATCAATGACTTGTCATGTTCGACCATAGTGGCGAGGCGCTGTAGAGAGGAGGTTCGGAATCTACTCAGTACGACGATTCAGCACGTCTTGAGCATCGCGGTGGCGGGAGCGCCGTGATAGACTCAACCCACGCTTCCCATTTGGAAGCAAACTTTTGAGCGCATTCGCAGTATGCCGAAAAGTCATCCGCATCGGACCAACGCGGCCCGAGCGCGATCGAGGCGGCATTCCGTGCCGTCGCGCGGTCATGCGCGCGTTGCCGAGGCCTTCACCGTCGTCGGCATAGGTGCTTCGGCAGGCGGCCTTGAAGCCAGCAGGAAGCTCTTAGGTGCATTGCCCGACGACAGCGGCATGGCCTTCATCCTGGTCCAGCATCTCGATCCGTCCCACAAAAGCATGATGGTGGATCTGCTGGCTGGCCACACGCCGATGACCGTGTGCCAAGCGACCGAAGGAATGGCGGTCGAGCGCGATCACGTCTACGTCATTCCGCCAGGAACCTACCTCTCTGTGGCCGGCGGATCCCTTCACCTCTCGCAACCTCAAGCACGGCATGGTGCGCGTATGCCGTTCGACTTTCTGCTGCAGTCGCTTGCAAAGGAGCACGGGTCGCGCACCATCTGCGTAATTCTTTCGGGTACGGGCGGCGACGGCAGCGCCGGGCTGAAGGCGGTGAAGGAAAGCGGCGGGTTCGTCATCGTTCAAGATCCTGACGAGGCCGGCTTTGACGGAATGCCTCGGAGCGCGATGCTGACGGGCGCGGTAGATCTGGTTCTCCCCGTGGCAAAGATGCCCGATGCGATTATCAAGCGCGCTCGTGGAACGTCTCTCGCAGGAGCGCAAAGTGAACCCCTGCCAAAGGGCAGCGTGCAGGATCGGTTGCCCGAGATCATCGACCTTTTGCGCGCCGAGACCGCGCACGATTTCACGCTTTACAAGCGGGGCACGTTGGAGCGCCGGATAGAACGGCGCATGAAGCTGCCGACTATCGGTGCCAGCGACATCGATCGGTATCTCGGGATTCTGCGGAGCGACAAAAGTGAGATCGAACTCCTTGCCAAGGACCTCCTCATCAATGTCACGAACTTCTTCCGAGATCCAAGGGTGTTCGACCTCCTGACGGATAAGATCGTTCCGGAGATGGTCCGCAGCCACGCTCCCGATCGCCCCCTTCGCATCTGGATTGCGGGGTGCAGCACGGGCGAGGAGGCTTATTCTCTCGCCATGCTTTTCCGTGAACAAATCGCGGCGGCGGCGCTGAGTATCACGCTGCAGATTTTTGCGTCTGATGTCGATCCGGAAGCGGTCGAGATCGCCAGAGAAGGCCTCTATCCCGAGACGATCGAGGCGGACGTGTCGCAGGTACGGCTTGCCCGTTTCTTCAAGAAGGAGAAGCACGGTTACAGAGTTACGCCGGAGCTGCGCGCGGCCGTGGTCTTTACGGTGCAGGACGTGCTGGCCGACCCGCCTTTCTCGCGCCTCGACATGATTTCATGCCGGAATCTTCTGATCTATTTACGGCCCGAAGCGCAGGCAAGAGCTATATCGGTTTTCCATTTTGCGCTGTGTGCGGGGGGGCTTCTGCTTCTCGGAAACGCGGAGACGGTCGGCAGTGAGGATGGCCGTTTCGAAGTTTACTCGAAGACGGAGCGGCTCTATCGGCGTATTGTCGGCCCGCGATCGGAAGGTATTGATGTTTCAAAGGGCGCCGGCGAGAGCGTACGAGGCTTTGCGGTCCCCGGACAAGGTAAGGCGGCTATGCGTCAAGCTGCATTGGCCGATCTTTGCCGGCGCATGGTGATGGAGTCCTACGCACCGGCAGCGGTATTGATCAACCAGAAGCACGAATGTCTCTATTCCTTGGGACCGACGGACCGCTATCTGCGTGTGCCGCCGGGGCACCCCACGCACGATTTGCTCGCCATGGTGAGTGATGTCATGCGCAACAAGCTGCGCTCGGCAATCCAGCGGTCCGGTCAGGAAAAAGCGCGGGTGACCGTTGCCGGCGGGAAGACCGGCTACGATGGCAATTCGGGTTCGTTTGGTATCGCCGTCCAGCCGGTCCTTGGCGACGGCGAGGAGCTTTTTTTGATCTGCTTTGTCGATGAGCCAAAGCAGGAGCAGAGACAGGGTGGGATGACCACGCCGGAGGACGCCTCAAGGGTTGCTGAGCTTGAGCTTGAGCTCGAAGCCACGAGATCGGAACTCAGGGGCGCCATCCACAATCTTGAGGTGTCGGGTGAAGAGCAGAAGGCGATCAATGAAGAAGCAATGTCCGTCAATGAGGAATTTCAGTCCACGAACGAGGAGCTGCTGACCTCCAAGGAGGAATTGCAGTCGCTCAACGAGGAGCTTACCGCCCTCAACAGCCAGCTTCAGGAAACCCTGGAGCGGCAACGCGAGACATCCGACGACCTGCAGAATATCCTGTACAGCACGAATGTGGCGACGCTGTTTCTCGACACCCACCTCAACATCCGTTTCTTCACGCCGGCCACCAGATTGCTTTTCAGCATAATTCCAAGCGATATCGGACGGCCGCTCGCGGACCTCAACTCCCTGTCCGCAGACAGCTCTCTTCCCGCCGATGCCCGAGCCGTACTGCGCAGCCTCGTGCCGATTGAGCGTGAGGTCGAAGCGCTGGACGACGTCTGGTTCAGTCGCCGGATACTGCCATACCGCGCCCACGACGACGCGGTGGAAGGTGTCGTCATCACCTTTACCGACATCACAGAGAGAAAGCGCACGGCAAAGGCACTGGAGGATGCCAAGCAGCAGGCGGAACTCGCCAATGTCGCGAAATCGCGCTTCCTCGCTGCCGCGAGCCACGACCTTCGCCAGCCGCTCCAAACGCTCGCATTGCTTCAGGGACTTCTGGCGAAGATGGTCGAGGGGCAAGGCGCGCAGAAACTCGTGGCACGGCTGGACCAGACGTTGGGCGCCATCTCGGGAATGTTGAACACGCTGCTCGACTTGAACCAGATCGAGGCCGGTACGGTTCGTACCGAAATGGTCAGCTTCCCGATCAACGATCTGCTTGAACGGTTAAAGGACGAATTCAGCTATCATGCGCAATCACAAGGGCTGGGCCTGCGCGTGGTCGGGTGTGGCCTTTCGATATACAGCGATCCGCATCTGCTTGAGCAGATGATCCGCAACCTGCTGTCGAACGCGCTGAAATATACCGAGCGCGGCAAGATTCTGCTCGGCTGCCGCCGGCGCAATGGAATGCTCTGCATCAAGGTTTGCGACACCGGAGTTGGCATCCCGGCCAACCAGCTTCAAGCGATCTTCGAGGAATATCACCAGCTCGACAACGCGGCGCGCGAGCGAAGCCGCGGTCTCGGTCTGGGTCTTTCCATTGTAGAGCGCTTGGCGAATATGCTGGGCCACCGTGTGCACGTCCGCTCGCAAGTCGGAAAAGGTTCAATTTTCACGATCGAGGTGAAACTCACGCCGAGCGAAACGGTGGCAGAGACTAAGCTCCGCAAACGCAATGTTGACGGTGTTGTCGTTGACACGGGGCGCGGCGCCGGCGCGATTCTCGTTATCGAGGACGATCCCGAAGTGCGGGAACTCCTCGAACTCCTTCTCAAGGACAAGGGATATCACGTCGTTGGGGCATCTGACGGAGCCGCGGCGCTGGCATTGGTCGCTCGTGGAACCATCCGGCCAGATCTCATTATCGCGGACTACAACCTGCCAAATGGCATGGATGGTCTCGAGGTCGTCGCGAAGGTGCGGGAAAATCTTCACCATGATATCCCGGTCATCATTCTGACTGGTGACATATCGACCGGCACCCTGCGCCGCGTCGCAGTTCAGAACTGTGTGCAACTCAACAAGCCGATGAAGCCGAACGAACTGACGCAGGTCATCGAACGGCTTCTCCCAAAATCGCTATCCAACGCACGGGCGCAGGTTCCGCACGCGGCCAAAGCAGAGGTCCATCAGAATGTCCCCGTCATCTTCGTCGTCGACGACGACGGCGAAATTCGCGCGGCGATACGCAGAACATTCGAGGCGGACGGCCGAGTCGTCGAAGACTATGAGACCTGCGAGGCGTTCCTCGAAGCCTATCGCCCTGGCCGCGAAGGATGCCTCCTGATCGACGCCTACCTTCCGGGAATGAGCGGGCTCGAATTGCTGGCAAGGCTCCATGATGCAGGTCATCGGCTGCCTTCCGTCATGATCACCGGCAACAGCGACGTGCCGATGGCGGTCGAGGCCATGAAGGCCGGCGCTTCGGACTTTCTTGAAAAGCCGATCAGCAGTGGAGAGTTGCTCGCCAGTGTCGGGCGCGCTCTGGAGCAATCCAGGGATGCCGCAAAGCTATCCGCTTGGCGAGAGGCTGCGGCCGGGCGCATTGCGAAACTTACGGCGCGACAGCGCCAGATCATGGATCTCGTTCTCGCCGGTCATCCCAGCAAGAACATCGCTGCGGATCTTGGCGTCAGCCAACGCACGGTCGAGAACCATCGTGCGTCGATCATGCACAAGACGGGCTCGAAGTCGCTTCCGGCCTTGGCGCGATTGGCGCTGGCGGCGGCTTCGAATGATGCCGGCTGAACGATTATCTGACGTGTATCTCCGTGCGTGGCGGTGCGGGGAACGTTCGTTAGGTAGTTTCCGAACCTACCGTGGCCGTGATCGGGACCGCTATTCTGCGACTGCAGCCTTATCGCGGAGTGTCCTATGCCGTTCGTTCAATTCGAACATCTGAGACACAGCCATCTGAGGCTGATGTATAGCGACGCGGTGGTGTCGTTCAATCTTGCCTCCAACGTCACCGTTGGCGAGATTGCGCGGACGTTGGACGAATTCTCGAACGAACGACACGGTAGCCCGCTCGCAATCGACATCATCATAAAGCGGCCCAGCGCCGGACTCGGATAAACGGCGACGGGGCCTGAGTAGTATCCGAGGCTGCCGCCGTCGCATCGCCGCGAGCTAAGCTGAAGTTGAGCCGGCATTCTTGGCCGAGCGCTCTCGAAGAGGATACCGTCATGAAATATTCACTGCCACTGGTTGCGCTGGTTGCGACACTCGGACTTGGTGCATGCACCGGGCCGCAGGGGCCGCAGGGGCCGCAGGGAAATACCGGCAATACGGGATATACCGGCGCGCAAGGCGAGACTGGTAATCAAGGAAACACCGGTTACACGGGCGCGACAGGCGACACCGGTGCGACAGGCGTCACGGGCGACACCGGCGCCACCGGCGACAAGGGCGCTACAGGCGCCAAGGGCTCCAAAGGCAATACCGGCTCGGGTAATGGCGCCACTGTCGTTGTGGTACCGCCTCCGAAGTGATCCAGGGCGTAACCGAAACGAAGACGGGATAAAATCCGTCTTCCGTTTTACGCGCATTTCTTATCAGGAGTACCTGCTATGGGCCTCGGAACAATTCTACTGATTATCCTGGTTCTGTTCTTGATCGGCGCTTTGCCGACTTGGCGGCACAGTTCGAACTGGGGCTACGCTCCGAGCGGCGGACTGGGCCTCATCCTCGTCATTGTTCTCATCTTGGTTCTTATGGGCCGGATTTAGTTTCCGGCTCTTTGCCTCCAGGAAATTCCCGAACCGCTTGATGAAGGAGATTGTCGATGTGTAAAAGAAGGGCGATGCTGGCGTCCATCCTGTTCGCGATTGCGGGCGCCACGATGCTCCTGAGCGCCTGCCACACCATTGCCGGCGCGGGTGAGGACGTCTCCCATGCGGGACACGCCGTCGAGAAGAGTGCGGACAAGCACGCGCCCTGAAACGCCTCATCATGCGCGCGATAGAGCGCACGGCTTTCGCTCCGCTTTAACGCAAAGCGCCTGCAAAGCCGTGGCGAAAATTCAGATTCGCCGTATCAGTCTCAACACGAGCAGCAATACGACGGCGCCGATGGTGGCGCTGGCGATGACTGGGACAAGACCGACACCGAGATCGATGCCCAATCTCGGCAACAGCCAACCGCCGGCGAACGCCCCGGCGATGCCGACCACGATGTCCCCGAGCAGGCCAAAGCCGCCGCCCTTGACGATCATGCCGGCCAGCATGCCTGCAACGGCGCCGACCAGCAGCCAGATCAGCAATGTCTCAACAGGCATGTCGGTCTCCATAGCTTGCGGCATGCAGAGAAGATTAAGGCGTCAGGCAAAGCGTGCGAATGCCTGCGCGGGCTGTTACGGCCCGCGCAGGGTCTTGTTTCAAGGCGCGTATTTCAGGCTGATCGATCCGATGCCCGCCGCGACGTTCAATCCTTCGTTGCCCGACACACTCAGAGGCTGAAGAGAGACTGACTTGTCAAACCCGCCGACAAGCACGTTTGCGCCCACGCCGACGCCAGCCGTGGCGCTCGCGCTGACACCCACGTAATCGCCATCAAGAGCGCCGGGACGTACGTCCGACGTCGGCGCGACAACTTCCCAGATCAGAACGCCGCCCTCGGTATAGCCGATATCCACGCCAAATTTGGAAATCGAGCCTGTGTAGTGCACGGCCTTTTTGTGGCTCTGGAGGAAAACACAGCGCAGGTCCTTGGAAGATCCGAAGACGAAACCCCAGCCGCTGGCGACGCCGCACGTCAATTCGCCGACCTTCACGCCATGGGTGGCAGCCTGTGCCGAACTCGCGAGCGCGACCGCCCCGAGCACCGCGGCACTCATCATCAAACGAAATGATTTTTTCATCGAAAGAACTCCCTTTGTCGTGAAATCGCCATACGGATCACAATGACCCGTATGGCGCCGTTAAAGACCACGGAGCCATGCTCGTCTGGAGCAGGCCCGACCTTGCCTATTGGAGGTACCAGTTTCCGTCGCCATGACGGCACGCAGTGCCGCTGCGGTTGTATCTGCGGCCGTCGCTGCGGCCGGCTTCTCTGTAGTCGCGGCAGGTCTCGCCATCGCGCGAGAATTGGCGGACGGGTGTGAAGCTGCCATAGCTGCCGTCGGCACTGTTGCGCCAGTCATAACGATGGCCGATTCGGCCGTCGAACCCCTCGCTGTAGGACGCCATGGCGTAGCGGCGATCATTGCAGTTCATACCGCTTGAGATCGCATTGCCGGCAAGGCCGCCCAGGATGACGCCGCCGACCACCGCACCGCCATTGCCATGGCTCGCCGCGCCGCCGATCAGGCCGCCGGCGATGGCGCCCAGGACCGTTCCCGTGGCCGCATTGTCGTTGCAATCGCTGCCGTAATAGGACGCGCCGCGGTCATAATGCGCGTCGTGGCGATAGGCATCGGACCGGTAGTTGTCGTTCCTGTCGCGGTGGGCGCTTCCGTCGTCGTAGCCGCGGTTGTAACCGTTTCCGTAAGTCGGCTGGTTCTGATCGCCGTTGGCGTTCTGATTGGAGTCATATTGACCATTGTTCTGCTGATTATGGTCGTAAGGATCGGCGTAGGCCGCTCCGGCGCCAAGCACGATGGCCGTGGTCGCGAGCAAAAGGCTCATCTTGTTCAACATTGTCTTTTCCTTGAGAGATGCCCGCGCGAGGTTCCGAAGGGAAATGGCGCCGGATAGGGGTAGCGCCCAAAGCGCTCACTCGATGCAATAGTATCCGGCGGTGCTGCTGCGCGGCAGGCTCGGAAACTACTCAGTTCCGGCCGTCCCCGGGGCGGGGTCGGCTATGCCGGCGATGACGATGCGCCGTCGTCCGCAGGGTTGATCCCGATGCGCGAGCTTTCGGCGCGGGCGAAATACTGGATCAGCCATTCCGCTGATTTCTGTGCGATCCAGCGGGCGGCATCCGGTCGCCGGACAAAGCGGCCGATTTTCTCGCGGCGACCGTCGGGCCAAAGCGCCACCACATGGTACTCGCGCATCATGACGCCCTTGCGCGCCAGGAACGTCGGAACGCCGCTGTTGTCGGATGTATCTGGATTCTCCGGTAAAATGTCCTGCATTTGATCCTTCTCGGGGGGCGCCTGTCGACGCGCCCATCTGGGTTGTTCACGCGTGATGGCCGGTTCTCATTTTCACGATGACGTTTACCGCACGCAGCAGCAGCCAAAGCGGCAGCGCCAGCGCCAGCTCCATTTCGGCTAGCCAGGTGATCATGGCGCGGTCGAAGTCGAGTTGTGGTCTCCCCCACAGGCCGATCATTCCGAGAAGCCAGACATAGGCCGCGGCGCCGGCGATGAACACCGCAACCGTCAGGGCCGCGCGGTCCGTGCCGGCCAAGGGAACGCCTTTGAACAGACGGCCGTGCGAACCAACGCGAACGATGTCTGGGGGCACTTCCAAAAGCACGGCACTCTCCGTAGCGCATTTCCAGGCGACAGGCCGCGTGGTCTGCCGCCGGTTTCGGCGTTTGCGGCCCTAGTGGCCCCAGCGGCTCCAACGGCTCCAACGGGCGCAATAGCGTTCGCGATGGTGGTGGTGCCAGTACGAGCGCCAGGCCACGCAGTGGCGCGCGCGATGACGGTCATGGTGATCGGCATAGCGGGCGCGATAGTCGTTGCGGGCACGGTCGTTGACGCTGAGGTGCCAGGCGGTGCCGCGGTCGCCGACATGGACGCCAACGCCGGTCTCGGCATTGGCGGCGGTCGCGCCCATCAAGGTCAAGGCGAATATCGAAGCTATCAGTTTTTTCATTGCGGTCCTCTGTTGAGGTGAGACGGTTTCGCTTCTTTGAAAAGACGCAGGCGGAAAGCAGCCGGATGTCCTTACTGCAGCTTGCCGATATGAATATTCGAGATGTTGTCGAGAACGCCGAAGACGTTCAGAAGCCAAAGCACGACGCCGATCACGACGACGGCGTTGAGGATGCTCTTAATCTTCCCGTCCATCGGAATGTAAGTGTTGACGAGCCAGAGCAGCACGCCGACGACGATCAGGACGGCGACAAGGGTAACGAGCGGCATGGGACTCTCCTGTGGAATGCACTAAGGTACCCGGTTGGTATCCGTCGGCGCAGACTCGGAAAATACTCAGCCGCAGCTCTCCAGCGTCCGGTTGGGTGAGCGCGGTTGCCGGATTGTACGCGTTGAGCGCGGCGTCAGCGGGTTCGTGACTGATCTTCGCGCAGACGAGGTTGGCTCGGTTCTCCGCAAGCTGTTTAGCTTCCATCTCGCATGCTTGATCATGATGGAACACGGGTAGAGGTCACTATCGTGCGGGCGCCTTGTTTCGTCATGAGAGGTGCCAGGTCGGGGCGCTCGGCGTTATGAAGGCGACGCGGGGCATTGGCTTTTTTCGTCGCGCGCCTTTGTTCGGATATGAACCAGGAAAAGCACATGGAGATTCATTTTTCGACTGGCTTCTGCAACCAATGCGACAATGCCTGGCAGCTGTCCTTTGACGCCAGGCTCGGAATCTGGCCGGCGACGGCCCTCCCTCCGGCAGCTGTTAGCAGCAAGCCGCCAGAGGAATGCGGACCGGTTCACAGGCCGCCGGCATGTTGCTTTCCGAGCGCGGCTCGCCGGTCTTCGGTTCAGTAGGTTTCGTGCGTCATTTCGTACAAGTCCTGGCGGTCCAAATCGGTCATGACCACCTTGCGGTCGGCGTCGAACCGCAGGTCGGCGGATTCGATCCAGACGTCGCCTCGGCTGTGATCGAGCGTGACGCGCAGTGCGTCGACATGACCGGATGCCAGCGCGATTTCCGCCACGTGACCGACCGTGCGGCCGTTGGAGGTATGGACGTGCGCTCCCAGCAGGTCGCGTGTGTCGACGATGAGGCGATGCTCGTAACGCGTGGGCCATGCGGCACGATGATACCGTGCGTGCGCCGCGGCATAGCGATCGCGGGCCGCTTCATAGCTTGCGGCACGCTCCTCATAATTCTTCTGGCTCGCCTTATATACTCGCAGCTGCTCCTGGTAGCGGTCCTGCTGCGCCTGATACTGCGCATTGTTCTGGTTGCTTTGTGCGTCGGCCGCGGCGTTGGAATCGGTGATGTTTTGATTGAGCTGCTGCGTCTGCGCCTGTTCCGCCGGGCTGGAGGATTGTGGCTCGGACTGAGCGAGCGCCGCGCCCGACAGGGCGAGCGCAAAGCACAGCGACGAGGCACTCAAGAGGGCACGTGCTTTAACGGACGTCATGGTCGTGTTTCCTTTTCTTTGCTGCAAAGACGCGGGAAGTCGGTGTGCTGGTTCCGACACGCGCCGAATATGTTTCGCGGCGCAAATTGGCCTGCTCCGGCCGGCGATCACGCCAGCGAAACAGTGTCACTGCCGATTGCCGTCAGGGAGAGTCGGAATCTACTCAGCCCGGCTGTTTCGATCTCCGGACGCGGATATCTGCGTCAAAGATTGGCGGGTGCTTGATCTTCCGACAGGCCGTATCCGCCGAGCGGCGGCGACACGTCGACGATCGTATAGCCGAGGCCTTCCAGGTGGCGGATTTGCGCCGTCGCATCCGCTTCGGGCGGAACGAACATCCTGGAAACGCCATAGGGCAGTTCAGGGCGCCGGAATCGAATGGTATGGGTCACGAACAACTCCAAAAAGAGGTGAAACCCTCGGTCAAAAAAGCGGGGCGGCGACCGAGGGTTTCTACGCACGAACGTGGCATGCCAACGCCCGAAGAATATTGTCATCGTCCGTTTTGGTGATGAAGACTCGGAATCTACTCAAGCGGGTTCGCCGCCGGCCGAAAGGTGCTTGCACTGTCCGACCACTGAAAGGTCGTATCGCCGAAATGGCCCGACAGAGACGGAAGTACTTGCATCGCCCATTGGGCCCGCGAGAGACGGTCTCTGGCGTGCGGACGTGATTCAGTCAGCGCGAATTCCTCCGACATTCCCGCCGGTTGCGGGGCGTCACAAAGTCTTCTAACTTATTGATGTTAAACACAAAAGAAACTGGCGGAGCTGCAATGATTCGAACCATCGATATTGCCTTTTTGCCTGTTTTTCTTGGTTTTTCGGCCAGGCTTCCGGGATATGCCCTTTCTTGCCAAGTCTGGACTTGTACGGACGTTGTCCGTACGGTATGGTGCTGGTAGTAGGAGGCTGATATGGCGTCGGATGCTGTCGCTCGAGATGACCGGATCGAAATCCGGGCTACGAAGGAGGAAAAGCGTGTCCTGGTCGCGGCTGCCGCCCAGGAGCGGCTGGACGTAACGAGCTTCATCATGCGTCGTGTATTACCGGCCGCGCGGGAATTGGTCGACCGAAGCGAACGGATCATCCTGTCGGAGCGGGATACCGCACGCGTGCTCGACCTGCTTGAGAATCCTCCAAAGCCGACGCGCGCCTTGTTGGATGCGGCCAGGCGCCGTAGCGCACGCAGGTGATGACCGCTCTCGATTGGCGCGAGGAGGCCATCGCCAAACATCACGATCGCAAGAACTTCGATTGCGGTGTGGCGGCCCTCAACGAATATCTTGATCGTTTTGCCAGGCAGAATCATGAATCGGGTGGTGCAAAGACATTTGTCGCCGTGCCGTCTGACAAACCGACTTGCGTTCTGGGCTTCTATTCGATCAGTCCGGGCTCGATTGAATTCGCCCGAGTGCCGGCAAAAGTCACGAAGAAACTCGGCCGATATGAAGTGCCCGTGTTCCGCCTCGCCAGGCTTGCCGTAAGCCTTCCTTGCCAGGACAGAGGACTAGGAGCCGATCTGCTGCTTGCGGCTGGCGAACGAGCGCTCGCGGTAGCCACGGAGGTCGGCGGTGTTGCACTTGCCATCGATGCCAAAGATGAAGGGGCTGCCGCCTGGTATGTACGTTTCGGTGCCGTGCCGCTGCTTGATGACCCGCTCAAGCTGATTTTACCGCTTGCCACCATCGCCGCCGCAATTGGGAATGTGCCAAGCCGGAGATGAGATCAGCGGCGCAGTTCCGCAATGCCGAGCTCGTCCCACATCCAGCGCAGGTCGTAACCGGCAGAAGCATCCTGGGCCGCGCCGTTTTCGAGAAATTTGAGCCAGTCGACGAGTCTGCGGCGGCCTGCGGCCGTCTTTGCCGCGCGGCGCGGCGAAATGTTTCCGAGCATCGGCACCGGCTCGTCCAGCAAATTGCGATAGTGCTGCTCGAGGTATGTATTGAGGACGGCACGTTCCTCTTCGCGAGGAAGGCCGGACGAACCTTCTTTCGCGCTTCGTGCTGGACGAGAAGCCATCATCTCGGCCATCATCTTTGAATCAATGAGGGGCCGGCCAACGAGATCGGCAAGCACTGGTTCTATCAATGCCCGGCCTGCTTCCGAGCGTTCCCGCGAATTGGCTTCGAAAACCAAAGTCCGCTCTTTCAACTCCACGGTCCCGAGCGACACCGAACCGTCGTCGAGGGTCGTGATAATCGTTTGGGCACTCTTTTTGGGCTTTCTGCCGACCCGTCTTTTGGCTCCGATCCAGTTCCAGAATGATTCGCTATCGGCGCGAAGCGAGGGAATTTTCGCGAGTGCAAGGCGAATCGTGGAAGCGTCTGCCGTCGGATTCAGCGGGTACGTCGCGGTCGTCCAAACGATCTCGTCGCCATCGCTATTGCACAGGCTCGGCAGTGCCGGGTGGAGGGTTCGTTGCAGGACATCATGCAACCAGCTTCTCGTGAACATGAAAGCCGTTGTTCGTAGGATTTCCGTGTCCAGTGCCAACTGCGCCTTCTTGCTCGCCCGGAGAAGCGCATCGAGAAGCGTGGCGCTCTGGTCATGATCGAACGGCAAAGCGCCGCCCGCCATTTCCGTCCGTTCTCCGAACGGCACGATGCGTGCGGCGATCCGGTCCCATTGCTTGAGCGAATGCGTACCGGACTTCTCGCTCACGCGCACGGGATCGCCGCCGCGCACAAGATCACGGGCAAGAAAGCCTTCATCCCGAACGATGTCGCTGACCTCATAGAGGCTCATCACAGACGCGCGCAGTGCCGTCATGTATCGTTTGTTCGGTACGCTCTCGTTCCAACCGCGCCGCTTCAGGTAGTCATCGACGATATTGCGACCGTCCTCGAGTTCGTGCGTAATGAAGTCTTCAAAGACGCAGCCCCACAGAACACCAATGGAATTTTCGCCGATGACGGCCGGTAGATCCTCGAAGGCGATGCCAGCGTCGGCACAGGCCTCGCCAACGTGAAGCGCCAAAAGCTCGTTGAACGGCTCGCGCCATTCCTCGCGCTGCAGCCATTTCATCAGTCTGGAAAGAGAATGCGCGCTTGCCATGCTTCAGGCTCGCCCCGAAATCTGCGCCGATCAAGCATCGCACTGTGCAGAGGATGTGTACCGGTGGAACCTACTGGGGTTAAAAGTCATACTGCCAAAAACGGCGAACAGAGAGTGCATCGGCAGCATTGCCGAATTCTGCTCTCAGCGGGCGCCTCTTCGTGCGAATTTA
>VFSW01000098.1_pt1 | contig 104772 bp, 100 predicted proteins | sample 5358111 | NCBI WGS metagenome assembly VFSW01 (sample SAMN11554181, study PRJNA540505) | mine drainage metagenome | isolation source: sediment from site ElyBrook_90M | place: USA: Ely Copper Mine, Vershire, VT | collected 2017 | reverse complement strand
GCTTCAGCATCTTCTTGTGCTTCTTCTTGCGCATGCGCTTACGGCGCTTCTTAATCAGAGATCCCATGGCCTGACCACACTACTCGCTGGCGAGGGGGTACCGCGAAGTCACCGAGCCCCGGGCTCGGGGATTCGCTCGATAAAGAGCGCCTGACGGGGGCACCCGCGTTCCGCGTAGCGAGCGGACGTGAGTGCCCCGACATCGGCGAGAGGGATCGGCTCGGGGTCGATGACCGGGTAGCCCCACTCGTCGAGGTGAATGATCTCCGGGGCCAACTCGGCACAGTGCCCGAATCCGTCGCAGAGAATGGGATTGACGCGGATGACGAACTGGCCGTGGCGACGTATTACTCCCATACGAGCTCCTCCTCTTTTTCTAGTGAGGGAACGGCGAGGTAGCGCTGCCGGTCGCGGGCTCCCGCGCACGGGGCCCCCGCTAGGTGGTGGTCGAGGTCGGCGCTGAACACGGCCAGGGCGCTGCGCACGAAGCGGATGACACCGTCCGGGTGTCGACACGCGCCGCGCCCTTCGACGCTGGCGCACCTTTCTTCGAGTCGAGTGCGCGCACTGACTCCGTCGCGTCCGCCCCGAATTACGTGGGCCAGATCGTCGGCGATGGCGGGAAGCCCGAAGGCGCACGGGCCACACTGGCGGGCACTCTCGTGGGCCATCCAGCGAACGACCCGGTGAGACTCGACGAGTCCGCAGGCTTGACGGGGGAGTGCCACCACGATTCCGGCGCCGATCGAGAGACCGGCTTGTCCGAGGGCGTCGTTGGCGTAGGGAGCGTCCAGCATCTCTGGTCCCACCCAGAGCCCGCCGTAGCCACCCAGCAGGACGGCTTGAGGGGAGGTGTCAGCCCGTGCCGACTCCAGGATGGCCCGGAGGGTCGTTCCCACGTTCACTTCGAGGACGGTCGGTTGGACCACCGCGCCGGTGATCGACACGACCGTAGAACCCGGGTGTCCGGAGGTGCCGAGGCTGCGGAACCACTGCGCTCCGTAGCGGGCGATCAGGGCGACGTTGGCGCAGGTCTCCGCGTTATCGACGAGGGCCGCCCCCCGGCCGATGTGCAAGATACTGGGCTTGTGGCGCCGAAATTGGGGGAGGGACTCTCGACCATCGAGCCAGTTCACGAGAGCCGACTCCTCCCCAGCGATGTAGCGCCACGGGGGGGTGTGAAGATCGATAGCCGGACCCCGTGAGTTCTGCCGAGCTCGTTCGTGGACCGCGCGTTCGACGTGGTTGACCAGGGTGGGGTTGTCGCGGGCGACGCAGATCGCAATCCGGTCGGCCCCGATGAGGCGCGCGAGGACTTCGGCCCCCTCAAGGACGAGGTGGGGATTGGTCGAGAGAAGGCGGAAGTCCTTGTGGGCGGCCGGTTCTCCCTCCATGGCGTTCACCACGACGAACTTGTGGTGGCCCCGCTGAGTGCGTAGCAGCTCTACCTTCTTCGCCGTAGGAAACCCCGCTCCACCCCGGCCGAGGAGACCCGACCCTTGGAGTTCGGCGTAGGGGTCCTCCACTCGGGAGTTACCCCCAAAGATGTCGAGATGCTGAGTCAGACTGTTCGGACGTTCGCCGGCTCCGGCGAAGAGTCTCGGCAGGGTGCGCGGAGGAATCATCGGCGTCCTCGCTGACTCGGGCGCACCGGGCGTTGCGCGGTGGGAACGCGGGGAAAGTGCGGAGGATTCGACTTGCGAGATTGGGTCGGGGCGTGAGCCAGGGGCGAGAGTGCGGTACGCCCCGCGGCTCGAGCGGGTCGAGCGAAGATTCGCCAGAGCGCCGCGGCGACACCCGCGAGCGTGGAGGCGATCAGAACGACGAAAACTACTCCGTGACGGGCGTCGGTACCGGTGGTGTAGGCGTGTAGGAGGGAGGTGACCCACGCGAGCCAACTGAACCAGTGAATGAATCGCCAGGTCACGTTCTTAATGCGGACCTTCATCAGGCTCGAAATCCAGACGGCCACAATCAGGTCGAAGGCGACCGTACCGAGAGACACCGGGAGAGTCTTGTAGCTCGAGGTGAAGGGCACGACCGCCGAAATCGGTCCGGTCGACACGAACGTGTCGAGGATCGTTGTCACGATGTGAATAATGAGAAAGACGATGGCGCTGAACGAAATGGATCGGTGAATCTCGTTGACTTCGAAGCGTCCGATAAAGGTGCCCCCCGCTCGCGTGGTGACCAGCGCGCCGAGGCAGACGACGAGGGTGAAGAGCAACATGGCAGCAATACCGGTTGCTCGGGTGGCGTACCAGAGATACGGAGTAGTGAGGGCAATCACGAGTTCTCCTCTTGTGGCCATCCTCCCACGAGAACGAGGGTGCCGTCACGCTTCACCAAACGGGCGGCGCTACCACCCTGGGCGATTCGAAACGGTGCATCCTCGCCCCAGATGAGAGCGGCGGTGGATAGGGCGTTGGCGCTCACGCAGTCGGTGGCGCTGACGGTGGCGCTCACGAAGGGCCCTTCGGCCGGACGTCCAGTCGCCGGGTCGATGATGTGGTGGACCGGGAGCGACTGTCGGGTCCAGGAACGGACTCTCGTCGAGGAGGTGGCGAGGGCGCCCGCGGTCATGGCGACCCGGGGTTCGTGGCCGGTGATGGTGAGCGAGTCGCTCACGCCAATCACCCACGGCCCCTCCGGTCCGGCTCCGGCCAGAGCGACGTCTCCACCCACTTCGACGCACACCCCTCCACGCTCCGAGACGTCGGCGACGACGAGGTCGGCGAGGAGGGCTTTGGCACTCGCGCCGAGGTCCAGGCGAACACCGGGTTCGAGACTCACCGTTGAGGTGGCGGGGTCGAAGTGAGCGCGCTCGAAACCCGGGGCCGGAGTTGGAGAGGGCACCTCGCCCTCCGTCGCTAGTTGAGCGAAGTCACGGTCGTAGCCCCACGCCTCGAGACTCGACAAGATCGTGGGATCACACGCTCTCGAACTGATGTCGTAGGCCTTCGCCGCGGCGCTGAGGGCGAGAGAGAGGGTGGGCGAGACGTGGTGGAGGCCGGGCGTGGCGTTGAGTCGAGAGATCTCCGAGTCGGGTCGAAATCGATTACAGGCGCGGTCAATCTCGCCCACCCAGAACCAGAGTCGTTCTTCGGCGTCGGCGAGATCGAGTCCTCCCGAGGTGTGCACCGACCCGCTCATTCCCCAGACCTCGAAGCGCACGGAATTAGTTGCAGAGGGTGTTACCCGACGGAGTCGTGTAACACGTGGTGGTGGTGGTCGTTGGTGCAGTGGTGGGTGTCGTGGCCGTTGACCCCGTCGCTCCGCTGGCGCCGCTCACGCCGGCGGGGGTGGTGGTCGTGGTGGTCGGCGCCACGACCACGTTGGAATGAAGGTGGGTAATCGAGGAGAGGTAGCCCACCGTCAGGACGGAGAAGGCGGTCGAGCCGAAAAAGATAGATCGAGAAACGAGGCGAACGCGGGCGAATCGACGATCCCGTTGTTGGGGGGTACGGGGTGTGGGGGTCACCCTTCCAGCATCGCAGTCTCGGCTGAGAAACGTGCCAGTCTCCGTTAAGAAGTTCGAAAACCTCAGAGAGTGGGCAGTCTCATGGTGAACCGAGCCCCGCCGAGGAGAGGGTCTCGATCGACGCTCACGGTCCCTCCGAACTCCTTCACGACTTGGTCGACAATGGAGAGTCCGAGTCCTGATCCCGGGAGTCCCCGTGAACTCGCGGAGCGCCAGAATCTCTCAAAGACGTGGGGGATATCGGCCTCGGCGATGCCCGGTCCGGAGTCGGCCACGACGATCGTGCCCTCGAAAGTCTCTACGCGAACGTGCCCCCCTTCCGGGGTGAACTTCACGGCGTTCGTGAGGAGATTGGACACCGCTCGCTCTAGTCGGTCGTGTCGTCCCTCAATTCGTGAGGGAGCGGCCGTGAGGTCGATATCGATGTTTTTGGTGCGCGCGTGGGTCCGGGCCACGTCCACAATGTCCTCCACGCACTCGTCGAGGTGTAGTTCCACCACGGGTCCTTCGGAGCGCTCACCGCGGGCGAGTTCTCCCAGGTCACCAATGAGAGCCGCCAATTCGTCGACCTGCATGGTCATGTCCAGGGCGATCTGCTCGCGGTCGTCGGCGTTCATTCGGTCGAGGTAGGTCAGCATGGACGCGTTGGTGCGCAAGGAGGTGAGGGGAGTGCGCAGTTCGTGAGAGGCGTCGAGAACCAGCTGGCGCTGGAGTGATTGGGACGCCTCCACCGTGTCGAGCAACTCGTTAAAGGTGGCGCGCAGACGACCAAGCTCGTCGGCTCCGCCCTCGTCCAGTCGTCGGCCAATATCGAGTGTGGTCGCGATCTCTTCGATCTCGTCAGTTACCTCTTCGAGTGGGTGAAGAGCGTTTCGCGCCAAGGTGACTCCGAGTACGAGGGCGATCAACATCGCCCCGGCCGCCACGATGATCAGTGTTCCGACCAGTTTGTGAAGTTCGGCTACCTGACCCGAGAAATTCTCGGTGAACACGGCGGCCAGGGGGGCCGGAGATCGAAAGGTAAAACCCTGGCCCTCGACGAGGGTAGTCCCGGTGGGCAGACCCACCACCAACTCACGAAAGGTGATGGAACCCACCGAAATACTCTGAATCCGCTCCCCACGACCGGCCGCGGCAATGGTCCGAATGGTGTTGTTAGCGGGTAGACACCGGGTCTGGATGCACTCTCCGTTGCCGATGTAGTACGAGACCTGCGTACCGCCCCCGTCGACCAGGGCGGGATTGCCCGAGAGGACGCCCGCCGCGGCGTTTTGGAGTGAGGCGTCGGCCGAGTGCAGCAGGGCGTTGCGGGCCGCGACGAACGAGGCCGAGGCCGCGAGAACGACCGCGAGCGCCGCCGCGATGGCGGTCGTGAGAATAACCCGGCTGCGAAAGTTCATTGCGCGCGCAGCGCGTAACCCACTCCGCGCACCGTCTGAATGAGACGCGCCTCAGCATTCTCTTCGAGCTTGCGTCGGAGATATCCGATGTAGACCGCGAGCGAGTTCGTACCGGAGTCAAAGGTGTAACCCCAGACCAGGTCCAGAATCTGGTCTCGCGTCAGCACCTGACGGGGATTCTGCAAAAACAGCTCTAGGAGGTCGAACTCGATCTTGGTCAACTGAATATCCCGGTCACCGCGTCGCACCTCTCTCGTACCGGGGTTGAGGGTGAGATCCTCGAATCGCAGGACGGACTCGTCTCCCTCACTGACCTGACGTCGACGCAGGAGGGCGCGCAGCCGGGCGAGGAGTTCGGCCAGGTCGTAGGGCTTAACCAAGTAGTCGTCCGCTCCGGCGTCGAGTCCCTCGACCCGGTCGTCGACCGCGTCGCGCGCCGTCACCATCAAAATCGGGGTGGCGTCGCCGGCGCGACGAATACGCCGACAGACCTCGAGCCCGTCAATATCGGGTAACTGCAGGTCCAGGATGATCGCGTCGGGGGCCCGAAGTTGAATGGCGCGCAGGGCACTGCTTCCGTCTTCGTAGAGTTCTACGTCGTAGTTCTCCATTCGCAGGGCGCGTCCCAGCGAATTTCGAATCGCGGGGTCGTCATCGACAATGGCTACGTAGGAGGTGGATGCAGTGGTGTTGCTCACGATGGTTCCTCTACCTTTCTCGGCGTCCTCTAGTCTGGTCCCGCGGTGTAAAGACTCTCACGACGGGGCATAAGAAGCGAGGAAACAGCACCGTAACCTATGGCGGGTAGTTCAATTGGCAGAACGTCGGATTTTGGTTCCGAAAGTTGGAGGTTCGAGCCCTCCCCCGCCAGCCACTGCACCACGGGACTAAAAACCCCCGACGTGTCGAAGGACCGCGGCGACCCCGAGCGGATCGTCGCCTTGTAGGGAGTGGCCACCAGAAAGGGTCACGACCTCGTCGCGGGGCCGTCGTTGACGAAACTCGGCAATCTCCCCGTCGGTCACGACCGACGGGGCTCGGTCTCCGTGCACGAGGGTCACCGGCACTCCGAGCGCCTCCAGTGCCGGCCACAGGTCGGGCCGCTCGGTGGGCGCGAGGAGAGCGGGGGGGTACTGCTGGTGTCGCCAGACCCATCGACCGTCGGGTCGCTGGCGAGCGTTGTGGATTACCCCGCGCCGTAACGACGAGACGGAACGGCCCGGGTGGTGTTCGATCGTACGGCGCACCATCTCTTCGAGGCTGTCGAAACTCTCGGGGCCGTCGAGAAAGTCGAGGACCGCGCGAGCTCGAACGGGGTCGATGCCGGGGGTGATATCGAGCAACACGAGGTGGGTAAGTCTCTCGGGGCGTTGCTCGGCGACGAGCAGACTGACGAGACCGCCGAGGGACATGCCGACCAGAACCACGGGCCCGAGATCGAGCGAGTCGAGCACCGCCACGACGTCTCGGGCGTGTTCGACCACGCCCGACGGACCCGTCACGGAGGCGTCGGAGTGGCCGTGGTGCGGTAGGTCAAGGGCCAGCGCGGGGGCGCCGAGGGCGAGCAGAGTGGTATCGAAGGTGTGGGCGTTTTGACCCCGCCCGTGTAAGAGAACAACGCGCGCCGGTTCAGGAAACCACTGAATACCAGAGACGTGTCGTAGCCCGTCCACCGGAACAAAGAGTCGCTGGCGAGGGGGGAGGGGGAGAGAAAGATTCCACTCCCGCCGATTCTCCTCGAGGAGGTCGAACTCGTTGTCGTCCACCTCGTCATCGTAGAGTCCGGTCTCCGGGGTAGTCTCGTGCGGTGGAGTCCCTCTCGAAGCGGCGTCTGGTTGTAGTGAGCGGACGGTGCCATCCCGAACTTACCCGTGACATCGCTGACCGGCTCGGCGTGGAACTTACCGAAGCCAACGTTCGTGAGTTCGCCAACGGCGAGATTCACTGCCGCTTTGACGAGTCGATTCGTGGAGCTCACGTCTTCATCGTCCAGACGCACGGGAGTCCGGTCAACAGCGCACTCATGGAGCAGTTGATCATGATCGATGCGGCGAAACGTGCGTCGGCTCGCTCGATTACCGCGGTCATCCCCTGTTACGCCTACGCTCGCCAGGACCGTAAGTCCACCGGACGAGAGCCCATCACGGCCAAATTGGTCGCCGACATGCTTCAGACGGCCGGCGCCGATCGGGTCTTGTCGGTGGACTTTCACTCCGGACAGATTCAGGGATTCTTCGATATTCCGGTCGACCATCTCGTCGCCGCCCCGGTGATTGAGGAGTACCTGAAACAGCACGCCGACCCATCGAACCTGGTGGTGGTCGCCCCCGACGCTGGGCGGGTCAAGGTGGCCGAGCGCTACGCCACCCACTTGGGGTGCGAACTAGCGCTGGTCCACAAAACTCGGCCCCACGGAACCACGAACGTCGCCGAAGCCCGCCACATTGTGGGAGGTGTCGACGGGCGACACTGCGTGGTGGTCGACGACATGATCGATACCGCCGGCACCATTGTGGCCGCCTGTGACCTGCTGAAGGCGAACGGGGCGGAGGACATTTGGGTGATGGCCACCCACGCGGTTTTTTCTCCACCCGCGGTGGAACGCCTGTTCAACGCCCCCATTAGCCGGGTGGTCGTGACCGATACCCTGCCCCTCTCGCCGGACCGTCGTTTCGAGAAGTTGGAGATCTTGTCGGTCGCCGGTATCGTCGCCAACGCTATTTCGGCCATCTTCGAAGATTCGTCCGTCTCAGACATTTTTGGTGGCGAAAACCTCCTCTAGGGAGGCGTTCGACGACTCGTGGGCGGGGCGCTAAACTATTTTCCCTGTGCGCAGCGCCTTTGCGCGCCCACTGACGAGGAGCAGCTATGACCCAGATCACTCTGAACGCGACGACGGGCCGCGCCGAGGGAACTCGCAACTCTCGCCGGCTGCGGACCACCGGACACGTTCCGGCCGTGGTCTACGGGACCGGCGTGGACCCGGTAGCGGTGGCGGTGGACGCACGAGAGTTTCGTCAGGCCGTGTCGGGCGAGAAGGGCCTGAACGTCGTCATCGATCTTTCGACCGAGACTCGGACCTACACCGTGATGGCTCGCCAGATCCAGCGTCACCCGGTGAAGGGGACGCTGTCTCACGTGGACTTCCAGGTCGTTGACCCGTCCCAGCCGGTCAGTGTGGTGGTTCCCCTCCACATCATCGGTGACGCCGTCGAGATTCGCCACGCCGACTGGGAACTGTCCCAGGCGCTCTTCCGGTTGACCCTGAAGGCGACGCCGGCGGCCATTCCGACCCACGTCGATGTGGATATCTCCCACCTGCGTCCCGGTCAGTCGATTCGCGTGGCGGATGTGGTGTTGCCCGAGGGTGTCGTAGCCGCGGGTGACGGTGCCCTCTCCGTCGTCACGACTCGAGCCGGACGCGCCGCCAGGACCACCGAACGCGGGTAGCCGACCGTGGCCCTGCGCCGCGGCGAACCACGTCGGGGTACACCGTCGAGCCTCCTCGTGGTGGGTCTCGCTAATCCCGGTACGGAGTACGACGGGAGTCGCCACAACGTCGGTGGAGACGCCGTGCGTGAACTCTGTCGGCGCCGGGGCCTCACTCTTAAGGTCGAGTCCCGTCTGAGGGCCTGGTATATCACGGGACCCTCTAGCCTCGGCGTCGTCTCTCTCGCCGTGCCTACGACCTATATGAACGAGTCCGGAGCCGCCATTCCTCCGCTGTTAAATCGGTCCTCTCTCAGTGACCTCAGTCGTCTCGTCATCGTCCACGACGAACTCGACCTCGAGCCCGGACGCCTGCAGCTGAAGAGGGGCGGGGGATTAGCGGGTCATAACGGACTGCGCTCCGTAGCGGGGGTACTCGGTTCCTCCGACTTCGTCCGGTTGCGGGTCGGGATCGGACGACCAGCCCACAAGGAGCAGGTGACGGACTGGGTGCTTCGCCGTCTGAGCGGTCCGCACCAGCGCGAACTCGCCGAGAGCGCCGAGCGGGCCGCGGACGCCCTGGAGACGGTTCTCGAACACGGCGTCGACATCGCCCAGGGTCGGGTGAATAGTGGGTCCTGAACCTCAGGGAATGCGGCGAGTTCTCGAGCGCGTCGCTCCCGACGTTTCTCGCGCCCTCGCCGAACGGCGCCTCGTCCCGAACGGTGCGTCCACCCATCTCGCACTCAGTAGTTTCGCGCTCCAACGGGGGCCCACGATCGCGGTCGTCGCCTCGTCGAGCGACGCCGAACTTCTGTGGGAGGGGGCGCGAGCACTGTGGGAAGATCCGAACGAGGTGGCCCTGTGGCCGGCCTGGGATACTCACCCACTGGAGCGAGTGAGTCCCGAAGTCACCACCATGGCGGCCCGGGCGCGCCTTCGGTGGCGCCTCGCCGAGGGACGCGGTCCGCGTCTCATCGTGGCCTCGGTGCGCGGAATCGCCCAGGTTCTCGCCCCCCACCCTCCCGTGCCGCTTCTACGCATTGAGCGGGCCCAGGAAATATCTCGGGACTCGGTGGTCTCCACCCTGGTGGAGATGGGGTACCGGCGAGAGGCTCTGGTGGAGCACCGCGGGGAGTTAGCCGTGCGCGGCGGAATTGTCGACGTGTGGGACCCCGACGAGGAGTTTCCGGTTCGTCTCGATTTCTTCGGTGACGACGTCGAGCGACTGGCTCACTTTGACGTGGGTTCTCAGCGCTCGGTCGACGTGCTGGAGGTGGTGGAGTTTGCGCCGGCCCGGGAATGGATTCCGAACGAGCGCACGCGGGAGATGGCGGGGCTCTTCGCCGACACCGCGTCGTGGGGTCGAGACGTGGCCGACCGAATCGCTCAGGGGCACCTCTTCGACTCTCTCGAGGGCTGGATGTCACTCTTTTGTGAAACCCCACGGACCCTACGAGACGAGGCCTCCGACTACGACCTGGTGATCGTCGATCCGCCGGCGTGTCGCACGCGCCTGGACGATCTGCTCAGCGAGGAGAGAGAACTCACCGACGTGGTCGCGACGACGTGGGGGGCGGACCGCCCCGTGCCTCTGTTGCACGTGGCGGGTGATCAGATCTTTCGCGACTCGGACACTCTCTTCGACGGAGCCTTCGCCGACGAAGTGATCGTGAGTTCGCCACCGCCCATTCAGGCGGACCCCTCCCGTCTCGCGGCGCACGTCGCGAACTGGCCCCGGGATCACCGAGTGGTTGTCGCAACGGCGCACGCCGGTTCTCTCGAGCGCGTAGCGGACCAGCTACGCGCGGAGGGCCTCGACGTCTCCACTGATCCTCACCGAGTGTTCGAATCCCGAGTCAGTGTGGTCGTGAGCACGTTGACCTTCGGATTTAGTCTGGAGAACCCCAGGCTGACGGTGTGGTCGGAGGCGGACCTCACGGGACGACGTTCCGTCCACCGGGTCGCCCGGACGAGGACGAGGGCCGTCGATGGGTTCTTCGACGACCTGTCGATCGGTAGCTACGTGGTGCACCGCCAGCACGGAGTGGCGAGATTCGCCGGTACGACGACTCGAGCCATCAACGGACTCACTCGTGACTACATGATCTTGGAGTTCAAGGACGGTCGTAGTTACTGGCCCACCGAACTCATTGACGCCCTCACTCCCTACTCCGGTGGCGAACACCCCTCTCTTTCGAAGATGGGGGGCGCCGACTGGCAGCGAACGCGCGCGCGCGCTCGGGCCGAGGCTTTCGTCATCGCCCAGGAGTTAGTGGAGTTGTACCGCCAGCGCACCGTCGCGCGGGGATTCTCCTTTTCTCCCGACGGCGAGTGGCAGCGAGAGATGGAGGACCAGTTCGTCTTCCCCCTCACGCCGGACCAGGCCGACGCCGTCGACGCGGTGAAGCGCGATATGGAGTCGGAGCGTCCGATGGATCGCTTGATCGTCGCCGACGTGGGATTCGGAAAGACCGAGATTGCCGTGCGCGCGGTCTTTAAAGCCGTCCAGGACCATAAGCAGGTGGCGGTATTGGTCCCGACCACCCTGCTCGCCTCCCAGCACCACCAAGTGTTCACTGAACGTTTCGCCGGATTTCCGGTGCGCGTTGACCTGCTCAGTCGATTCGTGGATGACGCGCAGGCGCGGGCCACCCTCGAGGCTCTGGCCGAGGGCCGTGTGGACGTCATCATCGGAACGCACCGTCTCTTGAACGAGCACGTCCGATTTCGGGATTTAGGTCTGCTCGTCGTGGACGAGGAGCAGCGTTTCGGAGTCAACCACAAGGAAGCCATTAAGGCTCGGTCGGTGGGCGTCGACGTCTTGACCTTGTCGGCGTCACCTATTCCGCGCACCTTGGAGATGGCTTTTTCGGGACTCCGCGATCTTTCCATGGTTCAGACTCCTCCGGTCGACCGGCGCCCGATTCTCACCCACGTGGGTGAGTACGACGAGTCGGCCGTGATCGAGGCGGTGCGCCGAGAGCTGCTCCGCGAGGGTCAGGTGTTCTACGTTCACAACCGCGTATCGGACATCGAAGAAGTGGCCCGTCGACTCACCCACCTGGTTCCCGACGCTCGGGTCGCGGTGGCCCACGGACAGATGGACGAGGGCACACTCGAGCGAGTCATGATCGACTTCTGGGAACGCCGTTTCGACGTGCTGGTCTGCACCACCATTGTGGAGAACGGCATCGATCTCCCGTCGGTCAACACACTGATTGTCGATCGGGCGGAGCGGTTGGGCCTCGGACAGCTTCACCAGCTGCGGGGCCGGGTGGGTCGATCGGGTCAGCGAGCCTACGCCTACCTCTTTCACGCCCCCGCTCAAGTTCTTTCGGAGACGGCGTACGAAAGGCTTCGCACGATCGGTGACAACACCGCGTTGGGTAGTGGTTTCAAGATCGCGATGCGGGACCTCGAGATCCGGGGGGCGGGCACCTTTCTCGGACACGAACAGTCGGGAACCTCGATGGCCGCGGTGGGCTTCGACCTCTACATCCAACTCGTCGCCGAAGCGGTGCGTGACGCCTCCGGTGAAATCGCGGTCGAGCCGGTGGAGATCGTCATCGACGTCCCGGGTGACGCCCACCTTCCGGTGAGCTACGTCGAGGCCGAAGATGCTCGACTCGAGGCGTACCGTCGACTCGCGGGACTGCGTTCGCGCGACGACATCGACGACCTGGAAGTCGAGTGGATCGACCGCTACGGAGCCCTGCCCACTCCGGCGCGCGCACTCCTCGACCTGGCTCGCTTGCGACTGCGTTGTCTCGAACTCGGGATACGCAGCCTCAGCGTGTCCCCCGCTCGACCGGGGATTCGCACCCATCCCCTGGTCAAAGTCTCACCCCTCGTCTTGAGTCTCTCCCAGCAGATGCGACTCCGACGCCAGCACTCCTCGCGGGCGTACGACGAATCCACCCACGAGGTTCGAGTAGAAAGCACCTCGTTGTCGTCGGCCCCGGCGCTGACGGCCTGGCTCGACGAACTTGTCGCATAAGGGTCACTAGCATGGGGCGGTGCGCCGCATTATTGCTCTCCTGGTGGTCGCGGTCGCGGTCGCCATCGGCTTCGGTCTCTCCGCGAGTACCCCGGCCCTCACGGTGAACTCCCAGCGAGTCTCGTTGGCCGAATGGTCGAGTGAGATGTCAACGCTGCGCTCCAACAGTGGTCTCCAGTGCTACTACGACGCGCTCACCTCGGCCAATATCGGTGCGGGAGCAGCCCAGTCGACTCTCTCCGCGGCCGGCGCGGCCGCGTGGTCCAACATCCGAGTCGAGGGCCTGGCCATCGTTGACAACGTCGAGCGAGTTCTCCACCACACTCCGAGCAGTACGGACTTGAGTCGAGCCCAGCAGATTCTCGCCACCGAGATGTCGAACGCGGCACTGAGCGCCGACTACAACTGCCCCGAGAGCGCGTCGGCCGCTCTCGCGGCGATGCCGGCGGCGATGAGAAACGCTGAGGTTCGAGCCGAGGCGGACTCCCTCTACCTCGTGACCACCCTCCCGGGCACCGTGGCGCTCACGTCGAGTTCTCTTTCGTCCTACTTCGCCCAACACCGCGCTGACTACACCACGTTGTGCGTCTCGGCGGCGGTGGTGTCGTTGTCACGGGCGAACGCCTTTCTCGCCGCCGCGAAATCGGGACAGTCGGTGGCGCAGTTGGCCCGCAGTTTCTCCATCGACTCCTCGAAGTCAAGGGGCGGGGCCCTCGGGTGCTTTTCGCCGGGTTCGAGTTCCTACGCGTCGCTCAGATCGGACGTCGCGGGTCAGCCGGTGGGCCACTACAACACGACGCTGCACTCCATCACTTACGGGTCGGGGACCGCCGACCTCTTTCTCGCGGTCACCTCGGAGAAGCCGACCACCTACGCCCAGGCCGCCACGACGGTGCTCGCCGACGCACAAAAGACCAACGCGTCGATTGCCAGCACCGCGAAGTCCCAGCTGTTGTTCCGCGACGCCGTGACGGTCGCGTCCTCCATTGGCCGGTGGGGTCTCGCCTCCTCGGGCCCTCAGGTCTTTGTTCCGAATCTGCCGGCTAACTCGGGCACCGCGTCGTCGAGTGTGCTGACCACTCCCGCGACCACTCCTTACCAGTGAGCCCCCGCGTTCGGGTCGTTGGTCTGGGTCCGGCGGGCCCCGAGTGGGTGACGACGTCGACTCGACTCTCTCTCGAAGGACCCACCGTGCGGGTGCGTACCCGTCACCACCCCGCCCTGGCCGGCCTCGACCTTCCGAGTTACGACGACCTCTACGACGCGGCCGAGTCCTTTGACCAGCTCTACGACGCCATCGTGGACGACCTCGTGGAGCTCGCCCTTCGTCACGACGAGGTGGTGTACGCGGTGCCCGGTTCCCCCCTCGTCGCCGAGTCCACCGTCGAACGTTTGCGCGATCGACGAGAGGTGCAGGTTCTCATCGAGCCGGCGGTCTCCGTGCTGGACGTCGCCGCGATTGCTCTCGGGATCGACCCCATGGCGGTGGGTCTACGAATACTCGACGCCCTCGGTCCAGCGGAGAGTTTTCGGGGCCCGGGCCCGTGGCTTCTCCTCCAGACCTACTCGTCGTCCATCATGGCTCACGTCGCGGATCGCCTGGGCCCTCAGACCCCGGTGGTGCTCGTCCACCACGCCGGACTAGACGACCAAGTGGTTCGGGAGATGACCGCCGCGGAGCTCACTGGGGGTCCCGTTGACCACTTGACTTCGGTCTACGTTCCTCGGGTGCGCGGAGTCGGAGACGCCGTCGAGGACTTGGTCGAGCTGGCTCGTACTCTGCGAGCCCAGTGCCCCTGGGATCAAGAGCAGACTCACGGCTCGCTCGCGCGTCACCTGGTCGAGGAGTCCTACGAAGCCCTCGAGGCTCTCGAGAACCTCGCCACTCTGGAGAGTCGGGGAGAGGTCGACGAGGCGGCGAGTCTCCACGTGCGCGAAGAGTTGGGCGACCTTCTCTACCAAATCGTCTTTCACGCCGAGCTCGCCGACGAGGTCGGTTCCTTCGACCTTCACGGAGTCGTCGAGGCCCTCAGCACCAAGCTGATCTCTCGTCACCCCCACGTCTTCGGAGACGTCGACGTGTCGACCGCGGCCGAGGTCGAGTCGCGCTGGGAGGAACTCAAACGGGCTGAGAAGGGTCGCGAATCGGTGACCGACGGGATCCCCCCCGGTCTACCAGCGCTCGCCCTCGTTCAGAAGTTGGCTCGTCGGGGTGCCGGTGTGGGGCTTGCGGGACCGCTCGCCACGTCGGGGGACTCACTCGTTGTCGACCTGGTGCAACCCGTCTCGCCCGAGACTCTGGCGAGTGCTCTCGAAACGCTGGTGGAACTCGGAAGCCGCGCGGGCCTGGACGTCGAAGGGGTTCTTAGAGACCGGGCCCGTGACGTGCGGGAGCGAATTCGAGAGCACGAGGGCGTGAGCCTCACGTAGCCGGGGCCCCGGAGTAGCCTTGAGGGGTTCATCCCCCCGAAGGAGCATCTATGAGTGCCATCGAACTGGTTATTGGCCGACAAGTCCTCGACTCGCGCGGAAATCCCACCGTCGAGGCGGAGGTGGTTCTCGAGTCGGGGGCCGTGGGTCGCGCGATCTCTCCCTCCGGTGCCTCGACCGGAATTCACGAGGCCGTGGAACTCCGTGACGGGGGTGAGGAGTACTCCGGAAAGGGCGTTCTCAACGCCGTCAGCCACGTCAACGGGGAGATCTTCTCCGCTCTCGAAGGTCTCGAGTCCGACGACCAGCGTGCCGTCGACCAGGCGATGATCGACCTCGACGGTACCCCCAACAAGGCTCGACTCGGGGCGAACGCCATTCTCGCCGTCTCGTTGGCGACCGCTAAGGCGGCCGCGATGGAGGCGGAGTTGCCACTCTTTCAGTACGTGGGCGGCGTCAATGCTCACGTCCTGCCCGTTCCGATGTTGAACGTGGTAAACGGCGGAGTGCACGCTAAGAACTCCATCGACTTCCAGGAGTTCATGGTGATGCCCATTGGAGCCGCCAGTTTCTCGGAGGCCCTGCGCTGGGGTGTGGAGACCTACCAGGCGCTCAAGGGAGTGCTCGCTCGGCGCGATCTGCACACCGCGGTGGGCGACGAGGGCGGATTCGCCCCCGACCTGCCCGACAACGAGACGGCGGTCAAGGTTCTGATGGAGGCCATCGAGGCGGCGGGCCGCGAGCCCGGACGCGAGATGGCCATCGCCCTCGACCCGGCCACGTCGGAGCTCTACCGTGACGGGATGTACCACCTCCCGGGAGAGGGGCGCGTCCTCTCCTCGGCCGAGTTAGTGGACTACTGGGCCGACCTCGCCGATCGTTACCCCATCGTGTCAATTGAAGACGGCATGGCCGAGGAGGACTGGGAGGGCTGGAAGGCTCTGACGGACCGACTGGGTGAGCGTATTCAACTCGTCGGTGACGACCTTTTCGTGACCAACTCCGAACTTCTCCAGAAGGGGATCGATCGGGGAGTGGCGAACTCCATTTTGATTAAGGTGAACCAGATCGGGACGTTGACCGAAACTCTCGACGCCGTCGCCCTCGCTCACCGCAGCCACTACTCGGCCGTGATCTCCCACCGCTCCGGAGAGACCGAGGACGTGACGATTGCCGACCTCGCGGTCGCGACGAACGCGGGTCAAATAAAGACCGGAGCTCCGGCCCGCACGGACCGGGTCGCGAAGTACAATCAACTCCTGAGGCTGGAAGAGCAGTTGGGGAGCTCGGCACGATTCGTCGGGGCCGCGTCATTGTCGGGGACGTCGGGTGTCAACTTTACGAAGTAGGCCAGTGGTGGGACAGCGGCTCGTGATGCCGCTCGCCGTAGCCACTGCCGTCTACATTCTGGTCTCCTGGTTCCCTCTATCGACGCTCTGGCGCCAACAGGTCGCTCTCGATCAGGCCCGGAGTCAGATCAGCCAGTTATCCAGCGAGTCGGCCGCCCTGTCGGCGCAGGCCAAGTCCATCTCCACCCGTGAGGCGGCGCTGGCCCTGGCTCGCCAGGAGTACCAATTGGTGTTGCCGGGTCAGTCCCTCATTCAGGTGCTGCCTTCTAATCAGACGGCGTCGGACAATCTTTCGACCGGCGATCCCGGTCTCCAACCCCTGGTCTCGCCCACGGCGGCCGGACTGGGAGTGAACACCGAGACGACGACACCGACGCCGGTGGCGCCCCTGTCGGGATTCTGGTCCCGCTTCGTCAGGACCCTCGAGTTTTGGCGGTGATGTTCGAGGCGTCGTCTGAAGACGTCGCCCGGGTCGAGGGCTACCTCGGTCGTCCGACGGGTGGTCGGTTCCGGGTGGTGGTTCGCCGACTCAATGGTTCTCCCGTCGTGATCGAGAACGAGCCTCACCTCCGTGACGGCACCCCGATGCCCACCCTTTACTGGCTCGTAGATCCCGAGGTGGTCGAGGTGGTGAGCCGTCTCGAGGGAGCCGGGGGCGTCCACCGATTCGAGGAGATTGTCGACCCCGACGTACTACGCGCCACCCACGAGGAGTACGCCCGGCGACGACAGGCTCTCGTGAGCCGTCACGACGCCGTGGCTCCCTCCGGGGGAGTCGCCGGAACCCGGCGCGGGGTGAAGTGTCTCCACGCGCATCTCGCGAACTTCCTCGTCGGCGCGGCCGATCCGGTCGGAGAGCGCGTCGCTCTCGAGATATCTCTGGAGCGAGAGGACTTTCGACGTGATGTCTAACGTGGCGGTCGTGGACTGTGGTTCCAACTCGACCCGACTCCTCGTCACGACGGCGTCGGGCGAGAGTGTGCTCCGAGAGATGCGTATGACTCGACTGAGTGAAGGAGTGGACGCGTCGCGCCGTTTGACCCCTGAGGCGATGGAACGTACCCGGCTCGTCTTGACGGAGTACCGAACCCGGGCCGAGTCGTTCGGGCCCTGTGATCTGGTGGTCGTCGCCACCTCGGCCGTCCGTGATGCGCTGAACCGTCACGAGTTCGTCGAGATGGCTCGCGAGGCGACCGGGGGAGAGGTCGCCGTGATCTCGGGATCCGACGAGGCGCGCTACTCCTTTCGCGGAGCGACGTCCCATCTCGATAGTGACGGGCGACCCCCAGTCGTTCTGGACATTGGTGGGGGCTCGAGTGAGTTGGCCCTGGAGTGGTCGGAGCGTCTGTGGGGCTACTCCACCAATCTGGGGTGCGTCAGGGTGACCGAGCGAGTACTCGGCACGGGACCTCTCGATCCGGTGCGCGAGTCGGCCGCCCGCTCGATGATTGACGAGGAACTACACCGCGCTCTCGAGGTGTTGACGCCCCTCGTTGAACTACGGGGTCAGTGCCGGCTGGTCGGTCTCGCCGGAACGGTCGCCACGTTGGCGCAGTTGGTCTTCGCGGTTGCGACCTACGACCGGGCGGCTGTTCACCACCGTCGTATCTCGCGCGATGAAGTGGCTTACTGGCGCCGTTACCTGGGGGGGTTGACACCGGCCGAACGGGCTCATGAAGTGGGGATGGTCGCCGGACGAGAGGACGTCATCGTCGCCGGTCTCCTCGTGCTCGAAGGGGTAATGGACCTGATTGGCGCGGAGGACCTGGTCACCAGTGAGGACGACATCCTGGACGGCGTGGCCGCGGAAGTGCGCGCGGGGACGCGACCTGTCACGATGGAGAGATGAGGTCCGCGAGATGATGCGCAGTCCCTCCAGTTCGTTGTATCTCCACGGACGTCGCGTGGTCTTGCGGCCGCTTCGCGAGGGTGACTACCCCGGCTGGGTCGACGTTCGCCGTCGGTGCCGCAACTGGCTGGTGAAGTGGGAGCCCCGATCCGCTCTGGCGACTCACCTACCCGAAGACGAGAGATCCTTCGTGAGCCGTTGCGCGGTGCGCGACCGGGAACGTCAGATGGGCACCGGCTTCGGTTTCGGTATCTTCTACGAGAATCGATTCGTCGGCGAAATTACGTTGTCGGGTATCGCTCGAGGGCCGCTGCAGTCGGGATTCATCGGTTACTGGATCGACGAGGCGGTGGCTGGTCGAGGGTTGATGCCCGAGGCGGTGGTCGTCCTTCTCCAGTTCGCCTTCGAGTCCCAACGCCTGCACCGCATCGAAATCAACATCATTCCCCGTAACGGGGCTTCTCGACGAGTTGTCGAGAAGCTCGGTCTTCGTTTCGAAGGCGTGGCCGAGCGCTACTTGGAGATCGACGGAGCGTGGGAGGATCACGCGCACTACGCCATCACCGCCGAGGAGTGGGCCGACCGCGCTCCCCAACTCGTGAGTGACTGGCTCTTGCCGCGCCAGGAGTCCTAGAGAGCCTCGTACGTTCGAGCAACGAGGTCCTCGGGGGCGACCGTCATCACAGTGCCGGAGAGGTTCTGGGCGACGTTGATTGCCCCGAGAGCATCGTTGCGGCCGAGGACCACGAGAGCATCCGTGGCACCCCGGGCGTGCACCGCGCCATTCACGCGGGCGGCCCGTACCGCCGACCTCACCTCAGCCACCTCCAGGGAGACCGGAAGTTGCACGGCGGGATTGCGGTACGTCGAGCGAGGGATGTCGCGAAGGTCCCGTAACGTGGCCCGAAGTGTCGGCAGGGGGCGAACTGTCGAACCCGGCACGTCCTCCCAGGTCACCGGGACGGCCTCGTGGGAGAGTCCGAGTCGGTGGGCGAGATAGAACATCTCGGCGTCGAAACTAAAGCGGTCAATGAATCCGAAGAGGGCGAGTAGTCGTCCCTCCGCGAGTCGGTACCCCTTGCATCCGCACTGAGTATCGCGCACCGTCACACCGGTGTAGTGGTCGACCAAGCGGTGGTGAACCCACCCTCCCCACGTGCGACTTAAGGTGGCGTAGCGAACCACTCCGGCGCTCGTCCGGGCCCCCGGGGCGAGCGGTACACGACCGAGAGTGTCGTCGAACGCGGTGAAGTGCCGGGGGTCAATGGCCATATCGGCGTCGGCGACAATGACGTGGCGCCCCCGAGCTTGGGCGAGACCGAGTCGCACGGCGGCGCCTTTACCTTGATTGGGTTCCTGGCGAACGAGGGAGAAGTGCCGGAGTCCGCCGTAGATCTCGTGGGCGACACGGAGAGTGTCATCACTGGAGCCGTCGTCCACCATCACGACTTCGTGCTCGTCATCGTCGATCCAAAAAGGCGCGAGACGCTCAAAACCGGCGGCGAGTCTCTTCGCCTCGTTGAAGGCCGGGATGACCAGGCTGAGGCGCACCTCTTAGGGGCGCGCCGCGCCGATAAGACCGAAGGTGAAGAGAGGCGCGAGAGAGATATTGGTTCCGGTACGGGCCGCGGCGATCGTGGTCTGTAGACCCCAGGGTCCCGAACCGGTGTACATGGTGACGTGGTCCACCAGGTTGTCTCCGTCGAGGTTGTAGTAGTAGAGCAGGTCGCCCGGACGCAACTGGCTGAGGGGGATGTGGGGGAGGGCCGCCCACTGGGTTTCGGTCGTACGAGGGATGCTGTAACCCGCTTTGGCCCAGGCCCACTGGACCAACCCGGAGCAGTCGAAACCGAGTCCCGGAGTCTCTCCACCCCAGACGTAGGGCACGCCGATTTGGGTCTCAGCCCAGTGCACCGCGGCGAGTCCGGCCGCAGAACCCGCGGCCGATCCGGAGACGGAGGGAGTAACGGCGGGCGGGGTGGCTGCTTGAATCGCCTGAGTCACTTGGTTCGCGGCGGGTTGACCGCCGACGGCCGCGGCGGCCGCGACCGCCGACGACTCGGCCTGCAGATTGCCCGAGCGAGCGGCGGCCGCTCCGGCGGCTACTTCGAAGGCGATGATCTGACCCTTCAATTTGACCGTTACCGCGGCCAAGGTTGAACGAGTGGAGTTCGCCGACGTGATGTTCTGGGAGAGAAGGGCCTGCATCTCATTGGTGGCCGACGTCGCCTGACGCCGGGCCGAGTCCACCCGCTGGATGGTCACGAAAAGATTGTGGCGCTCCTCGTTCAGTGAGTCGCGAAGGGAGTTGAGGTCGCCGAGCACGACGTTCGAGTACACCTGGTTCGCCGCGGCCTGGTTGGCGTTTTGGGTAAAGAGAGCCTCCGTCTGAGCGGCTGAGGCACCGGTCACGTAGGAGATGACGGAGGCTTTGACGAGAGCTTTGGTGGTCTTCGCGATGTGGGCGCGGATCGTGACGGCGTGGTGCTGGAGCGTCAACTCCGAGGCCGCGAGAGTAGCGACCCGAGCCTTATCGGTGTCGTACGCATTAGCGGTTATTTCACTCTGTTTTTCCTGGTGAGCGAGTTGTGCCGAGAGGTTGGCAATCTCTTGGCGCGTCTGAGTAATGCTCTGGGCGAGGGCCGGTCCGGCGTGGGTGGTCGCCCCCACTACGGTCGCCGCGATGGTCGCGCCGATGGCTACGAATCGCGCGGGCGTCCGACTCCGCTCGTGAATCATGACGACAGCCTAACGAAACCCCCCGTCTAAATAGGCCAAATTGTGGGGGATTTGTGTCCGGTAGCGTGGCAGTTGTGGCCCGCGCGGGGGCGTAGCCCAATTGGCAGAGGCAGGGCGCTTAAACCGCCCCCAGTGAGGGTTCGAGTCCCTCCGCCCCTACCGCGCGGACCCTGGTGGAATCTTTAGTAGCGTAGCCCCCGTGGCAAACAGCGCAATGGGAAAGTGGGTCAGCCGAGTCGGCGCGGCCGGTGGCGGCAAGACGTATCGGAAGACGCGTCCGTCCAACTACTACGCCGCTCTCGTCGTGATCGTGGCCCTCGGACTCCTCTCGGTCGTGCTCTCTCGCTACGACTATCAGCATCCGACGGCGGCCTCCGTGACCTCGGGTACACCTCCCGCCGTGGGGACGACCTGGTACGCCGGTGTCAACGTGGAGGTCTGCGGCGTGGCCCTCTCCGCCCTCTCGCCCAATACGTCGACGACGTCGGGACTCACGATGAAGGCCACCAACGTCATGCAGATCAGTCCGCTGTCGGCGGCGGACAGCGGTAATCACGCGACCCTGGGACAGTTCGGGGCGGAGTACCCGGGTCTCATTCTCGATTCGGCGGAGTTGGCCATTCCCACCGCCGCCGGAACTCCCAACGCCACGACGACCTACCACAACGGGGAACTGTGCCCGTCGAACTCTAAGTACCCGAAGCAGGCGGGTCGGGTCATCTACGCCTACTGGCCGAGTCTGTCGACCACGACGCCCACGCTCACGACTAATCCTTCATCCATCAAACTCACTCAGTACCTGCGGGTGACATTGGCCTTTGACCCCAAGGGTGTCACTCCCGCGGCGCCGAGTAAGAACACCGTGAACGCCATGGTGGTGGACCAGGCGAACGTCGGTACCACCACGACGACCACCCCGAGTTCGACGACGACGTCACCCTCGACCACGACTACGACGACGGCCAAGGGATAGGCCGGGACCGGAGGATGAAGTCCATCATCCTGGTGGGGGGTAAGGGGACGCGACTGCGCCCGCTGACCTACGAGGTGCCCAAGCAGTTGCTTCCTCTGGTGGGATTACCGATGCTGGAGTGCGTTTTTTCCTCGCTCGCGAAGCACGATGTGGACGAGGTCGTCTTGTCGCTGGGGTATCTTCCGGACCAGTTCATGGAGGCGTACCCGTTCGGTTCGATTCAGGGGGTCAAGTTGACCTACGCCGTCGAACCCGAACCCCTCGATACCGCTGGGGCTATACGCTTCGCCGCCGAAACGGCAGGAATTGACGATACGTTCCTCGTTCTGAACGGTGACGTGCTGACCGACCTTGACCTGAGCACTCTCGTGAGTTTTCACCGCCGGCACCAGGCCACGGGAACGATTGCGCTCCACGAGGTGGACGATCCGTCCCGCTACGGAGTCGTGACGACCGACGAAGAGGGTCGCGTGGGCGACTTCGTAGAGAAACCCCCTCGCGAAAGCGCTCCCTCTAACTTGATTAACGCCGGGACGTACGTGTTCGAGCCCTCGGTTCTCGACGCCATCGCCCCCAACCGGCGCGTCTCGGTTGAGAGAGAAGTATTCCCCCGCTTAGCGAGTGAGGGTTCGCTCTACGCGATGGTGGACAACGCCTACTGGATTGACACGGGCACTCCGGAGTCCTTTCTTCAAGCCAACGTGGACGTTCTGCACGGCTTCGACGTAGGTCGTCATCTCGAACACCTCGACGGGACCACGTGGCGTCACCCGAGCGCGACCGTGGCCCGGAGCGTGCGTAGCCGCAATGCGGTCATCGACGAAGACTGTGTCGTGGGGGCCGGAGTGGTGCTCGAGAACGTCGTGCTGATGCCCGGGGCGATCGTGCGTGACGGGGCACAAGTTCGCAACTCACTGGTCGGGCCCCGAGCGGTCATTGGCTCCCATTCGATCCTGGGTCCCACCTGTGTCGTGGGGGCGGAGTACGTCGTCCCCGAGCACTCCCGACTTTCCGGGTCAGTCAAGCTCGGAGATATCTAGTTTCAGCGGAAGAGGTCGCCCGAAGGTGGGCGCACGACGTCTCTCGCCACGGAACCTTCGCCGAAGTAGGACTCGTCTAAACCGGAGAGAATCGCTACCGGAGTTCGGGCTGATTTAGCGAGGACGAGGTTCGCCGCCGCAGCGATTTCGTCGACGAGCGCCACCTCAGTGACTTCGAGGAGCCGCCCGTTGCCGTCGCGAGTCCCGCGCAGATCGAGAATGCTCACGACGCCGGCGGCGCCAAGGGCGACGTCGACAACTCCGTGGCGCCACGCCCGCCCAAAAGTATCGGTGATAACGACTCCGACTTCGACTCCCAGACGTCGGCGCAGGTCGGCCCGTAAGCGACGCGCGCTGCGATCGGGGTCGCGAGGCAGGAGAACCGCCGTTCCCTCCGCCGTATTAGAGAGGTCGATTCCCGCGTTGGCGTTGACGAATCCGTGGTGGGTCTCCGTAATGCGCAACGGTCCTCGTCGTCGCAGGATTCGTCGACTCTCGGACTCGATGAGCTGCTCGCGGGCCTCGTCGGTGCCGTCGAAGGTCACGACACGGCCCTCGGATTTGGAAACAACCTTGGAAGTGACCACGACGACATCACCGTCAATCAGGTTCTGACCGGACCGCTCGAGGGCGTCGACGATGACGTCGACGAGCGAGGTCCCCTCCGTTATTTCGCCAATTCCGGGAAGGGCTCGCACCCGGATCTCACTCACCCGATGGCCGCCACGAGTTCGTCCACCTGCGCGGGGTCGTCGAGCAGGGTGCCCGCCACGACGACGTCGCAACCGGTGGCGCCCACCAGTGAACGCAGAGACGCATCCTGATGGTCGATAACCATCGTGCCGAGCCAGGGGGCGTAGTGGCGCGCCACGCCCACTGCGTTGACCTCGAGGCCGAGTTCCCTCATCAGCCGGTCCGCGGGCCCCTTGAGGGCCCGTCCGTCAATGAGAGGGGAGATAGCGATGGCGTCTCCGCGTTCGCTCAGTACCTCGCGAACGCCGGTGACCTCGAGGAGGGGATCGATTGACACGAGAGGATTGGAGGGGGCTACCACAACTCGTCGGGCGTCTCGCAGGGCGTCGAGAACTCCCGGAGCGGGTCGGGCGCGGTCCGCTCCGTCGAACCAAATCCGCTGGACCGGAACCGAGTGTCGATGCCGAACGAAGTACTCCTGAAAGCTCAGCTCACCGATCTCGGTGGCGAAGCGGGTCTCGAGACGGTCGTCGCTCACGGGTCGAAGGGTGATCGTCACCCCGAGTCTCGCGGTGATCTCGCGGGTGACCTCCGACTTGGTAGCTCCGGCGCGTAGGCGGCCGGTGCGGTAGAGGTGAGTGGCGAGGTCGAGATCGCCCAGACGAAACCACGTCTCTCCACCGAGGAGTTCGAGCCGGCTCATCGTGCGCCAACTCTCGTCTCGTAACCCCCAGCCGAGTTCTTCGTTATGTTGGCCCGAGAGGTGGTAGGTGATCGAGTCGAGGTCCGGACAGATGTTCAGTCCGTGCATCTCCGTGTCGTCACCCACGTTCACGATACCGACCAGTTCTTCGGACGTTCTTTCCTGCCACGCTCGTAAGAGTCGAGCAGCACCCACACCACCACACAGGACCGCGATCACCCCGACGACTCTAGGGCGCTCGGTAACATCGAAGGTCGTGACCGCGTCCGATCTCACTCTCGGATGGCCGGGAGAGCCCAGTGTGGTTCTCCTCTGCCGAGTGGGCGACGACGTCGTGGTGCTGGCTCGTGCGGGGAGTCTGGAGGACATTCGCCCGTGGGCCTCGGTAACGAAACTCGTCGTGGCGCTGGCGTGTGCTCGAGAGGTAGACGAGGGAACCGTTCACGACGACGACGTCGTCGCTGAGAACGGGGCGACTTTCGCTCAATTACTCGCCCACTGCGGGGGATTCGGCCTAGAAGAGCGCGATCCGCGATACCCACCGGGCGCTCGGCGGGTGTACTCCAACATTGGAATCGACCAGGCGGCCGACTGGGCCCGCGGCGACCTCGACCTCGGCCCGTGGCTCTCGGGGCGAGTCCTCGATCCCTTGGGCCTGGAGCACACGAGTCTCCTGGGACGGGCCAGCTCCGGCCTGGCGGGTTCGACGAGTGACCTCGCCCGACTCGCCGGTGAGTGGCTGAGTCCCCACCTTCTCTCGTCGGATCGCGATACGCGGGTGATTACGCCCTTCGGAGCTGAACTGAGTGGAGTCGTGCCCGGTTTCGGACGGTTTGACCCCTGTCCGTGGGGACTCGGTCCAGAGATTCACGGAACGAAGGATCACTGGATGAGGTCGTGGTCGCCGGGAGCTTTTGGTCACTTCGGACAAAGTGGGGCCCTGGTGCTCGTGGATCGAGAGCTGGGTCGTGCCCTCGTCGCCACCTCGAGCGTTCCTTTTGGTCCCTGGGCCCGCGAGATGTGGCCGCAGTGGTCGAGTCGGATGCGAGAGTGGGTTCAGTGAATCGACTGCGTATCGCCCTCGATCTCGATGGTTCTCTCGAGTACCTCGCAAACTCGATGACGGATCTGGCTAACGCGCTGGAACGACGGGACGATCTCGACCTCGTTCGATTCCGAAGCCGCAGCGCGAGTCGGGGTTCCAATGAAGTCCGCGTCCGGGCCCGCCGGCTCTACGAGCCGTTCTGGCGACATAGTTGGGGGCCATCCATCGATGACATCATCGAGGGGGTCGACCTCGTCCACGTGGCGGGTGTGGCTACGCCACCGACCCATCGGGTGCCGCTCGTCATTAGCGTCGACGATCTTCGTCCACTACGTCGTCGTCGAAGTGACACGCAGCGGGTCGTGCAACTCGTACGGGCGGTGCGTCGAGGGGCGACTCTGGTGGTCGCGAGCCACGCGGCTCGACACGAGATTCAATCCATGTTGGGACTAGAGCGTTCCGAAGTTCTCGTGGTCAAGCCCGTCGTCGGACACGTTCCCCTGACTCGCGACGGGAATCATCTGGTTATTTCGGTCGCGGGAGAGACGCGCCGGTTGATGGAGTGGGTGCCTGCGCTCCAGACCTTTTCTCAGAGCCGTCACGCTCGAGTCGCCGTCGTGGGTTCGAACTCTCTTCGCTCCTCTCTCCGCGGTACCTTTCTTGATGGCCACCTCCTCTCGCGCCGCCAGGCGGCTGAGGTGATCGCCCGGGCTCGCGTGGTGGTGTCGCTCACCGACGGTGCTCGATTTCCCAGTTTCGCCGTGGCGGCCCTGGCGGCCGGAGTTCCGACTGTGGCGTTGGCGTCGACCACGGTGCGAGAAGTTCTAAGCGGAGCGGCCACCCTCGTCGAATCGCCCCTCGATGCACTGGGCGCCGTCGAGGAACTCTGGGAGGATTCGGCGACGCGGCGTATTTGTATTGCCGCGGGGGTTGCTCGCGCGAGTGACTACTCGGCTCCGTCCGTGGCGTCGGCCTACGCCCAGCTGTATCACGCCATGTCCGCAAGTGTGTCGAGGTGAGAGTCGCGATTGCAGTCGAACAACTCTCCCGGGCCCAGCCGGGTGGGATCGGTTCCTACGCGCGAGGACTCGTCACCGGGCTGGTCGAGATTGGCTGGGGATCGGACATCGTGACCCTGGGACCTCGAGGCAGCGGAGCAGTTCAGCCCGGCGTCGCCCACCACTCGGCTCCGCTCAGCATCAAAGCGTTGACGCGCGGGTGGTCTCGCGTACCGGTCGGCGTGCCCCGAGACATCGACGTCGTGCACGCGACGTCGATGGCCGGACCCTTCGGAGGAGGGGGCAAGAGAGCCCGCCACACTGCGGCGCTGCACGACGTCTTGTGGCGAGACGAACCCGGGTCCTCCACCCCGCGAGGCGTTACGTTTCACGAGGCCCGCCTCCAGCGGATAATTCGTGACGACTCACTGCGCATTATCGCCTCGTCGCCGCTCCTCCCCAGTCGACTCCGCGAGATGGGTGTCGATTCGGAGCGGATATTTGTGACCCGGCTGGGCGTCGACGAATCGGGCCTACAACCGGCCGAGCCCCGGGAGGTTCGACGCGCGTTGGGAGAGCGGGGGGTGACGGGCCCCTACACCCTCTACGTCGGTACACTCGAGCCGCGTAAGAACGTGCCGGCCCTCGTACACGCGCACCGGGCCGCTCGGGCCCAGACCTCCGAACTCGGACCACTGGTACTCGTGGGCCCGAGTGGGTGGGGCCACGTCGACGTGGGCGACGCCGTCGTGTTAGGACGTCAGTCTCGCGAACTCCTCCTCGGCCTCTACCGAGACGCGACGGTCGTGGCCTACGTACCCGTCGCCGAGGGCTACGGCCTACCTCCCGTCGAGGCTCTCTATCAAGGGACCGCGGTGGTGGTCTCGGCGGTCGTCCCCTCGGTCGCGACGAACGAGACCGCGGTGCGCGTCTCGGCTCACGAAGTGGACGAGATCGCCGAGGGACTCCTCCTCGCCCTCGCCACCTCCTCCGATCCCGCCGCGAGAGAGCGCCGTCGCCAGTCGGTGGCCGAACTGACGTGGGCGAACTGCGCGCGAGATCATCTGGCGGCGTGGTCGTGAGAGTCGCGCTCGACGTGTCAGCGGCTCCCGTCCGTCTCGCCGGGGCCGGACGGTACGTGGCCGAGTTGGCCCGCCATCTCGACGGGGTCGACCTGGAGTTGGTCACGCGACGCGACGACGAAGATCGTTGGCGCGTTCCCGGAACGACGGTGACCGGACTCGTCTCGACTCCTCGTCCCCTTCGACTCCTCGAAGAGGCGTTCTGGTTGGGCTGGAGTCCACCCGCTCGGCGCTCCGACGTGTGGCACTCACCCCACTACACGATGCCGTATCTGACTCGCACTCCCGTCGTCGTGACCATTCACGACATGACGTTCTTCACCCATCCCGAGTGGCACGAGCCGGCCAAGGTCCGTTTCTTTCGGTCAGCGATTTCTCGCGCCGCCCGACGAGCGAGTGCCGTGGTGTGCGTGAGCGAGACGACCGCCGATGAGTTTCGCGAGTTGCGTCCGCGGGGTCGCGTCATCGTCGCTCCCCACGGGGTCGATCTCACCCGATTCAGTCCCGAGGGAGTTGACGACGCCAGTCGCCTCCACGACGCGGGACTCGACGGCGTCGGGCTGGTGGTTCTCTTCGTCGGTACTCTCGAACCGCGTAAGGGAGTCGATACCTTGGTCAGTGCGTTCGCCCGCGTGATGTCTCGACAACCCGACGCCGAACTCTGGCTGGTGGGTCAAGAGGGCTGGGGAGTCCACGTGGACGAGTTGTGTCAACGAGCGGGAGTCAGCTCCCGGGTGCGTCGAATGGGTTTTGTTCCCGACGACCTCCTCGGGCCCCTGCTACGACGAGCCACCGTCGTCGCCTACCCGTCTCGAGGCGAGGGGTTCGGACTTCCCGTACTGGAGGCGTTGGCCTGTGGAGCCACGGTGGTGACGACTCGGGCAACGGTGATGGAGGAGGTGGCGGGGGGGTGTGCCACTCTCGTGACTCCCGGGGACGTCGAGGAACTCGCTCAGGCACTCGAAATGACCCTCGACGGTGCGGGGGCGGACCCGGCGAGCCGGGCGCGCGGTGTGGCCCGCGCGCGAGAGTTCACGTGGGAAGAGAGCGCCCGCCGCCACCTCGTCGCCTACGAGGCGGCCCGTACGTGACGTCGTACCTCGTGACCGGTGCATCAGGCTTCGTTGGACAGCACCTGATTGGGGAACTTCGCCGTCGAGGTGACCCGGTCGTCCCCGTCGACGGATCGTTGGACGTACGTTCCGCAGAGTTCGCTGAGGTCATCGCTCGGGCGCGCCCCGAGGTGGTGATCCACCTGGCCGCCCTCAGTAGCGTGGCGGACTCCTGGGAGCGCCCCGAGGAGTACCACGACGTGAATGTCGGGGGTACCGAACGGGTCCTTACCGCCCTCGTCCGGGCCCGACCGGGGGCACGGTGCCTCGTGGTCTCCAGCGCCGAGGTCTACGGGGTGGTCTCCCCCGATGAGGTACCCCTGACTGAAGACTCTCCGCTGCGTCCCGTGAACCCCTACGCCGAGACGAAGGCCCGTTCGGAGGAGGTGGCTCGTCGCTTTACCGAGGATCTCGAGGTGGTGATTCTGCGCCCCTTCACCCACACCGGACCGGGACAGAGTGAGCGCTTCGTCGTGCCGGCGTTCGCGGCTCGCCTTCTACGAGCACTCCGTGATGGGGACTCCGAGATCCCCGTCGGGAACCTGGAGGCGCGACGAGACTTCTCGGACGTTCGCGACGTCGTGCGGGCGTACCTGGCCGCGGGAGAGCGGGGTGTCCCGGGGGCGACGTACAACGTCGCGAGCGGGGTGGGTCGGTCCATTCGAGAGATCGCGGATGAGTTGCGCGACGTGATCTACCCGAGCGCTCGACTAGTAGTGGAGTCGAGTCTCCTACGACCGGTGGAGAATCCCGTGCTGATCGGCAGCGCCGAGGCACTGTGTCGAGAGACGCGATGGCGCGCGGAGCTGCCCTGGGCTTCGACCTTGCGAGATGTGGTGGACGACGTGCGTCGTCGACTGGAGGTGCGTCCCTAATCACGTTGTGCAGTGAACCGGGACGCCGGGGAACGAAGGCGGAGGCCCGGACCCGGCGGTCAGCGAGAACTAGCCTTGACCCATGGAGTCTCGCGCCCCCGCCGTCGTTGCCATCGTGGTGACGACGGGGGAGGGCCCGGGCCTCGAATCCACCTTGACCTCCCTCGTTCAGCAGGACTATCCGGAGATGTCCATTCTGGTGATAGCGAACGGTGGGGCCCTCGCCACCGCCGAGCGAGTGGGTGCGGTCGCCCCCGGAGCGTTCGTTCGTTCCCTCGAGGAGAACCTCGGATTCGCCGCCGCCGTGAACAGTGCGGCGGTCATGGTGGAAGGGTCGGCCTTCTTCCTTATTTGTCACGACGACGTTCGATTGGATCACGATGTCGTCGCCATCATGGTGGAGACGGCGTTTCGCACGAACGCCGGGATCGTGACCCCGAAAGTCGTCAGTTACCACGACCCCCTCGTCCTCGTACACGTCGGACAAACCTGTGACCGTTTCGGCGTGGTGCGGGACCGTATTGAAGACGGGGAGGTCGATCACGGTCAGCAGGACCTCGAGCGAGACGTCTTCGTCGCTCCGGGGGGCGTCACTCTTATTCGTGCGGACCTCTTTAGGACTCTGAGGGGATTCGACCCGGTGATTCCCCTCCTCGGTGAGGACCTGGACCTCTGCTGGCGAGCGCAGGTCGCCGGAGCTCGGGTGGTGGTCGCACCCTCGGCCCGGATTGCTCACCGAGAGACCATCAGTACGGGAGAGCGCCCGATCGCGCTGCGCGCCGCGAAACGAGTATCGCCCCACGAACTCCAACGGCGTCACCAACTGTTGGTGGTGGCGTCCGGCTGGCGTCTGTGGCGCAGCCTCTGGATCCTGCTGGTGTTGGCGGTCATGGACGGGTTGGAGACCCTCGTCGCACTCGCTATGAGAGATCGCGATCGCCGTATGGCCATCCTCGGCTCGTGGCGCTGGCTTCTTCGACAGGGCAGTCGAGTCCGAACGAGGCGTCGAGAACTGAGTCGGGTCCGGGTTCTCTCCGACCACGACCTGGCCCGCTTGCAAGTGACCGGGGCCAGCCGACTGCAACAAATCATCCTCTCGCTGATCCGTGAGGGGATTAACTCGACGTCCGGCATCTGGCCCGAGGTGACACCAGACCCGGCCCTCCGCGATGATCCGGACTCCGGGGTCGGTTTCGCGGCGGCCTTTTCGGACGACGAGGTCTTCGATGAGGGCCTTCAGAGTGCTCCTCGAGCGATGAAACCCTCCCGTTTTCTCACCTCCTTTCGGGCTCAGGTCTTCGCCGTGGCCCTGGTGGGCCTGATGTGGGTGATCGGATCGCGCAACCTCCTGACGACCCACTTGCCCCTCGTCGGGCGACTCGCCCCCCTCGACTCCTGGTGGAGTAACTGGCGACACTTCTTCGCCTCCTGGAGCGCGAGCGGAGTCGGGTCGGGGGCCCCGGGGATGCCCGGATACGGTGTGCTCGCAGCCGCCGGCACCTTGGTGCTCGGGCGAATGGGCATCCTTCCGCGCCTGGCTCTGGTGGGCGCAGTCCCCCTCGGGGCTTTGGGGGTAGCCCGGCTTCTTAAGGGACGGGTCTCTAATCGGGCCCGCATCGTCGCGGTCGTGGCGTACCTCGTGGCGCCGAGCGGGCTCAACATGATCGCTCAGGGTCGCACGGATGTACTCGTGGTGGTCTCCATGCTGCCCTTCATCGTTCGTCGAGTCTTTGAAGTCCTCGCCGTTCCCGGATTCCGAGAAGTCGCTTACCCCGCTCCCGTTCCTTTCGGGCATCGCGGATGGCGCTCGACGGAGGCGGGACAACGAATGAGCCTCTTCGTTCTGTGCGCCCTCGCGAGCGCCCTCGCCCCGGCCACCCTCCTCGTGGTCCTCGTGGTCGTCGTCTCGGTCGGAGTACTGACGCGACCCCAGGCGAGACCACACCGAACTCGACGCTTGGCGGGTGCGCTCATCACGAATGTGGCGATTCTGCTCGCTCCACTGAGCGTGGACACCGTTCTCGCGGGACGTAAGCTCTTCGCCGTCTTCGGACTCCCGACGGGCCCCTGGGAAGCCCCCTCAGTCACCAATCTCCTGCGTGGAGTCAACGGCTCCTACGGGGCGACCTGGTGGGGCTGGGTCGCCCCGGGCCTCGCTCTCGTCGCCCTCGTACTCGTGCGGGCCGAACGACGGCCCGTCGTGTCCGGACTCGGACTCGCGGCGTCGGTCTCCTTGGTACTCGCGACAGTATCGTCCCACCACTGGGCCGGAACCTTCACCCCCGATGTCAACGTCCTCTTCGTCCTCTACGGACTCTGTCTCGCGCTGTTGTCGGGCTACGCGCTGGCCGCTCTGGAGAACGATCTTGGGTCCCCGGGCCGTGAGTGGCGCCGGGTGGTGGCCCCCCTCGCCGCCATCGCGACCCTGGCTCTTCCGCTGGGCTACGTCACCGTGGTCGCGAGCGGTCGCTTCGATCTTCCGACCACCTCCGCGGCGGGTTCACTCACCGCGGTGGCGAGTTCTCCGGGGAATCGGGTCCTGTGGTTGGGGGCACCCTCAGTGATTCCGGCCGCGGGGTGGGCCGTGGTGCCCGGCCTCGTGGCCGCCACCTCAACCGGGGGGTTGCCGAGGGGTTCGAACCTTTTCGCACCGCCCACGTCGGCTACTTTTGACCCACTTCTCGCCGCCCTGCGCGAGGCCCTCCGTGGGCAGACGGTCTACCTCGGCCAGCTGCTCGCTCCGGCCGGTATCTCCACCATCGTCGTCATGCAGTCCGCCGCCCCCCAGTTGGAGGGGGTCCAGAGCTCACCGGTCGAAGCGGTGCCCGGGAACCTGCTTCCCGCGCTTAATCAACAAGTCGACCTCTCGTTGACGTTGTCGAGTCCGGCGGTCGAAGTGTTCTCCAACGCCGAATTCAACGGTGTCGTGCGGGCCCGGTCCTCGACGGGGCAACCCTGGCACTCGGTACTCGGGGCGCTCGGTGTCCCGGGAACCGTGACGCCGGGTACCACCCTGGAAGCGGGATACGCCCCCGCCAGCGCGTTCTCTCTTCGAGTGACGGGCGACCGAGTCACTAAGGCGGTCCTGGACGGATGGGCTCCGTCGTTCAGTCTGGCGCCCACCTCGAACAAGTCGAGCGCCGTGTTGGTCATGCGCCGGTTCCCGTGGAACGGCATTTTGGCCGGAGTCACGCTGCTGCTGTGGCTCGTCGTCGGTCTCGGTTTTGGGTGGATCACGCGCTTCGAATGGCTCTTCACGGGTCGTCAATCGGCTCGACGGGGGAGAAGTCGTGGTTGAACGTCGTCGGGCGCGCCTCGTGGTGGGTCTCACCGTGGTGGGGATCGCGGGGAGTATCGCGGCGACGCTCCTCTCCCACCCGTCCAACTCGGTCTCGACCCCGGTGGCCGTGGGCCCCAATGTCCAGTCCAGCGCGCTCTACTGCACCGGGCTCACCAATGCGGCCGGCGGACTTCACGGGGTGGTGGCCTTTATCAATACCACCTCTCACCCTCGTCACGTGATCGCCCGCGTCACCGCTACCGGAGCGAAGACGGCCAACTCGACGAACTTCGTGCTCGGCGCGCACGGGAGATTCCTTCTCCAACCCGACGCGCTCGTCCACGGAACGACGTACGCGGTGGCGGCTCAGATTCTCGGCGGAGGCGTCGACGCGGGGGAGGTCGTGACGACCGAGGGAGTGAGTGCGCCGTGCAGCTCGGCGGGGACGACCTCATGGTACGGGGCGGGTTTTGACACCACGGTGGGCTCCAAGGCCCTCCTCGTGATCTACAACCCCACGGCCACGGCTTCGGTGTTTAATATCTTCACCTTCTCTAACGCCGGCTACCAGGCCCCCGCACCGCTTCAAGGAATCACGGTCGGCCCCCACGCCGTGACCACGGTCAATCTGGGCACCTACGTCGTCGCGACGGCGAACGTCGGAGTTCAGGTGCAGGTACTGCGAGGTTCCCTCGTCGTGGCGGGAGACCAACTCTCCGGGTCGGTCGCCTCCATGCTCTCGGGATCGGGACACCTCGACACACGAGCCCCCTTCGCTCTCGTCACGGTCGCTCGGGGAGCACAAACCCAGATTCGAATCTCGAACCCGAACCCGGCGCCCGTCTCGGTGGGCGTCACTATCCACCAACGCGGTTTCTCGTTGGCCCCACAAACGGTGGCGGTGCCGGCGTTCGGTACCGCGAAGGTCGTCCTCGCTCCGAACACCGCGATCGCTCCGACGGGTCTCGTCTCGGTGGTGGGTAACTCCACCGCGCCCGTCTCGTGGTCGCTCTCGACGGGAACCTCCCACGGACTCTTGGTGTCGGGGCTGCCCATACCCGGTAAGGAGGACGTGCTGAGTGACGTCACGGGTCAGGGATATAGCGCGGCGATGATCGTGAACGACTCGTCGACCTCCGAGCGAGTCGGATGGCGACTCTTTCGCGCCGCCCGGGTCGTGCGCTCGGGCTACTGGAACCTACCGGCCCGGTCGACCCAGTCGCTGGGACAGCTTCTCGGACGGCGTAGTGAGTTAACGAACGCGTCTCTCGTCGTGGAGGCGTCACGCCCCGTGATCGCGATGACCGCGACTCTGCCGTCTAACCCGTTAGGGATTGCGGTGGTGAACTCCCTACACCGAGGGTAGAGTCGGCGGGTCCCACGTGGGGGGAGTGGCCGGTTGCGCGGCCGAGATGGACTCGCGGGTCGCGTCCACTGGTCCTCGTCCGAGGTAGCCCATGGAGCTCACGGTCCGGGTCCCGGCCGGGTGCACCGGCTCGCCGAAGGCCTCGTCAATGAGGCGAGCCGCTTCTTCCCCGTCGATGGTCTCGTGCTCGAGAAGGGCGCGGGTCAGAGCTTCGAGTCCCCGGCGGTGCAGAGTGAGAACCTCGATCGCCCGGGACTCCTGCTCTCGCAGAATGCGCTCTACTTCGTCGTCGATCACCTGGGAGGTGTGGTCGGAGTAGTCCCGCTGGTGCATGAGATCTTCACCCAAGAAAACCTGATTATTGGAGCCCCAGGCCATCGGCCCGATCTCCTTCGACATACCCCACTCGCGGACCATGCGGATAGCCAACTCCGTGTTGCGTTGCAGGTCGTCGGCCGCTCCCGTGGAGAGATCTCCGTAGACGAGCAACTCCGCGACGCGCCCACCCATGCGCATGCACAAGGAGTCTTCGAGGTGACCTCGGGCCATGATGTGGCGGTCCTCTTCGGGCAACGTCATCGTGACTCCGAGAGCCATCCCTCGAGGAATAATCGTGATCTTGTGGAGAGGGTCGGTCTTGTCCAATACGTAGGCCAGGAGGGCGTGTCCACTCTCGTGGTAGGCGATGCGCTCGCGTTCGGGGACCGTCAACACCATCGTGTCGCGCTGTTGACCCATCATGACGCGATCCCGTGCGTTCTCGAAGTCGGCCATGGTGATGGTGACGGAGTGTCGACGAACTGCGTGGAGGGCGGCCTCGTTCACCAGATTGGAGAGATCGGCGCCACTCATGCCGGGAGTTCCCCGGGCGACCATCGTCAAGTCCACGCTGGCGTCGAGGGGCTTGTTCTTGGTGTGCACTTGCAAAATGGGCGTGCGCTCTTCGAGGTCGGGGAGTGGAACAACAATTTGTCGGTCGAAGCGCCCCGGTCGAAGGAGGGCCGGGTCGAGGACATCGGGGCGGTTCGTTGCGGCAATCACGACCACGCCCAGAGAGGTTTCGAATCCGTCCATCTCCGACAGCATCTGGTTGAGGGTCTGTTCGCGCTCGTCGTGACCTCCGCCGAGGCCCGCTCCGCGCTTTCGACCGATCGAGTCGATCTCGTCAATGAAGACGATGGCGGGCGCCTGCTTACGAGCGGTGGAGAAGAGATCGCGGACCCGGCTCGCGCCAACTCCCACGAACATCTCCATGAAGTCGGATCCCGAGACGGAGAAGAAGGGAACTCCGGCCTCGCCGGCGACCGCCCGCGCGAGCAGAGTCTTACCGGTTCCGGGAGGGCCCACGAGTAAGAGCCCCTTCGGAATCACCGCACCCAGGTTGGTGAACTTGCCCGGACTCTTCAAGAAGTCGACGACCTCGGAAATCTCCTGCTTCACGCCGAGGTAGCCCGCGACGTCCGAGAAGGTGGTCTTCGGGTGATCTTCGGAGAACTGCTTCGCCTTGGAGCGTCCGACCGACATCATCCCGTTCATCTGCCCCCGGGCCTGACGGTTGAGGAAGAACATGAACCCCCCGATCAGCAGAATCCAGATCAGGTAGGGCAGGAGGGCCGAGGCAAAGTTGGAGGGGTTGGCGAAGGTCACCGTGACGTTGTCGGCCCGCAGGGTCGCGACCTCGTCGGAGAGCACCGGGTAGGGCCCGGTCGTGGTGAAACTCGTCCCGTTGAGCAACTGGCCGGTGATGATTCCGTTGGAGTTACTGATCGAGGCGGACACCACTTGGTTGTTCTTCGCGTGGGTGAGCAACTGGGAGTAGTTCAAGGAGTTGGTCGTATGGCTGCTTAAGACCGAGCTGAGGATCATGAAACCGACGATGAAGGCGGCGGCGAGACCGAGAATGAGGCGCCCGCGGCTCTGGGGCGACGACGGCTTGTCCCCACCAGGTAACCAGCGCTTCGGGGGAGTCTTGGAAGGACCAGGAGATGTCACGTTCCCCAATCTAGAGGCGCGCGAGCGCGGTGCTACCCGCGGCGGGAGTTCGTTTAACAAGTTGTTAGCGTTGGGTCTGATGAACCCCCCTCGCGACGGAGAGATTCGGCGAGTCGCCCAAGTCGTGGTGGCGGCCGTTTTAGCGTTCGTGGCGGGTCAATTGTTGGCGGTCCTCTTGCAGGGAGTGGTGGTCGCTCTCGTGCACCCCGCGGGGGCAACGGCGGTTCTCACCTCGGCGAGCCCCCCGTGGTGGGCGACGGCTACGGGTCTCGTGGGACTCTGGGGTGGCTTCGCCATCGGAACCTGGTTGGCTTTTTCTCGTGGGGTGGTCGATCCCTGGCCCAGTGCGTGGCGGCTTCGCTGGAGTGACGTTGGCTACCTGTTGCTCGGAGTGGCGTTGCAGGGTGTGGTCGCCCTCATCTACGCCCCGTTTCACCTCGCCCACCTCAGCCAGCCCGTTCACAAAATCTTTGACGGATCTCGGGGATCGACCTTCGTCCTGCTCGCCCTCATGACCGCCGTCGGTGCACCCATCTTTGAGGAGTGGCTCTTTCGGGGGGTTCTCTTTCGCGGCTTTCTCGGGTCGGAGCCCTCGCGGGCCCGCTGGTGGCTTAGTTCGCTGGCGTCGGCGACCCTCTTCGGGCTCGCCCACGGAGAGTGGATTCAACTCCCCGGACTCGTGTTGTTGGGATGGGTGCTGACGGTGGTGGTGACGCGGACCGGACGACTCGTTCCCTCGATGTGTACTCACGTGGGGTTTAACGGCATCGCTCTCGTAGCTCTGGTCGCCCAACGGGCCCATTCGTGAAACGGCGTATCACCCTCCTCGGAGTCATTGACGCGGTAGGAATACTGACCGTCATCGTGGTGACCCTGTGGTCACTCCACCCCTCCTTACTCGTGTCGGGTTCACTTCTCACCGGGGGCGACACCGGAGCTCACGTGGCCCTCCCGGCTTTTTTGCGCTCCCAGGGAGACTGGTGGCACGTGACTCCGTGGTATCCGGGGTGGTTCGCCGGTATGCCCGCCTACAGCTACTACTTCGTGTTGCCCGACTACGTGGCACTTTTGTTGAGTTACGTCGTCTCGTTCGCCGTCGCCTTCAAGTGGGCGACCATCCTCGGTTCGGTTCTGATGCCCGTGGGGGCCTACGTGATGGCTCGACTCTTTCGGGCACCCCGACCCGTGCCCCTGGCGCTCGCGATGTCCACTCTGCCGTTCCTCTTCGACACCACGTTCACGATCGACGGGGGCAACCTCTACTCCACGATGGCCGGGGAGTACGCCTTCTCTCTCTCCCTCGCGCTCGCTTTTATTGCCCTCGGGTACTTCGGTCGAGGGGTCCGCACCGGGCGGGGATACTGGCCCGCCGCTATTTTTCTCGCGCTCACCCTGTTCGCGCACGTGCTCCCCTGGATGTTCGCGATCGTCATGGTCGTGTGGATCGTGTTGGTGGAGACGTACCAGCGACTCGGACACGGTGCTCGAGACGAGATGCCCGAACGCGGAGACCTCGCGCGTCCGTGGCGCTTCGCTCTCGGGGCGGGTCTCTTGTCGGCGGGACTCTCCGCGTGGTGGCTCTGGCCCTTCGCGACGTCCCAGCAACTCACCAACTCGATGGGCTACACCAATCTCGACGTCTCGAGCGTTCACGCGGTCTTTTCCACTCTGGGGTGGTGGACGACGACGGGAACGCCCGGGGGAGACCGGTGGGTCATCGTCTTAGCGGGAGTCGGTCTGGTGGTCGCCCTGGTCACGCGTCGTCGTCTGGGACTCCTCCTCGCGGGTTGGAGTGTGGGCTCTCTCGTCGGTTTCGTCGTCGATCCCCAGAGCGTGATTTGGAACGAACGACTGATCCCCTTCTGGTTTATCGGGATTCACCTGTTGGCGGGTTGGGGCGTGGCGACACTCGCGGCCGCGTGGTCCGCTCACCTACCTCGTCGCTGGTGGCGTGTCGAAGCGGAGTTCGAAGAGTCCTTGGAGGTCTCCGACGAGGGTTGGCGAGGCGAGCTGCGTCGCGAGGAGCGCCGGGCGCGCCTGGCCAACGCGTCGGCCGCCATCGTCATGGCCGGGGTGTTGTCGACGGTCCCGGGGCTGGTGCCGGCGTTCGCGACCGCGCTCAATCTCAACACGTCGGGAAACCAAGTCACTAACTGGGCGTCGTGGAACTACTCGGGGTACCAAGGTAAAGCCGCCTGGCCGGAGTATCACGACCTCATGTCCACGATGGCGGCGGTGGGTAGAACCTACGGATGTGGTCGAGCGATGTGGGAGTACTCCAGTTCGGAGAATCGGTTCGGCACTCCCATGGCTCTCATGCTCTTGCCCTACTGGACGAACAACTGCATTGACTCCATGGAGGGTCTCTACTTTGAGTCCTCGCCGACGGTGCCCTACCACTTCCTCAATCAGGCGGAACTCTCGGCGACCCCGAGTGAGGCCCAAGTGGGACTGCCCTACGGACCACTCAACGTGACTGAGGGGGTCCAACATCTCCAGATGTTGGGAGTTCGCTACTTCATCGCCTTCTCGCCCTCCGTACTCGCCCAGGCCGAGCGCGACCCCGCTCTCGTACCCCTGGTCACGACTCAGCACTGGCCCTCGCCCGGAGTGACCTGGCACGTCTTTCTCGTGAAGTCGTCACCTCTGGTCGTGGGCCTGAGTCGCAACCCCGTCGTGGTCTCCTCCTTAAACACCCGGGTGAGTTGGCAAAACGCCAACGTCGCGTGGTGGCTCGACCCCAGTCGATGGTCGACCCTGCTCGCCGCCACGGGTCCCCAGTCGTGGAGTCACCAGGCTTCGGTCCCCGTCATTAACCCGCCCGCGACTTCGTTCACGCCGACCACGGTGACGAACCTGACGGTAGGTACCCAGCGCGTGGCCTTCCGCGTGACGACTCTCGATAAACCGGTGCTGGTCAAGGTCTCCTACTATCCCCGCTGGCACGTCGCGGGGGCTCTCGGACCCTTCCGGGTCAGTCCCAACCTCATGGTGGTCATTCCGACCTCTCACGACGTCTCGCTGACCTACGGCGCGGACACTGCGGTGCGGCTCGGCTCTCTCCTCAGTGGCGTTCTAGCCCTGATCGGAGTGGGCACCGTCGTCGTGTCGATACGAAGACGGGGGCGAACGAGGGCTATCATGAGCCCTCATGGACACTCGGGCGATCTTTAAGGCGTACGACGTCCGGGGAACTTACCCGGATCAGATAAACGAGCGAGTATGTCGCGCGGTGGGCTCCGCGTTCGCGGACTTCGTCAAGACTCCGCGCGTCGTCGTCGCCCGAGATATGCGTCCCTCGGGAGACTCCCTCGTGGAGGCCTTCAGTGAAGGGGCGCGTTCGCGAGGTGTGGAGGTCGTCGATATCGGCCTCGCCTCGACCGACCTGCTCTACTTCGCGACGGGTTTTCTCGACGCCCCCGGCGCCATGTTCACGGCGTCGCACAATCCGGCCGAGTACAACGGAATCAAGCTCTGCTTATCCGGGGCTCGACCGATTGGTACCGAGAGCGGGTTGAGCGAGATTGAGGCGGCGACTCGGACCTACTACGACGCTCCCGCGACGGGGGAGTTGGCGGCCCTCGTTCCGGGCGACGTTCTTCAGGCCTGGGTCGACCACGTGCACTCCTTCGTCGACCTGACTCGTTTACGCTCCCTGCGGATTGTGGCGGATACGGCGAACGGAATGGGGGGCTTCGTCGCTCCGAAGGTCTTTGCCGGACTTCCCTTCGAGGTTGAGTTGATGTACGCCGAATTGGACGGCACCTTCCCCAATCACCCCGCCGATCCGCTCAACCCCGACAATCTCGTGGACCTCCAGGCCCGGCTCGTAGAGTCGGGCGCCGATATCGGACTGGCCTTCGACGGAGACGCCGACCGGGTCTTTCTCATTGACGAGACGGGGCGCCCCATCTCGGGTTCGACGACGACGGCCCTCGTGGCGGCGTCACTCCTGGCAAAGAATCCGGGCTCGACCATCCTGTACAACGTGATCTGTTCGAAGGCCGTTCCCGAGATCATCGCCGAACGGGGGGGAGTCGGCGTGCGTACGCGCGTCGGGCACTCCTTCATCAAGCAGGTCATGGCGGAGACCAACGCGGTTTTTGGCGGCGAGCACTCCGGGCACTACTACTTCCGTGACAACTATCGCGCCGACTCGGGCATCATCACGGCGATGCTGGTCCTCGAGATGCTCAGCACCTTCGAGGGGCCGCTCTCTCAGATGGTGGAGCCCTTCGAGCGCTACGTCGCTTCGGGTGAGATCAATACTCGAGTGAACGATCCGGCGGCCGCCGTGATCGCGGTTCGTGAGGCGGTGCGCGAACACGGAGCCTCCATTGACGAGCTCGACGGCCTCAGCGCCGACTACGGGGACTGGTGGTTCAATCTTCGACCCTCCAATACGGAACCCCTGCTGCGTCTCAACGTGGAAGCGGCGAGTGTGGAAGAGTGCGCACGACACACCGACGAGGTCCTGGCGCTCGTCTCTCAGCTGGCCTAGCCGTGCTCGACGAACTTCTCCTCGCCCACCTAGTCGACCCGGTTGATCACCAGCCCCTCGTGTACCTGGCGTCACGGGGAGTTCTCTACAACCCGCGTCGTCGTCGTCGATTCGAAGTGCGAGACGGTATCGCGGTCCTCCTCGAATCAGAGGCGCACGACGTCTCGGAGGAGGAGGGTCGAGCGTTAGAGCAGGACCCCGAAGCTCGCTGGAGCGGTGCGGCTACTCGTTAGTCGAGCCGTTCGACCACCATGGCCATTCCCTGGCCGCCCCCCACGCACATGGTCTCGAGACCGTAGCGGCCCCCCGACTCGTCGAGGGAGTTGAGGAGGGTCGTCATAATGCGGGCGCCGGTCATTCCGAAGGGGTGGCCGAGGGCGATGGCCCCGCCGCGCACGTTGACCCGATCGAGCGGTACTCCGAGGTCGTCGACACACGGGAGGACCTGAGCGGCGAAGGCTTCATTTATCTCGAGGGCGTCGATGTCACTCGGCGTGAGGTGAGCTTTCGCCAGCGCCTTGCGGGACGCTTCGACCGGTCCGAGTCCCATAATCTCCGGATTGAGAGAGGAGACGGCGGAGGTGATGATGCGGGCTCGGGGGCGCAGACCGAGTGCCCGGGCGCGATCCGAACTCATGATGACGAGGGCGGCGGCGCCGTCGTTCAACGGACAGGCGTTACCGGCCGTCACCGTACCGTCCGGTCTAAAGACCGGTTGTAACTGCGCGAGGCGCTCTCTGGACGTCTCGCGCCGGGGTCCGTCGTCGAGGAGGGACAGATTCGCCAGCGCCACCATCTCACGGGCGAAGAAGCCGTTGTCCTGGTGGGCGACGGCTAGTTCTTGGCTGCGTAGGGCGAAGTCGTCTTGAGCCTGGCGCGAGACCCGACGAATCTGGGCCACATTCTCGGCCGTCTGGCCCATCGCGGCGTAGACGTCGGCGAGGCCCTCACGCGGAGTCCAGTCGGGGGCGGCGCCCGTGGAGCGTTCGGCGGTGCGCTCGGCGGCCTCGGCGAAGCGGGGGTTCTGAGCGGCGTCGATGTCGGCCATACCGGATCCGTAGCGCGAGACCGTCTCCACACCGGCGGCGATGATGACTTCAGCCTCTTCGGCCCAGATGGCGTGGGCGGCCATCCGAATCGACTGGAGAGAGGAGGCGCAGTATCGATTGACCGTGACCCCGGGGGCATTGACGCCCGAGAGCAGGGACACCACTCGAGCGAGGTTGAACCCTCCCTCTCCGGCCGGGTTCGCGCAACCGAGAATCAGGTCGTCAATGAGGACGGGGTCGAGCCCCAGGCTGTCGACCACGGCCGAGACAACGTGGGCCGCGAGATCGTCGGGACGCCACTGGATGAGAGAGCCCTTAAAGGCTCGACCCACCGGACTACGTCCGGCGGCGACGATGACGGCGTCGGGCATGGACTTAACGGAAGGTCAGCGGACCGGCGTCGTCGAACCCCTGGCGAACACCCTGGCCGGCCCGGCGGCGCAACTGTTCGGGTTCGAAGAGCATCCAGTAGGCGTTGCGGGCGTGCTTACGGGACCGATTCTCAAACACGCTGGCCAGAATCTTCGGGTCATCGGACTCGTCTTCGTGAACGAAGACCTCAAGAATGGGAGTCGAGGTGAGTAGCTGGGCCAACATCAGACCCTGGGCCGCCTCGTGGGCGCACTGCTTGTCGATGGGCGCACTGCCGGGCATGCCGAGGGCGACCACGATGGAGCAACCGTCCTTCTCAATCAGGTTCTTCGCCGCGACCGCGAGGTCCTTGAAACCGGGAACGGTACGCGCAATCACGGTGAAGGTGTCTCCGTAACCGGCGCAGGCGGCGAGTTCGTCCCGGGCGGCTTGACCCATGTCGTAACGGGCGAACATCGTGTCGACGACTCCGATACGGACGAGAGGCACGTGCTCGCGGGACTTCTTCGACTTCTTGTCCTTCTTCGACTTTTTGTCGTTCTTTTTACCCACGGGTACCTCCATCCGGGTCCTAGAACAGTGTAGAGACCACTCGCCGGGACAATTGCCATGGTGAGTCGAGGAGTGAAGATCGGCGAAAGGCCGGTTTGAGTGACCCGATGACCCCCGTCCCATCTCGGCCGAGACTCTGCGAACGGTCGCGCTCTGCGTCTAGGCGAGGTAGTTAGCCCCGCGAGAAGGGGGCACGCTCAGGCCTCGACGATGCAGGTCCGCCTCCCACCGCTCAATCAGCGTGTCGAGAATAAAGACTCGGGCGAATCGCTTGTTCTCGGCGCTGACCAGATTCCAGTGGGCGTGAGACTGGTCGGTCGAACGCAACATGTCGTCGACGGCCTCCTCGTACGCCGATCGCAGAGACCGGTTGCGCCAGTCATCCTCCGTCAGTTTCCACTGCTTCAGCGGATCGCGGGCCCGGTCGTTGAAGCGTCGAAGCTGTTCTTCGTCGGAGAGGTGAAGGAAGAATTTAATCACGGTGGTGCCGTCATCGACGAGGGCGCGTTCGAAGTCGACGATTTCTCGGGCCGACCGCTGCGCAATCGTGTCGTCGATTAACCCCTCGACCCGCTCGACCAGCAATCGTCCGTACCAGGAGCGGTCGTAGACCGTCATTTGACCCCGGCCGGGCAACGTGGCCTGGAATCGCCACAAGAAGTGGTGCGCGAGTTCCTCGGGGGCGGGTGGCCCGACCGGGACGACTCGAACGTGACGCGGATCGAGCCCTCCGACGAGCCGGCGAATCGCCCCTCCCTTGCCGGCCGCGTCGAAACCTTCAAAGATGACGACGAGACCCGGGGCGTGGGGCGCGGGACCGACGAGGCCGGCGGTAAAGAGTCGGAGGTGAACCAGGCGCCGCAGGGCCCCCTGGATGCGTCTCTCCGACTCCTCTCGGCTCAAGGAGAGCGAGAGGTCGACGTCGGCGAGGCGCAGGGTCACGCGCTCAGTCTGCCAGAGTGCGGGCCACAATGCGGGCGCCCGCCAGTCGCATCGTGGGAGGGAAAAAGGGATCGCGCAGCTCGTGAAAGACCCCCCAGCGGCGAACGAACTGGTTGCGATCGTCGAGGGGGTCGAGGCGACCTCGGCTGGCCGACGCGTGGTGGGTAATCATCACGTCACTGAGAACCACTACGTAGCGACCGTCGTGTTGGGCGCGCAGACAGAAGTCGATATCGTTCATGACCACCGCAAGACTCTCGTCCATTCCCCCGAGGGACTCGAAGGTATCTCGAGAGAACAGTTGAACGGCCCCGGTGACCGCCGCGACATCTCGTCGAGCCAGGATGAACTCATCTCGAACGGGATAGTTCACTCCCAGCCGCAGGTGTTGGGGGTAGGGCGCGAGCGCGATGCCGTCGTGGTCGTGGGCGGCGTTCTCTCCCACCAGCGTGCACCCAACAATTGCGACGTCGTCGAGCTGGGCGACACCGAGCATTTGGTCGAGCCAGTCGGCCTGGGTGATGACCGTATCGTTGTTGAGAGTGACGACGTAATCACCCACGCCACTGCGGACTCCGCGGTTGACGATGGCGGCGTAGTTAAAGGGCCCCGGACAGCGAACGACGAGGTGGGGTGTCTGGGAGAGATAGTCGAGAGTCGCGGGTTCCACTGAGTCGTTGTCACAGATGATGACTCGGTAGTGGGGGTAGCGAGTGAGAGTCGTGAGTGAGTCCAGGCAGCGCTGCAGAAGATCGAGGCGATCGCGGGTGGGAATCACGATATCGACGAGTGGTTCGTTACGGGGGCTCAGTCGCCACGTGACCAACGAGTCGAGGGGGCCGGCCGAGACCTCCGCCCCGAGACTCCGACGAGTCAGCGCGGCCCGAACTACTCGCTGGGAGTCGGCCGCGAGGAGGGGGTCCTCGCGCGCGGGCCGACCCGGCAACACCGTCGCCACGTGGCGAAACTGGGCCCCAGTTTCGAGAAGGCGTAAGTAGAGATCGTGTTCGAGAGCAGCTCCCGCCTCGAGGCGAGGTCCACCGACCTGGCTCACGAGGCTCCGGCGTAGGAGTGCGGGCCGACCCACCACGTTGTAACTCCAGAGAGTGTGTGGTCCAATCTCGTCGGGCTTTAGTCGGGGGCGACGAGGGGAGGGCCCCGTTTCGTCGGCGAAAACCACGTCGGCTCCCGCACCGCACTCGAGTAGTCGGCGAGCGACGGCGTGATGTTCTCGCCACTCGCGTGTCGCGTCGACGATGAGGAGCCACGTCGAGGGCAGTGTGAGCGCCCCCTCGAGGGCCTCGACCAGATCGGCGGGGGAGGCGTTGGGGGAGACCGGAACGATGATGACGTCCTCGGGGGCGAGGGGTTCACCCCGGAGGGCCGATGGGAGGTAGCCGGCGGGGAACTCCGCCTCGTCCCCGATCCAGAAGGTGGACGTTGTCGAGGGACTTTGCGGAGGTCGAACCTGGTTAAAGAGTTGTCGTCGACGCGTGTCGTCCCCGAGGAGGGGACCGAGAACTCGGGCGAGGGGCGTCGACGAAGCCGCGCGGACCTCCCGGTAGAACTCCCGCCAGCGGCGACGAACCTCGTCGTCATCGGGTGGTTGGGTGAGTTCGGTGAAGCGGGCGTTCGGGGCCACGGCCACCTTTCCTCGGGGGAAGTTACCTTCGAAATCTACTCGGCGCCGGGTTCATCGTCCCGAAACGGATGTCCTCGCTGTGGGGCCGGAGTGGGGCTATGGTGAGTCCGCTAACTCAGCACATCATTGAAGGTGATATCTCCTATACAGAAAAGAGGTTGTCGTGTCAGACGGCACCGTCTCGACGCCCACGGGCGAGACTTCCAACCAGTTACGCTCCGGGGTTCTCGGACTTTTTGACTCCGCGGTCATGGGGGTCGCCGGATCGGCGCCCGCCTACTCCATTGCGGGGACCACCGTAGCCCTCTTCGGGTCCGTCGTCTTCGGCGGTCCCGCGGCGTTGCTGTATTGCGGAATTCCGATGTTCGGTATCGTGTTCGCGTTCAACTACCTCTCGAAGGACGAGTCGGCCGCGGGGGCGAGTTACTCCTGGGTGCGACGAGCACTCCACCCGTTGCTCGGTTACCTTTCGGGTTGGGCGCTCGTGGTATCGGCACTCATCTTTATGGTGATCGCGACCTTTCCCGCCGGTTCAACGGTGCTGAGCCTCTTTTCGAGCTCCCTCGCTTCCAATAAGGGCTTGGTGACCTTCCTCGGGGCGCTGTTCTTCCTCCTCATGGTGGGGGCCGTCGCGGCTGGAGTGACGGTGACGGTGAAGGTCCAGGTGATCATGTCCTCGATCGAGGTCCTGCTCTTGTTGATCTTCGCAGCCCTGGCGATCTTTCACGCTCATCACGTCACCGCCTTTAGTTGGCACTGGTTCTCGTTCAGCGTCTTCCACGACAAGGGATCCGGTGGATTCTTCGCCGGCGCGCTCATCGCGGCGTTCTACTACTGGGGTTGGGACGTGACCGCCAACCTCAACGAGGAGACGAAGAACGCCAAGTCGACCTCGGGAATGGGCGGCTTGCTCGGAACCCTCGTCGTCTTCCTACTCTTCGAAGTCTTCACCGTGGCGACCAACATGGTCCTGACTCCGGCTCAACTCGCCAACTCCAACAACTCCGCCGACATCTTGTCCGTCCTCGGACAGGCCGTGTGGCACGGCACGTGGGGGAAACTCATCGTGGTAGCGGTTCTCTTGTCCACCGTGGCGACCCTCGAGACCACGTTGATCCAGGTCACGCGAACCTTGTTCTCGATGGGTCGAGAGAACACCTTGCCTCGCGTGTTCGGAACGGTTCACCCCGTGCGCAAGACGCCGATGGTCGCCACGCTGGTGGTGGCGGCGATCTCGGTGCTTCTCTTCGTCGGAAGTCAGTACGTGGGTTCGATCGGCACGATTCTGACCGACGGGATTAACTCGATCGGTATTCAGATCACCTTCTACTACGGACTCGCGGGCTTGTCGGTCGTGATCCTCTACCGTCGCCAGCTGTTCAAGTCCGTGAGCAACTTCATCTTCATGGGCCTCTGGCCCCTCGCCGGAGCGATCTTCATGTTCGCCGTTCTCGACAAGGTTTTGCCGGGACTCAACACGACGACGAAGTTTGTGGGGATTGGGGCGATGGCGCTCGGACTCATTCCGATGCTCTACTACTGGCTGGTCGCTAAGTCCACGTACTTCGACATGCCGAAGAAGGAGGACCGTCACGCGGTCCTTCAGGAGTTCGAGCGGAACTTGTAGGACGCGAGTTCTGGAGGGGCCCCGACGGGGCCCCTCCAGAACCGACTCGATCTAGGCGCTCGCGGAGGCTGGCCGACTAAAGCGTCTCGCCGAGGCGAAGACGGCGATGGCCCCTAAGCCGTAGAGGCCGAGGATTGCCGGTACAATCCGCACCCCGGAATGGGCGACGGTGACACTGACCAGGGCGGGACCAAGAGTTCCGCCCACCATGGTGGCGAACATCAGGCTCGCGATTCCGTCGGAGTCGTGGGGGCTGAGCTCGGTGTACCAGATAATTCCCATGGGAAAAACGGATCCGAGGAGGAGGCCGAGAACCGGGTAGGCGACGAGGGCGAGGGGTCGTATCGAGGACACGCCAAGGTCGAGGAGGGCGAACCCGAGACAGCCGAGGAGCAGTCGAGAGGTGCCGAATTGGTGGTGGAGCCAGGACCCAGCGGAACGCGAGACCGTCATGCCAGCCCAAAATCCGGCGGTAATCCACGAGCCGACCGAGGTCGAAAAGTGCCATCCCTCGACGTGCGCGGCCATCCACCCGGACGCACTGGCTTCGAGACTCACGTAGATGGCGAAGCCGAAGACGAAGGTCCACATCACGCGGCGACGTTGGGGATCGGCCTTCGCGAGAGCTTGGAGAGGATCCGATCCCTGAGCCGGGGCGTGGAGGCCCCGGAGTCCGGTCGCTAAGAAGACCGCCACCAGTCCGAGGGCGACGAAGACGATCCGAAAGTTGGTGGGGTGCGCGAGAATCAAGATGACCGGCGCCATCACGGAGCCGAGGCCGTAACCCGCGTTACCCACGCTGAGACGCTGCGTGCGCCCCTCTGGTTTTGATCGAGACAACAGTGAGTTGAGCGAGATGTCGAGGACTCCGAAGGCGAGACCCACGAGTCCGATGCCGGCGAGGAACCACCACCACGTCGTGGCGAGTGAACTGAGGCTCAGACCGACCCCCAGCGTGAGCAGGGCCCCGACGAGAACTCGTTGACCGGTGCTCTTGCGCAGGCCCTGCCAGCCCGGGATGATTCCGATCACGGCGCCAAAGAAGTACGCCGAAAGGGACTCGCCCGCCATGGACAGCGACACGTGGAAGTGGTGAGAGAGCGGTACTAGGAGAGGTCCAAAAAGGGCTCCGACCAGGCCGGAGAGAGTAAAGACCCCGGCGGTCGCGCCGAAGGACCAGCGGTGAAAATCGACCTCCGCACTCGAACGAACTTCATCTCGACCCTCGTTCGCCATACGTACCCCGTTCACTCCGCGCGCCTTAGTGACGTTATCGAAGGCCTGACTACACTCGCCGACGTGGGTTCGACGCATCAAGACCTAGCCATCGCCTCTATCGACATTGGGGCCACCTCGATCAAGGTCGCCCGGGTGTCTCCGGAGGGCCGACTCCTCGATCCGGTGCGGCGTCTCGAGACGCCGTACCCCTGCACCCCCGAAGGACTCCTTCGGGTCGTCACCGACGAGATTCTGCGCACGCAGTGTTCGCGCGCTGCGGTGGGATTCCCCGGGGATATGGACAGTGGGCGAGTTCTCGAACCGGGGAATCTCTCTCGCGCGGGGGGTATCTCCACCCCCATCGATCCAGAGATTGACGCGGCCTGGACGGGGTTCGACATCGAGGGAGAACTTCGTGAGAGGACGGGGCTGGACGTTCGGGTCGTGAACGACGCGACCCTCGCGGCGTACGGATATCACGGGGGCGTCGGTCGAGAGCTCGTCGTCACGCTGGGGACGGGATTTGGAATCTCACTCTTCGTCGACGGCGAGTGGATGAAGATCCGCGACGTGGGCGCTGCTCCTTTTCACGGGTGGGGAAGTTACGACGAAGTGGGGGGAGAGCCCGCTCGTGTTGCGAACGAGATTCTCTGGCGTGAACGTATTCTCGTCGCCGTTATCGAGTTCGCTCGAGAGTTTCGGGCCGACTCGGTTCACGTGGGCGGAGGTAACGCCCGTTTCTTCACCGAAGGGGACTTTTCCCATATTCACCTGCCCGTCGAACTCAACAACAACGAGGGAACATTGGCTGGTGCGGCGCGCCTCTTTCGTTCGCGTTTCGTCTAGGGGTCGCGACGCGGCTACGCTACGACTCTTTCACCGACCGGTGCAGAATCGAGGAACGACATGTCGACCATCTTCGAAGAAGAGATTCGCTCTCAAGGCTCTTTGATCGCTGCTCGAGCAGCGCAGGGCGCTCTCGTGGCCGCTCAGGTTGCCGAGAGTTTCGGTTCGTGCACCCACCTGGTCGTGGCGGCTCGGGGGTCCTCCGACAACGCCGCGGTCTTTTTCCAGTATCTCGTCGGCCAGGTGACCGGACGTCTAGTCGCCCTGGCGGCACCTTCCCTCTTTGAGAATCCGGCCACCATGGACCTCTCGGGGGCGGGGGTAGTGGCGATCTCGCAGTCGGGTCGTTCGCCGGGAATTGGTGACGTCCTCGCGAGTGCCCGCGGGCAAGGTCGTCCGAGCGTCGCCATCACGAACGATGTTGACTCTCCCTTGGCGGATCTCGCCGACTGTGTCGTCTCTCTCGGAGTGGGTCCAGAACGGGCGATTGCGTCGACGAAGACCTTTTCCAGTACGTGGCACGCACTCGCTCAAGTGGTCGAGGCCATGTCGGGCGAGGCGCTCGAAGGACTAGCGGATACCTCGAAGTACGTCGATGACCTGGTGGGGTGGGCGTTGGGGTTGGAGCTACCTCTCGACCTCCTCGACGCCCAGGGGCTGACCATGGTCGGTCGCGGTATTGGTTACGCCGTGGCGTCGGAGATTGCCCTCAAAGTCCGTGAAGTGACTGGGGTGCGCGCCGAGTGCTACGCCGCCCCGGACTATCTCCACGGTCCCATTGGGGCGGATGGATCGGGGAGTTCACTCGTCCTACTTCTGAGCGACGAATTGAGCGACGAGGTTGCTCGCGATGTCTTGCTCGGTTGTGAAGAGGCCGGCATGCAAACAGTGGTCGTTCGCCCTCCCCATCGCGAGGGCACCGGCGCGGATGAGGAGATCGTGCTGCCCCGGGAGGCCCCGAACTGGTTGACGGGACTCGGAATGGTCCTCGTGGGTCAGGTGTTGGCCCTTCGCCTCGGTCAACGACGGGGGCGTCCCATTGACACCTCACCGAGGTTGCACAAAGTGACCCTCTCGGCCTAGGTGTTTCATCGTCGTTAATTCTCGCCAAAGTGTGAATATTTCTCATATTCGTGGTTGCTCGGTGTGAAAAATTCACATAGTGTGGCGGACAGAGTGGTTCTCACCTCGCAGATCGGCCGGGAGGTCCGTCAAAAGGGGAGGGCCTCCGTGTCATCGGGGATTAGCCCCGAGACTTAGGGGAGGAGTAGTCAGTGAAGAAGAAGTTTCGGGCCGGACTCGTGACTTCGGCGCTCTCGCTTGTCGCCTCGACCGTTGCGGTCGCGGGCGGCGCGATGGGCACCGGTGTCGCAGGAGCCTCCGGCAACCAGGTACTGCACCTGGACAACGAACAAGGTGTCTTATGGGCCTGTGCGTTCAACCCGTTTAACCCGTCGGATTTGCCGTATTCGGTCGGCCTTACCTACGAGACGCTCGACTTTGTGAACGCCCTGCAGAGCGGGAAGGTCACGCCGTGGCTCGCGTCGTCGTACGCCTGGAGTAACGCCAACAAGACCCTCACCTTTACGGTTCGTCCCGGCGTGAAATGGTCGGACGGGGTCCCGATGACCGCGGCCGACGTCGCCTACACCTTCAACCTGCTGAAGGCTCACCCGGCGCTCGACTTGAACGCCGTGTGGTCGGTGCTGTCGAGCGTGAGCGCACCGAGTGCGACCAAGGTCGTCATGAACTTTAAGTCGGCCGCCGTGCCGTACTTCTACTACGTGGCCGACCAGGTGCCGATCGTTCCCCAGCACCTGTGGAGCAAGGTCGCCAACCCGGTGACGTTCAGCGACCCGAACCCGGTGGGTACGGGTGGCTACGTGATGTCTCGCTGCACTCCACAAGACATCGTGTGGGCCGCCAATCCGAAGTACTGGCAGAAGGGCATGGCCCAAGTGAAGAACGTCGACATGCCGGCGTTCCTCTCGAACAACACCGCGAACGAGTACCTGGCTCAGGGTTCCTCGGCGTACGGCTCGCAGTTCATCCCGAACATCAAGAACTACTACGTGAGTAAGAAGGCTGGTAACACCTACTGGTTCCCGCCGGTGGCGAACGTGTCGCTCTTCCCCAACCTCACGGTGCCGGGCCTGAACGACCCCAAAGTTCGCCAGGCCATCAGCTACGCGCTGAACCGGTCCCTGGTGTCGAAGATTGGTGAGTACGGATACGAGCCGCCCGCTTCGCAGACGGGTATCGTGTCACCGACCTTCAGTTCGTGGAACTCGGCCGCCGCGACGGCCAAGCTGGGTGCGGGATACAACCCGGGCAAGGCGGTGAGTTTGCTGAAGTCGGACGGGTACAAGAAGGTCAACGGTGTCTTTACGAAGAACGGCCACGCACTGTCTTTCACCCTCATGACCAACGGCGGTTACTCCGACTGGATCGCCTCGACGCAGGTGATGCAGCAGCAGTTGGCCGCAGTCGGCATCAAGATCACGTTGCTCGCCCCGGCGGCCAACACGTTCTTTGCCGACGTGTACACCGGTAAGTACCAGTTGGCCTACAACGCCGAGACCGGTGGTCCCACCCCGTACTACGAGCTCCGACAGATGCTGTTGTCGGCGAACTCCGCACCCGTGGGCACGGCGGCCGCCTCTAACTGGGAGCGCTTCAAGAGCCCCGCGGTGGACACCCTGTTGAATAAGTACGGGGCGACGACGTCTCCGGCGGTGCAGCACAACATCGTGAACCAGCTGGAGAACGTGATGGTGACGCAGGCTCCGGTGATCCCGGTGCTCGAGGAAGTGGACTGGTTTGAGTACAACACGACTCACTTCAGCAACTTCCCGACGGCGGCTAACCCGTACGCTCAGCCGGGCCTGTACAACCAGCCGGACTGGGGCTACGTCCTGGACCAGTTGAAGCCCAAGGCCTGAGCCGCCCGGCTGGACTGAACGAGCTGAGTCGGGGCGATGAAGTACCTGCTACGTAGGTTTGGGTTCCTCGTGATCACCCTCTGGGGGGCGCTCACGGTGAACTTCTTCATCCCCCGACTCATGCCCGGCAGCCCGGCCCTCTCCATCATTGGCCAGTCCCGCGGACACATCAATCCCGCGGCCCTGCACGCGCTCGAGGCGGCCTTCGGCGGTACACAGCAAAACATCTTCATTTCTTACATCGACTACCTGGGCAACGCCCTGCGCGGTCAGTTCGGGGTGTCGCTCAGTTCGTCCTTCCAACCAGTCACCACGGTGATTATGCGGGCCCTTCCCTGGACTCTCGGGTTGGTGGGAGTGACCACGATTTTGGGTTTCATTCTCGGAACGGGTCTCGGAGCTCTCGCGGCGTGGCGCCGGGGAGGGGCCCTCGACAACGTCCTGCCCCCGATGTTCATCGTCGTGTCGGCGTTTCCCTACTTCTGGGTTGGCCTCTTGGCCATCTGGTTGTTCGCGCTCACCCTCGGCTGGTTTCCGACCCTCGGGAGCTACTCGGAGAACCTCATTCCCAACTGGACCTCGTGGGGGTTTATCCGGGACGTTCTCTGGCACGCGATTCTCCCGGCCTTCACCATCCTGATCTCGTCGATTGGTGGGTGGATTCTCACCATGCGCAACAACATGATCACGGTGGTGGCCGAGGACTACGTGAAGATGGCCCGGGCCAAGGGCCTGCACCCGCGTCGAATTCTGTGGCAGTACGCCGGTCGTAACGCGGTGCTGCCCAGTTTGACCGGATTTGCGATGTCTCTCGGATTCGTCATCTCCGGGGCCATCTTGGTGGAGTTCGTCTTTAACTATCCGGGCGTGGGTTTCTTACTCCTCACCGCGGTTCAAAACAACGACTATCCCCTCATGCAAGCACTCTTTCTCCTCATCACCGTGGCCGTGCTGGTCTCGATCTTCATCGCCGACATCGCGACGACCATCCTCGATCCGCGGACTAGAGGTAGCCGATGACGTTGTTACCTTTGGTGCGTCGAGTGCTCACCTCGTCCTGGCGCTTTCTACGTCGGGACCGTAAGGCGCTCGTGGGTTCCATCATCTTGCTGGTGCTCTTCATCATCGCGGCATTCCCGTCCTGGTTTACGCCGTACAACCCGGCCGCCGAGATATACACGCCGGGACTCGGTCCCTCGGCGTCTCACCTGCTGGGCACGACGTCGCTCGGACAGGACATCTTTTCGCAACTCATGGCGGGCACTCGTCAGTCGGTGTTGATTGCACTCCTCGTTGGCCTGTTCTCGACGGTGGCGTCGGTGCTCATTGGCGTGACCGCGGCGTACTTCGGTGGCGTGGTAGACGATCTTCTTTCGCTCTTCACCGACGTCGTACTCGTCATTCCCACCTTCCCCCTCATCATCGTCATTGCCGGGTACTTGCAGGGGTCGGGCGGCGAGAGTTTCTGGACTCTGGTGTTCGTCTTGACACTCACCGGCTGGTCGTACGGGGCCCGCCAGTTGCGGGTTCAGGCGCTCTCGTTGCGCAATCGGGACTACCTGCTCGCCGCGCGGGCGCGGGGCGAGAGTGCGTGGTACGTCATCGGGGTGGAGATGTTGCCACCCATGACCTCACTCATCGTGGCCAACTTCTTGTCGTCGGCCCTCTACGCGGTACTGACCGCGGCCGGACTGCTCTTCGTGGGACTCGGGAACGTGAACTCTCAGTCCTGGGGGGCGATGCTCTACTGGGCTCAGAACAACGAGGCTCTGAACGCCGGATTACCGCTGTGGGCGCTCACTCCCGGCATCATGATTGCGATCCTCGGCACCGCCTTCGCACTCTTGAACTACGCCTTCGACGAGGTCTCCAACCCGGCCCTACGAAGCGTGGCCCGGCGCGCGGGACGGTCACGAAAGCAGGCCCTCGCGTGAATGTCCTCGAAGTCCGAGACCTGATGGTGGAGTACGACACTCCGAAGGGGCCGGCGCAAGCCGTCCACGGAGTCTCTTTTGACTTGGCTGAGGGAGAGTTCCTGGCGATCGTGGGGGAGTCGGGTTGTGGGAAGTCGACCATGCTCTTCGCCATCGCTCGACTCCTGAGCGCGCCAGCCCGAATGGCCGGTGGTGAGGTTCGATTTAACGGAGTCGATCTCGCCCGACTAGAGGGTGAAGAACTTCGCCAGGTCCGCTGGCGGGACCTCTCCGTCGTCATGCAGAGTGCGATGAACGCGTTGAATCCCACGCTGTCGATCGGTGCCCAACTCGCCGACGTGTGTCGTGCTCACACCGACTGGGACGACGCGCGCATCGCGGCTCGCTCGGCCGAGGTTCTCGACATGGTCTCGATTGATCGGACCCACCTTAAGAGTTACCCGTTCCAGCTATCGGGAGGGATGCGTCAACGCGCCATGATTGCCATGGCGCTGCTTCTCGAACCCAAGCTGATCATCATGGATGAGCCGACGTCGGCGCTCGACGTCGTGGCCCAGCGCTCACTCATGCGTCAGGTGGAGAATCTGCGACGCCGTCTCGGCTTCGCCGTTCTTTTCGTGACTCACGACATGAGTGTCGTCTCGCACTTCTCGGATCGCCTGGCCGTGATGTACGCCGGGGAGTTCATGGAGATTGGGGGAACGCGCACCGTTTTTGACCAACCCCGGCATCCCTACTCCCTCGGTCTGATGGACGCGTTCCCCTCCTTGGTCGGTGCGCGACGCGAGTTAGTGGGTATACCGGGGAACCCCCCGTCCCTCGTGTCCCCGCCCACCGGATGCCTCTTCGCGGCGCGCTGCCCGTCGGTCACTGAGGAGTGTCGTCTCCACCGTCCCGAACTCGTAGATCTCGACGGGCACGCCACACGCTGCCACCTCGTGAATCCCCGGAGAAGCGATGACTGAGCCGATTCTGCGCGTCGAAGGGATGAGTCGACACTTCCAGGTCGGGGGCTTGCGCTCGGCCGGGGTCCTTCACGCCTCGGACGACATCACCTTCGACGTTCTTCCGGGAGAGATCGTGGCCCTCGTGGGAGAGTCCGGTTCGGGTAAGTCCACGATCGCTCGCGTTCTCGCGGGCCTCTATCCCCCCACCTCGGGACGAATTGTCTTTGAGGGGCGCACGCTGGGTAAGACCTCGAGCCGAGCGGTTCGGGGCAAGATGCCCATGGTATTTCAGGATCCCTTCGGCTCCATCAATCCGGTGTTACGAGTCGGCCACGCCCTGCAGAGATCTCTTCGCCTCCATCGCCCGGACCTTGATTCGCGGGGGCGACTGGCCGAGGCGGTCAGTCTGGTGGAGAAGGTGGGACTCCTTCCCGGCGAGGAGGTGATCCGTCGGTTCCCGCACGAACTCTCCGGTGGTCAGCGCCAACGATTGGGTTTCGCCCAGGCACTGGCTTCTCGACCCTCGCTCATCCTCGCGGACGAACCGGTCTCGATGTTGGACGTCTCTATTCGCATCGGTCTCTTGAACGTCATGCGCGACCTTCGTAGTGAGGGGGTCTCGCTCCTCTACATCACTCACGACCTCGCGAGTGCCCGCTACGTGGCCGACCGGATGATCGTTCTCTACGCCGGGCGCATTGTCGAAGAGGGTCGTACGGAGGACCTGATTACTCGACCGGCCCACCCCTACACTCGCCTGCTCATGGCGACCGCCCCCGATCCCCGCTTACCGTTGGCGAGCGACGCCGACGTCGAGGACCTGGGTGAGCCCCCCCGGGTGATCAATCCGGGGCCGGGATGTCGCTTCGCCCCCCGCTGTCCCCTGGCGATGGATCGATGCCGCGAGGCCACTCCGGAGTTCGTTCAAATCACCCCGCTCCAGCGAGCCGCGTGTTTCGCGGCGGAAGAGTCCACGTGAACGTCATTCCCCGGCCCCACTCCGTCGACCTGCTTCCCGGAGAGGTGATCTGGACTTCGCCCCTGCGCGTGATGGTGGACGAGGACCTCGGGGAAGCAGTCTCGACCTTCGCCACCGACCTCGCCGCGACGGTCGGCTGGAAGGTGGATCGAGTCTTCTCCGAACTCGAGGCGGACCTGCGGATCTCGTCCGACTCCTCTCAGCCACCGGAGGGGTTCACCCTCCGCGTCGGAGACGGGGTGGTCGTGTCGGTCGCCGACGGTGCCGGGTTGAGTTACGCGTTCCAGTTCCTTCGTCAACTCTGTCCGCCCACCACATTCGCGTCCGGTTCCCACCTCGACGAGTGGCGGATTCCCGCTCTCACGGTGGTGGACTCACCCCAGTACCCGTGGCGGGGGGTCCATCTCGACGTCGCCCGACATTTTTTCTCGGTGGAAGACGTGGAACGGTTGATTGATCTCTTGGGCCTGCATCGACTCAACCACCTCCACTTACACCTCAACGACGACCAGGGCTGGCGGGTGGAGGTTCCCTCGTGGCCCCGCTTGACCGAGGTCGGAGCGTGGCGCCGGTCCTCGCCGATTGGTCACGAACGAGAGGGCCGCGACGACGGAGTGCCCCACGGGGGTTTCTACACTCGTGAGGATATTGAACGACTGCGCGCCCGCGCGGCTCTCAGGTGGGTGACGCTCGTACCCGAGATTGACCTTCCGGGCCACGCCCAGGCCGTTCTCGCCGCGTACCCGGAGTTCGCGGTGACCTCGGAGCCACTCGAAGTATGGACGAGGTGGGGTATCTCGGAAAACGTTTTGAACGTCGAGGAGGCGACCCTCGACTTCGCCGAGTCCGTGGTGCGCGACGTCGCCGCCCTGTTTCCCGGTTCGCCGTTTCACATTGGGGGAGACGAGTGTCCCACCACCCAGTGGGAAAGCTCCGCCGCGGCCCGGGCGATCATGGCCGAGCGTCACCTCCAAGATCCGCGAGAGTTGCAGGGACTCTTCACCCGACGATTGACCCACACTCTGCAGCAACTGGGTCACGAAGTTCTCGCGTGGGATGAGGTGCTCGACGCCGAGGTGCCCGACGGGACGGTGATCGTCGCGTGGCGCGACGTCGCCAAGGGGGTGGAGGCGGCCGAACGAGGTCTCGAGGTCGTGATGGCCCCGATGCAGTGGGTGTACTTCGACTGGCTGAACTCCGCCTCCCCCGCCGAACCCGTCGCCATCGCCCCGGCGCCGGCGGTGAGCACGCTCGAACACGTCTACGAGTTCTCCGTGGTACCCGAGGAGATACCCGGACCGCTCGAGGCGAAGGTGCGCGGTGCGCAGGCCGAGTTGTGGACGGAGTACATCACTAACCGTGACCACTTGGACTACATGGCGTTTCCTCGTCTGTGCGCTTTCGCCGAAGTGGTGTGGGGAACGGCGGGTTCCTTCGACGAGTTTCGCAGTCGCCTCGGCGAGCATCTCGAGCGACTGACCGCGCTCGGCGTCCGCTACCGCCCACTCGACGACGCGGTCTAGGTGGAAGCAGTCCGCGCGGCCGAGGAGTACGTGAAGGAGACGCGTGGCGACGGCGCTCGTTGGCTCGAGACCCCGGAGGCGCAGCTCGTCGATACTCTCTCCGGGCTCGGTCTACAGGCCGGGGCCATCGATGAGGTCCTGATGCACTACGGCTCCCTCCAGAGTCACCCACTCTTCGGGCCATTGGTGGGGGGAATGGTCGAACGGCTGGTGCGCGACCGCGAACATCTCGACGAGCCCATCCCCATCTGGCCGGACTTCGACGAGTGGGGCGACGTGGGCCGACTCTGGTGGATCTACGTGTTCGCTCTGGCCACCCCGAGCCTTATCGAATGTCACCGGCGAAGGGGACTACCTGAACCCACCATTCGTAGGACTCTCTCCGCCCTCCAACGTCACGTTGATATCCACTATCGCAAGTGGGGCACACTCGGTGTCGACGCCGGATGGTGGATGATTCCTCTCCTGCGCGGGGAACTCGTCCACGTGGGTTCCCTCCAGTTCCATCGGCTCCACCTCGGTGTGTCTACTCTCGCGCCCGACCCGTGGTTCTCGGAGGAGGAGAGTTTCACCCTCGGTCCGGGCTTTCGTCGTGGTGACGAGGCGTGGGGAATCCACATCCCCGACGGAGCCGACCTCACTCGAGGGGCGCTCGACGCCACTTTTGAGGAGGCGCGCGAGACGCTCAGTCGGGCTTGGCCCGCTCGAACCCGTCGTGTGGCCACGCTCCAGAGTTGGATGATGGACCCACGACTGGCGTCGTTAGTCGGGGGAGACTCTCGAATTGTTAACTTCCAACGGCGCTTTCACCTCACGGCGCGCTGGGGCGAGGACGTGGACAACGTGGTGGAGTTCGTCTTTCGAGAACCGGCCAGTCACCTCCGCGGACTCGTCGCTCGCACGCGCGTTCAGGCCGCGGTGCTCCAGGTCCTTCGCTCCGGGGACGCGTGGCGTGACGGAGTGGGTTGGATGGACTTCGACGCTCCGAGCGTTCACTAGTTCGTCACTTCGCTCACTCAATGTGAGGGGTGGCCCTCCTGATGTGAATAACTCTCACTAATGGATTGATATCTGTGAAAAATTCACATAGTGTGGGAACGTGGATTCCAAAGCCCGGAGAATCGTCATCACGGAGCAACTGCGAGCTCACGGTGAGGTCTCCATCGTTGATTTGGCCGAGGTTTTTGGTACCTCGCAAATGACCATTCGACGGGACCTCGACCAGTTGGAGGACGAGGGCGTAGCCCGTCGCACGCGGGGGGGAGCCATCTCCATCGTGAGTCGTTCCTTCGAGCCCCCGATTCTCCAGCGGGCCACTCACCGCAGCGAAGCCAAGCAGTTGATTGGTCACACCGCCGCGGATCTCGTGCGGGCTAACGACACTATCTTCCTCGATGTCGGATCAACGACGCACGAGATGGCGAAGGCGCTCCCGGACGAGATGTCACTCACCGCGATTACGAGTTCACTGCTAATTGCCACGGAACTCGCGGCCAAACCCGGTGTCAAGACCATCGTCACGGGCGGCGTGATCCGGCCCGGAGAACTGTCCCTCATCGGCACGAGAGCTCAACACTCCTTCCTCGATTTGAACTGCGACGCCGTCTTTATGGGGGTGGCCGGTATCTCCGACGTCAAGGGACTGACCGAGTACAACCTCGACGACGCCGACGTCAAGCGAGCCGCGATGGCGACGGCACGACGCGTGGTGGTGTTGGCCGACCAGACCAAACTGGGTCAAGTGGCCCTCGTCACCTTCGCCGGGTTGGAGTCGGTCGACACCCTGGTCACTGACGCCGCACCCACTCACCCGATTGTGCGCCGAATTCGTGAGCACGACGTGGAGGTCATCCACGTCGATTCCCCCCCTGTGTAAGTACCGAGAGAGGTTGAACCATGTCCCGTTTTCGTTCCGTCTTCCCGGGTGTCGCCAAGCCGCTCATCGCCATGGCGCACGTCCCCCCACTTCCGGGAACACCCTTGTTCGACGCGGCGGCGGGGGTGCAGGGGCTGATCGACCACGTGAAGCGCGACACCGCGATTCTTCTCGAAGGGGGCTTCGACGCCGTTCTCTTTTGTAACGAAGGGGATCGGCCCTACCGGTTAGCGGCCGGACTCGAAGCGTCCGCCGTGATGACCCGGGTGGCTAACGAGTGTCGCCCCGCGGATCGCCCCTTTGGGGTCGACTATCTCTGGGACGCCCAGTGCGCCCTGGCGATTGCCGTGGGTTCGGGAGCATCGTTCATGCGTGAGGTCATCAACGGGTCGTGGGAGTCTGACATGGGTCCCTGGCATCCCGACGCAGCGAAGTTGTTGCGTGATCGTCGGGCGTTCGGCCGAGAGGACCTAGCGGTCTTTGCCAACATCACCCCGGAGTTCGCTTCGCCGATCGGTCAACGCAGCGCCGCCCAGATGGCTCGCTCGACCGTGGTCTCCTCGCTGGCGGACGCCATCTTGGTGTCCGGGCCCATGGCCGGAGCCGAGCCGGATGTCTCGACGGTGGCCGACGTGCGCGAGTCCGTGGACCCGGCCGTGCCGGTGCTGCTCAACACGGGAGCCAAGGCCGCGACGATCGCTCAGTATCTCAAGTACGCGGACGGGTGCATCGTCGGTTCGGACCTGAAGAGGGACGGCTACACGTGGAACGAAGTGGACCCGGAGCGAGTGAAGCGATTCATCGACGCCGCTCGCAGTGTCTGAACAGATTTTCATCGGGCTGGACCTCGGTTCTTCCGGGGTGAAGGGAACTGCTCTCGACCCGTTGCGGGGAATTGTGGGTACGGCGTCGCGGGCGGTGGATCTTCGAAGCCCGCGACCGGGCTGGGCGGAGGCGGACCCTGATCAGTGGTGGCGAGGGAGCCTGGAGATTCTGCGGGAGTTGGGAGCCCTCGGAACAATCCGGGCAATCGCGGTAACCGGAATGGTCCCGGCCGTCGTCCTCGTGAACGCCGCGGGTGAGGCGCTTCGTCCGGCGATTCTCCAAAACGATGCACGGGCGGTCGAGGAGATTGCGCAGGTGCGAGAACGCCTCGGCGAGGTGGACCTGCTCCGGCTGACCGGCTCGGTCCTGACTCAACAGTCGGTCGCCCCCACTCTGGTGTGGTTGGCTCGGCACGAACCGGAGATCTGGTCTCGTGTAGAAACCGTGCTCGGATCCTACGACTGGCTCGCCCATCGTCTGGGCGCGCGACGCCACGTCGAAGAGAACTGGGCGATAGAGAGCGGACTCTTTGATCTCTCGGGACACGCCCTCGACGTGGTGCGTGAAGCCGCGGGGGTGGCCTGGCCGACGTGGGAGGAGGTGGTTCGTCCGGGAGTCGTGGTCGGCGAACTTCACGCCGATCTCGCGCGCGAACTCGGACTCGGATCGGGAGTCTCGATTGTCGTGGGGGGTGCCGATCACGTGTTGTCGGCGATGGGTGCGGGACTCACGACTCCGGGTGACGTCCTCGTGAAACTGGGTGGGGCCGGGGATATTCTCGCCGTGACCGATGAGCCCCTCTTCGACTCCCGTCTCTACCTCGACGCCCACCCGAGAGCGGGAACTTGGCTCCCGAACGGGTGCATGGCGACGTCGGGCTCCCTACTCGCCTGGGAGCGTGACCTCTTCGGGGAGGAGTCCTTCGCGACTTTGGAAGAGGGGGCTCGGGCGGCGCGCCCGGGAGAACTTCTCGCCCTGCCCTACTTCCTCGGTGAGAAGACACCCCTCCACGACCCAGATTTGCGGGGGGCTCTCATCGGGCTCACTCTTTCGAGTACTCGAGGCGACATTCACCGTGCTTTCCTCGAATCCATCGCCTACGCCTTTCGGGCTCACCTCGACGTGTTGGCCGAGCACGGGATGACGCCCCGCGTGATTCGGGTCACCAACGGAGGATCTCGGTCGCGACTGTGGCGAGAGATTCTGGCGGACGTACTCGGTCACCCCCTTCACTCGATCGTGAATCACCCGGGGGCCTCGTACGCCGCCGCCGTGCTCGCCGCGTACGGGGTGGGATCTGTCCCTAGTCTCGACTACGCCCGTGATCACCTCGAAGTGGGCGAGGTCATTGAACCTCGACTCGACCTTCGAGAGATGTACGACGAGCGCTACCAGATGTTTCACCAATGGGGCGGGGCGAGCGCGCCCGTATCCCACGTACTGGCAAGGAGTCAAAGATGAATCGTCCCGTTGTGGTGGTGACCGGAGCCGGCTCGGGGATCGGGCGAGCCATCGCTCGCGAACTCGCCCGGCGCGACTACCACGTCGTGGTGAGTGATATCGATGGGGAGGCCGCCCGCACGACGGCGAGCGAGTTGGCGTCGGGGGAGTCTCACCGTCTCGACGTGACGGTCCCCGAGGACTCCTCGGACCTAGCGAGTCGAGTGGTCACTGAGCACGGTCGACTGGACGCGTGGGTTTCGAACGCGGGAATTTCGAAGATGCACCGTTTCGTCGAGGTCACTCCGGCGGATCTCCGCCGTACCTTCGAAGTCAACGCCGAGGGCGTGTTCTACTGCGGCCAGGCCGCCGCGCGAGCCATGATCAGCCTCGGACGAGGGGGTGTCATCGTCAACACCGCGTCGATGGCCGCGAAACAGGGCCGGGTGCCCTTTCTCGCTGACTACGTGGCCTCCAAGTTCGCCGTCATGGGTCTCACTCAAGCTATGGCCTTCGAACTCGCGGCTCACAAGATTCGCGTGAACGCCGTCTGCCCGGGGTTCGTCGCGACCCCCATGCAGACCCGTGAACTCGTCTGGGAGGCCGAACTACGGGGGGTGTCGACGGAAGAGGTGGAACGCCTGTGGGTGAACGATACCCCGCTCGGACGCCTGGAAACTCCCGAGGACGTCGCGACGGCGGTCGCGTTCCTCGTGTCCTCCGACGCCGCCTTCATCACGGGAGAGTCCCTGTCGGTCAACGGCGGGGCCTACATGGACTAGACCAGTCGTGACAGAGCCGTTACCGGCACGAAATACTCCGGACACACTCGGTTTCTAGGGTGAAGGTCGATGAGCCTTCGATTTGCGCCCGACACCTCCGGAGCCTGGAATGAGATGTTCTCGGCGCCCGGAGAGCCCCGGGCTCTCTACGAACGCTTGGTGAGTGACCTCCAGGGTTTCTCGCTGAGTGAACTGCGGGCTCGCGCTGATGCCCTCCAGCGGACCTTTATTGACCGCGGGGTGACCTTCGCCCACTCGGGAGAAGAGCGTCCCTTCCCCCTCGACCTCGTGCCGCGCATCATCGGTTCGCTCGAGTGGGAGCGGCTCTCCCAAGGTGTCGCCCAACGAGTCCGCGCTCTCGAGGCGTTCCTCGAGGACGTCTACGGACACGGTCGGGCGTTCGACGACGGGGTGATCCCACGATCCCTCGTGACGACCAGTCCTCACTACCTGCGCGCGGCCGTCGGGGTGAGGGCGAGTAACGGAGTACGCGTCGTCGTCTCGGGTATCGACCTGGTACGTGACGAGACCGGTAACTTCCGGGTTCTCGAGGACAATCTGCGGACCCCGTCGGGAGTGAGTTACGTCATCGAAAATCGGCGGGCCATGACTCAGCACTTTTCGGCTCTCTTTTCTGACCACCGAGTCCACCCGGTCGACTCCTACCCGGCCCGTCTCTACGCGGCCCTGCGGGCCGCGGCCCCGGCTCGCGTCACTGATCCGACCGTGGTGGTCCTCACTCCGGGGGTCCATAATCCGGCCTACTTCGAGCACGTGGTGCTGGCCCGTCTCATGGGCGTCGAACTCGTCGAAGGTCGTGACCTCGTGTGTCGGGCCAATCGAGTCTTCATGCGAACGACCGCGGGGGAACGTCCGGTGCACGTGATTTATCGTCGGCTGGACGACGACTGGCTGGACCCGTTGCAGTGTCGTCCCGATTCGATCATCGGAGTCGCCGGCCTGGTGAACGCCGCCCGCGCCGGGCACGTGACGTTGGCTAACGCACTCGGCAACGGGGTGGCCGACGACAAGGTCGTCTACACCTACGTGCCCGACTTCATTCGCTACTACTTGGGTGAGAAGCCGGTGCTCGACAACGTGGACACCTGGCGACTCTTCGAGCCAGACGTGGTGAAAGACGTCGTGGGCTCCCTCGAAGAGTTCGTGATCAAGCCGGTCGACGGTTCGGGTGGAAAGGGCATCGTGATCGGACCCCGCGCGAGTCGAGAAGAGATTGAGGCCACGAGAAGAGCCGTTCTCGCCAACCCCCGTGGATTCATCGCCCAACGTCCGGTCGCTCTCTCCACCCTGCCCACGTTGGTCGGAGAGACCATCGCTCCGCGTCACGTCGATCTGCGACCCTTCGCCGTGAACGACGGGCGAGAGGTGTGGGTGCTCCCGGGGGGACTGACCCGGGTGGCCCTCGGAGAAGGGGAACTTATCGTGAACTCCTCGCGGGGCGGTGGTTCAAAAGACACCTGGGTGTTGTCCGACGAGCCGGCCAATTTCGGACAAGCCCACGTGCCCCGGTCGGTGCGTTCAGCGAAGGTGTCGCGGTTAGACACCGCTCCTCGACAGAACGACGAAATGGCGCCCACGGCGGGAGAACAGTGAGCGAGCGCGCGATGCTCTCCCGGCTCGCCGAGTCCCTCTTCTGGCTCGGTCGGTACATCGAGCGGGCCGACGACACCGCGCGCATGGTCGATACGTACATTCACCGCATGGTGGAAGATCCCCAAAATGACGAGCGCGCGACGTGTCAGTCCCTTCTGTCCATTCTCGGCGTCGACGTCGTGGCCGGTTCCGCGAGACTCGAACCGACTCTTCAGAGCGTGGTCTTCGACCCGGAGAATCCGAACTCGATCGCGGGATCGCTCGCCGCGGCCCACGACAACGCGCGCCGTAGTCGAGACGTGATCTCGTCGGAGGTGTGGGTGGCGCTCAACACCACACGCCACGAACTACCCGGTCGTGAATCGCACGCGCGCAGTCTGGGTCCCGCGGGCTACCTGGCCTACGTCCGCGAGCGTTGTGCGTTGCTGGCCGGGGTGGCCGACGCCACCATGAGCCACGACGAAGGTTGGCACTACCTCATCCTCGGACGAACGCTGGAGCGAATCGATATGGTGGCCCGTCTCTTGCGGGGACGGGTGGTCGATGAGCGGGTGGCTCCCGACTGGGTCGCCTTCTTACGAGCGGCCGGGGCGATGGAGGCGTTTATGCGCTCGGGCTACGACGCCCGGGACTCGGCCGGAGTCGCCGGCTTCTTGTTGCTGGACCGGTCCTTTCCCCGCTCCGCCCTCTTCGGACTGCTGCGAGCGGATGAGTGTTTGGTCGAGGTCTCACCGGGGGGCCAGCGCGCCACCGCGGGCGACAGTGCCCGACACGCCCTGCACCGGGCGCGCACGACTCTGGAGTACCTGGCGCCCGAGGACGTCCACGATCAGTTGAACGAACTTCTCACCATGCTCGAGGTGACCTGTACGAGGGTCACCGACGCCGTGACCGATCGGTACTTTCGACACGACGATGCGGTGGCGTGGTCGTGGGAGGGGGCGCTGTGAACGATCAACTGGGCCTGCGAGTACGGCACCACACCGGTTTTTCCTACGACGGTTTCGCCACGTCTTCTTACAACGAAGCGCGGGTCACTCCCCGGTCGGGACCCGGGCAAAGGGTGTCGAGCTCCCAGGTGTCGCTTCGTCCGAACGTACCGCTCGGCACCTACGTGGACTACTTCAACACGGTGGTCACCACCTTTGATATTCAAGAGCCCCACGACCGGTTGGACGTCGAGGCGACGACGGCGGTCGAGAGCTGGACCCCGCCGAGGCCGACCGCGCTCGACTGGTCCCAGATGCGTGACGCACGGCTACAGGATCGTTTCGCCGAGTACCTTGCCCCCACCTCTCGAACCTCGCTCGATTCGGTCGGTATCGATCCCCGAGACATCGCCGGCGGGGGAGTCCACGAAGTGGTGGAGACTCTGTGCGAATGGGTTCGGGGTTGGATTGTCTACGAACCGGGAGCCACCAGCGTGTCGGCAACGGCGGCCGAAGTCTGGGCGAGCCGGCGAGGGGTGTGTCAAGACATCACGCACGTGACATTGGCGTTGCTTCGTCGACTGGAGATTCCGGCCCGCTACGTGTCGGGTTACCTCTACCCGGGTCGTGACCCCGACGTCGGGGAGTGGGTGGCCGGGGAGTCTCACGCCTGGGTCGAGTACTTCGCCGGGGAGTGGGTCGGCATGGACCCGACGAACGGCGTCGCCGAGACCGCCCGCCACGTCACCGTGGGTTCGGGCCGTGACTACGACGACGTCGCGCCGCTGCGCGGGATCTACCAGGGGCCCGCGGCGAGCGAACTGGGCGTCACCGTTGAGATGACGCGCACGCACTAGAGCCGACGGGTTGTAACCCGTAGCGCTAGCCTGCCGTCGTGGATTTAGAACTCTCTGAGCGCGTCGCGCTCGTCACGGGTGGTACGGACGGAGTTGGTCTCGCCCTCGCCGAACGTTTACTCGCCGAAGGGGCGAACGTCGTTGTCTGTGGCCGTGACGAGTCGCGCGCCGACAACGCTCGGCGCCGTTTGGGGGAACGTGCTCTCGTCGTGAGCGCGGACGTGACGCGGGTGGAGGACGCCGAACGATTGATCGAAGAGACGCTTGACCGATTCGGGCGACTCGACGCTCTCGTGAACAACGCCGGACGATCTCTCGCCCTCCCGGTCGTTGGGGCGAACGACGAGCAGTGGCGGGAGGATCTCGAGCTGAAGGTCGTCGCGGCGCAACGTCTCGTTCGTCTGGGCTGGAGCGCGCTCTGCGACTCCCGGGGCAGCATCGTGAACGTCCTCGCGATTTCGGCGCGCACGCCGGGCGCGGGTTCGACTCCGACGTCGGCCTCACGGGCGGCGGGCCTAGCCCTGACGAAGGCTCTGTCACGCGAGGGCGCCCCCTACGGGGTCCGGGCGAACGCGGTTCTTATCGGACTGATTGAATCAGGCCAGTGGGAGCGTCGAGCCGCCGCGGCGGGAGAAGAGATCGGGGACTTCTACGCTCGTCGAGTTCGCGAGGACGCGGTGCCCCTCGGTCGCTTCGGTCGTCCCGACGAGTTCGCCGACTTGGTGAGCTTCCTGCTCTCATCTCGGGCCTCGTACCTCACGGGAGTCGGAATCGCCCTCGACGGCGGTCTATCTCCAACTATCTAACGCGACCCGGTAGGGTACCGGAACGACTCTTTGTAAGGAGAATGCCGTGAGCGGCACGCACGCCCTGTGGTCCCCGAGCCCTTCGCCCGACGCGCCGTTGGCCGTCCTCCTTCACGGTCGAGGGGCGGACGAGCACTCCGGCGCAGATCTCGCCGTCCATATTCCCGAGAGTTACCAGACGGTGGCCCTGCGCGGACCGGTGAGCCTCGGCTCGGGTCGCTACACCTGGTTCGAGAACCAGGGGATTGGTCGACCCCGTCCGGAGTCTCTCGCGTCGTCCCTGGCGTGGTTTCACGACTGGCGCTCTCGTGAGGCGCCGAGTCGGCCCGTCGTGGTGGTGGGGTTCTCTGGAGGAGCAGCCTTCGCGGGAGCCGTCGTCCTAGAGAGTCCCACGAGTGTTCTCGGCGCGGCGCTTCTCTACGGAACCGTTCCCTTCGACGCTGGTCTTCCAACAGACGAGGGTCAACTCGAGGGAGCCCGGGTCTTTCACGCCCAGAGCCTCGACGACGAGGTGATGCCCCGGGACCTGATGGAGCGTACGTGGCACTATCTGCGCCTCGAGTCCGGGGCCAATGTGGTGGCGATGCGAACGAGCGGCCCCCACGAGGTTTCCCACGAGGTCTCACTCGGCCTGCAACGCTGGTTAGCGTTCATCGAAGGGCGCACTGAGGAGTCCTCGAAGGGCTTACTAGAGTGGCGGTGGTGAGCACATCCACTCCCACAATTGTCGTCGCCGATGGTGACGAGACCGGTCAGGAACTTCTTCTAGAGGCACTGCGGGCCATGAGGCCCGAGGTCCTCGGAGTCGATCTCGAGTTCCGACACGTCGACCTGTCCCTCGAGGCCCGTCGTCGGAGTAACAACGACGTCGTTCGAGAGGCCGCTGCGGCGATGAACAAGTCCGGCCTCGGTCTGAAGGCGGCCACGATTACCCCCCCCGAACGCGACGGTGTCGGATCACCCAACCGACTTCTGCGCGAGGGTATTGGCGGTTCCGTCATCGTTCGCACCGGGCGGCGTATTCCGGGAGTCTCGCCGGCGGTGGGGGGTGTTCATCACCCCATCATGGTGATTCGCATGGCGGTCGGCGACGCCTACGGGGCGGACGAGGGGCGTGAAGGTGAGGAGGGCTCGTCGTCGGAGGTGGCCTGGCGTACCGAACGCATCGACCGGACCACGTGTCGTAGCGTCGCGGAGTTCTCTTTCGTGGCGGCCGAGTTGAATAACGGTCTGGTCTACGGAGGACCGAAATGGACCGTTTCTCCCACCTACGAGGGGATGCTGAAAGAGGAACTCGACGCGGCGGCGGCCCGCCACCCGGGAGTGATCTATCGACCGGTTCTGGTCGACGCGGCCTACGCCGGACTGATGACCGAAAACTTTGATCGAACCGTGGTGATGCCGGCCCTCAATCGAGACGGTGACGTTCTTTCCGACCTCGTCCTCGCGATGTTCGGATCTATTGCGGGGGCTGAGTCGGTTCTGTTGTCACTCGACGACGCACTGCAGCCGCGCGTGGCGATGGCCGAGGCGCCCCACGGCACCGCGCCCTCGCTGCAGGGAAAGAACGTGGCCAATCCGATGGCGATGTTGCTCGCCGGCGCAGCCCTTCTCAACTACGCGAGTGTGCAGCGTCACGCCCCCGAACTTCAAGCAGCGGGTCAGCGACTTCGCGAGGCGACCCTCGCCGGGGCCGCTGAAGGAGTGCGCACTTTTGATCTCGGGGGTGAAGCACGCACCAGCGAGGTGGTGGACGACGTCATTGCCCGGCTGCGGAGCCGGTGACCAGCGACTGGACGCCGGAGAGTCTCTACGACTACTTCGACCAGTACGCCGACGTCGCGAGCCGGCGGGCGGCCGACCTCGCCACGCTGCCCCTGGACTCACGCGTGGAGCGTCTCAACGAGGTACGCCGCGCGTGGAGTGATCGCCTGCGCCGTTTCGACGAGGAGGGTTTTGTCACCATCCTCGTCACCGTCGTCGAAGACCTCTACTTTCTCGGAGTCGCTCTAGAGGACCTCAGTCGCGAGTTGCTCGCCTACGTCGTGGCGGTGTGGGGAACTGCGTTACACGAAGCCACCCGTCGGGGGTATCGGGTGCGCTACCTCGTTGACAACTACTGGGCGAATCCGGACCGGGCGTCGGCCGTCTTCTCCCTCCTCTGTCCGGCGGCCGAGATGACCCTCGTCGTCGCACTCGACGACGAGGCTACGAACGTCCTCGGCTCTCTGGAGGGTCACGTGTTGTACCTCGATCCCCGGGGACTTCCCGACTGCCTCGAGCGCGCGCTCTCCGAGGAACGCCGACCCGGAGACGTGGTGATTGAACGTCACGCCGCTCCCGAACCCGGGTCACCGGCGCACGCCTGGGTGACCCCGGTCGCTTCGACCTGATCGTTTCGACTCGCTCGCTTCACCACTCCGTCACGCGCAGTTTGGAGAGCCGTCGTAGCCTCCCGCACCGTGATGGACTTACACGGTCAACGAGTCGCGGTGGTGGGTGGGGGAGTCATCGGAACTCTCCACGCCTACCTGGCCCTTCGGGCGGGAGCCGAGGTGGTGCACCTCGAACGCGACCTCTCGCCCCACGGGGCCACCGTGCGCAATTTTGGACTGGTCTGGGTGAGTGGTCGACGCGCCGGTGCGGAGTTAGCCCTGGCTCAGCGTTCCCGCGATCTGTGGGAGGAGATCGCCCGAGAGGTCCCCGGCGTGGGTTTTCGGGCCAACGGCTCGCTGAGTGTCGTGAGACCCGGGCCGGAGGCGGACCTCGCTCGGGCGGCCCTCGGGCTCCCCGACGCCGCGGAACGGGGTTTCGAATGGCTGGACTGGGACGAGGCCCGCGCGCTCAACCCGGTTCTCATCGGGGAGTACGAGGGGGCGCTGCGCTGTACGCGCGACGCGGCGGTCGAGTCGCGCTCGGCTCTCGGCGCGTTACGCGACTCCATGCTCGCGACTGGCCAGTACCGCTACGAAGCCCAGCGCGAAGTCGTCGCGGTGAGCGACGGAGGGGTGAGAGATCACCGGGGGGAGCATCACGGAGCCGATCGCACCTACCTCTGCGTGGGGGCACCGACTCACGGGATTCTTCGAGAACTGCACGAGGGGGTCGGTCTCACTCACGTTCACCTCCACATGGTCGAGACCGCCCCTCACTCCAGCGTTCTCTCCACCTCGGTGGCGAACGGGGACTCCTTTCGTTACTACCCGGCGTTCGAGGGACTGCGACACCTCCTCGGCCCCCAAGAGCCCGAGGCCGCGGCCTGGGCCAACCAACTACTGGTTCAACAACGTCTCGACGGACGATTGACCATAGGTGACACCCACGAGGTGCCCTCCGAGTCGGAGTTCTGGTCGAGTGACGCCGCGTACCGGGTGATCGAACGGGCCGCCGGTGCGGTCATCGGAGAGTTACCGGAACTGGAGCGCCGTTGGACGGGGATCTACCTCCAGATCGGGGACCGTGACGACCCTCGTCTCTACTACCGAGCAGAGGTCGCGCGAGACGTGTGGACGGTGACGGGAGTTGGGGGGCGAGGAATGACCTGCGCCCCCGCGATAGCGGAGGAGAGCTTCAGTGATTGACGTGGCCGCTTTCGACATGGCGGGAACCACCGTCGAAGACGGTGCGTCGGTCCTCGAGGCCTTCGACCGGGTGCTCGACCTGGCGGAGTTGGACGGGACGAAGCGAGTCTCCGCTCGAAACTACGTCGTCGAGACGATGGGTCAGAGCAAGATCGAGGTCTTCACACACCTCTTCGGGGAGCGTGCGAGTGAACTCAACCACGCGTTCGAGGGACTCTTTCGTGAGGTCGTCGACGAGCGCGGAGCTCGGGAGATCCCCGGAGTGCGCCTCTTCGTCGAGGATCTGATCGAGCGGGGCGTCCGCGTCGGACTCACGACGGGCTTTTCACCCGAGACCCGGGAACTACTGATTGAGCGGCTCGGATGGAACGACCTCTTCAGAGTACGAGTGTCGCCCGTCGACGCCGGACGGGGCCGTCCCTTTCCCGACATGATCTGGCACTGCGCGCGTGAACTCGCGGTGACCGACATCACTCGTTCGGCCGCCTTCGGAGATACCCCCTCCGACATCACCAGTGCTCGTCGAGCAGGGGTCGGTCTCGTGGTGGGGGTCCTGAGCGGCACCGGAACGAGGGACGATTTCGCCGCGCTCGGCGTTGCGCACGTGCTCGCGAGTGTGGTCGAGTCGGGTGAACTTTTGGCGAACTGGTGACACCCAAAGTGTTGCAGAAGGGTGCGTCAAACGTCACGTGTCCACCCCGGCGAGGTTACCCAGTCTCCGTAGCCTGGCACGGGTCGAGCCACCGTGGTTCGACCAGCGTCAAGGAGACAAGATGCGATTGAAGAATCTGGCGGCGTCGCTCATCGTGGCGACGACGGCGGCGAGCGGTTTCGCGGGAGTGGCCTCGGCGTCGAGCTCGAGCCACGCCTCGGTGAACTACTCGACCTGCACCAACCTCAAGTCCTGCGGAGGCATGAGTGCCCTCGTCGCAGCGGCGAAGAAGGAAGGGCAACTGAACGTCATCGCGTTGCCCCGTAACTGGGCCAACTACGGCAACCTGATGGACGAGTTCTCGAAGATGTACGGAATTCACATCACCGACACCAACCCCAACGGCTCGAGCGCGAACGAGATCACTGCGGTGGAGGCCCCCTCCACCAGTCAGAGCCCGGACGCCGTGGACGTGGGTACCTCCCACGCCACCCAGAACCCGGGACTGTGGTCGACCTACCGCGTCGCCACCTGGAACATGATTCCCTCGAACGCCAAGTCCCCGACGGGAACCTGGGCGGACGACTACGGCGGCATCGTGGCCATCGGGTACAACTCGGCCGTCGTGAAGACCGCTCCGACCTCCTTTAAGTCCTTGCTCAACCCGATGTACAAGAACCAGGTGGCGATCAACGGCGACCCCAACCAGTCCGGTTCGGGATTTGCCGCGGTGCTCGCCGCGTCGCTCGCGAACAAGGGCAAGGCCGGCAACATCACCCCGGGAATCTCCTACTTCGCGGCTCTGAAGAAGGCCGGAAACTTCGTTCCGGTCACCGCGGGCCCGAACACGGTGCAGAGTGGTCAGACCCCGATCGTGGTGTGGTGGGACTACCTGCAGGCTTCGGAGATCGGCTCGGTCGTGAAGACGTGGAAGATCGTCATTCCGTCGGACGCGGTCTACGCCGGTTACTACACCCAGGCCATTCCGAAGAACGCCCCGGACCCCGCGGCGGCTCGTTTGTGGGAGGAGTTCCTCTACTCCAAGCAGGGTCAGAACGGCTTCCTCGCGGGTCTCACCCGTCCGGTGGAGTTGGCGGCGATGGTGAAGAACAAGACCATCAACACCAGCCTGCTGAAGAAGCTGCCGGCGATCCCCATGGGCGCCCCGGCGACCGTGGTCGCCACCCCGGCCCAGCAGACCACCGACGCCACCACCCTGGCGACGAAGTGGGCCGGTGAGGTCGGAACTGTCAAGTAACGACGTCCTCGTCGTCGCCTCCGGCGACGCATCGACCGGCCCCGGGTTCCCCCCACCCGGGGGCCGCCTGGGGGGGGGGTGGGGCGTACTGCTTACTAAGCGGGGGCCGGGGGCGCCCCCCCGCGCCGCCTTCCCCCGGCCGGGGGCCCCCCCCCCCGGGGGCGGGTCTCCCCACGCCCCGACGCCGGCGGCGCTGGTGGATCGACGGGCTCGCCCTCGCCCCCTTCTTCGTCTACGTGGGCCTCGCGCTGCTCCTTCCGATTGTCGCTATCGTGGTCCTTGCTCTGCAGACTCGTTCGGGCCATCTCACCTGGCACAACATGAGCCTGCTCACGAGTGGGGTGTACCGGGCGGGTTTCGTCAACTCCCTCGAAGTCTCCCTCGAAGCCTCCCTGATTCCCGGGGTGATCGGTCTCGTGGTGGCGTACGCCCTCGCCTCGATTCGTCACCCGGTGGTCCAACGAATCGTGGCGTCCGCCTCGGCGGTGCTCGCGAACTTCGGCGGAGTGAATCTCGCCTTCATCTTTATCGCCGCCTACGGGACGACCGGCCTCACGACTCAGTGGCTCTCCGCCGTTGGATTCAACCCCTGGAATCACGGTTTCAGTCTCTTCAACTTCGCCGGTATCGTCTTCATCTACTGCTACTTCCAGATTCCCCTGATGGTCCTCGTCGTTACCCCGGCCCTGTCGGGTCTAAAGGCCCAGTGGCGCGAGGCGGCCGAGGGTCTCGGTGCCGGGCCCTTCACCTACTGGCGACGAGTTGGACTTCCGGTCCTGGCTCCGGCCATCCTCGGAGCGGTTCTCCTCCTCTTCGGTAGCGCCTTCTCCGCCTACGCGACGGCGGAGGCCCTCACCAGCGGGTCGGTCGCCCTGGCGCCAATTTTGATCGGCAACTTCCTCAACGGCAACGTGATCGCCGGTCAAGAACACATCGGGTACGCCATCTCGGTGGGCATGATGATCATCCTGCTCGTCACCACAGTGTTCTACGTTCTCGCCCAACGACGGAGTCAAAAGTGGTTACGGTCCTAGATACCGGGGGAGTGGTCCCCTCCGTGAGTCAGCGCCGGTGGCGCGCCCGACTGTCTCGAGGACTCATCCTCTGGATCTTCGGCTTCTACGTGCTCGCCCCCCTCTACGCCGGGGCCCGCTTCGCCCTCCAGAACGATAACGGCAACTTCTCGTTTCACTCGGTCGCCGTGATTCCCGCCCAGGCCGGCTTCACGGACGCCTTCTGGTACTCGACTCGCTTGGCGGTCGTGACGGTCATTGGCGTACTTCTACTGGTCGTTCCGACCATCGTGTACGCCCACCTCCGCGCGCCCGCGGTGCGGCCGGTCCTCGAAGTGATCTCCCTTCTTCCGATCGTCTTTCCGCCGATCGTCCTGATTCTGGGCTTCATGCACACCGCCCCCACGTGGCTTCTCATCTGGCCGTACCACCTGGCCGTTCTCTACGTCGTTATCTCTCTACCCTTCGTCTATCGATCTCTCGACGCGGGTCTGCTCGCGCTCGACCTCGGGACCTTGGTGGAGGCGGGTCGCTCCCTCGGGGCGCGTATCACGACGATTGTGTGGCGGGTAATCCTGCCGAACCTGTCGTCGGCCCTCGTCTCCTCGGTCGCTCTCGTGGTCGCTCTCGTCTACTCGGAGTACACGATGGCGTCCTTCCAGGTGACGCCGACCTTGCCCGTCTGGATCGCCCAGTTCTCCCTCTCGGACGGGCACATCACGACGGCGGCGGCCATGCTGTCCCTCGTGGGTGCGTGGATCCTGCTCGCTGTCGTTCTCGTCGCCGACCTCGGCCGACTTCAGTGGCGCCAACGGAGGGCGCAGAAATGACCACGATGAGTTCCACTAGTACCTCTCGCGACGACACCGCCCCGAAGGAGCGCACGGGTTCTCCCGTCGCCCTACGTGATCTGCGTCGACGTTTCGCCACCACGACCGCCCTCGACGGCTTCTCGCTCGACCTCGAGCCGGGTGAGTTCGTCGCCCTCCTCGGACCTTCCGGCTGTGGAAAGACCACCGCGCTTCGGGTTCTGGCGGGTTTCGAAACACCCGATGAGGGTTCCGTCTGGGTCGACGGGGCCGACGTGACGGGAGTCCCGGCCCAACGCCGGGACATGGGCATGGTTTTTCAGTCCTACTCCCTCTTTCCCAACCTCTCCGCCCACGACAACGTGGCCTTCGGACTTCGTTTGCGCCGGGTCAGCGGCGCCGAACGGCGCCGACGCGCCGGTGAACTCCTGGAGCTCGTGGGACTGGCCGAGCACCGTTCGAAGTTTCCACACCAACTCTCCGGCGGTCAACAACAGCGAGTGGCCCTCGCTCGAGCGCTGGCCATCGAGCCCCGGGTGCTGTTGCTCGACGAGCCTCTCTCGGCCCTCGACGCGAAGGTGCGGGCCGAACTACGCGACCAAATTCGCTTCTTACAACGCCGGCTCTCCATCACCACTCTCTTCGTCACGCACGACCAGGAGGAGGCCCTCTCCATGGCCGACCGCGTCGCCGTGATGTACAACGGGCGGGCCGAACAGATTGCTGCGCCCGCCGAACTCTACGCCCGTCCCACGACGGCCTTCGTGGCTGAGTTCGTCGGAATTACGTCGCGCATCCCCGTCGTTCGTCGAGACGACCACCACGTCGAGCTACTCGGCGCGGTCGTACCGGTGCGTGGTCAACTCGGCGCGGGTACGGGGAACCTCGAAGCGCTCGTTCGTCCGGAGGACCTCGCGGTCCGTCGTTCCGACGAGGGCCCGGCCGTCATCGTGAATCGCAGTTTTCTCGGCTCGATGACCCGGCTCGAGGTGGCGTTTGGTTCGACGATGATCAAAGTCGACGTCGCCCACCGAACCTCGGAGGAGTTGCCCCACCTCGCCCGCGTCGACTTCCAGGTGGTCGCCCCGGACCTCTTGGTCAGTTCCGCTCGATAACGCGGCGCGCGACGTCGAGGAAGTACTGGAGGTCGCGGGGTCGCGCGTGGGGACTCTTCGCCGCGTCGTCCAGTCGTCGCAGCGTCAGTGCGGATGAGAAGTAGGGATCAGCCTGGATGGCGGCGCACTCGTCGAGAGTGAGTGGTCCACCCTGGCGCTCGAGGCTCCGGCGCGATTCACTCGAGAGGCTCTCCACGTAACTCGGCACGCGAGTGCACTGGAATCGCTTCGCGACGACGTGTAGTCCAACCGGTCGCGCGACCGAGGGGCCGAAGAGGCCCTCGAGTAGGCGCTCGCCGTGAACCTCGTGTCGGACGTCGTCTTCTCCCACTCCCACCTCTCTCTCGAGGGCGTGGCCGATGTCGTGAAAGAGCGCGGCCACGACGAGGTGATCGTCGAGCCCGGCACCCTCGGCGAGGTCGGCCGTCTGGAGGCTGTGCTGGAGGAGAGTGACGTCCTCCCCGTAGTACTCGTTCCCGCGGGCGCGCAGGAGGTCAGCGAGGTCGTCGAGACGGATCACGAGCGCACGGGTACGTCGGGCCAGCGTCCCGGACGTTCCGGGCGCAGCAACATATCGGTGTAGAGGCGCCCGAGATGGTTCTGGCGCCAGGTCAGCATCTCTCGCTGAGCCTCCCGAAGGCGGTCCCCGTCGACGAGAGGGGTGCGCCAGGTCGGGTCGGCCGCGAGGTCGAAGGCGAGGTAGTCCCCGTCACCGAAGTGCACGTAGGCACTGTCGGGCCCGACGGAGACGGCCAAGTTTTTCGAGGACAGACTTCGGTCAAAGGGCCACTGGGGCGTGTCCGCGTTGATGAACAAGAAGCGAAAGTCCCACTCGTAGTGAACGTGGGTGCGCCACTCGGCCTCGGGATCATCGAGAATCTGTTGGAGGACTCGACCGTCGGCCTGGCGCGGGGGCTCCAGTCCGAGGGCGACGGCGAGTGAGGGGAGTAGGTCGACGTTCTCCGTCGGTTGGTCGAGGACTCGCCCGTTATCGGTGCGACGAGGATCGCGCCAGAGGCCGAGGATGTGGTAGCTCTGGGGGAAGTAGCCCAGCTTCTCGATCAGTCCGTGATCACCGAGTTGGTCGGCGTGGTCGGCCGTGATGACGACCAGGGTGTCGTCCCACTCCCCCCGGTCCTCGATCGCTTCGACCACGCGGGAGAGTTGGAAGTCGACCTCTTCGATCATGCCGTAGTACTGGGCTCGCAGGTGACGAATCTCCTCTTCGACCCGGGGGGCACGTGCGTAGTCGGAGGCGAGGGCGACCTCGTGGAGGGGGTGTCGCGTCTCGCTCGGCGAGAGGGGCAGGCTCACGTCGGCCGGATTGATGCGTCGGGCGTACTCCCCGGCGGCGGCGTAGGGCGGGTGGGGACGAAGGAAGCTCACGTGGGCGCACCATCCCGACCCTTGTCGATCGAGCCACGAGAGAAAGTTCGTGGTTAAAAAGCCCGAGAGGGAGTACTCGGCGGGACGAGCCGACTCGTCGCGCAGGGCCGAAGCCCAGCCGTAGGGCACGTCAAAGCCCTCGGCGCGGAGCCATTCGACCCAGGGGGCCTGACTCTCGGGGAGGTAGAGCCCGATCTCGAAGCCGGGCAGAATCCCGTCGTAGTCGTCGAGCCGGGGGTCCTCGGGACCCTCGGCTTGGGTGGGGTCTAGTCCTTGATCGGTGTAGCCAAAGAGGGTCGGCTCATAGCCCGCCCGTCGACAGAGTCGGGCGAGATTGTCGAAGCGGTCCTCGAGGGGGGATCCGTTGTAGACGACTCGGTTGTTCATCTGGTAGGTGCCGGTATAGAGGGCCGCACGGCCCGGCGCGCAGGGTGCGGCCTGAGAGAAGTGTTGACTGAGCCGCACCCCTTCTCGCGCGACGCGGTCCAGCGTGGGGGTCGACACGAGGGGGTGGCCGGCTGCTCCAAAGGAGTCGGCCCGGAACTGATCGAGGGTTACGAAGAGGACGTTCACGGCCCGAGGGTAGAGCGTGGACCTTACGCCACTTCGTCATTCCGGTAAACACTTAGCCAACGACATCGTCACTCTTAGGGACTCTTTAGCGACCCTGACTAAAACATCTCGGTCCCCCTACATCAGGAGAAGTAGTGCACATCCCCCTCCGACGACTCGTCCTCGTCGCCACCCTGAGCGCATCGATTGTCCTGGCGACGGCGGGTCTCGCCGAAGCGGGGACTCGCCACGTGGTCGCGCTGCCCGCACCGACCAATCTCAAGCCCTTCGTCCTACCGGGCACCCCCGGCGAAGGGGTCTATCACCCGGTCGGCCGTCCGGTGCAAGGCCACCCCGCTCTCTACACCACGCTGATTCGTCCGCTGGATAATCCCACCACGGTCGCGGGGGTGGCCTGGATCGACACTCGACTCGTCACCGGGGAGCTCTACTCGGGCTCGCTCAGTCCGGGCGGGCTCTTCTGGCACCGCACCGCACCGGTGTCGCGGGCGGCGTCGCAGAGTCTGGTCGCCGCGTTCAGCGGAGGGTTCTTGTTAAAGGACTCCCACGGAGGGTACCTCTCCGAAGGCCACTTGGTCGCCCCTCTCGTTAACGGAGCGGCCTCTCTCGTGATCTTTAAGAACGGCACGATGACCGTCGGCCAGTGGGGACGCGACGTGACGATGTCCCCCCAAATAGCGGCGGTTCGCCAGAACCTCACCCTGCTCGTGGACCACGGCGCTCCGGTCGCGGGACTTCAGCGCACCGACGTCGCACGCTGGGGGTTCTCTCTCAACAACCAGATCGACACTCCTCGCTCGGCGCTCGGGATCACCCGAACCGGAGCCCTGGTCTACGTCGAAGGCGAGATGAATATCGTCGACCTGGCGCGCATCCTCGTGCGCGCCGGCGCACTTCGGGCCATGGTGCTCGACATGAACCCTTTCTGGCCCGTCTTCGCTTACTACACGCCGTCCACGCCGACCGGTTACGCGACCCCGGCCAACGGACGAGACTTGACGCCGACCATGGTTCAGACCCCGGACCGCTTCTTTCAACCGGCCTACGCCCGGGACTTCGTGACCCTGTCCGCGGTCGGGTAGCTCTCTAGCATGGAGAGATGAAGGCCCCCGTCACCGACGCGCTCTTCGATCGAGTCGCGCCCCTCTACGACCGGGCGATGAAGGTCGTGGAGTCGACGGTGCTCGCGTCTCAGCGCCCCTGGGCCGTCTCCGGTCTGCGAGGTCGCGTCGTCGAGTTCGGAGTGGGTACCGGTCTTAACTTGCCGTACTATCCCCCCGGGACCGAGGTGACCGGGATCGATCTCTCGTCGGGGATGCTCGAGCGCGCCCGCCGGCGCGTCAGCGAACTCGGTCGAATCTCCACCACGACCCTCGTTCAGGGAAACGTTGAGGCGACCGGTCTCGAATCCGGGGCCTACGACGCGGTGGTCTCGACCTACACGCTCTGCAACGTCGACTCTCCCGACGCCGCCCTGCGCGAGGCGAGACGACTCCTTCGCCCGGAGGGAGTACTCGTGCTGGTTGAACACACCGGGTCAACGTTCAGCCCGTTGGACTGGCTGCTCGCCCTGGTGGACCGTTGGAGTGGTCCGCGGATGGGTGAGCATCTGCGTAGAGATCACCCGGCGACCGCGACGGGGGCCGGATTCACTCTCACCTCTCTCGAGCGTCGCCGCCTCGGACTGGTGGTGCGCGTACGGGCCACCCCCGACCAATCAGCGCAGTCGCTCGAGGAGGAGGTCTCGCCCCTCGCCCGTGACGAGTTCCACTCGGGTGGTGCGTCCGAGGGCCAGGGTGATGAGGCTGAGGGCGTCACCCCGTAACGGGGCGCCGGTACCGACCTCGATACCAAGGTCGGTCGCGTCGAATCGGAGGTTCTCCAGGCGTTCACGGGGGAGAAAACCTCGCGGAGAGCGAGTGACGAGCCACGGAAGAACCTCGGCGAGGGCCGGCACGCCCGGTCGCCACTCTCGTCCGAGGGGCCAGAGGATGTCGGCCCCGTGCACCAGAACCTCGGTGAGAGAGGCGTGAACCCCGAGAAAGGGGGGCGTGCGCCGGCTATGGGCGTGGCGACGGAGTGAGTCAACGCACTGGGTGGGAGAGAGTCGCGCGGCGAGACCCCGGGCGCTCAGATCGAAGGCTCGATCGAGCGACCGCGCGCGAGCGAGGGTGAGCCCGAAGTGGGCGGGCGAGATCTCCCAGATACTGACCAGGTGGGCCGCTACCACGTGGGTACTCCATCCCGCGCTGAGCGAGGGTGAGTTCCACTCTTCCTCCGTCAGGGAGTCGAGGGAGTCGGCCAGTCGCCCCCGTTCGACGGCGAGGTGGGCGAAGAGGTCCATGACACCTTCTAGCAGAGTCTCGCGGTAAGACTCGGGGGTGAGAGGACATCAACGAAGTGAGAAGGAAAAGGTGGGATATGAAACGAAGTGGTGTGGGTGCACTCGTAGTGGTGGGATCGCTCCTCGCGGGTGGAGTGGCGGGAGCGAGTTCGTTAGCGCTGGGACATCTCGCGGGAGTTCAACACGGAGTGGTGTCGGTCGCGGTCAAGAACTACACCCTCACCGCCGGAGGACGATGGTGCGCCACTCTCGACGCCGCCTCTAGTTCGGCTCTCTCCTTCGTCGTCTCCCCGACCCGGGGCGCGCACGGTCCGGTTCACGTGCTCTCGTTGAGGAACTGTGTCACCGTGTCGAGCGCTCAGTCCGTGACGGCGCTCAAGATCAATACCACCCTTCTTGCGAACGGGACCCACCATCTCGTTCTCGAAGGAACGAGTCGACACGCGGGGGCGCCGCTGCGCGAAACCTTCACGAGTGTCAACGCCGGAGGGTACGTGGGCACTCCGGCGGTCCTCGCCCTTCCCGGGACCCACGGCGTTACTCTCTTGGTCTCCGTCGCGGCCCAGCGGGTGTCGCGGGTGATCCTTCACTGGGGGACTCCGGCGGATCGGGCCGCCTCCGTCATGCGACCGGTCGGTAAGTCTCTCTACGCGGTGAAGTTAACGGGAGTCATTAGCCACTCCTATCTCACCTTCTCCGCGGTGGGCTCTTCGGGGAACCGCACGGTCCAGGGACCTTCCGTAGTCTTTTTGACCCCGAAGCTCTAGGACATCTCTTCGTTGGTAGTGGCGGGTCCCACCCCGTCGGGTCACCTACACTTTCGCCATCATGGAACGTGAAGTGTTGACCTACGAAGGGTTCGGGCACGCCACCCGAGAACTCGCCCAACGAATTGCCGACGATGGCTTTCGTCCCGACGTCGTGCTGTCGATCGCCCGGGGCGGTTTCTTTCTCGGCGCCGGACTCGGCTACGCCCTGAACGTGAAGAACGCCTTCATGATGTCGGTGGAGTTCTATACCGGAGTCGACGAACGGCTGGCCGTTCCCGTCGTCCTTCCGCCCGTCCCCAATAAGGTCGACTTCTCGGGACTGAACGTTCTGATCGCCGACGACGTCGCCGACTCCGGAGAGACTCTCAAGCTCGTGCGAGACTTCATTGCCGGAGAGGTGAACGCGGTTCGTTCGGCCGTCCTCTACGAGAAGCCGTCCTCGTTGATCAAGCCGGAATACGCGTGGCGGATGACCGAGCGTTGGATCGACTTTCCCTGGTCCTGTGAGGGTCCCGTGGTGGGAGAGGGCCTCGCTCACTAGGGCGTGAGGGCCCGACTGAACTCCCAGACGTAGCCGTCCGGGTCGAGAATGTGGGCCGTACGCCGCCCCCAGGGCCGATCCATCACCTCGACGAGGACCTCGGCTCCGTGAAGACGGGCGTTCTCGAGAGCGCCCTCCACGTCCTCGACGAAGATGTTCATGACGAGTGGGGGGTGCGCGGAGTCTCCCGAACCGGGGCGCCTTCCACCGAGCAGGGTCTCTCCGGACTCGACCGTCACGAGGAGCACCATCGCGTCGCCCATCGTGAGCACCGTTCCGGCCGAATCTTGGTCGGCGATCTCGAAACCGAGCACCACCCGGGCGAACTCGGTCGCCCGGGTGAGGTCTCGTACGACGAGGACGGGCGGGCCGAGGTGAGCTCCGTCGAGGGGGGATCGACTACCGGGTTTCGCTGGCACCCTTGCTCATCTCGAGAGTGTCGAGGTAGCGACGGATTTGGAGAGCGACCGCGGCTCCTTCTCCGACCGCTGACGCCATTTGCTTCGTCGAACCCGAGCGCACGTCGCCGGCCGCAAAGACCCCAGCGAGACTGGTGGCTTGGCCGTCACGGGTAACAATGAAGCCCCGCTCGTCGGTCTCGAGCAGGTCTCGCACCAGCGTCGTGTTGGGCTCGAGGCCCACGAAGACGAACGCTCCGGCGCACTCGAGTCGCTCCGTCCCCTCTGGTCCACTGACGCTGACCGCCGCCAGATGACCGGTCTCGTCGGCGTGGAACTCGGTCACCTGGGAAGAGGTGCGCACCGTAATCGCGGAGTGGCCACGCACTCGATCTTGGAGCAGGCGTGAGGCGCTGAGTTCGGGGGACACTTGAATGATGGTGACGCGTTGAGCGAACTGGGTCAAGAAGAGACTCTCTTCGAGGGCGCTATTTCCTCCGCCGATCACCACCACGTGCTCGGCCCCGTCGTAGAAGGGTCCGTCACAGGTGGCGCAGAAGTGGACACCGGCCCCGATGAGGTCAGCTTCGCCCTCCGCTCCGGTTCGCCGGTAGGTCGAACCGGTGGCGAGGACGAGGGATCGGGCGTGCACGTGACGCCCCGTCGAGAGAGTGATCTCGATGAGATCATCGTCGCGGCCCAGAGACTCCACCGAGACGGCTTCGAGGAGTTCGACTCCGTAACGACGGGCCTGTTCGGCGATGCGGGAGGCCAACTCGGCGCCGGCGATTCCGTCGGGGAACCCGGGGTAGTTGTCCAGTCGTTCCGTGACGCCGGCCTGTCCACCGAGGGCGGAGCGTTCGATGACCAGAGTCGAGACCTTCTCTCGCGCGAGGTAGATGGCCGTGGTGAGTCCGGTGGGTCCACCTCCCACGATGACCGTGTCGTAGACGTGGTCGGCCGCTTCGCGAGAGAGTCCGAGCTTGTCGGCCAACTCGTCGTTGGAAGGCTCGGCGAGGTGGGTGTCGTCGTCGAAGACGATCGTCGGAATAATTCGCTTACCGTCATTACGTCGTTCGACCTCGGCAACGGCCTCGGGGTGAGCTTCGAGATCAATCCAGACGTAGGGCACTCGTTGATCGGTGAGGAACTGCTTGGCTCGTCGACAGTCGGGGCACCAGGTGGCGCCGTAGACGGTGAGAGTAGGGGCAGCGGCCATGAGGACTCCTCGGTGGGGATGGGTACGGCGACTTGTCGAAACGCACTGCGCCTCCACCATATTCCCGCCGTGAGGCAACTCAGTGACAGTTACGGGGACAAACGTTGAAGAAGGGAGTAGAGATGGCGTCGGTCCTCGTCGGAGAGCTGATCGGCGCCGGCCGGTGGGCGCCGCAGGACGTCGTTGATGCGCTGCACCATCCGCCGTCCGGGCGCCGTCGTACGCACTATTTTGACGCGTCGGTCCTCCGGGGTGACCAGGCGAGCAACGAGCCCCTCGGATTCGAGATAGTCGACGAGCACGGTCGCCTGGGGAGGGGTCACGCCCGCGACTCGGGCGAGTTCACTCATGCGCAGGTCCCTCTCCGCGATGCGACGCAGGGAACGAGCTCGCCAAAAGCTGAGGCCGGTGGCTCGTTCGACCTCTCGACGACGATCGTCGTCGAGAACGAGATCGCGCATTAGATCCCAGATGGCCTGGGCCAGTTCGTCGTCGGGCGGAGTACTCACGAGAGTCCCTCGAGGTACTCGGGGTTGAGTTCGCGCGCGGTGCGTTCGGCGCTCAGTCGCGCCCGCGGCGTGCTCACGAGTTGTCCCACCACCAAGATCACCGCTCCCGCTCCGACGAGTACCCACCAGCCCGACACCAGGTCTCCGGCACGTAACCCCCGGTGCTGCGCCGCGCCGGAGGCGGCGAGTGCGCCCACGACGGCTACCCCGAGAGTGGCTCCTACTTGGCGAGAGGTGGAGGCGACGGCGGACGCCACCCCCGCCTGGGCGCGGGGCATTCCGGCGACGGCGGCGGTGGTGATGGGGGCGTTGACGAATCCGAATCCGACCCCGAAGACGGCGTAACTCGCCCAGACGTACCAGATGCTGGTGGTGGCGGTGAGCTGGCTCAACATGAGAAATCCGGCCAGTGATCCGATGCCCGAAATGAGTAACGGTATCCGCGAGCCCCGGGTGCCCACGATTCGCCCGGAGACGGGGGGCCAGACGAGCGCCATGAGGGCCATCGGGAGAAGGGAGAGGCCGGCGTGGATTGGAGAGAAACCCCGCACCTCTTGTAGGTAGAGAGTGTTGAGGAAGAGAAATCCCCCCTGGGCTCCGAAGGCCGCGATCGCCAGAACGGCGGCGCCGGCGAAGGGGACGGAGTGGAAAAACCGGAGTTCAATGAGCGGTTCGTCCCGCCTCTTCTCCCACCGCACGAGTACCGTCGCTCCCACCACGGTCACGACGGCGCAGGTGAGGATTAACGGGGAGTGCCAACCGCGATTCGGTGTCTCGATAATGCCGTAGGTCAAGGCGGTGAGAACGACAATGACGAGGACTTGACCCAAGGGGTCAACTCGACGCGCGTGGGGCGCCCGCGATTCGGGGACAAAAAGGGTCGTGAGAATTATCGCCGCAATTCCGATCGGGATGTTGATCCAAAAGACCGACCGCCAGCCGACGGAGTCCACGAGAGCCCCACCTACGAGGGGCCCAAAAGCCATCGATACTCCCACGACGGCCGCCCAAATACCGAGGGCCTGGGCGCGTTCTTTGGGGTCGGTGAAGGTGTTGGTGACAATCGACATCGCGACGGGGTTGAGCATGGAGCCCCCCACCGCCTGCAACATTCGAAAGAGGACGAGAAGCCCCAAATTCGGGGCCAGACTACACAAGAGCGAGCCGGCCGTGAAGAGCCCGAGCCCCACGAGGAATACTCGTCTTCGTCCGAGTCGATCACCCATTGATCCAGAGAGCATCAGGAGGCTGGCGAGCACCAGGGTGTAGGCGTCGACGGTCCACTGCAGACCCGACACCGTCGCGTGAAGGTCGTGACCAATGGAGGGCAACGCCACGTTCAGAATGGTGACGTCGAGACTGACGATCAAGAGGCTGAGAGAACAGATCAGAAGAATTCCGGTGCGCCGTCGCCGACTCAGTGTGTGCAGGGCGGTCGGGACGGGCGGAGCAACGGACATATTTGATTACGACTCTATAAGTAACACTCCGACTCGGTACCGCACCACCGACTAGGGGGTGACCTAACCGAGAAGCTTCTGGGCGTCCGTTAAGAACGTGTGATACGGAACAGCGAGCCCGGGGGCCGGGGTGTGAATCGAGACCGGATCTCCGAAGTGACTAAAGGTCTCGATGGCGCTGCTCTGTACACCTTGGCCAGTGACACCAAGGCTCATGGAGACGGTTTCGGCCACGATGAGACCCGCCTGATTGACCCAGATGTTCTGGCGTTGGGCGCCGCCGTGGAGGAACGACTTCAAGATGGTCGCTCGCTGGCTCGCGGTGAGGTGTAACCCCAGGAGACGTTTGGCGGCCAGGGCGGCCGTGACACTCGCGGGTACGGTGACTCGGTAACCGGTGGCCGTCTGTCCATCAACCGAACTCTTCCCGAGCGCGCTGACGAGAACTCCCGGAGTGGAGAGTTCCTGGAACTGGACCAGGAGACTGGACGCTGAGGCTCCGCCGTTACTTTCGGTGATTTGGACCCACGGTTTCTTCGAGACCGTCTCCACGATACTGACTCCATTCTCGAGGATGGAGAGGTCGATCGTGGCGCCGGAAATCACCTCGGTCTCGGACAGACTGACGGTTCCCTTAGAGGTCAGTGTGGTGATCGTGGCGAGGTGATGAGTGAAGTCGATGGCACCGGTGCCCGAGACCGTGAGGCTGATCCCTTTCAGCACGGAGGTTCCCTTCACCTTGATAATGGCCGTCCCTTGTCGGACCGTCTTCAGCGCGGCGGATCGTACGACGGCGACGGGGGAGGGGGAGACTTTGGCGCCCGCCAGGGGACTGGCGAGAGTGGAGAGCACCAGGGGGATAAGAACTCCACTGGCCCCCACGGCCCACCTCGAGTGTTGACGCATGGGAGTACCCCCTCTTTCGGGACCCGCGCGACGAGGGCCCCTCGATAAGTGTAGGTCTCGGGTCCGACGGGTTCAAGTCGGAGACTGAGGAGGTCCTTACCTACTCGAAGAGGGGCAGGGCCTCGAACTCCTCGGCCAGTTCCTGCGCATTCGGCGAGTGGTCGGGAGTCCGGGGCCGAATGACACTCACGGCGACTCCGAGGGCCACGAGGGCCACGAAACCACCGATAGAGAGGGCACTGGAGCGTCCGTGAGCTTCCGCGACACTCGACAAGGCGGCGACGCCGAGCGCACCACCCGACTGCTGCATCGTCTGGAGCATTCCCGAAGCCGCCCCCGCGTCGGTGTGGGGAACCCCGGAGAGGATGGTCGCGCTGATCGGCAGGAAACTCGTCCCGGCGCCGAGGCCGAAGAGCAGAAGCGGGCCGAGGAGCCCCGAGAAGTAGCCCCCGTGATTAAGGCCGGCGGCGATCCAGAAGGAGGCGATGCTGACGAGGGTGAGGCCAATCAAGAGGGGCCGGCGGGCCCCGTATCGAGAGACCACCTTGGGGGTAATGCGCGACATGGTGAAGATCATCGCCGTGAGGGGCAAGAAGGCGAAACCCGTGCGGATGGCGCTGAAGTGCAGACTCGACTCCAGGTACTGAGACACGAAGAAGAAGACGCCGTACATCGTCGCCGGAAGCAGGAACATCGCACCGTAGGCGCCGGCGCGGGTCCTCTCATTGAGCAGTCGCAGGGGAAACAGGGGCCGGGGCGCGCGCTGCTCGACTCGTACGAATCCCGCGATGAGCACGACGCCGAGAGCGAAGAGTACGACGGTGTCGGAGAGAGCGGCGCGCTCAGCGATTCGGATGAAGCCGTAGATGATAGAACCGATTCCCGCCGTGACGAGCAGGGCCCCGGCGACGTCCAGTCGCCCACCGTTTCGACGAGGTTCGGGGACAAAGCGCGGAGCGAGGGCCACGACGAGCGCACCGATAGGTACGTTGATCATGAGGACCCAGCGCCACGAGACCCACGAGGTGAGCGCACCGCCGAGCAGGAGACCGAGGGACCCTCCACCCGCCGAGACCGCGGTGAAGACTCCGAGGGCCCGGTTACGGGCCGGGCCTTCTTCGTAGATCGAGGTAATGAGGCTCAAAGTCGACGGAGCGGCCATCGCCGCCCCCACTCCTTGAAGAGCCCGAGCGAGCAAGAGTTCGGCCGACGTGCCCGCCAGCCCCCCGAGGAGGGAAGAGAGGGTGAAGACGGTGAGGCCGATGATGAGGAGGCGTCGTCTTCCGTAGACGTCCCCGAGACGTCCCCCGAGTAAGAGGAGCCCACCGAAGGCCAGGCTGTAAGCGTCTACTACCCAGGCGAGGTTGGCCCGAGAGAAGTGCAGGGCACTCGAAATAGGCACGAGGGCGATATTGACGACCGTGGCGTCCAGTACGAACATCAACTGGGCGGCCACGATGACGGTGAGGGCAATCGTGGCCGAACGACTCGGTTTCGTGAGAGTGGGCATGGGGGCTCCTGTTCAGCGAAGGGTGGGGTTCACACCAAGTGCTCACGTCTGGACCACGAAGGTCCTAGAGTGAACGGAGGGTTTCTCCGGTTACCAGTATACGGAGACTTTCTCCGTTTCGTGCGGTGGTGGGTTATGCGAGCTGATGCGTTAAAGAATCACGAGAAGATAGTGGAGGCCGCGGCCCAGGTCTTTACCGAACGAGGGCTCGACGCGCCCATCGACGAGATTGCGACTCGGGCGGGTGTGGGTGCGGGCACGCTCTACCGACATTTTCCGACTCGCGACGACCTCATCGACGCCGTGGTGAAGTCGTGGATGAGCCAAATTGACGCCGCCGCGGACGAGGCGATTGCTAGTGACAACTCGGCCCGAGACACACTGATGGCGTGGTTCGAAACCTACGTGACCCGCATCTCTCGAAACAGGGGTGGTCCGGCGAAGATCACGAGTGCCATGGGGAATACTGACTCGCCCATTTTCTCGAAGTGCGAAACGCTCCGCCTGGCTAACGATCGGGTCCTGAGTCGGTTGCGCGAACGCGGGCTACTGCGTGACGGGGTCGAGTCACTCGAAGTGTGTCGATTAGTGGGTGGAGTCGCGGTCGTCGCGGACCAGGCTGCCTTAAGCCCCGAATCAGTGTCGTCCATGCTGAGCGTTCTGATTAACGGATTGATCGACGAGAAGTAGCGAACCTGAGTCCGTCGCGACTCGTCGTAGTGAACATCCTCTCCCACGTACGTCGAGCGGTCATGGGCCGGCGCTTTACGACAGGGAAAGACAAAAAGTTCCGACGTTGTCATTTTGTAAATGTTTCTATTTAACCTGATAATCAGTAATTTTACTGTCCATAGAAAAATCCATCGAATAGTTTGACATCCATGTCAAACACTGCGTAATGTTCAGGAAGTCGTTGTACTGGTGCGCTGGTGAAAGCCACGTGGCCTTGGAAGCATCTCGGGGGGGATGGAGTGACACTGAGTGAGCAATCGTCACCGGGTGCGCCCGTGGCGGAGCGGGTTATTGAGGCCCGAGGTATCTCGAAGCGCTGGGGAAGTGTGCAGGCCCTGCACGAGGTGGACTTTTCGGTCTATCGAGGTGAGGTTGTCGGGATCGTCGGTGACAACGGTGCGGGTAAGTCAACTCTGGTCAACATCATCTCTGGGGCGCTGCACCCGACAACGGGGAGCATCGTGGTTGATGGACGAAACGTTCACTTTCGTTCACCGGTCGATGCTCGAAAGGCCGGTATCGAGACCGTCTACCAGGACCTGGCTCTCGCACCTGATTTGAGCATCTGGGCCAACCTCTTCCTCGGTCGCGAGAAGGTGAAGGGTGGACTCCTTAAGTGGCTCGGTTGGTTGGATCGCCGGGCGATGATCAGCCAGGCGGTGAAGGACCTGGAGCGAACTCAGATTCGCATCTCCTCCGTGGGCGCCCGGGTGGGCCGCCTTTCGGGGGGTCAGCGCCAAGCGGTCGCCGTGGGGCGGGCGGTGGCTTGGGGGTCTCGAGTCATTCTCATGGACGAGCCAACGGCGGCTCTCGGCGTCGAGCAGCAGGCCAAGGTGGCCGAGTTAATCAGAACGGTCGCGAATCACAACATCCCGGTCGTGCTCATTAGTCACAACCTTCCCCAGGTCTACGAGATTTGTGACCGAATTGTCGTGCTCTTTCGCGGCCGGATCGTCGCCGAACTGCGTCCCTCGGAGACGACCATCGATCAGATTGTGAGCTACATCACGGGTTCGATTACGAATCAACCGGAGCCCCGCTCATGACTCTCCTGAAGAAGCGTGAAGACGTCAATATCTCGGTGGGAGTTGCGAGGGACGAGGACGCCCCCGTCTCGGTGTTCCAACGTTTCATGGAGCGCATTGGAACCTTCTGGACCTTCGGAGTCCTGATATTGATGGTTCTCATCTTCGGGTTCGTCGCCCCGGAGATCTACACCAAGGCGGCGTGGCTCGCGACCTCCAGTTACGGCGTCGAGTATCTCATCTTGGCGGTGGGCCAGACCTTCGTCATTTTGACGGGGGGAATCGACCTCGCCGACGGCGCCACTCTCGGATTCTCCGGAATGGCCGGATCTCTCGTGATGTCCAATCTGCTCAACCACCACAGCAGCGGAACCGTGGCGATGACCCTCGGCATCGTGGTGATGTTGGTGGTCGGCACATTCATCGGATTCGTCAACGGATTCATCATCACCAAGATGAAGATTCCACCCTTCATCGTGACTCTGGGCATGCTCACCGCAATCACGGGGGGAACGGACCTGTTGAACAACGGGGCCGAGGTAACGAACTTGCCCGGGGCGATGTCGACCCTCGGTACCGCGACAATTATTTCGGGGTGGGTTCCGATTCCGGTTCTCATCGCAGGTCTCGCCGCCCTGATTGGGGGAGTCGTCCTCGTACGAACTCGCTTCGGCATGAGGACCTACTCGGTGGGTTCCAACGAAATTGCCGCTCGCCGCTCGGGAATTAACGTCGACTGGCACCTCATTCGTGTCTACATGATCTCCGGATTCCTCTCCGGACTGGCTGCTCTCATGGTGACCGCCAACTTCACGGCCGCCGCACCGATTGCCGGAACCAACGACGAGTTGTACGCCATCGCGTCGGTCATCATTGGTGGAGCGAGCATCTTCGGCGGCCGGGGCACGATGTTCGGAACGGTCATCGGAACCGCCATCATCGCTACCTTGACGACGGGCCTCGTGCTCGCCAACGTGGCACCCTTCTGGCAGCAAGTGGCCATCGGCGCGATCATCGTCGCCGCGGTGGCCATCGATCGCGTTCGCGTCAAAGTCGGGACGGACTAGTGCCGCCCCTCGACCCGCGCCCAGTTCTTGGCCGGATGCCAAGAGTTCCTCTATTAGGGGGGGAATAACACAACAATGGAGGTTGCAATGAAGCATTCACACGACCGGGCCCTCGGGGCTCTGTCACGTCGGGCGATGACTAAAGTCGCCGCGGCAGCCCTGGTGTCGGCTGGATCGTTGGCGGCGTTTGCCGTGACGTCCTCCGGAGCGTCGCCCACTGCTCACGCGAAGAAGTTCACCATCGCGCTCGTGCCGGGACTCACCACGGACCCGTTCTACATCACCATGCACAACGGAGCGGCCGCCGAAGCGAAGAAGCTCGGAGTGAACCTGATCTGGCAGGGGGCCCCGGCCTTCAACGCTACGCAGCAGATCCCCGTGGTCAACGCACTCCTGGCTAAGCACCCAGACGCCCTGTTGATCGCTCCGACCGATGTGGTGGCCCTGAAGGCGCCCATCATGAAGTTCGTGAACGCGGGCATTCCGGTGATCTCCGTGGACACCACCTTGACGGACACGTCGATTCTCGCCGCTCGGATCACCTCGAACAACGTTCAAGGTGGCCAGGCCGCAGCGATGGCCATCGCCAAGTTGTCAAAGTTCAAGGGTCAAGTGGCCGTGGACAACGTGAACCCGGGTATCTCGACGACGGACGCGCGCCAAGCGGGCTTCCTCGCCCAGATCAAGAAGTACCCCAAGATGTCGGTGGCGGCGGTGGAGTACAACCAGGACAGTCCGACTTTGGCGGCGAGCCAGACGAAGAACCTGGTCCTCCGGTTCCCCAATTTGGTGGGCATCTTCGGCACCAACCTCTACGGAGCTCAGGGTGCCGGACAGGCCGTCGCCTCGGCGGGTAAGAAGGGCAAGGTCTTCGTGGCCGCGTACGACGCGGAGCCCGCGACGGTGAAGTTGTTGAAGCAGGGCGTCATCAACGTCCTCGTGGTTCAGCAGCCCGCCCTCGAAGGTGCTGACGCCGTCAAGTACGCCTACGACATCTTGACCGGACACAAGAACCTGGTTCCGAAGGCGACGCTCGTCCCGAACATCGTGGCGACGACCGCTACGGCGTCCAACCCATCGGTGACGAAGTACTACTACCAGTCGTCGTTGCAGGGCTAAAGACCCCCCGCCGGTGGGACCCTCCCTCTTCTCCCCTTTTTGGGGGAGGGTCCCGCCGGTGATCGACCACTTCTCGGGTGTCACGCGCCCAGACTGAACGAAACTTCATGAGACAGCCCGACCCCCAGTCCCAGAGGACGCCACCGATCGTCGTGGTCGTGGCCGGTCCCGCCGCCAGTGGTAAGACAACGCTGGCTCGGACTCTGGCGGGTTGCTTGCACTACGCTCTCGCCGATCTCGACGAAGTGACGGGCCCCCTCGTCGAAGAACTCCTTAGCCGCCTCGGCGAGCCGGCTCACGCCCTTGATCAAGACCTTGGTCGAGAGATACGAGACTCGCGGTATCGAACTCTGGCCCAGGTGACCCGGGCTAATCTCCACGTGGGAGTGGTGGTGGCGGCCCCCTGCACTCGTGAGATATCCACTCGTTCGGAGTGGGTCCGGTGGTGCGACGCACTGTCTCCCCGCGGAGAAGAAGGAGTGGCCCTCATCTATCTGTCGAGTCCCCCGGCGGTCTTGGCGCAGCGGCTCGCTACTCGGGGCGAGCCTCGAGACGCCCTTAAAATTCGGGGAGTCGAGGAGAGTCCTCGTCCCGCACCTGGTGTGGCCCACTTCGTGGTCGACGGTACCGGCGACCCGGAGAGTGAGACGCACGCCGTACTTCAATCTCTCGGCGCCGCGGCGCGCGAGCCCGGGAGGCTCACGTGCTCGTCGTAAACCCCAATATCTGTATCGACCACACGGTGGTGATGGACGAACTTCTCCCCGGTCACGTTCAACGGCCCCGCACTGGAGTGAACACTCTGGGAGGTAAGGGGGTCAACGTTGCTCGAGTCGCTCGCAGCGGGGGCGACGTCGCGGAGGTCGTCACGTTCCTACCTTCCCGAGATGAAGAACGTCTTCGGCGTCTCGCCGACGCCGAGGGTGCTGCCCTCGTGGGCATCACGGTCGAGGGTGACGCCCGAGGAGCCACCATCATCTTGGAAGACACCGGTCGTGTCACTGTCTTGAACGAACCGGGTGCCGCAGTGGACGAGACGAACTGGCGTGCTCTCTTGGCGTGTATCGACGAACTATTGGTGAACCACGTCACCGTGGTGTGTTCGGGCAGTCTGCCCCCGGGGTCGCCGCTCGACGCCTACGCCCGAGTGGTGACGATCGCGCACGAGCGCGGTCGTCGGTGCGTGGTGGACTCTTCGGGTCAGGTGCTCGCTCACGCGCTGAGCGCCGGTGCGGATGTCGTGAGCCCCAACCTCGCCGAAGCGGAAGCACTTCTCGGACGGGGCCACTCCGAGGGAGTCGATCCTGACGGCCCGGACGTCGTCGAACGGGCCGCGCGAGCAGTGACTGACCTACGTCAACTCGGGGCCGTTCACGTGATCGTGAGTGCGGGGAGCCACGGGGCGGCGTTCGATGACGGTTCGAACGTCAGCTGGTGTGACGCTCCTCAGGTCGAGGTGGTGAATCCCATCGGTGCCGGAGACTCCCTCGTCGGCGGACTCGTACGGGCACTCGAGGCTGGAGAGCCCTGGCCCCGGGCGGTCCGCATCGGACTCGCTACGGCGTCGGCCTCCTGCGAAGAAGCTCTCGCGGGTGGCGTGAGAGTGCGGCGAGTCGAGGAACTTCTGATGAGCATGGCGCCGTCACGGACCGTGTGGGGCACCACCGCGGAGGTGGGACGGTGAAGTCCGCGGTCACACTCCAAGACGTCGCCGAACTGGCCGGAGTGAGTGCGAAGACCGTCTCGCGGGTCATCAACGGAGACCAGGCCGTGACGGACAAGACCACTCAACGGGTGAAGAAAGCCATCACCGCACTGAGTTACACCCCCAATCCGCACGCGCGCTCGCTTCGCACCGGCCGAGATCAGGCCATTGCCCTCGTCGTGGATTCAATCTCGGACCCATTCTTCGCGGCGCTCGCCGAGGGGGTCGAGGAGGTCGCTCGAGAGGCCGGACTCTTTCTCATCGTGGCTAACGCCGGTGACTCGGCCACCCGAGAACGCGAAGTGGTCGACAGTCTGCTCCACCGATCCATCAGCGGACTCATCTTGGTGCCCTGTCTCTTGAGTTACGACGCCAGCACCTCTCCCTTCGGCCCACGCGGAGTTCCCCTGGTCGTCGTCGACCGACCCCTCGAGGACCTCAACGTCGATACCGTGCTCGTCGACAACTCGGAGAGTGCGCAGCGGGCGGTCGCCCACCTGATTGCTCACGGGCACCGGCGTATTGGCTTCGTGGGTACGACCATCGAGCGTTACACCGCGCGAGAGCGACTCGCCGGGTACCGAGCGGCGCTCGAGGCGGCCGACATCGCCTTCGATCCGTCGATCGTCGCGGTCACCCCATACAAGTCACCGGCCGAACGGTCCCACGTCGAGTTTCTTCTCTCCGGGCCCGATCCCGTGACCGCAATCTTTGTCGCCGACGCTCGACGATCCCTCGACGTCGTGCGCATTCTGCACCAGATCAACCGGACCGATATCGCGTACGTGGGTTTCGACGACCTCGTCGTCGCCGAATCACTGAACCCTCCCTTGACCGTGGTCCGTCAGGATCCGCTGGAGATCGGCCGAACGGCCGCTAACACCCTCGTGAGTCGTATTCGGGGCGATCAACGCCCCCCCGAGCGCCTGGTGCTCTCGACGACTCTGGTGGTCCGCGGATCGGGTGAGATTCGCCCGCCGATCTTTCGACCCCTCTCAACAACACAGGAGAAAACAGCATGAGCCAGCCCACCCCGACGCAGCCCCGCCAGGGACTCACCTCCATCGCCCGCGAGGACGGGACCTTCGCCGTCGTGGCGATGGATCAGCGCAACACGCTGAAGCGGATGCTCGCCGCCGTCGACCGACCCACCACTCCCGAGGAGATGCGCGAGTTCAAAGTGGACGTGACCGGGGCCCTCAGCCCCCTCGCCAGTGCCGTTCTGCTCGACCCGGAGTTCGGGGTGTCGGCGGTGAAGGAGGCCGACGCCATGGCTCCCGGGTGCGCCTACCTCGTCGCGGCCGAGCCGCCGGAACGAGACACCTACAACGGTGAGCCACGCGCCACGCGCGACCCGGCCCGTAACGCTCAGTGGGTGAAGGACATGGGGGGCGACGCCGTGAAGTTTCTCGTGCAGCTACGCCCCGATCGGCCCCGGGGTGCCGGAGAGCCGGACCTCGTTCAAGAGGTCGTTGACGTCGTCTCGGCGGTCGTGGCCGACTGTCGAGCCGTCGGTATTCCCTCCGTGGTCGAGACGTTGCTGTACTCCTTGCCCGGTGAGGAGCCCTTGAGTAATCGTCGTCGAGCCGAACTCATCGTCGAGTCCGCACGAATTCTGAACGAGTGTGAGCCGGACCTTTTGAAGTTGGAGTTCCCGAGTGACGCGCAGGGCTGTCGCGGCGTGGCGGAGGTTGTGACGGGACCCTGGGCCATGCTCTCGGCGGGCATGCCCCTCGAGAACTTCCTCGACGCTATTCAGTTGGCCTGCGACGAGGGCGGAGCGTCGGGCTTCATCGCGGGTCGGGTCTACTGGAAGGAGGCGGTCGCCCTCGCGGGGGAGGATCGTCGACACTTCCTCGGGGGAGATGCCCGTTCTCGCTTCCAGGCGTCGCTGGCCGCCATGGCCGGGCGCGCCCGGCCCTGGACCGACTTCTTCTAAGCGGATTTCGTGGCGTCCACGTTGTTACTCGGGGTTGATATCGGCACCACCTTGACCAAGGTGGGGTTGATCGACGTGGGGGGTCGAGAGATCTCCCACGCGGTCACCCCCACCCCGTGGAACCGGGAGACCACCGGGGCCACCATCGATCCCGAAACCCTCTTTCGAGCGGTGGTGAGTTGTGCCACCGCGGCGCTCGCCCACGTTCCGGAGGGTTCAGTGCTCGGGGTGGGTGTCACCAGCATGGCCGAAACCGCGGTCCTCGTGGATGCCCACGGGGCTCCGGTCGGTCCGGCCGTGGCCTGGTACGACACTCGCGCCCGCGACGAGTTCGCGAGGATGAAGTCCGAACTCTTAGACACCCGCGTGGCGCGAACGACGGGACTCAATACGTCCCAGATACCGACCGGTCCGACGGTGCGTTGGTTGAGAGATCACCTCAGCGCGAGTCGCGACGCCCGGGCGTGCACCAGCGTCTCGGACTGGATTGTTCATCGCCTCGGGGGCGAGTGGGCCTGCGAGTTATCCCTCGCGTCGCGAACGGGACTCCTCGACGTTCGAGCGGGGGAGTGGTGGCCCGACGCGCTGGAGTGGTGCGGACTGGACTTCGATTACATGCCCCCGCTTCGTCACGCCGGTTCCTCCTACGGCCGAGTGCGCGAGGACCTCGAGGGTCTCGAACGACTCGGTGGGGCGACGTTGACCACGGCGGGACACGATCATCTCTGCGGTTCGGTGGGTGTGGGCGTAAATCGGTCGAGCCAGGTGATGGACTCCTGCGGGACCGCCGAAGCCCTCGTACGAGCAGTCCCCACCGGAACTCTCGATGATCTCGGGGAGGGTCACCACCTCGGAGTCGAGGTCGGCTGGCACGTGATACCGGACCACTACGCCCTGCTCGGGGGGCTCTCACTGGGACTGAACCTGCTCCCCGTTCTCGAGACCTTGGGGGTCGAGAGTCGAGACGGGCGCACGCCCCTGGACGCACCGGCTCTCGTCTTGGCGACCGAGCACGAGGACGAGGCGGCGGTGTTGCACGAGTCGGTCCGCTCCCTGCGCGACCAGATCAATTTGGATCGTTGGTTCACCGAACATCACGGTGAACCGCCCGAAGAACTGTGGTGGCGGGTGATGCAGACCGCCGTCACGAGTTCCCACGATCTGCTCGATGGTCTGGAGAAACTCGGCGGCCCCGTGACCCAGGTCGTGGCGAGCGGAGGGTGGTCGAAGAACCCACTCCTGCGCTACCTAAAGTCCCGGGTTTTTCCTCCCCTGACCTATCCCCTCGTGGAGGAGGCCGGAATTCGTGGATCAGCGCTCTTGTCGGGTCTCGCCGGGGGAGCCTTCTCCCACGTCGAAGATTTTCCCGACCCCCCCTTCGAGATTGTTGAGCCCCACCGCGCTAGTCACTCACCTACTGACCCCTCCAGCCCTCGCAAACCCATCTAAGGAGAACACCATGACCATCACCCCACGCCCCTGGCTCACGAATGATCACGAGATCTACGGCGCCGCCGATACGACGGCCGCGTCGAGTGGCAAGAACTACCGACTGGGACGCATCTTCGGTGAAGACGGGCGCTCCCTCGTGCTACCGGCCGATCACGGAACGATGCTCGGACGGGTCAAGGGGCTCGAAGATCCGATCGAGCTCGTCCGCCGCTTTCTCGCCCTGCCCTGTGACGGATTCTTGCTCAGCCCCGGGATCATTCAGCGCACCGCTCCCTGGTTCGCTCGTCGAGAGGCGCCGGCGCGCCTCTTAACCATCGACTCCTACTGGCGTGGTCCAGACGTCGGTTTAAGCGTGCTCTCCACCTCCCTCGCGCGGGCCTCCTACCTGGGTGTCGACGCGGTCAAGGTCCTCATGCCCTGGGACGTTCCGGCGAGTGAGCGAGCCCACCGGGCGAGTTTCATTGGTCAGATCATCACCGAGGCCGAGGAGTTCGGCCTACCGGTGATGGTGGAACCCATCGTTCTTTCCTCACCGCGACCCGCCGACGCCGTGGCGATCGAGGGGGACGGGTGTCGGATGGCCGCGGAACTCGGGGCGGACATTATCAAGGTGGCCTACCCCGGAGACGCCGATCTCTTCGGCCAGTGGTGTGACGAACTGGGCGTGCCGGTGGTTATTCTCGGCGGGCCCGCGGAGGGTGCGACCCAACCCCTTAACGAACTCGTCAGCGAAGCCATGGCCGCCGGCGCGAAGGGTGTGACGATTGGTCGGCGCCTCTGGCAACGGCCCATCGAAGAGGCGACCGAGCTCTTCGCCGAACTCTTCGACATCGTGCACCCTACGAAGGGGTGAGTCGTGCAGTCACTCTCGTGGATCACCAGCCCCTCACACCGGTCGTGGCTTACTCACGAGAGCAGGGGTCTGCTCGCTTTTCACCGGTCGGCGGTGGGCCCGGACGACTGGATCGTTGAACTCGACGATGATGGGCACCCCCGAACGTCGGCCTCGAAGGAGGGTGAGACGCTGCTCAACGTCACTCGGGTGACCCACTCCTTCGCTCTGGGTGAACTCCTCGGGGTACCAGGATGTGCGAGTCTCGTCGATCGGGGTCTGCGGGCACTCGAGCGACACCACGACGGGGCCCTCGGCGGGTGGTGGGAGATCGTGGGTCCGGAGGGACCGCGCGATCGCTCGAAGACGGCGTACGGGCACGCCCACGTCCTCCTCGCCGCCAGTACGGCGCTGATGGCCGGCCACGACTCACGAACGGTGCTCGATGAGGTCACCACGATTCTCGATGAGCACTTTGTCGAAAGCGACTCGGGGGCATCCCGAGAGAACTTCGACCATGAGTGGGCTGAGCGCGAGTCCTATCGGGGGGCCAACTCCAACATGCACCTGCTCGAAGCCTCCCTGGCGGCCTTTGACGCCACGGGCGATGACCGGCACGCTCGACGGGCGTCGGGAATCGCCGAGCGACTGATTAACCAACTCGCTCGGCGCAACGACTGGATGCTGCCCGAGCACTACGGCGCCGAGTGGAGTGAACAGCGAGCGTACAACTACGACCGTAAGGACGACCCGTTTCGCCCCTACGGAGTGACCGTCGGGCACCTCCTCGAATGGTCGAGACTGCTCCTCAGTCTGAACACGCTCAATCGCCCCGGCGATGAGTGGACCTACGAAGCGGCCACGCAACTCTTTCGACGTGCCGTCGACGTGGGGTGGGACTCGGCGAGGGGGGGGCTGGCCTACACCGTCGACTTCGACGGAGGTGAGGCGAACCCCGATAAGTACTGGTGGCCCGTGTGTGAGGGAATCGCCGCGGCGGCGGTGTTTCACCAGTTGAGCGGGGAGGGGTACTACGAGGAGTGGTATCGACGACTCTGGGAGTTCGCGGCGGACCACTTCGTGGACGCTCGGCGCGGGGGCTGGTACTGCGAGCTCGACGCCGAGAATCGCCGTAAGGACGGACCCTGGTTCGGTAAGCCCGACGTCTACCACACCCTGCAGAGCACGGTCGTACCCCGCTTTCGCCTCGCCGCGTCCGTGGCCGGGTCGATACTCGCCGGCGAGATCCCCTCGCGCTAGGGGCGATTCACAAGGTTGTTCACCTAAGCGCCGGACGAGTCCGCGGGTGGTGGCTGGTGGGTCTCGGTCGTCGATGCGCCGAAGGGCGGAGTCTGGGTGGACGTCACGTAACTGGTCGAGGGTGGCGTCGAGGATTGGGGAGTTCGACTCATGAATCCCATCAGGTTCTTCAAGGTGGTCTCCGCCGCAGCGGTACCGCCGTCGAGGAAGATGACGTTGCCCTGACCTTCCTTCACGGCGTCGCGAATGGTTTCGGTCCAGAGGGTGAACATCAAGAGAGTGGGATCGATTCCTCCGTCGCGCAACATCTCCGCCGAGTCGGAGATACCCCGGGTGATCTCGGCGCGAAAGTCGGCCAGACCCTTACCCCGTAGTCGGGCGGCCTCGGCCTCGTTCTCGGCGCTGATGCGAATGAAGGCGCCCTCGGCCTGGGCGGCCTTGGTTCGGGTGATCAGGAGGGCCGCCCCCTCGAACTCGGCGGCGGTCTGGGCGTTCTTCGCCGCGACCACTCGACTCATGGACTCCATGATCGCCGGATCGAAGGTGATGTCGTTGATCGCGAGGTCTCCGAGGGTGTAGCCCCAGTCGGCCAACTGGTCCCGGAGTCGGCTCTTCGCGTGGTCGGCGATCTCGGTTCTCGCGCCGAGGATGTCGGCCTGCAGTTTGGAGGAGATGAACTCGCGCACCGAGGCCTCGACCGCCGAGGTCATGGCCAGGGTGAAGGCCGCGGGAGTGATGAACCGGAACGCGACCTTCTGGATGGTCTCGGGATCGTGGTCGGTGACGGCGAAGATGAGGGTCGCGGTGAAGTGGACGGAGGCCTGGTCCTTCGTGATGGCGACGAACTCCAACTTGCTCGTCTGGTTCTGTACCGGAATGGTCCAGAGGACCTTTTCGACGAAGGGAATCAGAATGTTGAGTCCGGCCGGAATGGTCCGCCGGTACTTACCGAACATGGTGACGACCCCCACGTGGGCTTGATCGATCGTCTTCTTGCTCCGCCACAAGGTGACCAGGACCAGGGCGAGGAGAAGTAGGAGTACCACGATCACGACGACGGATACGGCACTGACAGCGAGCATGGAGCCCTCCCTCTTCTCGTGACTCTAGCCTCGGACTTACGACGCGACGCGGGCTCTCGGGGCTTCGGACTCTCCAGTGAGGTTCCTAGGTCGCGGCGAGTGTGAGGGAGGTGTCACGAGCCCCCGGCTGGTCCCCCCGTGAGAAGACCAGGGGCGGGGCGAGCGAGAAGGTCGGGAAATCCCCACCCACTCGAGTGACCCGAAAGCGTGAAGAGCAGCACCGAAGCCGCTCCGGTCGCGCACCGAGTGAGGGAACCGCAATGATCAGAGCGGTCGAGTGAAGGTCCACGGACCGGGTGGCCCAGGCCAATCCGGACTACACCGAGACGAGCGACGTAAGCCAACCGAAGCGACCGCCTACCACGAGATAACCGCCGCGGCCGGCTCGAGCACACCGTGCTATCGACGGTGCCGACGAGAGGGGAGAGAGTGTGCGACAGGGGGCCCTCTGAGTCGAGGGGACTTACTCGAGGCAGGCTGACGCGGTGCTCGAGGGAGTCCGTTGCACCCCGCGCGACAGGGTCCCGTGAATCCAGCGCACGGTCAGGGGAGAAGGCAGCGCTGCTCCGCTCGTCGGGTCGTGGGTGAGACGCGCTATCCAGGACGCCGCACCCGAGGCCGTGGTGCCGATGTACCACGTAACCCCGTTCCCGAACGTGGCGAAGGTCCGCGAACCTCCCGGGCCCACCTCGAGATAGGTGACGCGCAAGGCCCCCGGGGCGTTCGGCGGAGCGGTCGGCGACATGGAGCACGTGACGAAGTAGTCGGCCAGGACGTGGGCGTGGTAGGGGTGGCGAGGAGCGAGCCACTCCGCGGAGAGACCGAGACGGTGAACGAGCCCGACCCACGTCTGCGCGAGTGCTCCCACCTTCGTCGGACAGCCCTGCGCCACAATCTGGGTCTCCGAGCCCTTCACGAAACCCACTCCGAGGTAGAGCGAGGTCGTGGTGCATCCCGGGAGGGACTCCAGCGGGGGATTGACGTCGAGCAAGATGTCCCGGTGACCCCAACATCCAGGGTCGCCGACTCGGGCACAGTCGATGTTGTAGGCGAGGCTCGGGTCGTAGGGCGGGGGCCCGTCCGAGTAGAGCCACCCGGCGTCGGCGTGCAGCAAGGCGGCCCCCACGGAAGGCCCCTGGGCCTGCGCCCAGACGGATCCGAGCGGACGAAACGCGCCGACGGGTTGCACGGAGGGATCGGTCTGACGAAGGGCCCCGGTGAGGGCGACCTGATCGAGCTGCTCGGAGAGCCCCACCGCGGGACTGAGTCCGCGACTCACGCGTTCCAGGTTGGTCAAGACGAAAGCGGCGTCGAGAGGAGGGAGTTGACGCCAACGCGCCAGAACCGGACCGTGGAGAGGAAGTGGACCCAGGCCTTCGACGACCCGGCGAGCGTCGTTGACCACGCTCAACGGGTCGTTGTAGGAGAGGGCGGAGGGAGCAGAAAAATTACTCCGGGGGTTGTTGGGAGGGATGATGACCTGGTGGGGAGGGGTCGCGCCAGCTCGGAGGGGAGAGAGGACGGTGACGACGAGGCTGAGAACGAAGACAAGAGGGTGACGACGGCGAGGCACCTCGTGAAACTACTGGGCCGGGTGCCTCCGAGCAAGGACCGTGACGTTCTGGGTAGGTTGCTACGGTGAGAACGGTGCTCGAACGGCGCCGGTGGTGGACGACGACTGATTCGAACGAGAAGGAGGAGGCGATGAAGAGTAAGTTCGTCGCCTTCGTACTCGCCGCCGGCGTCCTCTTCTCGCTAGCCCCGCCGGCGTTCGCCGCGAGAAGCGCCACCATAAGCGGTAACCCGACGGCGATCGCGTACTTTCGAGCATCGGTGGCGGCGATGTCGCGGGTCACGCACCTGGCGTCCGTTTCATCGGGCGTGACCTACCTCGGAGTGCAGACGGTGGGGGGCAAGGTTCAGTTCAACCTGGACTACCAAACGGTTCGTCCGAGCTTTCGCAACGAGGTGCCGGTCAACGTGACCCAGTACGTGAGTGCGTCGGGCAACGTTATCCACTGGGATCTCACTATTCTCGCCTCCCCGTGCTCGCCGGGGCGCCTGACCTGTCCGAGCCGGGTTGACCGGTTGGTCCTGCTGGACCTGCGCGGAGCTCACTACTGGGCGCTCGAGTCCAAGTCACTGACTCCCGCCTTCGGCTCGGCGTTGCTCCCCTCGTGCTGGTATCGCTCCAGTGGGACGACCGCGGGTCTCGTCACCGACTTTTCCTCCGTGGGCCAGCCCCTCGGGTCCCTCGACTTCAACGGGGGAGCGGGCACCCTGTTGGACTTCCAACCCCTCATCGTTCAGGGCAGTCAGATGGTGGTGCGGGCTCGTGAAACGGCGAAGGGCGTGTCGGGAACGATTACGACCTGGGTGGATCGTCAAACTCACCGATGGTCTCGGGCGGTCCAGACAGCGAACGACTCGGTGGGCGCCACCCACTCACTCTCCGAGACCGTGGTCGCCCACTACGCCATCGCCGCGCTTCGCCAACCGGCGGCGTCGGTGTGCAAATAGGGGCGGGGACCTCCGTTCCCTGATACACTATCTGCATGACTACGCAGATAGTTAAGTATCCATCGGAGAGGGACGTGGCCGTGGCCGTGGGTACTCTCAAGATGTTGGCCGACGACACCCGGTTGCGCCTCATCTGGGCGCTCGTGCACGGGGAGCATTCGGTGAACGAACTCGCCGAGCACGTCGGGGTGAGTGCCACCGGTGTCTCCCAGCACCTCGCCAAACTTCGCCTCAGTCAACTCGTCGAAACCCGCCGAGAGGGCACGAAGATCTTCTACTGGGTCGCCGACGACCACGTTCGCCGTCTCGTCGAAGAGTCGCTCGGTCACGCCGACCACGTCGAGGACGACCGTGAGATGAGTGAGATGGAGGAACACCGTGTCCGGGCCTAGGGCGCACGCGCACCCCGAGTGCCCGGGGCCCGACTTTCGCCCCCACGATCACGACCGGGACGCCCGGGATCGTCGAGACGCGTACCGCGCGCTCGCGGTCTCGGCCGTCGTTCTCCTCGGAGCGGGAGGAGTGGAACTCGCGGTGAGCATGCTGAGCGGTTCGGCGGGACTTCTGGGTGACGCCTTTCACAACCTGGCCGACGTCGCGACGTCGGCCGCGGTGTTCGTGGGCCTTCGCTACTCGCGTCGTCCCGCCAACGCTGCGCACCCTTACGGGTGGGACCGCGCCGAAGACGTGGCCGGTCTGGGCGTGGCCGCTCTCATTTGGGCGAGTGCGGCTTTCGCACTCGTCGTTAGCGTGCACAAGCTGATGCACCCCGCGACCCCCCACGCCCTCGTCGCGGGCGTGTTGGCCGCCCTGGTGGGGGCCCTCGCCAACGCCGTGGTGGGGCGCTACAAGATGAGGGTCGGACGACGGATCAACTCTCTCGCCCTCATCGCCGACGCCCGTCACTCGTGGCTCGACACCCTGTCGTCTCTCGCCGCGCTCGCCGGACTCGTCGCCGCGGGACTCGGGGCGCCCTACGCCGACGGGATCGCGGGCCTCGCAATCACTGGGTTGGTGCTTCACGTCGGTTTCGACGTGACCCGCTCACTGTTGAGTCGCCTGAGTGACGGAGTGGATCCGTCGGTGGTGGCGCGCTGCGTCGCACTCGCCGACTCCGTCGAGGGAGTCCGTCACGCTCACGCCCGCGCTCGCTGGACCGGTCGATGCCTGCTCGTGGAGGTCGAAGGAGTGCTCGACCCCTCGATTCCCCTTCGTCGAGCCGAGGAGATTGGCGAGTCCGTGCGTGACGCCGTGCGCCGGGAGCTACCCGACGTGAAGGAGGTGACGTGGCTTCCTCGAGTCTCGTTGCTGCCGTGGCCCGAGAGTGAGCAACTAGGGGCGGCCGAGCGGGGGTGACTCGCTCGCGGGTGCCCTCCGTCGTGCGCAGATGAGTGCGCGCACCGAGTCGTCAGTCGCGGGGTGCCCCTCGGGGTCGAGGGCGTCGAGTAGGTCAAAGTGTTCGTCGAGCAGTTCGCGGACCACACTCAACGCGACTCCGAGTTCGAAGATGACCTCGTGGTGGAGACGATAGGAGTCGTCGTCGAGATGTTCGAATATTCTGATGTCCCACTCGACGAGGGGATCGTGGGAACAGTCCACCGACATAATGAGGGTGTGGCCGTCGAAGTCGTACACCCACGGGGCCTGGTCGCCGAGATCCCGGAGTCGTCCCACGGTGTTGAGGTCGAAGACGAAGACTCCCCCGGGATTGAGGTGCTGGCTCGCGGCGCGAATAACGGAGCGCCACCCGTCGAGGGTGGTTACGTGGTTGAGGGTGTCGTAGACGCAGAGGACGGCGTCGACGGTCTCACCAAGATCGACCGTGGTGATGTCGGCGTGAACGAAACGGGCCTGGGGACACCGGCGGTGCGCGATCTCCAGCATGGCCGGCGAGAGGTCGACCCCGGTGAGGGTGAAGCCCGAACCGAGTCCCGCGAGTACCGCCCCCGTTCCGCACCCGAGTTCGAGCACGGAGGACGCGCTCGGTGCGTGACGAGATAGGGAGTTGAGAACGTGAGTGATTCGGTCCTCGGGTTCGCCGTTTACCGCATCGTAAAATTGCGCGAAAGTGTCGTACTGGGCCACGGACCCATTCTGTCAAATCGCTCCCGCGACTCCGCGGGGAGAACGTCTAGTACTCGCCCTTGATGACGAAGAAGGATCCTCGAATGGTGCCGGCCAGTTTCGATTTTTGGCGAGCGAACTTAAACGCGCCGAGTTCGTTCGGCACTTCCATGCCTTCGGACAGTTTGAAACCCACGGCCCGCTTAAGAGCGGGGCCGTCCAGGGTGTAGAGCACGTTGACTTCGAGTCCGCTCTCGTAGAAGACGAAGGTCCAACGGATGTTCTCGACGAGACACGTGGCCGCTTCCAGGGGTGGCGAGGAGATAATGATGCCCCGTTCGTCGTGCAGGATGCGACGTACTAACTCAATCTCTTCGCCGGCCTCGCCGGCGGGGCGAACCGTGAAGTCGTGGTCGTACTTGTTCTTAAAGTAGCGAGCCTCGTTGGCGCGCAGTCCCGCGAGAGCGTCGGCCACGGGTGACGAGTCCAGTCCCAGCGTCGAAACGTTGACGAAGTCCACCACGTAACTCACCGAGCCGAGAGTAACAGCCCCGAGGTCGGTGACGCTGGATTAAGTCGAGGAGTCGTCGCTCTGCTCGGCGAACCACCGCGGAGCGACTCGCGCCGCCCACTGGGCGGAGACGGTCCCGCGGAACATCGAACGCAGTTCGTCGCGGTGCGTGAGGGCCATGAAAATATGCCCGACGATGACCGCGACGAGGAGGAAGGAGAGGGAGTCGTGAACGAACGTCGCCCCTTCGCGGATCGAAATGGAGAACGGTTGGAACCATTTGAGAATCGCGCCCGTCCCGAGCATCACGACAATGGACGCCGCGACGAAGATCGTGTTCATCTTCTGTCCGGGGTTGAACTTGTCGGCGCGTAACGGACTCGACCCGAGTCGTCGTAGCCAGTGAACCTCGTCCTTCGTCCAGTAGCTCACTCGGCGAATGTCGCGACGCATCTGTTCACCCCACTCTCCGAGCATCGAGACCACGACGGGGAAGGGAAGGGTGAGCCCGCAGTACAGGTGAATCTGTTCGACCGTGTGTCGCGGCAGGACCAGACCGAACAAAGAACCAAAGTAGAGGGGAATAGCGGTCACGATGAGGGCGACGAAGAGCAGGGCGTTCATCCAGTGCGCCGTCCGCTGAACGGCGTCGAAACGAAGCAGACGATCCGCGTGCGCGTCGGTGGGGGGGCGCTGAAGGGTCGTCACTACGCGAGTCCCAGTTGTGGGTTGGTGTTACCGGTCGTTCCATCGAGCCAGCCGTTGGTGGGGTAGCCGTTTCGCTCCCAGTAGCCCGGTTCAACGCGATCGACGACGCGAATCGCCGACAGCCACTTGAGTGACTTGTATCCGTACATGGGAGCAACGTAGAGGCGTACCGGACCGCCGTGTTCTCGCGTTACCGGCTTTCCCAGCATCTCGTAGGCGACGATGACGTCAGAGAGGTGCGCCTGGTCGATGGTCAAACTTTCGGTGTCGGCCCCGTCGTAAGACTCGAACGTCACGGCGACCGCCCCCGGCTGGACGCCCGCCGCGTTAAGGAGTTCCGCGAGGCGAACCCCCTTCCACTCCACGTTCGGAACCTGCCAGCCCGTCACGCACTGGAAGGTCTTCACGAGGGTCGTGGCGGGCAAAGATTCGAGGTCGCTGAGCGAGTAGGTCGTCGGATGGTCGACGAGCCCCGACACTTGGAGCCGGTAGCTCTCGGGGCTAATCAAGGGATAGTTCCCGGAAATGGTGTAGATCCGAAAGTTGTTCCCGAAGGGAAAGATGCCCCCGAGCCCCGATCCAGCGGCGTTCCCGAGAACGTTCTGGACGCGCCCTCCCACGGCGACGCCGAGGGCCCCGAGGCCCACTAAGCCGAGGAAGGCTCGTCGGCCGA